>Ga0163153_10000014_pt1 | contig 326730 bp, 294 predicted proteins | sample OliLakLV19MP6IB1_FD_148629 | JGI IMG/M metagenome (GOLD analysis project Ga0163153, IMG submission 148629) | Freshwater microbial mat bacterial communities from Lake Vanda, McMurdo Dry Valleys, Antarctica - Oligotrophic Lake LV.19.MP6.IB-1 | ecosystem: Environmental > Aquatic > Freshwater >... | reverse complement strand
GGCTCGCGGTGTGCGACTGTCGGGGGGGGGCGGTTCCGGCGGGGATTCGGACCGCTCGGGCTGAACGGCTTGCCCTCGGACGGGCGAACGGGGACGTTGGGCATCCGAAATGTCGGACGCCGCCACCGCATCCCTTCGAGAGCCGTCGGACGAGGCCGGAATCGCCCCGGTCGCCGACGGCGCGACATCGAACCCGCAACGGCTCACGCTGGCGCGCAAGGTGCTTTACGGCGCCGGCGAGCTGGTGGTCGGCGCGCGCATGGCGGCGCTGGGCACGGTGCTGTTCCCGTTCTACACCGACGTCGCCCAGCTCACGCCGGCGCTGGTCGGTGCGGCGATCGCGCTCGGGCGGGTCTGGGACGGCATCAACGACCCGATCACCGGCTGGCTGTCCGATCGGACACGAACCCGCTTCGGGCGCCGTCGCCCGTATCTCGGCGTGATGATCCTGCCGCTCACGCTGTGCTTCGTCATGCTGTGGCTGCCGCCCGCGGGTACGACCCAGGAGGTCTTCCTCTACCTGGTCGGCGCGCTGTTCTTCCTCGACGTGTTCTTCGGCTTCTACGCGACGCCGTATCTCGCGCTCGGCGCCGAGCTCAGCACCGACTACGCCGAGCGCGCGCGCGTGGTCTCGGTGCGGGCGATGTTCCACAACCTCGGCCTGCTGGTCGGCGGCGGTGGGTTCCTGGGTCTAGCCGCGGCGCTCGGCAGCGGACGCGACGGCTACGCGACGGCCGGCATGGTGGTCGCCGGGGTGATGCTGATCGGCGGCGTGATCGCGTTCCTCGGCACGCGCGAGCCCGCGATCACGGTCGAGCCCGAGCGTGCGAGCTTCAAGGCGCTGTTCGCCGACCTGCGCTCGACGCTGCGCCTGCGCTCGTTCCGGATCATCCTCGCCGGCTCGGCGATCGCGATCTGCGGCTCGTCGATCAACCAGGCGTTCGCGTTCTACGTTTTCCGCGATGCCTTCGGTGCGGAGCAGCGCGCCGGACTGGTGATCGCCGTGTACCTGCTCGCGGCAACCGTCAGCTTCCCTTTCTGGGCGATCGCCGCGGCCCGCTTCGGCAAGAACCTCGCGTTCGCGGTCTGTCTCCTCTGGAGCGTCGTCGGGCTGTCGTTCTCGCCGATCGTCACCGCTGGCTGGCCGCTGCCGGCGGTGCTCGCGTTCATCGTGCTCGCCGGCATGGGGGTCGGCGGCTACGTGCTGCCGCTGGCGATCGTCGCCGACGTCTTCGACGAGGACGAGCTCGAGACCGGCAAGCGGCGCGAAGGGGCCTTCTTCGGCGTCTGGACGCTGGCGATGAAGCTCGCGGCCGCGCTCGGCATCGCGCTCGCCGGCGTCCTGCTGCCGTACCTGGGCTACGTGCCCGGCGCCGCGCAGCAGTCGCCCGAGGCGATCTGGGCGATGAAGCTCGCCTGGGGCCCTCTGCCAGCGCTGTTCTTCGTCGTGACCCTGCTCGTCGTGCGCCGCTTCCCGCTCGACCAGGAGCGCGTACGCGCGATCCAGCAGGAGCTCGCGGCGCGCCGTCCGGGCGTGGTACGGGCCTCGGGCGCGGTCTCGCTCACACCCTGAGCGCGAGCCGCGCAGAGGACGTCATGCCCGAGCCGGTCGACCTGATGGCCGTGTTCGCGGCCACCGGCGGGCTGCCCGTCAAGCAGCGCGCACCGCAGCGTCAGGCGTACCGGCTGGTCGAGATGCAGCGCTGGGCGGGCGTGCGAGCGCCGGGTGTTCGGCGCACCGTTCTTCTACCGCGACGAGCCGTTCTGGGGGCAGGACCGCCTCGACATGCTCGAGGACGCGATCACGACGCAGCGGCCGGCGATCCCGTACGGCAGAGCCTGAGAGGCCGCGCGCAATCGCTCTACCGCGGAGTCACGGCGTAGGGGTTGCCGCCGAGGGCGGCCGAGACGTCGGCGATCGCCTTCTGCGCGCGCACGCTGTTGCCGGCGGTGGCCATGACGGCGAGGACGCCCGGTACGTACTTCGCGTCGACGAAGACCTGCCCGTCGACGGTGACCAGCACGATGCCGAACAGGTTCGACGGCACCTTGGCGAGCGCCGGGATGTAGTCGGCGTTCTTCCCCTCCTGCAGGTCCTTGTACTTGGCGTGCGCCACCTCGAGCGCCGCACCTGGTCCCATCAGCTTCCCGTAGCTCGCGCGCTCGTCTATGGCAGTCCGATGATCGACCTCTACACCGCGGGCACGCCGAACGGCTGGAAGATCTCGATCGCGCTCGAGGAGCTCGGGCTGCCCTACGAGGTACGCCGTCTCTTCCTGCCCAGGGACGAGCAGAAGGAGCCCTGGTTCCTGCGCATCAACCCGAACGGCCGCATCCCGGCGATCGTCGACCGCGACGCGGGGAATCAATCGGTCTTCGAGTCGGGTGCGATCCTGATCTACCTCGCCGAGAAGACCGGGCGCCTGCTGGCCACGAGCGGCCCGCAGCGCGTCGCGGCGCTCGAGTGGCTGATGTTCCAGATGGCGGGCATCGGCCCGATGATGGGCCAGGCGAACCACTTCCTGCGCAACGCGCCCGAGAAGCTGCCGTACGCGATCCAGCGCTACCAGGAGGAATCGCGACGCCTGTTCGAGGCTCTCGACCTGCGCCTCGCCGGGCACGAGTACCTTGCCGGAGAGTTTTCGATTGCCGACATCGCCACCTGGCCTTGGATCCGCATCCACTTCTTCTCCGAGACCTCGATCGAAGGCCTCGCCAACCTGCAGCGTTGGCTCGACGCCCTCGGCAAGCGGCCGGCCTTCGAGAAGGGCGTGATCGTCCCGGACGCCATCCCCGCCGACGCCCCCCGCCCGTGGCTCGAGGCGGCGCGCGCCGCTGCTTGACGCACCGAAGTAGGGCTCACGCTCAGAGGCTGAGCTTCTCACCTTGCGTGGCGACGATGAAACGCTTGGATAGGACGCTTCGAGGAAGATGGCGTGCAGCGTCGCCCAGGCCCATCCTCGCGACGAGCTGCGCGCCCGTCCTCGACGCGCGCGGCACGCTCAGCCCTTGCCGCCCTGCCCTGCCTGCTCGATCTTCGCCCAGGTGTCGCGCAGGGTGACGACGCGATTGAAGACCGGCTTCGCGGCGCTGGTGTCGGGGTCGACCGCGAAGTAGCCGAGGCGTTCGAACTGGAAGCAGCTGCCTGCGGGAGCGGTCGCGACCGAGGGCTCGACCAGCGCCCCCCCGACCACCTCGAGCGAGTCCGGGTTGAGATCGTTCAGGAACGAGCCCGCTTCCTCCGGCGCCTCGCTGCGGAACAGCCGATCGTAGAGCCGCACGTCGCTCCGCACCGCGTGCGCCGCGGACACCCAGTGGATCGTCCCCTTCACCTTGCGGTTCGCGTCGGGCAGACCGCTGCGCGTCGCGGGATCGATCGTGCAGCGCACCTCGGTGACCTCGCCGGCCTCGTTCTTCACCACGCCCGTGCACTTGACGATGTAGGCGTAGCGCAGCCGGACCTCGGCGCCGGGCGTCATGCGGAAAAACTTCTTCGGCGGCTCCTCGCGGAAGTCGTCCTGCTCGATGAAGAGCACGCGCGAGAACGACACCTTGCGCGTGCCCGCGGACGGATCCTCGGGGTTGTTGACCGCGTCGAGCTCTTCGACGCTGTCTTCGTCGTAGTTCTCGATCACCAGCTTGAGCGGCCGCAGAACCGCCATCACGCGCCGCGCCGTGCGGTTCAGCGCGTCGCGGATGCTGAACTCGAGCTGGCCGACGTCGATCACCGCGTTCTTCTTGGCAAGCCCGATGCGCACGCAGAAGTCGCGCAGCGCTTCCGGCGGCACGCCACGCCGCCGCATGCCGGCGAGCGTCGGCATGCGCGGGTCGTCCCAGCCGCTCACGTGGCCGTCGCGCACCAGCTCGAGCAGCTTGCGCTTGCTCATCACGGTGTACGTGAGGTTGAGACGCGCGAACTCGATCTGCTCCGGGCGGCTCGGTAACGTCAGGTTCTCGATGCACCAGTCGTAGAGTGGACGGTGGTCCTCGAACTCGAGCGTGCAGATCGAGTGCGTGATCTCCTCGAGCGCATCCGAGATCGCGTGCGCGAAGTCGTACATCGGGTAGATGCACCAGGCGTCGCCGGTACGGTGGTGCTCCACCTTGCGGATGCGGAACAGCGCCGGGTCGCGCAGGTTGATGTTCGGCGACGCCATGTCGATCTTCGCGCGCAGGATGTGCGCGCCGTCCGCGAACTCGCCGCCGCGCATGCGCGCGAACAGGTCGAGGTTCTCCTCGACCGAGCGATCACGGTAGGGGCTGCTCTTGCCGGGCTCGGTGAGCGTGCCGCGGAGCGCGCGGATCTCCTCCGCCGTCGAGCTGTCGACGTAGGCGAGCCCCTTCCGGAGCAGTTCGACCGCGCAGTCGTGGATGCGCTCGAAGTAGTCCGACGCGAAGTACTCGCGCTCGGCCCAGTCGAAGCCGAGCCAGCGCACGTCGCGCTTGATCGACTCGACGTACTCGGTGTCCTCCTTGACGGGGTTGGTGTCGTCGAAGCGCAGGTTGCACAGGCCGCCGAACTCGGCCGCGACAGCGAAGTTCAGGCAGATCGACTTCGCGTGCCCGACGTGGAGGTAGCCGTTCGGCTCGGGTGGGAAGCGCGTGTGCACCCGGCCCTCGTTCCTGCCCTCGGCGAGGTCCGCGGTGATGCGCTGGCGGATGAAGTCCAGGCCGGGGGACTTCGGGGCAGCGCTGTCTGGGTCGTCGCGGTCGCTCATTTCGCGGGATGTTTAGCGGTCGGGGCGGGAAAAACGAGGGTCAGGCGAGGCGCGCGACCTGTGCCCAGAGGTCGTCCAGGTCGAGGCTCAGACCGGGAAAGCCAGGGATGTCGTCGTGGCGGCCGGTCGATTCCGAGAACGCGCTCGCGTAGCGCAGGTCCGTACCCAGCGCGAAGATCTCGACCGTGCGCGGGCGCGGATCGATGATCCAGTACCAGCGGATGCCGAAGCGCGCGTACTCCTCGTGCTTCTCGACGCGATCGCGACGGCGGTCGCGCGCCGTGCGCGAGACGATCTCGACGGCGATGTAGGGCGGCTTCCGCACGAGGCCTTCACCCGGCGGGAGGTCATTGGCGAGCAAGACGCTGAAGTCTGGCTTTCGACCCAGTCCCACCGCGAGCGCGTACTTCACACCCGAGGTCACACTGATCGCACCGCGCCGCCTGGCCCAGGGACCGAAGACCTCGGCGAGCCAGCTGACGATCACCTCGTGGAGCGCTCCCGGCACCTCTTCCTCGACGAGGTACCCGTCGACGAGCTCGCCCTCGATCTCGTCAGGCAGGTCGTCCCACTCCTCGAGCGTCATCCGCTCGGCAGCTCTCGACAGTCGGATCCTCGTCTGGACCATGTCACGGATCCTACCACATGGGGCAATGGCACGACCGGCAATTTCAGCCCGACACCGCAGCCGGCGAGCCAGTCAGCTTGCCGATCTGCTGGAACGCGTCGTAGGTCGCGAACTTGTAGAGGTCGCCGAGCGTCGGGTAGTTGAAGCACGTCCGGTTGAAGAGCTCGGCGGTGGCGCCAAGCATCATCGCCGTCAGACCGACGTGGATGAGCTCGGTCGCCTGCTCACCCACCACGTGGACGCCGACCAGGCGCAAGTCGTCGCGGCGGAACAGCAGCTTCAGCAAGCCCGCGTCGTCACCGATGATGCGCCCGCGCGGGTTGTCGGCGTAGCGCGCGCGACCGGCGACGTAGTCGACGCCCTGCTTGGTCAAGGACTCCTCGGTCTCGCCGACCATGCTCGCCTCGGGGATGGTGTAGATGCCGGTCGGCAGCAGCGCCGCGAGGTCCGTCTTGGCGGTGACGCCGCGGGCGTGACACGCGGCGACGCGTGCCTGCTCCATGCCGGTCGCCGCGAGCGCGGGCGGGCCGACGACGTCGCCCGCCGCGTAGATGTGTGCCACCGCGCTGCGGAAGTGCTCGTCGACGGGGATCAGGCCGCGCTCGCCGGGCGTGATGCCGGCCGCGGCGAGATTCAGCGAACCGGTCGCGCTCGACCTGCCCGCGCAGACCAGCAGCGCGTCGCACGCGAGCGTCGCGCCCGAGGTCCAGGTGCGTCGCCACCCCCATCGCGGCGAAGGTCGACGCGTACTCGCTACCGATGACGCCGGCACCGACCACGACCAGGCACTTCGGCAGCGACTCGAGGTGCAGCAGCTCGTCGGAGTCGTGCACGCGGTCGTCGGCGAAGGGAAACTCGGGGGGATGCCAGGGCGAGGAGCCGGTGGCGATGATGATCTTGTCGCCGTACAGCTCGACTTCGGCGCCGTCGGGCTGCACCACGCGCAGCGTATGCGGATCGACGAAGCTCGCGCTGCCGTGCAGCCGCTCGACGCCGTTCTGCGCGAGACGGCCCTCGATGAGCTCGCGCTCGCCGACGACGACGTGATCGCGATGCCGGGTGAAGTCGGCGATCGTCGCCTCGCGACGAGCGACAGGTCGACACCGAAGAGCTGGCGCGAGTGCCATCCCGAGAGCGCCAGCGCGGTCTCGCGCAGGGTCTTGCTCGGCATGGTGCCGGAGTTGATCCCGGCCCCCCCGAGGGAAGCTTGCCGCTCGACCAGCGCGACCCGGCCACCGAAGATCGCAGAGACGTTGGCGCCGACCGTCCCTGCCGGGCCACCGCCGATCACCAGAACATCGTAGGATCTTCGCTCCATCAGCTCCTCGCGGAGGTAGCGCCCGAAGCGACCGACGGCCCCGCTGGCGTCACGCTCGTCGGGTGCGGTCCCAGGATCTCGAGCAGATCCGCCGGCTCGAGCTTCTCCTGCGCCAGCAGGCGCTGCGCGAGCGCCTCGAGCAGCGCACGCTTCTCGGCGAGCACGCGCTTCGCATCCTGGTAGGCGTCGCGCAGGATCTCGAGCTGCTCCTCGCCGATCGCCTGCTCGATCTCGCCCGAGTGCGGTGCGCTCTGCACCCCCTGGCCGAGGAAGCCCACCTGCCCGGTCGCGACCAGCGACAGGTTCGGCAGGCGTTTGCTCATGCCGTAGACGGTCAGCATGTCGCGCGCGATGCGGCTCGCCTTCTCGAGATCGTCGGACGCACCGGTCGAGATCTCGCCGAACACGGTCTCCTCCGCGGCACGTCCACCGAGCAAGGTACGGATGCGTCCGAGCAGCTCGTCCCTCGACATCAGGTAGCGATCCTCGAGGGGGGCCTGCAGGGTGTAGCCGAGCGCGCCGCGGCCGCGCGGCACGATCGACACCTTCTGCACCGGATCGGCACCGGGCGTGAAGTAGCCGACCAGCGTGTGACCCGACTCGTGGTAGGCGACGGTGCGGCGCTCCTTCTCGTTGAGCACGCGATTCTTCTTCTCGAGGCCGCCGATGATGCGCTCCATCGCGTCCTGGAAATCGGCCATGGTGATCGAGTCGCCGACCCGCCGCGCCGCGAGCAGTGCCGCCTCGTTGCACAGGTTCGCCACGTCGGCGCCGACGAAGCCGACGGTCTGCGCCGCCATGCGGCCGAGGTCGACGTCGGGGCCGAGCGTGAGCCCCTTCACGTGGACCTTGAAGATCGCGAGCCGGCCCTCGCGGTCCGGACGGTCGACGAGAACCTGTCGGTCGAAGCGACCTGGGCGTAGCAGTGCCGGGTCGAGCACCTCGGGGCGATTGGTCGCGCCGATCAGGATCACACCGGACTTGCCGTCGAAGCCGTCCATCTCGACCAGGATCTGGTTGAGCGTGTTCTCGCGCTCGTCGAAGCCGCCGACCGGTGCGCCCGGCTGGCCGCGCGACTTGCCGATCGCGTCGAGCTCGTCGATGAAGATGATGCACGGCGCCTTCTTCTTCGCGTCGCCGAACAGGTCGCGCACGCGCGCCGCACCGACACCGACGAACATCTCGACGAAGTCGGAGCCCGACAGGCTGAAGAACGGCACCCCGGCCTCGCCCGCGATCGCACGCGCGAGCAGCGTCTTGCCCGTTCCAGGCGGACCGACCAGCAGCACGCCGGTCGGCAGCTTGGCGCCGAGCCGCGTGTACTTCGCGGGCTCCTTCAGGAAGGAGACGATCTCGCGAACCTCCTCGACCGCCTCGTCGACACCGGCGACGTCGCTGAAGCGGACCTTCGCCTGCTCGTCCGCCGCGTAGATCTTGGCCTTGCTCTTGCCGACCCTGAGCGCGCTCGGGCCGCCGCCCATGCGCTGCATGACGAAGCCCCAGAGCAGGAACATCGCACCGAACGGCAGGATCCAGTTGAAGAACAGGTCGCGCAGCCAGTGCGAGTCGATCTTGGCGCGGAAGTCGACGCCGTGCGCCTGCAGGGTCGAAACCAGATTAGGGTCGTTCAGGGGAATGACGGTGAACTGGCGCTTGATCGAGTCCTCACGGTCGCGCTGCTGTTGCTGCGCCTTCTCCTTGACGCCGGTGAACCAGGCCCGCACGCTGGCGAAGTCGAGTCGCCACGGGGTCTTCTTCTCCGGCGGCGTGGCGGCCGGCGCCGCGACGGGTGCCGCACCGGCCGGACCCTTCATCTCGGCGTAGATCTCCTGCGGCGTCAGGACGACGGCCGCGACCTCGCCACGCGTGACGCGCGACAGGAACTCGCTGTACGGAACCTCCGGAACCTGCGGCGTCGAGAAGAACACCGCGTCGACGAGCAGGATCAGGCCGAGCACCCAGAGGTAGTAGACGAGGGAGAACCGCGCGCGTCTTTCCAACATTCGCCTCCGACCCCTCTCGCGCCGCCGCCGGCTGGCGTCGCGTCCGCTGCGGTGGCACCTTAGCCACTGCCCGGGGTGGCGCAAGACACTGCGGTCGCAGCAGAGGAAGGGAACGCGCGATGCCGGAAACGACCAAGAGCCGACCTGCCGACCGCTGCGACGACGTCCCTGGACGGCTCCGCCCGGTGATCGACCGCAACCGCTGCGAGGCCAAGGGAGACTGTGTCGCCGCCTGCCCCTACGACGTCTTCGAGATCGCCAGGATCACGGACGAGATCCGCCGCGGCCAGTCGTGGCTCGGTTGGGTGAAGACCCTCGCGCACGGCGGCACGCAGGCCTTCGCGGTACGCGCCGCCGACTGCCACGCCTGCGGCCTGTGCGTCGAAGCGCCTTCCTTCTACAGCAACACCTCGCCGTCGATGAACGCGCCGCTCGGCGAGCCCGCGCAGCGGATCACGCCCGCCTTCGCGGACGGCGGCGCGGTGTCCTTGACGCGTACCTGCAGGCCGATCCGGTAACCGTCGGTCGAGGTGCCGTTGGTGCTGCTGAAGCGCGTGAAGCTCGAGCCGATGCCGAACGCATCCGTCGGCGGCGCATCGGTCTTGACCAGTGCTGCAGTATCGACGACGCCGAGCTCGAAGATGCCGGACAGCGCCGGGCTCGCCCTTAGCTTTACGTTCAGGATCACGTCACCCGCGTCGTCGAAGTCGAAGCTCTGGTTCTTCGCGAACGAGCCGCCCACCACCGGTGCTGCGTCGCCCTTGCGCACCGCGGTCGAGATCGTGTCGGTGGCGAAATCCCAGACGAAGACACCGTCGGTCCTGGGGGTGCCGACCGTGCTCGCGTGGAACGCGATGTCGTTGCCCGCATTGATGCGCGGCGTGTCCTCGAACTTGGAGAACGTCGAGCCCCCGAGCGGGGCCGCGTCACCGTCCAGGACGATCGTCGAGATCCCGAGCCCGGTGACGATGAAGATGCCGGTCCGCGGTGACTCGCCGCCGTCCGAGCAATCCAGCTTGGAGGTGGCGCGTACGGTGGCGAAGCCGGCGTTGCCGAGATCGACCGCCTGGGTCGCGCAGATCTCGCGGCCGTCGAGGGTGGCTGCGCCGTCGAGGGCCAGGCTCGACAGTGAGTCGCTCGCCGACGCGTACAGGAAGGCGCCCCCCGGACCGCCGGCGACGGTCGCGACGAACGGCACCTGGCTCGACGCGTCGATGTCGCCGACCATGGTGAAGGAGTCGAACACGCCGCCGCCCGGCGAGGTCTGCGAGCGCACGGCGCCAGTTTCGAGCGCGCCGCCATCGCGAACGAACACGCCCTGTCCTGCCACGAGCTCACCGAAGAACGCGACGTCGTCGACGTCGTTCACGGACAAGAAGAAGAACGCGCGCTGCGAGCGGAACGTACCGCCGCTCGGCGCCGGGCCGTCCGCGCGCGCCACCACCTGCCCCGCACCCACGCTGGGGTAGAAGTACAGCTTGTCCCGGGCGCCGCTCGCCTTGGCGACGAAGACCGCGTCACTGCTCGTGTTGACGGCGACCTCTTCGCGGAACGTGTTGCTGTACACGAGCCCATCCGGATCGAGCTGGCCCGCGCGTGCCACAGTCGAGCAACCGAACTGCGCATCTGCGGGGGTGACCAATCCGGCGGTCAAGAACGAGGCGGCGAGGGCGCAGATCCAGGGTTTCATGATGCCTCCAAGGCTCAGGTGTCGGTTGGGATGAGGATCCTGCCGTGACAGACACCACGCCCGCTGCACGGTTGCAAGGGGTTTTCACCGCGAGCCTTGCAGCGCTGCCCCGCATCGGCCAGATCTGGGCCCATGAAAGGGGGACTAGACATGCGCCTGAGCAGACCCCGGGTCGAGCCGCTGCCGGAATCCGAGTGGACCGAGACCGCCCGTGCCACGATCGAGCCGACCCGCGCCATGGCAGACGGCAAGGTGTTCAACATCTTCTCGACGCTCGCCAACCATCCGGATCTGCTCAAGCGATGGATGGTATTCGCGAACCACGTACTGGTGAAATCGACCCTGCCGCCCCGAGAGCGCGAGATCCTGATCCTGCGCATCGGGTGGCTCTGTCGCGCCGAGTACGAGTGGAGCCAGCACGTCCTGATCGGACGGGCCGTGGGGCTGTCGGCAGCCGAGATCGACCAGATCGCGGACGGCCCGGAGGCACCCGGCTGGAGCACCGCCGACGCCACACTGCTGCGCGCGGTCGACGAGCTGCACGGTGATGCGTTCCTCAGCGATGCCACCTGGCAGGGGCTGGCGGCGGTCTACTCGACCCAGCAGATCATGGACGTGATCTTCACCGTCGGGCAGTACACGCTGGTCTCGATGGCGCTCAACAGCCTGGGCGTCCAGCTCGACGAGGGCCTACCGCGCATGCGCGGGGAGGGCTGAGCGAGGGCGGCTCACCGCTTGCGCATGGTCTCCAGACGCGCAAGCAGGCTCGAGGTGTCCCAGCGACCGCCGCCGAGCGCCTGGACCTCGCCGTAGAGCTGGTCGACCAGTGCCGTCACCGGCAGGTGCGCGCCGTTGCGGCGCGCCTCGTCGAGCGCAAAGCCGAGGTCCTTGCGCACCCAGTCGACCGCGAAGCCGTGCTCGTACTCGCCCGCGAGCATGGTCGCGTGACGGTTCTCCATCTGCCAGGACTGCGCGGCACCCTTCGCGATGACGTCGATCACCGCCTGAAGATCGAGACCGGCTGCGCGCGCGAAGTGCAGGCCCTCGGCAAGCCCTTCGATCAGGCCCGCGATGCAGATCTGGTTCACCATCTTGGTGAGCTGGCCGGCCCCCGCGGGACCGAGCAGACGGAACGTCCGGGCGTAACAGGCGACCACGGGCTCGGCGGTGGCGAAGCTCGCGGCCTCGCCGCCGGCCATGACGGTGAGGATGCCCTTCTCGGCACCCGACTGCCCGCCCGACACCGGCGCGTCGAGGAAGCCGAGCCCGCGCTCGCGCGCCGCGGCATCGATCTCGCGCGCGAGCCGCGCCGACGTCGTGGTGTGATCGACGAAGCTCGCGCCGCGCGCCATCGCCGGCAGAGCGCCGTCGCTGCCGAGCGCGATCTGCCGCACGTCTTCGTCGTTGCCGACGCAGGCGAATACCAGCTCCGCGTCGCGTGCCGCGTCCGCCGGTGTGGCGGCGACACGGCCACCGCTCTCTGCCGCCCAGCGCTCCGCCTTCGCACGGGTGCGGTTGAACACCGCGACCGCGTGGCCCGCGGCCGCGAGGTGGCGCGCCATCGGAAAGCCCATCACCCCCAGACCGAGGAAAGCGACCTTCATGGCCGCAGCTTGTCGCATGCCGCACCGCTCGCGCAACGCGTGACGTGGGCGGCGCGATCTGCGAGAGCAGGTGGCGCATGGCGAGGCTCACCAGCGCGCAGCTCCGGCGCATCGCCCTCGGTGCCGGCCAGAGCCGCATGTACCAGCAGGACGAGGTCTGGTCGCGCTGCCGCAGCGACGATCCGGCGAGCACGACGTGGCTCTACCAGCACTTCGCCGGCCGCTTCTTCGGCACGCGCAACGACCAGGACCTGCGTGCGTTTGCCGGCCAGCTGCGCCGCGCCACCGCGTACGCGAACGCACAGGTGCTCGCCAAGTCCACCCTGGTCGACTTCTTCGTCGACGACTTCGCGCGCTTCGTGAGCGTGGTGTGGATGATCCTGCTCTATCCCAACGCGCACGACTACACGCCGGAGCAGCGCGTGGAGATCACCGAGCACGTCTATCGCAACCTCTGGAGCCGGAAGAAGCCGCTCGTGCAGGTGCAGGACCATGTCGTCGTCTACCGCGGCCGCGGCGCGCGTGGTCTGGTTTGACGGTATGAACGCACCCATCGCGAAGGTCCGCCGGCCGTGGTGGCTGCTGCCGATCTTCGGCTCGGTCCCGAACATCGACCCGCGCTCGCTGTCGCTGCTCGGCCTGGTGTCGCTCGCCTACTTCTTCGAGAACTACGACCTGTCGCTGATGATGTCCGCGCTGAGCTTCATCGCCGCGGACTTCGGCATCGCCGAGTCGGAGCTCGCGGGCTACACCGGGCTCATCCGGCTGGGCGCCCTGCCCGCCTTTCTGCTGATCCCGTTCGCCGACCGCCTCGGCCGGCGCAAGATGTTCCTGGCCGCGGTGACCGGCATCTCGCTGCTCACCTTCGCGACCGCGTTCGCGACCTCGGTCGCGGCGTTCGTCGCCATCCAGATGCTGATGCGCACCTGCGTGCTGGCCGCGTCGACGATGGCGTTCGTGATCATCGCCGAGGAGTTTCCGGCCGAGCACCGTGGCTGGGGCATCGGCATGGTGGGCGCGCTGGGCGCGTGCGGCTTCGGCTTCGGCGCGATCCTGTTCGGCTTCGTCGAGAGCCTGCCGTACGGCTGGCGCGCGCTCTATCTGGTCGGGATCGTTCCACTGCTGGCGATGCCGGCGCTGCGGCGCGGCATTCCCGAGACCGCGCGCTTCGCCCAGCATCATCGCGAGCGCCTCGGCGCCGCGGCCGGGGTCGGCGGTGTACGGGGCTGGTTCCAGCCGCTGGCGGCGATGGCGCGCACCTATCCACGGCGCGTCGCCGGTGTGACCCTGGCGGGGACGCTGTACTCCGCGGGCGAGATCGCCGTGTTCCAGTTCTGCGGCTACTTCACCATGACCGCGCACCACTGGGAGCCGTGGCGCTTCTCGGTCATGGTGGTCGTCGCGGGCGCCGTCGGCATGATCGGCAACGTCGTCGCGGGCAGGCTCGGCGACGCGTTCGGACGCCGCCCGGTGGGCTTCGCGGTCGCGGCGAGCTTTCCCGTGCTGGCGTGGCTGTTCTACCACATGCCCGGCTGGAGCCTGCCGATCCTGTGGGCCTTCCTCACCGTATGCTCGGTGTCCTGCAACGTGACCATCCGCGCGCTCGCGACCGAGGTCTTCCCGACCTCGCACCGCGGCACGTCCGGCGGCTGGCTGTCGCTGGTACAGACGCTCGGCACGGCGGCGGGGCTCGGCGTCGTCGGCCTCGGCATCGCGCGCGGCGCGTCGCTGCCGTTCATGGTGAGCCTGCTCGCGCTGCTCACCGTGGTCGCGGGCAGCGCGCTGTTCCTGCTGCCGGAGACCAGCGGCCGCGAGCTCGAGGAGATCAGCGCGGAGGAGTAGCTCGACGGGGCGTGCCGCGGCTCAGCGCGTTCCGGCGTAGACCGCGAAGCGCTCGTCGCGGAACGCGCAGCGCACGTGTCCGAAACCGGCCGCACGCAGCCATTCGAGCTGGGCGTCGAGCGTCGCCGTGCGGTCTAGCGTCTGCGCCGGTCCGTCACCAGACGAGACCGCCGGCGACGAAAGCACGCTCGTGCAACTGGCGGCGGTTTCCGGGGGCGGTCCGCGCTGCCTACTTGACGCGTCGGGCGCCACTCCAGAGCCGATCCTGCGTCCCGTGCGGGAGGATCTCCTTCACCTTCTCGCGCGTCACCGGCGCGACACCGGTCTCGCCCGCCTGCGCGCGCGCGCTGCCGATCGTCGACAGCGCGGACGCCCAGCGCAGCCGTACGGCGCGATCACGCGCGCCGAGGTCGGCGAGCGTGCCGGCGAGGAAGCTGCGCACGGTGGCGTCCTCGCCGGCGGCGAAGTGCAGGCTCGCCAGCGCCAGCGACGAGACGTCGACGTCCGCGCTGCGCGCGAGCTCCTCCAGGAGGGCCACGATCTCGGGCTCGAGCCCCCGGTCGGGCGACAGGAAGCGGCGCGCGAACGACGCCAGCGCGGCGAACTGCCCGATGACGTGCCGGTCTCCGGGGCGCAGCAGCAGGGCGGCGGCACGGTCGCGCTCGGTTACGTGCTGGGCCGCGATGGTCGCGTCGACGACCGCGGGATGCGGCTTGATCGGTCCCCACCACGCTTCGCTCTGCGCCTGCAGCTTCTCGACCGTCTGGTCCGCGTGGCACTGCGAGCACGCGTTGGTGATGCCGAGCGACGCATCGAAGGCCGGACGCGGGATCGGGATGGTGTGGTCGGAGCGCGCGAAGCGCAGCTTCTTGCCGACGGTCGGCTCCTGCAGGAACGGCATGTGGCACGCGGTGCAGACGTCGCCCGTCGATCCTTCGGGGTGGTGCGTGTGCGCCGGCGAGTCGACCGCCTTGCTGGCGTGGCAACCGGTGCACTGGCCGTCGGCGAAACGGCCGTCGAGCTTGCGCCCGAAGACGTCGCGATACTTCTGCGAGTGCGGGTCGTGGCAGTCGACGCACGTCATCGCGCCGTTCACGTAGCAGTCGCTGAACTGGTGGTTGTCCTGGTAGCTGAAGGTGCGGATGCGCCCGTCGGGGAAGTAGGGATTGTTCTCGAGCAGCCAGTACTTGAGCGCGAAGTGATCGTCGTAGCTGCGGCCGGGCAGATAGTCGGGATCGAGCACCGGGCGGCTGGCGTGGCACTGGAAGCACACCTGCAGCGACGCGTCCTTGGCGTAGGTGTCGAGCGCCGGCAGCCCGACGTCGGCCCTGGTGGCGCGATCGGGCGCGTTGGCCCACTCGAGGTGGCGCCGTCCCGGGCCGTGGCAGGACTCGCAGTTGATGGCGAGGCTCTTGAAGCGTGTCTGCAGGGTGCCGTTCGCACCGGGCAGGAGCTGGATCTGGCTGCCGTGGCAGACGTCGCAGTTCGAGAACCGCGGCGTGTTGCCGAGGATCCGCGCCGGCGGCCAGTTGGCGAGATCGGCGAGCGCGAGCGTGCCGTCGATCGGCGCCCAGCTCGCGTCGCTGCGCAGCTGTGCGAACCACACACTCTCCTCGCGGATGAAGTCGAACGGCAGGAAGCGCAGGGTGCCGTCGGCGAAGCGCGCGAAGAAGCTCTGCGTGCCGCCGCCGAGCATGTGGCCGCCGCCGACGACGGCCGCGACCGCGATCTTCTCGGTGCCGCCGTGCCGCTGCTTGACGGTGAACGACAGGCTGCCGTCGGCCCCCTGCTCCGGCACCACGTACGCGTCCTTGAAGGCGAGCGGCTTGCCGTCGAAGCGCGCGATCACCTCGACCTCGCCGGGCAGCCCGCCGGCACGGCCGTGCGTCGACGCGGCCCAGAGGTCGTACTGCTCGGCGTGGCAGGGCCGACAGGCGTCGGCGCCGACGAAGTCCTTGAAGAAGGTGGCGGGCACGGGCCGCGGCCGCGGTGGCGGGAAACCGGTCTCCTGCGCCGCGGACGGCTGGCTCGCTGGCGCGCGCGCCGGCCGTGCTGGGTCCGGGACCGCCGACGGCGCGGGGGCGGACGCGGACGCCGTGCGCCGCGACCACGCCGGGCCCTCGCAGCGGCACAGGGTGCGCAGGTGCCGCACCAGCTCGGTGATCTGCCCGGGTGACAGCGTCCCGCCCCAGGCCGGCATGAGATGGCTGCGGCCGAGGATCGCGCCGCCCGAGGCGATACCGTCGTACAGGGTGTCGTCGGCGCGCGTCGCGAGATACGCCGCGTCCGCGTGCGCGGTCGGTCGCGCCGGCAGGAAGGGCGCGTTGAAGCCGTCGCCGTTGCCGCCGACGCCGTGACAGGCCGCGCAGTCCTGGCGATAGAGCGCGGCACCGGGTGATTCCGCGTCCGGGCCGGGCACGATCGCGTCGAGCGCGGCCAGGCGCCACTCCTCGCCGCGCGGCTCGGTTTGCTGCACGAGGTAGCGCACCACCAGGTCCCGGGTACGCTCGGGCATCGGCAGCTCGGGCATGATCGCATGCGGAACCAGCCGGCCCGGCGCGCGCACCATCGCCGCGACGAACCCAGGCTGGAGGCGTGTCGCGAGGCTCGACAGATCGGGGCCGACCACGCCGCCTTCCGCACCGAGGCGATGGCAGCCCAGGCACGGCAGCTGGTCGCGCAGCACCGTGCGCGCCTTCTGCATCGCGTGCGCGTCGAGTGGCAGCGGCGCGGCCTCGCCCTCGCTTAGCAGATCGCCGCCGCGGCGACGCTGCATCAGGAAGGCGACCAGGGCGTCGGCTTCGCCGTCGGTCAAGCGAAAGTCGGGCATCCGGCTGGCGCTGCCCGGCATGCCGCCCGCAGGCCGGACGGTGGTCGGGGCAGCGAGGTAGCCGCGCAGCCAGGAGGCCTGGACGCGGATTCCTTCGCCGGCCAGGTCGGGCGCGTCGAAGGGCCGTACCTCGATGCCGGGCATCGCATGACACGCAGCACAGTTCAGGGCGCGGAACACCCGCTCGCCGGCGGCCGCATCGATGGTCGGGTGGCGCGCGCGCGCCGCCGCGAGCGCCGCCGCGCGCGCCGCAGTCGTCGCCTGCCCCCGCGCCTGCAGCCCCGCGACGATACGGCTCAGCCGCGCCGCGGCGCCGGGCGTCGCTTCGCGCAGCGCGCCCAGCTCGTCCGGACGCAGGAACAGCGCCGGCATCACACCGTCCGGGACACCGTACGCCGCAGGCGCGATCAGGAAGCGACGCAGCCAGTCCGGATCGAGGCGCGCACCGGCGTCGGACAGCTCCGGGCCGACCACGCCGCCCTGACCGCTCCACACGTGGCAGGTGAGACAGCTCTGCTCGCGCAGTGCGGCGAGCAGCTCGGCGTCGTTCTTCTCGGCCCCGCCGGTCGGGGTGGCGCTCGGTACGGCCGCCGGCACCGGCAGCCCCAGCGCGGCCTCCGGCTCGGCCCGTTGCGCCGCGAGGAAGAGCGTCAGGGCGAGCGCCTCCGGCTCGCTCAGGCGGAAGTCGGGCATGCGCGCGGCGCCGAGGTGCCGGCGTACGCGACCCGGCTCGCGCAGGTAGGTGAACAGATAGCCCGGGCGATAGCGCAGCCCGGCGAAGCGCAGATCGGGGGCGCGGCCCGGGGTCGCGACCGCGACGTCGAGGCCGGCGTGACAGCCGGCGCAGCCGAGCTCGGCCGCGAGGCGCGCGCCGTCTTCCTCGGCGCGGGTTGCCGCGGCAGCCGGGCAAGCGACGAACGAGACGAGCAGGAGCAATAGGAAAGCTGGGAGGCGCATCCGCGTAGCCCCGCTGGCTAGCGCGTGATCACGAAGACGGTCAACCACTCCTTGCCCGAGGTGACGCCGGTTCGGCCGAGACTGCTCCGCCGGAAGGAGGAAGTCGTCCTTGAACGGCCAGCCGAAGTCAGCCAAGGCTTCGGACCATCGCTCGTGGAGGACGCGGACATGTCGAAAGAGAGACCACTGCTCGGGACCGACGGACGCGCGCTGCCGGTCCTGCCGCCGGAGCGCGACGCGCGCGTGTGGGCCCGATTGGTCCGGGTGATGTTCTACACGCCCGGCTTCCTGGCCCTGCTGCTGCTCAAGGCCGGCGAACCGACGAGCTTCGGCATCACGGTCGAGCTGTTGATGCTGTCCAGTGCGGCGGCAATCGTCGGCGGCCTGTTCATCGGCGCCCAGTCCGATCGTGCCGGGGCCGATCCGTCGTCGCGGATCGGCACCTGGAGCGGGGCGCTGGTGCTCGAGCTGCTCGCGACGGTGCCTTTCCTGTGCTCCGTCCCGGCATTGTTCCATGAGCTCGCGAACAGCGCGCTGCTGCACGCCAAGTCGCCCGGCGCGGTCGACGTCACGCTCGGTGCCTCCGAGCTGCTCCCCGCGGTGGCGATCCTGCCGTTCCTGCTCTACCAGTTGGCCGGCTTCGGCACGCTCCACTTCGTGGTTCCGAAGCCGGCCAACTGGGCGATCAACATCGCCATCTGCAGCCTGGTCATCGCCGCCACCGCGGCCAACCGCGAGGGCGCGTACGACGTCGAAAGGAAGCTCGTCGGAGCGCTGGTTCTGGGCATGGCCGCCGCCGTCTTCTACGGCGTCCTCAAGCTCCGGCAGATGCAGGCGGACTACACGTTGCGCTGCCCGCCCAAAGAGCCGAAGTAGGACGCCCTTCGCAATCCGGCAACGCCTCGACAGTGGAGGACGCGCATCGTGTGGTGGATCAGCTATCGAGGTGAAGGCACGACCGGTGTCGACAACATCGGCGTCTTCGAGGACGACGGCACCCCGCGCAAGAAGCATCCCTTGCTCCTCGACCGCTCGACCGGTGCGCACACCTTGCACATCGCGCGCGGCTTCGCGCTGGTCGGTGCGGATCTCTACATCGCCAACGCCTGGCGCAAGGACAGCCACGTCGCCCGCTACCGCCGCCGCGGCGATACCTTCCACTTCGCCGACGTGGTGGTGGCCACCAGGCACGTCTCGGCGATGGTCCATCCCTTCGACGTGGCGATCGGCGGCGACAGTGCGCCCTTGAACGTACCGTCGCCGCAGGGCCTCAAGGTCGTGCTCGACCAGCACGGCAAACCCCGGCATTCCGTGCGCGGGATCATCGTCCACCGCAAGCATCTCTACGTGGCGGACGAGGCGGGTGACGCGGTCAAGATCTTCGCGGTGAAGTCGGGCGAGCTGGTCGCGCGCATCAAGGGCCGCAAGCTCACCAAGCCCGTGCACCTCATCCTGCGCGGCGACACTCTCTACATCGGGGCCGCCGGCACCGGCAGCATCCTCGCGCTCGACATCGCCGCGGAGCCGCCACGCGGCAAGCTGAAGGCGCGTACGATCATCGACGGCACGCTCGACGCCCCGTCAGGCTTCGCGATCGGCCCCGACGGCGATCTCTACGTGGCCGAGCGGCTCAAGCAGCGGGTGCGGCGCTTCGTTCATCGATCGCCTCCCGGACATGCCCGAGTTCCTGGTGCACGTACCGGACCGGGCGTCGGGCCGCGTGTCGCGGCGCTCCTGATCGTGGGGGCGAGGGCGGCAGACTACTCGGCCGCGCTCCCGCCCGTCGGCAGCGCAACGTGTGGCACCACCGCGAACAGGTAGAAGCGCTCCCGGCCGTCGAGCCGGCGCTCGACCTCGCGCAGCGCGACGCGCTGCTGCGCCGCGCGAAACGCCTGCTCGAGCGCCGGTGCCGCGAGCTGCCGGCCGTTGACGTAGACGAAGGCGGCAGCATCGGGGTTGGCCGCGAGATCCGTGGCGAGGCTTGCCAGCGGGCGGGCCGCGACGTCGTCGACGACGATCCCCTCGGTCGGGGGCAGCACGTACAGAGCACCGCCGCGCGCGCCGCCGGCGAGGGCGGCGTGCAGGAAGCGGAACTCGGCGATCTCGAAGCCGCGGTTGTAGGGCGAGGCGAGGAACGCGAGCGGCCGGTAGGCCGCGTACTCGCCGCGCCACAGCAGCAGCCCCGGTCCGACCACGCAGAGAGCGACCACCGCGACGATCCGCACCGGACGCGACCGGGCCGCGTTGCCGAAATCCGCACGCAGCAACGCACCGATCGCGCGCAGCACGGCAACGACACCGCTCGCGAGCAGATACGTCACCGCCGGCAGCAGGATCACGTTGAAGCGGAACATGTCGTGGCCCGCGTCGCGCGCACCCCACGGTGGTGGCTGATGAGCCTCCTCGAGCCAGCCCACGTTCAGCCCGTAGAGCACGAACACGATCGAGTAGAGCAGCAGGAACGCGATCCAGAACACGGTCGCGGGGCGCGCGCGGCGCAGTCCGGCAATCACGCCGACTCCGAACAGCAGCAGCGGCAGCTTGCGCTGCAGCACGTCGCCACCCACCCAGAAGCCGAGGTTGGTCAGCAGCAACGCCGGTCCGGGGAGACGGCTCTGCCACCAGGGATCGTAGCGGATCGGTGCGGCGAGGATGCCCGGCAGATAGGCCGCGGCCAGCGCCACCGCGAGCGCCGCGAGCAGGAAGTGACCCGCCGACAGGCGCCGCACCTCGCCACGCCACGACCGCCACAGGAGCGGCAGCAGGACGAGCAGCGCCCAGTTCTCGACGCGCACCGTCAGCGCGAAAAAGAGGCTGGTCGCGAAGCAGGTGGCGGCGACCGCGCCCGGTGCACGCAGCAGCTCGAGGAAGCTGCCCACGGTGAGCAGCAGAAGCAGCAACGAGGCGATCTCGAGCGAGGCCGATGCCGCATGCTTGACGTGCAGCGGCGCCAGCACCAGCAGCACCGCCGCGACGACGGCCACCATCCGCTCGACGCGCAGCACGCGCAAGGTCCAGTAGAAGACGGGTGGCGTCAGGCTCGCGAGCACGATCGTCGTCGCGAAGGCGACCGCGGTCGAGACACCGAAGACCGCGAACGCGAGCGCGTAGAGGTAGACCCCCGCGGGCGGCCCGGACCACAACCGATACTCGCCACTCGCGAGCAGGCGCTGCGCGTGGTCGATGTACTCGTACTCGTCGTTGAACGTGTAGTGCACGCGCTCGGGGAGCAGCAGACGGAGCACCAGCGCCGCGGCGAACAGAAGGCCCGCGATCGCAAACCCTGGCCAGGCCCCACCGTCACGCCCATCGGCGAGCGAACGAGCACCGGCCACGCCGCGCAGCAGCAGACAGAGCAGCCCGGCGCCGAGGGTGGTCGAGAAGATCCGCCACGTGCTGCCGGCCGTCCAGGCGTTCGCCAGCGCGGTCAGCTCGCCGAGAAGGCCGCTCGTCACCGGACGAACATGACTCAGCCCGCGGCGGCAGGCGAGACGTCGAGCAGCGCCTCGAGCAGGCGGCGTACGGCGTGCACGTCGGGCAGGCGGATCTCGGCGCGGCTCGACCCGGGCCCGACGTGCACCGTCACCGCCCCCGCGGGCAGGGCCGCGAACAGCTCCTCGTCGGTCCGGTCGTCACCCATCGCCACGATCAGCACGTCATCCTCGACCCGATCGAGCACCGGCGCCAGCAAGGCGCCCTTGTCCACGCCGAACGGCCGGATCTCGATCACCTTGTCGTCCGTCAACACCTCGACCGGCAGGTTGCTCAGGACCTGCGTGAGATGGATGCGCAGCTCGTTCGCTTGAAACGCGCCGAACACCGGCTCGGCCATCCGGTAGTGCCAGGCGAGCGACGCGGTCTTCTCCTCGACCAGGGAGCCGGGCGTGCGCGTGGCCGCGGTCTCGAGGATCGGCAGCACCTGCTCGCGCCACTCCTGCGCCGGCATCGCTCGCCGCGTCCAGTCGCGCGAGCCCGGCGGCCGGGCCCAGAAGCCGTGCTCGGCGTAGAGCCCGATCGGCAGCTCGCCGAACCAGTGCATGATGGTCTCGTGCGAGCCGCCACTGACGAGATGGATCTCGGTGCCAGGCCGCCGGGCGAGCGCGCGCAGCAGAGCCATCAGGCCCTCGTCCGGCATGGCCAGCTCGGGAACGCTCGCGTAGGGGACGAGCGTGCCGTCGTAGTCGAGCACCAGCAGCAGGCGCGCCGCGGACCGCAGCCCGTCGGTGATCTCCTGCAGGCGCGATGCGCTCGTCATCGCGAGCGCCGCGAGGTCGGCCGGGGCGCTGCTCTCGTCGAGCGCGCCCAGGAACGAGCGCACCCACGAGTGCACGTCGTAGGTGCGCACGCGGCGGCGCAACGCGCGCATGCGCGCGCGCCGCTCCGCACCGGGCAGGGTCAAGGCGCGGCGCAGCGCCTCCGCGGTGCGGTCGACGTCGTACGGGTTCACGATGATCGCCTCCGCGAGCTCCGAGGCAGCGCCGGCGAACTCGCTCAGCACGAGCACGCCCTCCTCGTCGGTGCGCGCGGCGATGAACTCCTTCGCGACCAGGTTCATGCCGTCGCGCAGCGGCGTCACCACCATCACGTCGGCGGCGCGGTAGAGCGCGACCACCTCGGCCTCGCCAAGGCTGCGGTAGATGTAGTGGATCGGCACCCAGCGCGGCGTGCCGAAGGCGCCGTTGATGCGCCCGATCAACGCCTCCACCTGGCTGCGGTACTCCTGGTATGCTGGGACGTCGCTGCGCGACGGCACCGCGACCTGGATCAGGCGCACGCGCTCGGCGAGCGAGGGATGGTCGCGCAGCAGCTTCTCGAACGCCAGCAAGCGGCGCGGTATCCCCTTGGTGTAGTCGAGGCGATCGATGCCAATCAGCAGCGCGCAGCCATCGGCCCCGCGCAGCTCGGCCGCCTCCTCGGCGACCTCCGGCTGACTTGCGAGGGTGGTGATACGTGCGGCATCCACCCCCATCGGGAACACGCCGAGCCGCACCTCGCGCTGGCCGTAGCGCACGCGATCGACGTTGGCCGACAGCCCGAGTACCAGCAGCAGCGACGACGCGAACGCCCGCATGTACGACGCGGTGTGGAAGCCGACCAGATCCGCGCCCAGCAGACCCTCGAGGATCCGGTCACGGTAGGGCAGCGTGTGGAAGATCTCGGACGCCGGAAACGGGATGTGCAGGAAGAAGCCGATGCGGGCCTCGGGAATCCTGCGCCGCAGGAGCTGCGGCACCAGCATGAGCTGGTAGTCGTGCACCCAGACGACATCGCCGGGCCGGTGGTGTGCCGCGACGGCATCGGCGAAGTGCTCGTTCACCCGCTCGTACGCCTCCCAGTCGCCGACGTGCTGCGGCAGCTGATCGAGGCGGTAGTGGAACAGCGGCCACAGCACGCCATTCGAGAAGCCCTCGTAGTAGTGCTTGACGTCGTCGGGGGTCAGCGCCACGGGAACGAAGCGCTGATCGGAGAGCTGCGCGGCCGCCTCGGCACGCTGGCGGTCGCTCGCGCTGCCGAAGTCGCCCGGCCAACCGATCCACAGGCCGTCCGAGCGCGCGTGCGGCGCGGCCAGCCCGGTCGCGAGCCCGCCCGGGCTGCGCTCGAGGCGAAGCTGCTCGCCCTCGACCTTGATCGTGAGCGGCAGCCGGTTGGAGACGATGAGGAGACGAGCCATGCTTGGTTTCAGCTCCGACCAGGGGCCGTCCGGGGCGAGGGTCGCAGATCGGCCGGAGCGCTTCAGTGTACCGGGCACGGTCGGGGACGGGAAGCGGTGGACGGATCACCGGGCGCGACCACCGCCGCGGCATCGGCGATCAGCGAGAACAGCAGCGACAGCGCCACCATCGTGCGGTGCGGATGCCGGACGAAGGCGTGACTGTCAGCCTCGTCGCGCACGGCGTCGCGGTTATGGGCGGACGGCGATGGCGGCGCAAGCGCTTGACAGCGACCGGCGCGCTCGGCGACAAGACGCCCGCCCCGTACGCGCCCACCATGGCACGCATCGTCTTCACCACGCTCGGATCCTGGGGCGACCTGTTTCCGCTGGTCGCGCTGGGCAAGCGGCTCGCGTCGCGCGGACACCAGGTGAGCTTCGCGGCCACGCCGGCCTTCGCGTCGCTGGTCGAGGACGAAGGGCTCGGCTTCGCGCCGATCGGCATCGAGCTCGGCCTCGAGCAGTACGCGGCGCACCCCGAGATCCTCGACTCGCGGCAGAACGGGCTCGCCGGCATCCGCAACCTGATGCGCGTCTTCATCCTGCCGCATCTGGCGCGCGTCTTCCGCGACCTCGAGCGCGCGACGGCGGGTGCCGATCTGCTGGTCACGCATCCGGCGCAGCTCGCGGCACCGATGGTGGCCGAGGCGCACGGGCTGCGCTGGGCCACCGCCACGCTCTTCCCGGCCAACATCCCGAGCGCCCACACCGTTCCGCAAGGCAATCCCCTGCCCGCTCTCGGCGGGCCGCTCGGCCGCGCGCTGAACGGCTTGACGTGGCGCTTCTCGCGTCTGGTGCTGCGCTCGCTGTTCGACGCGCCCCTGAACGCGGTGCGCAAGGAGTGCGGCCTGCCAGCGGGGCGCGACGTCTTCTTGCTGAGCGGCCTGTCGCCGCACCTCTGCCTGGTGCTGTGCTCGCCCCACTACACGCCGCGCCAGCCCGACTGGCCGGCGTCGATCGACGTCACGGGCTTCGTGCCGTGGGACGAGCCGCGCTCCGCACCGATGCCCGCGGCCCTGCAGAGCTTCCTCACGTCAGGCGCGCCACCAGTCGTGTTCACCCTGGGTGCGAGCCTGGCGATCGACCCGCAGCGCTTCTTCACCATCGCCGGCGAAGCGCTGGCGACGGTCGGCGCGCGCGGCGTGTTCCTGGTCGGGCGCGAGGCCAACGTCGCCGGGCTCGAACGCGACAACGTCGCCGTGGTTCCGTTCGCGCCGCTGTCCGCGGTGCTGCGTCACGCCGCCGCGATCGTCCACCACGGCGGCTTCGGCACCACCGCCACCGCCCTGCGCGGCGCGCTGCCGGCGCTCGTCATCCCGCGCGCCTTCGACCAGCTCTACCACGGCCAGCGAGTCGCCGAGCTCGGCGCTGGGCGGATGCTGCCGTGGCGCAAGCTCGACGCGCGCCGGCTGTCGGCGGAGCTCGAACGCATCCTGCGCGACGGCGCCTATCGCACCCGGGCGGCGGCGTTGGCCGCGCAGCTCGCGGGGGAAGACGGCATCGGCAGCGCCGTGGCTCGACTCGAAGGCGTGCTCGCGCGCTGAGGCGGCGCGGCCCGATCAATCCTCGGCGTACTTGAGCAGCACCAGGGCGTGCGCCAGAACCAGGGTCGTCGGCGTGCGCAGCACGCGCTCGCCGGTGTGCGAGGTGCTGAGCAGCTCGCGCCAGCGGCCGGGCTGCGACAGCGTGGGCATGGTGAAGCTGCGCGAGCGCGTGCCACCGTTCAGGATGAACAGCAGGTCCTCGCGCACCACGCGGGGTCCGGCCGGATCGAGCTCGTCGCTCACAGCCTCGTCGTGCACCAGCATCCCGAGCACGTGATTGCCTGGATCGCCCCAGTCCTCGTCGGTCATTTCGTGACCGTCGGTCCCCAGCCAGACGATGTCCTTCGGACCACCCGGCTGCCGCGGCTGGCCGGTGAAGAAACGCCGCCGGCGGAGACCCGGGTGGGCGTGGAAGACCGCGACCGCGTTACGCACGAAGGTGAGCAGATCGCGGCGCTCCGCGTCGAGCTCCCAGTCGAGCCAGGCGAGCGGACCGTCCTGGCAGTAGGCGTTGTTGTTGCCGTCCTGCGTGCGACCGATCTCGTCGCCGTGCGAGAGCATCGGTACGCCCTGCGAGAACAGCAGGGTCGCGAACAAGTTGCGCACCATGCGCGCGCGCACCCGGGCGATCGACGGCACGTCGCTCGCGCCCTCGGCGCCCCAGTTGCGGCTCAGGTTGTAGTCGTTACCGTCGCAGTTGTCCTCGCCGTTGGCTTCGTTGTGCTTGCGCTCGTGGCTGACCAGGTCGTGCAGGGTGAAGCCGTCGTGGCAGGTGACGAAGTTGACGCTCGCCAGCGGCGTCCGATCGGAGCCCTGGAAGATGTCGCTGCTGCCGGAGAGACGCGACGCCAGCTCCGGCACCACGCCCGCGTCGCCGCGCCAGAAGCGGCGCATGGTGTCGCGATACTTGTCGTTCCACTCCGACCAGCCGCTCGGGAAGTTGCCGGTCTGGTAGCCGCCGTAGCCGACGTCCCAGGGCTCGGCGATCAGCTTGACCCGCGCCAGCACCGGATCGTGCGCCAGGATCTGGAAGAAAGCAGCGCGCCGGTCGAAGCCCTCGTCGGTGCGCCCGAGCGTCGGCGCGAGATCGAAGCGGAAGCCGTCGACGTGCATCTCCTGCACCCAGTAGCGCAGGCTGTCGACGACCAGCTGCACGACGCGCGGGTGGGCCATGTTCAGCGTGTTGCCGACCCCGGTGCAGTCCACGTAGGTCGCGGGATCGTCGGCCGCGAGGCGGTAGTAGACCGCGTTGTCGATGCCGCGCAGCGACAACGTCGGTCCGAGGTGGTTGCCCTCGGCGGTGTGGTTGTAGACCACGTCGAGCAGGACCTCGATGCCGGCGCGGTGGAAGCGCTTCACCATTGTCTTGAAGTCGGTCACCTGCTCGCCGAGGCAGCCGCGCGCGAAGCGCTCGTCGGGCGCGAAGTAGCCGATCGTGTTGTAGCCCCAGTAGTTGCTGAGCCCGCGCTCGGCGAGTGCCCGCTCACCCGCGATCTGCTGCACGGGCAGCAGCTCGACGGCGGTCACGCCCAGCGCAGTCAGGTGCGCCAGGATGGGCTCGGTGGCGAGCCCGAGGTAGGTGCCGCGCAGCGCCTCGGGCACCGCCGGGTGTCGCATGGTCATGCCCTTCACGTGGCACTCGTAGATCACGCTGCGCTCGAGCGGCGTGCGCGGCGGTCGATCGTCGCCCCAGGGGAACGCGTCGTCGAGGACGATGCACTTGGGCACGACGGCCGTGCTGTCGGCGACGCTCGGCGACGGCCGGTCGTCGCGCTCGAGAACCGCGTAGCCGAGCTGGGCGTCGTGCCAGCGCACCGGTCCCGCGATGGCCCGGGCGTAGGGGTCGATCAGCAGCTTCGCGGGCGCGAAGCGATGGCCGAGCCGCGGCGCGTACGGGCCGTGCACGCGGTAGCCGTAGAGCTGGCCCGGCCGCAGGTCGGGCAGGTAGCCGTGCCAGACGAAGCCGGTGCGCTCGCGGAGCGGCAGGCGATAGGTCTCGCGCTCGGCGTCCGGACGGTCGAACAGGCAGAGCTCGACCAGCGCCGCGTGCTCGGAATAGAGCGCAAAGTTGATCCCGTCACCGTCCCAGTGGGCACCGAGTGGACTGAGGTTGCCGGGCAGCACGCGCATTCTGCCACAGGCCATGGCGGCGCCATCAGAGCAAGCCCGCCGCCGCATCTCGAGTGGCCCCCTAGTAGGTAGAGAGGGCGAGCGCAGCACCCAGGGCGACCAGAGCGAAGCCGACCAGCCAGGCCGGGCTGCGCCGCATGCGCGGCCGCGTCGAGACGTCGCGCACCCACTCCGCGTGGCCGCCCACGCCACCGGCGGTGGCGTGCGCCAGGCGCAGCATCAGCACCACGTGGATACCGACCCCGATCCCGAGCAACGCCAGCCCGAGCGGGTTGCCGCCGCGCCAGACGCAGTAGAGCAGCAGCGCGAATCCGGCTACAGGGAGCATCCGTGCATCCGGCTAGCACACGGTGGCGGGCGATTCGCGGGACGCGGCGACCCCCGTCCGCGCAACGAGGCCGTGGTGACACCGGCCACGGCGCAGCAGCTGCCGCCGCGCGCGGTGACGATGGCGATCCTGGTCGCGGCACTCGGCTACTTCGTCGACATCTACGACCTCATCCTGTTCAGCATCGTCCGCGTCGCGAGCCTGCGTAGCCTCGGCGTCGCGGACGAGGACGTGCTCGGTACCGGCGTCCTGCTGCTCACCAACATGCAGTTCGGCTCGATCTGCCTCTACTCGGTCGCCAACACGAGGAGTGAGCTCTCAGCGCAGTCCGATGTCCGTGCGACTCTTGCGCGTGCACCCCGCGCGCGTGCAGGCGAGGACGGTCGGGAAGCCGCTGTACGGCCCGTCGAGCTCGCTCTTCCTGGCGAAGTAGTAGGGCAGGTCCCGGCCGGCGATCTTGCCCGGGTAGGCGATGTACTTGCCCTGCTGCGCGGCGGCGCCGTTCTCGTCGTCGAAGAAGACGATCATGTCGACCTTGTCGCGCGCGTTGCTGCTCGCCGCGAGCTGGTCGATCATGCGCGCGCAGTGCGGACACCAGCTCGCCATGACGACGACCGTGATCTCGTCCTTGCTGGACAGCGTCGCGCTCGACACCCATTCGCCGGGCACGAAGTTGTCGCCCGAGGGCCGCAGCGGCGCCACCTGGAAGGCATCGGGGCCGCCATAGCCGACCAGCGCCGGCGCTGAAGTCCGCGGCGTCAGACCTCCGTAGTGGCGGATCTCGATCCCGACACCACTCACAACGAGCGCAGGAACCTCAGCAATCGCTTGCGGTCCTCGCCGCGCAGCGCGCGGAACCGATCGCGCGCGCCGGCGCCCTGCCCTTCGTGCGCCAGGATCGCCCCTGAGAGCGTCGTCGTGCGGCCGTCGTGCAGGAAGGTCTCGAGCGTGCGCAGGCCCCAGAGCGGCGCGGTGCGCATCTCGCTCGGCCCGGCGCCGTCCTGCGCGACGCCGTCGCCGAGCGTACCCATGTCGTGCAGCAGGAAGTCGGAGTACGGCGCGAACTCGCGGTTGCTCAACGCCGCGACCTCGTGCCGTCCGCTGCGCAGCGCGGGCGTGTGGCAATCGGCGCAACCGATGCGGTCGAATGTACGCCTGCCCTCGGCGACCGCGCGCTTGCTCTCGCTCGTCGCGCGTGGCGGCGCGGCGAGGAGGGACATGAAGTCCGCGAACAGGAAGACGTCGGCGCCGTCGTCCTCCGGATCGGCGACGAGGTCGCAGCGCAGCAGCTCGCAGTTGCCCTGCGGGCAGTTCTCCTCGGGGAAGAACGGGCTCGTGATGCCCATCTCGTTCAGGTAGGCGTCGCCCGCGAAGTGCAGCAGGCTCGGCACCTGTGCCTTCCAGCCGAAGCGGCCGATGCGCTGCTCACCGGAGACCGCGTCGAGCACCAGATGCGTGCGCCCGGCCGTCGCCGGCGTGCGCGCGCGCTGGCGTGCCGCCAGCTCGACCAGGGTCGCGTCCGCCAGCGCGTCGACCAGGCCGAGGCCGAACAGCGACGTGGTGCGGCGACCGGCGCTGACGTCCGCTTCGGCCGGCACCGTTTCACCGACGAACTCGCACTCCGCCTGCGCACCGATGCCCTGCTCCTGGATCAGCGAGCCGCCGAGAGCGGTGAGCGCGTCGAAGCCGTTCCGGGTCCGCTTACCGAAGCGGGTCTCGATCCGGTCGCTGGCGCCGCCGACCTCGGGCACGCTGTGGCAGGCGACGCACGAGCTGTCGTTGAACACCGGGCCGACGCCGTCCTCGGGGGTCTCGGTCTCGACGAACACCTCGCGTCCGGCCGTGAAGCGCGCCTTCTCCTCGGCCGTCAGCCCGGAGAGCGCGCGGCCGAAGGCCTCGCTTGCGCCACCGCGAGCCGTCGCGGGTCGTGGCGCGACCAGCACGGCGGCGCTGGCCAGCGCGATGATGAGCAATCCGGATGTCGAGCGTCTCGGCACGGGTGAACCCTCCATTGTCGAGCGCATCTCAGCAGCAGCCGTGCCGCACGCTCGGGTGTGACGAATGCTGCGGTACGGGCGGCCCAGCAACGCGCCACACCTGGGGATTCGCCGCTGCCTGCGTCGCGCGACGCGTCGCGCGCGCGTTTGCGCACTGCGGAAACCCGCGTGCGCGGCTGCGGAGTTTCGCACCCCCCAGACGAAGTGCCTGCCAAGCGAAAAAATTTTGTGCGCGCGGGCACTGGCGAACGTCCAAGCGGGCGTGACGACGCACAGCCCCGACCCGTTCGCGCCCGGATCGATCATCGGGCCCTACGAGCTCGTTCGCGAGATCGGGCGCGGCGGCATGGGCCGCGTGCTGCTCGAGGCACGCTTCCAGCGCGAGATCAGGAACCTCGCCAAGCTCCGTCACCCCGGCATCGTCAGCATCTTCAGCGCGGGCAGCTTCGCCGGCCACCCCTACCTGGTGATGGACCACCTCGCCGGACGTGACCTGCGCGAGTTCCTGTTCGAGTGCGCGAGCCTGCCAGGCGCGGCACGCATCGAGCGCATCCGCTCGGTGATGGCGCAGGTCGCGCGGGCGCTCGAGCACGCGCATGCGAACGGCATCGTCCACCGCGACATCAAGCCTTCGAACATCCGGATCGCCGCCGACACGGACCAGGCGGTGCTGCTCGATTTCGGCATCTCGAAGTGCCTCGACGACATGGGGCTGACCGGCGTCGAGATGCCGGGAACCGCGCTCTACATGGCACCGGAGCAGCTCGACGTGCGGCGCGCACGCGCGCATCCAGTCGGCCGGCGAGGTCGCGCGCCTGCTCGAAGGGCCGGCAACCGCAGCCGCCGCAGCGATGGATCGTGCGCGGCCGGTCCCGGCGCCCGAGGACCAGGCGACGATGATCGCCGCGCCGACGGTGGCCTGGCAGCCGCCGGCACCGGGGCTCGCACCGCCGCGAAGCCGCCGCGACGTGGTGGCGCGCGTGGCGCTCGCGCTCGCCTGTCTGGCGCTGCTGGCCCTGACCCGCGACATGCGCGTCGTCGAGGCGAGCCGCGCGGAAGGCGGATCTCCCGTCGCAGGCGCCCCGGGCGAACCGCCGGCGCGCCCGATCGCCGCCGATCCGCGCTTGAGCGCGATGCTCGCCGAGGACGATGAGGTCGCGCGCTCGGTGCTGCTCTACACCACGGACGTCGACGTCCAGTCGCGCCGCGGCCTGATGGCAGCGCTACGCGCCCTCGCCGGCGACCAGCCCGACGCGGCCCTGCCGCGGCTGCGCGACTTCGTGCGCGACAATCCCGGGAGCTCGCTGGTGGCGCTGGCCCGCTTCTGGATCGGCACCGCGCTGCTGGCGGGTGGCCACGCCGCGGACGCGATCCGCGCCTACGAGGAGATCGTCGCGACCGCGCCGCGCAGTGGGCTCGCACCGCGCGCGCTCCTGCTGCAAGCGGCGGCCAGCGTCGCGCTCGGCGACCAGAAGCGCCGCGATCTGCTGCTCGCGCGGCTCGCCGTCGAGTACCCGTCCAGCAGGGCCGCCCGCACCGCCACCCAGCCGCTACCGTTCAGCTGAGAGTCCTCGGTCAAGCAATTTCGTGTTTTTTCAGCTTGTCGTAGAGGGTGCGCAGCCCGATGCCGAGCCGGTCGGCGGCGCTGCGGCGATTACCCCCGACGACGGCGAGCGTCTCCTCGATCAGCTCGCGCTCGGCGTCGGCGAGGCTACGCACCTCGCGCGGCGCTTCCGGCTGGCCCGGCTGCGCCACCAGGTGCTCGATGCCCACGGGCTCGCCCTGCGACAGGATCAGCGCGCGCTCCAGCGCGTTGGCGAGCTCGCGCACATTGCCGCGCCACGGGCTGCGCACGCGCGCGATCGGCTCGATGTCGGCGCGCCGCTCGCGCAGCGGCGGCAGGGTCACGGGGAAGACCGCCAGCCGGTGGTAACGGTCGTCACGGAAGCGCCCGTCCTCGATCAGCCGGGGAAGCTGGCGGTTGGTCGCGGCAATCCAGCGCACGTCGCAGGCGATCGTCTGGTTGCCGCCGACGCGCTCGAAGCTGCGCTCCTGCAGGACGCGCAGCAGCTTCGCCTGCAGGTCGGGCTTGAGCTCGGCGACCTCGTCGAGAAAGAACGTGCCGCCCTCGGCGAGCTCGACGCGACCGCGCCGCCGCGCGCTCGCGCCGGTGAACGCGCCGCGCTCGTGTCCGAACAGCTCGCTCTCGAGCAGCGCCTCCGACAGGGCCGCGCAGTTCACCGCGACGAACGGTCCGCCCGCGCGCTTGCTCCAGCGGTGCACCGCGCGCGCCGCGACCTCCTTGCCGGTGCCGCTCTCGCCGAGCAGCAGGACGGTCGCTTCGCTCGGCGCGACCTTGCGCAGCGCCTCGAGCACCGGCGTCATCGCCGGGTCACCGTGCGTCAGGACATCGTCCTGCTCGCCGCCCTCGACGCGCTCGCGCAGCGCCAGCAGACGCCGGCGCTCGAGCGCACGCTCGGCGAGCATCAACACCTGTTCCGGGCCGTCGACCGGCTTCTGCAGATAGTCGAATGCGCCGAGCCGCATCGCCTCCACGGCGGTCGCGACGCTGCCGTGCGCGGTCAGCACGATCACCTCGAGGTCCGGCTGCTGGGCCTGCGCCTGGCGCAGCAGGGCGAGGCCGTCGAGCCGCGGCATGCGTAGATCGGTGACCAGCAGATCGAACGCCTGGCGGGCGAGCAACGCCAGCGCCTGTTCGCCGTCGGCCGCCTGCGCGACCACGTGTCCGCCGAGCTCGAGGGTCTCGGCGAGAAAGCTGCGCACGCCCGCCTCGTCGTCGGCCACCAGGATACGCGCCATCCTCAGGTCCTCGCGATCGCGATCCGGAACACCGCACCGCCGTCGGGCGCGTTGGCCGCGACGATGCTGCCGCCTTGCAGGGCGATGACCTGCCGCGCGATCGACAGGCCCAAGCCAGTACCGCGCAGCTTGCGGGTGTGGAAGGGCTCGAAGATCTTCTCCTCGTCGCCCGCGACCAGACCCGGACCGCGATCGCGGATCTCGAACACCAGCTGGTCACGCTCGACGAACAACGCGGCGCGCACCAGCGCGCCGTCGGGCGACGCCTGCACGGCGTTGCGCAGGACGTTGATCAGCGCTTGACGCATCCGTGCGGCGTCGAGCGGCCAGGAGCGCGGCGCCTCGCGCAGCACCAGCTCGATGCGCTCGCCCTCGACCGCCTCGGCCGACTCGCGCAGCAGTGCCGCCGGATCGGTGGCGCGGCGCTCGACCGCGCCCGAGCCCGCGAAGTCCAGCAGATCGCTGGCCAGGTCCTGCAAGCGGATCGCCTCGCGGACGATCAGCTCGGCCTGCGCGCCGCGTGCGCCGTCGCCCTCGAGCGAGCGCGCCAGCAACTGCGCGTGGCCCTTGAGCGAGGCCAGCGGGTTACGGATCTCATGCGCCAGCACCGCGCTCATCTCGCCCAGCGCGGCCAGACGGCGGCCCTGCTCGAGACGGCGCACCAGGCGGTTGCGCTGCCGGACCAGGTACCCGAGCAGGACGGCGCAGCCGACAAACGCCGGCACCGCGACCACGCCGGCGAGAACGGTCCGCCGCGCCAGCAGCAGGAGCTGCTGCGAAGCCATCGGCTCGAACTCGAGCACCAGCCGCAGCGGACCCGGTCCGGGCGGGCGCGGGCCATGTGGTCCCTGCCCCGGCGGCGGAAACGGTCGCCGCTCGGGCCTGGTCGGTGGGCCGCCAGGGCCATGGCCGCGCGGGCCGGTCAGCATCCGCACCCGGTCGCCGAGCGTGACCGGCTGCATGGGGTGCAACGAGGCCAGCACGGCTGCGGTGAGCGGGCTGGCGGGCGCGCCGGCCGCGATCTCGACCTCGCTGCCGTCCGGACGCAGCAGGGCGACGTAGCGCAGACCCTGCGCCTAGCGGCGCGCGAGGAACGTTTGCAGTGTGACCACCTGCGGCGGCCGCGGGCCGCGCCGCAGCGCCTCCTGCACCGCCTCCGCGAACTGGGCGCCCTCGCCGCGCGCCAGCACCGCGGACGCGTCGCCGATCGCCCGATAGACGAACAGCAGCATCGCCGCGAGCAGCAGGCTCGCCAGCGCCGCAACCACGACAAAGGTCGGCGCCAGCCAGGTCTCCCACCAGTGGCGCTCGCCGCGTCAATCCAATCTCCTCCGCACCACACCAGAGGCCGCCCTGCGCGCGGCGGCTCGGATGTCGTTACTCCTTTGCCGGGACGCCGGCGAACGCATGCGTTCGACCCGGGCGCCGCTCATTCAAACGGCGTACCAGCCGATCTCCGTCGCCGGGAGCTCGGCTCCGCCAGGTCCGGGGCACGAATCCCGGTCGTCCGTGTGCGGCTTTCCGCATGTACCTTGCGTGATCCGCAGCAGACGCGCCGCGCGACGCGTCGTGCACCGCAGGACGTGCTCGGCTATCGAGCCGCCGTGGACCTGAACCCGTTCTCGCACGAGTTTCACGAAGACCCGTACCCGACTTATCGCTGGCTGCGGGACAACGCGCCGCTCTACCACAACGCGCAGTTCGACTTCTGGGCGCTGTCGCGCTTCCGCGACGTGGTCGGATCCTCGCACGACTGGCAGACCTACAGCTCGGCGCAGGGAACGACGATCGAGCGCATCGACGGTGCGCTATTCGGCGAGCGCCCGATGATGATCTTCACCGACCCGCCGCGGCACGACCGGCTGCGCAAGCTGGTGAACCGGGTGTTCACGCCGCGCCGCATGGCCGAACTCGAGCCGTTCGCGCGCCAGACCGTGATCCGCCTGCTCGAGCCGCTGGTCGTGCACGGCGGCGGCGACTTCGTGAAGGAGCTCTCGGCGCTGCTGCCGATGGAGATGATCTTCACCATGCTCGGCGTGCCCGAGGCCGACCGCATCGGGCTGCGCCGCCACATGGACACGTCGCTCGACCGCGACCGCGACACCGGCAACATCCCGCAGCACGCGCTCGAGGCGATGGGCGCCATGCTGTCGTACTGGGATCAGCTGGTCGCCGAGCTGCGCGTCAAACCGAACGACGGCCTGATCAGCGCGCTGCTCGAGGCCGAGATCGAGACCGACGACGGCAGCAGCTCGCACCTCACCAACGGCGAGATCGTCGGCTTCTGCTCGCTGATCGGCGTCGCCGGCAACGAGACCGTGACCAAGCTGCTCGCCAACGCGGCGGTGCTGTTCGCGCGCCATCCGGAAGAGTACCGGAAGATCCTCGACGACCCGGCGTGCATCCCCAGCGCCGTCGAGGAGGTGCTGCGCTACACCTCGCCGTCGCAGTACCAGGGCCGCGTCGTGACCCGTGACGTCGAGTGGTACGGCGAGCGCGTGCCGGCCGGGTCCCGCATCCTCCTCTTGACGGGCTCGGCGAACCGCGACGAGCGCGAGTTCGCGGACCCGGATCGCTTCGACGTGCACCGCAAGGTGCCGATCGCGCTCGGCTTCGGGCAGGGCATCCACTTCTGCCTCGGCGCCTCGCTGGCGCGCCTCGAGAGCCGCGTGGCCCTGGAGGAGATGTCGCGCCGCTTCCCGCGCTACACGGTCGACGAGGCCCGCTGCGTGCGCGTGCACATGAGCAACGTGCACGGCTACCAGAGCGTGCCGTTCAGCGCCGCCTGAGAGGGTGGCGGGTACGACCCTCAGGAGCGCAGCAGGGCTGCGCGGGCGAACATGAGCCATGCAACGATGAAGCAGACCCCACCGAGCGGCGTCACCGCGCCGAGCCAGCGCGTGTCGGTCAGGACGAGTGCGTACAGGCTGCCGCTGAAAAGCACGACGCCCGCCAGGTAGAGCCAGGCCGCCGGAGCGACGCCCGGCGGCAGCTCGAGCGGCAGCGGCGACGGGCCGCGGCCGGCGAACAGCCCGAGCAGGACCAGCGCGAGCGCGTGGTACATCTGGTAGCGGACCGCGGTCTCGAACACCGCGAGCATGTCGGGCGTGACCCGGCCCTGCAGGCCGTGCGCGCCGAACGCCCCGATCCCAACGGCCAGAGCACCCAGCACCGCGCCGAGCGCGACGATTCCATTCGGCGTCATGCGCGTCCTCACTCGTCCTTGAATGCGGGCCGGCGCTTCTCGACGAAGGCGCGCACGCCCTCCTGGGCGTCCGACGACTTCGACAGCACGGTCTGCGCCAGCGCCTCGATGTCGAGCAGCTCCGACAGCGTCTGCTCGGCACCGTGATAGACCGTGAGCTTCGACAGCGCGAGCGGCCCTGCAGGATTGCGCGCCACCCTGGCGGCGAAGTCCTGCACCCCGGTCATGAACGACTCGTCGGGCAGGACACGGTTCACGAGCCCGAGACGCGCGGCCTCGTCGGCGGTCAGCGAGTCCCCGGTCCACAGCAGCTCGAGCGCGCGCGCGGTGCCGAGCAGGCGTGGCAGGAAGTAGGCGCCGCCGAAGTCCGGCTGCATGCCGACGCGCAGGAACGGCACCGAGAAGGTCGCCGACGCGGCCGCGAGGCGCAGGTCGCAGGCGAGCGCGATCACGCAGCCGGCGCCGATCGCGGCACCGTTCACCGCACCGATGATCGGCTTCGGGGTGTCGCGGAAGCGCTGGATCGCGCGCGACATGCGCAGCAGCTCGCGCGAGCGCCTGACCGGCGACTGTGCCAGGCGCTCACCCATGGACTTCAAGTCCCCGCCGGCGCAGAAGATGCTGCCCGCACCGGTCAGGACGAAGACGCGCACCTTCGGATCGGCGGCGCCCTCGTCGAGATGGTCCTCGAGCGCGCGCCAGTCCGGCGGCATGACCGCGTTGCGCTTGTCCGGACGGTCGAGCGTCAAGGTGGCGACGCCGCCGTCACCGATCTCGTAGCGGACGCCGTCCATCAGGTGAGCAGCAGGCCGACGTCTGGCCCGGCACGCAGCGTATGGCCACCATCGACGGACAGCACCTGGCCGGTGATCCACGATGAGCGCTCGCTGGCGAGAAACAGGATCGCGTCCGCCACCTCCTCGACCTTGCCGACGCGGCCGAGCGGCATGTGCGACTCGTAGTTGGCGCGCACCTTCGGGTGCTCGGCGAAGATGCGCGACAGGTCGGTCGGGACAAGGCCCGGACGGAGCGCGTTCACCCGGATGCGGCTCGGGCCGAGCTCGTCGGCGGCGCAGCGGGTGAGCATCTCGAGCCCGGCCTTCGAGACGCAGTAGGCGCTCATCAGGCGGTGCGTCAGCTTGCCCGCGATCGACGACACGTTGACGATCGCGCCACCGTGCCCGTGCTGGATCATGGCCGCGGCCTGGTGCTTGACGCAGTACATCGCGCCGTCGAGGTTGGTGCGCAGGGTCATCGCCCAGTCGTCGGCGTTCTGCTCGACGACCCCGGCGATGAAGCCGGTCCCGGCCGCATTGACGGCAATGTCGAGGCGCCGGAAGCGCGCCGTGACCGCGTGCACGACGCGCAGTACGTCGTCCTCGATGCCGACGTCGCCGGCCACCGCCCAGGCGCGCTCGGGCCCGATGTCGTGCACGGCGCGCGCCAGCCGCGTCCCGTCGCGCCCCATCAGCGCCACCATCGCCCCGGCGCCGGCGAGCGCGCGCGCCGCGGCGAGCCCGATGCCGCTCCCTCCGCCGGTGACCAGTGCGACTCTGCCGTTCAGCTCGGACATGGCAACCTCCGAAGACGCTTGCAGTCTTCAGTCTGGCGCGAACATCGGCCTAAATGAACTCGGAGAGCGGCGCCAGGCGCGCCACCCACTCGTCCGGCAGCAGGGTCAGCTCGCCGCCGAACTGCTTCGCGTACAGGACGATCTTCGCGGTCTCCTCGAGGGTCATGGCGCGCGTCGCGGCCTCGCGCAGCGTCTTGCCGACGGTCATCAGGCCGTGGTTCTGCAGGAAGCAGCCGCGGCTCTTCTGCATCGCGATCTCGACCCGGTCGGCGAGCTCCTTCGAGCCCGGCATCTCCCACGGCACGAGCTGGGTGTCGGCGAGGAAGACGGCGTCGGTGTTGATCGGCGGAAACGGCAGTCCGACGATACCCATCGCGGTCGCGATCGGCGCGTGCGTGTGCAGCGCGCCCGTCGTGTCCGGGCGGGCGCGATAGCTCGAGAAGTGCATCTGCCACTCGACCGACGGATTGCGCTCGCCCTCGAGGGTCGCGCCGGTGGGTCCGATGCGCACCAGGTCCTGCTCGCACAGATTGCCCTTGTAGAGGCGGCTCGGGGTGATCCAGATGGTCTCGTCGTCGGCTGCCCGCGAGGAGACGTTGCCCCCGGTCGCGGTGAGCAGCCCGAGCGAGAACATCTCGTTGGTGATCTGGACGATCAGCTCCTTGGCTTCGGCGTCGGTCCTCATTGGCGGGTTGGCCCTTTCGTGGTTGAAGCGGCAGCCTTTCTCGGACCGGGCCGCGTCGTCAACCCCCGCCGGCCTCGGCGGGCACACGCCGGCGGGCCTGCAGAGCAGCAGCGGACGCTTCGAGCGGATTGCTCTCGATGCGCTCCGGCGTGGCCTCGAGGCGCGGCTCGCAGGTCGTCAGCACCACGCGCGCACGCAGGACCACGTCCTCCTTGCGCTCGACCGGGGCGTCGGGGGTACCCGAGCCGCGCGGCTCGACCGACGTCACGCGCAGCACCTCGCGCGCGCCGGCGTTCTCGCCGTCCACCACGATGCAGTCGTCGGCACCGGTCTCCCGGCCCGGCGCGACCAGCGAGAGGCCGGCCAGCTCGGCGCCGCCATCCAGCGCGACCAGCGTCGCGCGGCGCGAGACGCGCAGCGGGTGCAGCGAGATCGCGTGCAGCGTCGTCTCGAGCCCGACCAGGTCGCCGTAGCGGTCGTAGTCGGTACGCGCGATCACACGCGCATTCCCCTTCGAGAGGTTCTCGCCGACCTTGGAGGTGGTCTCCTCCCAGAAGCGTGGCCGCCCGGTGTCGACGTGCAGGAAGCCGCTCTTCTTGTAGTAGCCGGCACCGCAGCACTCGAGATCGCGCAGGCGCAGCCAGAGCGCGCGGTGGTCGACGCCGGTGAAGCGCAGATCGGCGGCGAGCCCCTCGCTGTGCATGGACGTGCGCGCCGCCTGACCACCGCGCGCGATCAGCGCGCTGTTGTAGCCCTCGCTGCGGTAGCCCGAGACCAGCATGAGCGGCTTCGGGCGCTCCTGGTCCTCGAGGTGGTCTATCAGCTCGACCAGGCGCAGTGACACCCGCGTACGCGCGTCGTCGCCGCGCGAGCGGAACAGCGCATCGAGCTTGTTCAGCGCATCCTGGGAGTAGCTGCCGCTCGCGTCGCGGTAGCGGACCATGACCTTCTCGCGCGTGTGTGCGTTCTCGATCTCGAGGACACCGTCGCCACCGAGGAAGAAGCGCGGCACCGGAGCGGACGGGGCCGCGGGCAGCGGCTGCGCTGGCTCGTCGGCGCCTGCGGCACACACCGCGGCGCCGGTCGCGACCATCACCAGCGCCAGCACCCACGCCCCTGCGACCACGCGTTGCCCTGCCACCAGTGACCTCGTACTGGGCGGCGGATGCCGAGTCGAGGGCAGGCGCGCGGGTCGGATCGGCATGGTAGGCTAGCTATCGTGCGCACCTGCGATCTCTGCGAGAACGCGATCATCGCGCGCGCGGCCCTTCTCGGCGATCGCGCGGACCGTCGCATCTGGCTCTGCGTCTCCTGCCACGAGCGCTTCGCCGAGCACGATCTCGTTCCCGACGAGCTGCTGACGCTCGCCCGCTGCGCGCAGCGCCGGGCCGGCAAGTGCGACTGGTGCGCGAACGAGCCACCCGCCGCCCAGGTCCGTGTGCCCGGTGCCGACGGACGCGTGTTCGCGTTCCACCTCTGCCCCGCCTGCGCGCGCGACGCGAGCGAGAACTCCGCGGGCCAGGTCCTGCACGGGCAGGCCGCACTCGAGGGCGACGTCGTGGTCGACCCGCGCTACGAGAGGGAGCTCTCGGTCCGCAAGCGCCGCCGCGAGCTGCGCCGCGTGAAGTGATGCCCGCGGTTCAGTTCGCGGATCAGGTGCCGGGGATCACGTCTACGGCGTTGTTCACCGCGGCGATGCCGCCCGCCTTCTTCTGCGCCATCGGCTGGCAGCCGTCGACCAGCACGCCGCTCACCTCGTTCGCGGCCGCGCCCTCGAAGCGGAAGCAGGTCTTCACGTCCACGACCGAGCCGTTGCGGATCTGGTTCCGGCGCGGGCCCTTCCAGCCGCGCCTGGCGTCGTTGTAGGCCTGGAAGAGAAAGCCGGCGCGGCTGAGCCGGTTGCCGGTGAAGACGTTGTCCTCGGACTCGCCGCGCACCTGCACCGGCCGGTCGGTGACCTCGTTGTCGGTGAACACGTTGCGGCCTGCGTGCTTGACGTACATCGCTGCAGCGCCGCCGCCCGAGATCCGGTTGTCCGCGATCGTGCAGCCGACGACGTCGAGCAGATAGAGGTTCTCGCGCTTGCTACCGGCGATCTCGTTGCCGGCGATCACGTTCCAGTCGGCGCGCGTGCCGACGTGGATGCCCTCGTCGCCGCTGTCCTGCACCAGGTTGTCGCGGATCTCGTTGTGCGTGGTCGCGACCGCGAGCTCGATGCCGTAGCGCGTGTTGCCGACGACGTCGTTGCCAGCGACGAGATTGCCGCCACCGCCGCGAACACGGATGCCGGTCTTGAAGCCGGACACGGTGCAGGCGCGGACCACCGCGCCGGTCGCCTCGACGACCACACCCTCGTTGCCGCCGGGCACCGCAGCGACGATCGCGTGGCCAGCGCAGTCCAGAACGGCGCTATTCTTGACGCGCAGTCCGGTGATGCAGCCGACCAGATCCTGTGCCAGGACGGCGCTGCCGTGCACGCTGTCACCGCAGGCGCAGGCGACGGCGCCGCCGCACTCCTTGGCCGCCACCCCTGCGGGAACACCCAGCAGGATGACGAGCGCCACCCGCGCGAGAAAGCCGCTGCCCCGTCCGAAACCCATCGCCACAGCCCCTTCCACTTCCGCAACCGCCGCCTGCTTCGAGTACGACCGTCTCGGGCTCGGACTTGAGGCTGCGCAGGCTTCTCTTGACCGCGGGCGGCCCCGACGGCGATACGACCAGGATGGATCTCACGTACGGCAAGGAAGACGAGGCGTTCCGGCGCGAGCTGAGGGCGTGGTTGCGCAAGCACCTGCCCAAGCGTGGCGGAGACGCCGACGGCGGCGAGGACCTGAGCTACAACGACCCGCGCCGCATCGCCGTCGCCAAGGCCTGGCAGCGCACCTTGTTCAAGGCGGGCTACGTCGCGATCGGCTGGCCGAAGGAGTTCGGCGGCCAGGGTGCGAGCATCGTCCAGCAGACAATCCTGAACGAAGAGCTGATCATGCACCGCGCGCCGACCCTGATCGGCATGATGGGCATCCAGATGATCGGCCCTACCCTGGTCCGTCACGGCACCGACGAGCAGCGCAAGCGTCACCTGCCGAAGATCCTGACCGCGGACGAGATCTGGTGCCAGGGCTACTCCGAGCCCGGCTCGGGCTCGGACCTGGCGTCACTCAAGACGCGCGCCGAGATCGACGGCGACGACTTCGTGATCAACGGTCAGAAGGTGTGGACCAGTGCGGCACACCTCGCCGACTGGATGTTCGGCCTGGTGCGCACGGATCCGAGCGCGCCCAAGCACAAGGGCATCTCGTACATCCTGATCGACATGAAGACGCCCGGCATCACCGTGCGGCCGCTGGTGCAGATGACCGGCGAGCCGGGCTTCAACGAGGTGTTCTTCAGCGACGTGCGCGTGCCACGCACCAACATCATCGGCAAGATGAACGATGGCTGGATGGTCGCCAACTCGACCCTGCACTTCGAGCGCAACATGCTCGCCAGCACGACGCGCACGCAGCAGCTCATGGGTGACCTGGTGGCGCTCGCGCAGCGCCGCACCCGCAACGGCGGCAAGGCGTCGCGCGATCCGGCCGTACGCCAGCGCCTCGCCGATCTGCAGATCCGCACCGAGGCGATGCGGTTCCACGCGCTCAAGCAGCTCTCGGACGAGATCAACGGCCGCCCGGCAGGCATCGGCGCGTCGATCAACAAGCTGGTCACCACCGAGCTCAACCACGACATCTGCGCCGGCGCGCTCGAGGTGCTGGGCAGCTACGGCCAGCTCGCCAAGGGTGCACCACACGTCGAGGATCGCGGCGCGTGGCCGAAGGACCACATGTTCACGCTCGGCATGATCATCGGCGGCGGCACCTCGCAGATCCAGAAGAACATCATCTCCGAGCGCGGGCTCGGCATGCCGAAGGGCGCCTGAGCCATGGACTTCGGACTGACCTCCGACCAGCAGATGCTCGCCGCGAGCGCGCGCGACTTCCTCGCCGCCGAATCACCACCGGCGACGGTGCGCAAGATCGCCGCCGACCCGCACGCGTTCTCGCCCGAGCTGTTTCGCAAGATCGTGGCCCAGGGATGGACCGGACTGCTGGTGCCGGAGAGCTACGGTGGGCTCGGCCTCACCATGCTCGACGCGGTCGTGCTGCTCACGGAGCTCGGCCGGACGCTCACCCCGGCACCCATCTTCTCGTCGTCGGTGCTGGCGACCAGCCTGCTCTGCGGTGCTGCGTCGGCCGCGCAGAAGAAGCAGTGGCTGCCGAAGCTCGCGTCGGGCGAGGTCCTGGCGACCGTCGCCTGGCTCGAAGAGGGCGACCGCCTCGATCCCGCCGGGATCGCGCTCCGGCCGCGCCGCGCGCGCACCGGGCTTCGCCTGTCGGGCGCGAAGCTGTTCGTGTTCGACGCGGAGATCGCGCACCTCTACCTGGTCGCGGTACGCTGCGGCGCCGGCAGCGGCGAGGCCGGCGTCACCCTGCTGCTGGTGCCGCGCGACACGCCGGGCATCAGCGTGACGCCGCTGCCGACCATCGACGTCACCCGCCGCGTCTACGAGGTCAAGTTCGACGACGTCGTGGTGCCGCCCGAGAACGTGCTGGGCACCGAGGGCAAGGCGTGGAAGCACCTCGCCCGCCTGCTCGACGTCGCCTGCGTCGCGATCGCCGCCGAGAGCCAGGGCGGCTCCGAGCACGCGCTCGAGATGGCGGTCGCGTACGCCAAGGTGCGCGAGCAGTTCGGCCGCGCGATCGGCAGCTTCCAGGCCGTCAAGCACATGGCCGCGGAGTGCTTCAGCGAGATCGAGCCGTCGCGCTCGCTGCTCTGGTACGCCGCCTGGGCGCAGCACGGCAGCCCGCGCGACGCCGCGCGCGCGGCAGCGATGGCCAAGGCACGCCTCGGCGACGTCTACTCGCGCACCACCGACCGCGCCGTGCAGATCCACGGCGGCATCGGCTTCACCTGGGAGCACGACATCCACTTCTGGTTCAAGCGCGCGCGCTGCAACGAGGTCGCGTTCGGCGGACCCACGTTCCACCGCGAGCGCGTCGCCCAGCTCTCGGGCTGGTAGGCACGATGAAGCTCGCGCACGCGACCTGGGTTCCGTCCGGCGCCGGACCGCACCCGACGATCTTCGCCTTCCACGGCTTCGGCTCGAACGCGCTCGACCTGCTCGGCCTCGCCCCCCACCTGCTCGGCGGCCGCGCTCTGGTGATCGCGCCGCAAGGGCCCGACGACGTGACCTTGGACGCGCCGGGTGGCGCGCAGGTCGTCGGCTACGGCTGGTTTCCGCTGACACTCAGCAATCCGCCGACGCCGCTCTCGGTCGCGCAGGCCGTGCTGGCGGCGCGCGAGTTCGTCGACGAGGCCAGCGCACGATATCGCGTCGATCGCACGCGCATGGTCGCGCTCGGCTTCAGCCAGGGCGGCGTGATCGCGTACGCGCTCGCGCTGTCCGATCCGCAGCGCTATCGCGCGCTGGCGGCACTCAGCAGCTGGCTGCCGGACGATCTCGCCAAGTCGCTGCCGGCGCTGGACCGCTCGCACCTGGCCGCATGGGTGCAGCACGGCACGCGCGACGAGGTGATCACCGTGGCGCGCGGCCGCAGCTCCGCCGAGAAGCTGCGCGAGATGGGCGCGCAGACGACGTACCGCGAGTACGAGATGGCGCACGAGGTGAACGGGCTGAGCCTCGGTGAACTCGACGCCTGGCTGGGCGCGCTGCTCGGCTGAGTGTCCGGGCCGTGTCCATGAACATTCTTCGCGAAAGATAGCGCATTCACCCGCGAAAGATGGCTGCGCCGGTGGCGCCGCGCCATGGCAGCGCAGACAAGAACGAACGGCCGGCCCATCGCTGGACCGGCCGCTCGTGAATCGTCGCTTCGTCACTCCCCACGCCGAACCAGAACGCCCACTCGCGACTCGACTCCGCGCCTAGCGCGGCCGAGCGAAGCGAGCAGGGGTGTGGGGCCCCAGCGGGCTTTGCCCGATGGGGCGAGGGGACGGGTCCCCTCGTGGTACTAGATCGCCTTGGTGCTGTCCTTGGTCGACATGCGGTAGAACATGGTGACGAACCACCAGCCGACCGCCGTCATCGCCACGGTCCAGATCCAGCCCGGGATGCCGGCCAGCAACGCGAACGACGTGGTGTGGCTGTCCATCATCATCCAGACCAGAGGCACCGACAGGAAGGTGTTGTGCTTCGAGCGCGAGCCCGCGAGCGCGACCAGGCTCGCGTCGGGCGGCGTACCCGCCTTCACCGCGGCGATGATCTTCCGCTGCGCCGGCCAGATGCGGAACCAGACGTTGAACGCCATGATGGTGCCGAATAGCGCGCCCGTGTGGATCACCATCGCGCGGTAGCTGAAGCCGCCCAGATAGACGTCGCCCAGCACCACCGCGGCAACCAGGATCAGGCCGACGACGAACAGCGTGGTGAGATTCTTCGCGAACTCCTGCTTGACCAGGACGTCGTAGACCACGAAGCCGAGCAGGTTCACCAGGATCATGACCCCGGCCATCGCGCTCGAGACCTCGATGCCGCTGTCGAACAGCAGGCCGCCCTTCCAGCCGTGGTAGAAGACCAGCGCGAGCAGCAGCAGGCCGCTGACGTAGGTCCATGCGGCGCCCCAGCGGAACCAGAACAGCGCGCGCGGCAGCAGCTCGGGGTTGACCTTTTTCTTGGTCTCACCGTCGAGCGTTGCCTGGAACGGGCCGTTGACGAAATTGAAGAAGTACAGGTGGCCGATCCACATGATGCCGGCCACGACGTGAATCCACCTGAGAAGTGCCTCGAGAACCTGCATCATCCGCCTCCGTTGGTTGCGCTAGGCCGTACCAGCGGCCCCCCGAGAGGTCAATTCAATCGAGGAGACCCGTCTCCTCGCCCCATCGGGCAAAGCCCGACGGGGCCCACTCCACTGCTCGCTGCGCTCGGCCGCGCTGCGCGCGGATGCGAGTCTTGAGTCGGACTCCGTGAAGAGTGGTGCCGTCAGGAGCGCGTGCGCTGCAGTGGATCCGCCGCGTCGTGCGGTCGCATGCGATCGGCGCGCACCGACACCGGCCGGCCCGGGTGCGCGAGGATCACGCGCGCCTCGGCGGTGCTGATCGCGCGGCCGAAGAGGCAGAACTCGCCGCGATCGTCCTGCTGATGGTTCGCCCACTCGGCGAGTTCGACGGGACTCGGGGCGTGTCCGAGGGCGACCGTGCACTCGCGCACCACGAAGCCGAGCATCATCTTGCCGGCAGCGATGGCGTCGGCGGGCTCGTTCGCGAGGGGCCCACCGGCACCGCCGGGGGCGCGCGGGTCGCCGTCGGCGCGCAACGCGGGCCAGGGTCCGCGGATCACCTCTGCCTTCTCCGACACGGAGCGAGAGTGTCGTGGACGTCGGGCCGTATTTCAAGACGTGCGCGGCGGGCGGCGCCCTAGTGTTCCCGATCGGGACCGTTAGAATGCCGGGACGATGCAGGCACAGATCGACCGGGACGCAGCCCGGGACACACGCACCGACGCGTCCGGGCTCGACGGGGTCGTCGAGGTGTTCGCGAGCCTGCTCGCGAATGGCACCCACCCTGGCGCCCAGCTCACCGTTCGCCGCGCGGGCAGGGTCCTGCTCCAGGCGGCGGGCGGGACGGCGCTACCCGGGCACGCCGGTCCAGAGGTGTCCTCGCAGACGCTGTTCCTGCTCTTCTCGGCGACCAAGCCGCTGACGGCGCTGGCGATCCACATGCTCGCCGAGCGCGGGCGGATCGAGCTCGACGCTCCGGTCGCGCGCTACTGGCCGGAGTTCGCGCAGGGTGGCAAGGAGGCCGCGACCATCCTGCACGTGCTGAGCCACCAGGGCGGCCTGCCGGTCGGGCCGAAGTGGCTCACCTGGGAGAAGTGGGGCGACCTCGACACCGTCGCGCGCGCGATGGCGGAGCGCCAGGCACGCTGGGTGCCGGGCGAGGACGTCGGCTACCACCCGCTGAACTATGGCTGGATCCTCGGCGAAGTGGTGCGCCGGGTGGACGGACGCTCGATCGGACGCTTCGTCGCCGACGAGATCACCGGCCCGCTCGGTCTGCACGACACCTACATCGGGCTGCCGCCGGAGCGCGACGCTGAGGTCGCGCACCACGTCGACCTGTCGGGCGAGAACGCGTTCATCAGCGACTTCAACCGCCCCGAGGTCCACGCGGCACAGTGCGGTGCGGCGACCGGCATCTCGACGACGACCGACCTGTCGCGCTTCTACGCCATGCTGCTGCGCGGCGGCGAGATCGACGGCGTACGCCTGGTCGAGCCCGAGACCGTCGCGCGCGCGACCGGCGTCGTCATCGACATGCAGCGCGACCGAACGCTCCAGGTAGCGGTGCGCTGGGCGCTCGGCTTCCACCTCGGCGGGCCGTCGTCCGCGTTCGGACGGCGCTCGAGCCCGCGCACCTTCGGCCACTCCGGGCACGGCAGCACCACCGCCTGGGCCGACCCCGAGCTCGATCTCGCGATCGCGTTCTTCACCAACGGCGTGCAGAGCTCGATCGTCAACTACATGCGCATGACGCGGGTCTCGGACGCGATCCTCGCCGCGTGCGGTCGTCCGGCACCGAGCGAGCGCGCCGTCAGCGCGCCAGCGCCTGCGCGGCCGCAGCAGCCATGACCCGCACCGGGTTGTCGATCTCGTAGCCGATCCCGTCCCAGAAATCGCAGTTCGCGATCGGGTTCACCGTGGTCGAGGAGGGCGTATCGAGCAGCATGTACTCGAGCCCGCCGGGCGTGAAGAACGGCCACTCGAGGCGGCCGCCGCCGTTCGGGTTCAGGTGCTCGGCGAACGACGTCCAGTAGCCGATGATGTTGCTCGAGAGCTGGGCCTGCGCCGGCGTGAAGGTGAACCCGAGCGGCTGATCGACGTGAAAGGTGAACGGCACGTCGTCGGCGTGGCAGGCCTCGCCGTCGCACACCGGCACGTCGGGCCAGACGTTCAGCGAGGTTTCGTCGAAGCGGTAGACGTACATGTCCGAGCGCGCGTTGCGCGCGACGTAGCGGTTGGCGCAGCCGAACAGGTAGTCGGTCGCGATGCTCGACAGGATGGCCGAGTTGTCGCCGGTCGGGTTGCTGCCGTAGAGCGCGACGATCCGGGCGGTGTTCTCGGCGCCGAAGAGCAGGGTCAGCACGGTCAGGTACTCGGCTTCCTTCAAGGTACCGCCGACCAGCTCGACGATCTCGGCGATGAAGATGGTGCCGTCGTTGGCGTTGGTGCCCATCAGGGTCGGCAGCCCGACGCCGCTCTGCGGTGCGACCACCGTCGGGTCGGCCACCACGAAGCTGCCGTCGATCACCGGTGCGAACACCAGGAAGCCTGCGAGCCGCGCGCCGAGCAGGCTCAGGAGCTGGAGCTGGACGTTGCTCTGCTCGGTCAGGACGGTGTCGACCGGCACTTCCTGCAGGCAGGCGAGCCCCTGCCCCGTGCAGCCCACCTTGTCCTTGAACACGGCCGCGGCGGCCGCAGCCTGCGTCAAGCTCTTGTACGGGATGCCGAGCGGATTGCTCTGCTGGATCCCGGCGCGGAACAGGCCGGCGCTCGACGGGATCGACAGCTCGTGCAGCCCGACCGACATCGCGCCGGCGCTCTCGCCGAACAGCGTGATCTGGTCAGGGTCGCCGCCGAAGGCGTCGATGTTGTCGCGCACCCACTGCATCGCCAGCTGCTGGTCCTGCAGGCCGTAGTTTCCGGTCAGGCCGTCGGTGCCGGCGAGGAAACCGAGCGCGCCGACGCGGTAGTTCAGCGCGACCACGACGACATTCTTGTCCGCCGCGATGTATGCGCCCTGGTAGACGGGATACTGGTTGGCGCCGCTGGTGAACGAGCCGCCGTAGATCCACAGCAGCACCGGACGCCGACCGCCCTGTGCGAGATCGACCGGACGCCAGACGTTCACCGTCAAGCAGTCCTCGCTGATCGAGGTCGCGCCGTACGGCGGGTTGAGCGTCTGCGGACAGGCGGGTGCGAGCGTGCTCGCGTCGAACACGCCCGACAGCGCCGCCTTCGCCACCGGCGGCTGGAAGCGATTCGCGCCGCCGGTGGTCTCGCCGAACGGGATGCCGAGGAAGGCGTCGACGTCGGACGAGAGATCGTCGACCGGCAGGACGACGCCGCAGATCTTGCCGGTCGAGGTCTCGACGACACCGGTCGGGCAATCCACCCGGCTCTCCAGGTGCTCGTGACGGCATCCCGAACACTCGACGACGCGCGCGCGAAGGGCGTACAACCCCGGCCATGGACCTGAGCGACGATCCCGCCGAGCACGCCTTCCGCACCCGCATCCGCGACTGGCTCGAACTCCACCAGCCACGCCCCGCCGAGCGCCACGACGCTGCACGCCTCAAGCTATGGCAGCAGGATCTCCGCGCCGCCGGCTTCGTCGGTGCGTCGTGGCCCCGGGAGTACGGCGGCGGCAGCCTGAGCGGCGCCGAGCAGGCGATCCTCAACGAGGAGCTGGCGCGCGCCGACGCGCCGCCGATCCCGGGCGGCATGGGGCTGCTGTGGGTCGGTCCGGCAATCATCCGCTACGGCACCGCGGAGCAGAAGGAGCGCTTCGTGCCCGCGATCCTGAACGGCGAGCACACCTGGTGCACCGGCTATTCCGAGCCCAACGCCGGCTCGGATCTGGCCGCGCTGCGCACCAGCGCGGTCCGCGACGGCGACGCCTACGTCGTGAACGGCCAGAAGATCTGGACCACGATCGCACACCTCTCGAACTACTGCTTTCTCCTCACCCGCACCTCGGACAGTGGTGCGAAGCAGGCCGGGCTGACGATCCTGCTGGTCGATATGACCCTGCCCGGCATCGAGGTCCGTCCGCTGCGCCAGATCACCGGCGACTGCGAGTTCAACGAGGTGTTCTTCAGCGACGTCCGCGTGCCGGTCGACGCGCGGCTCGGCGCGGAGGGTCAGGGCTGGGAGATCGTGCGCTCGGCGCTGGTCGACGAGCGCACCGGCATGGCCGCGTCGATCCGCGTCGACAAGGACCTCGCTGCGGTGATCGCACTGGCGCGGCAGGCCGGCAAGACCGGCGACCCGGTGATGCGCCAGAAGATCGCCGAGCTGGCGATCGGCTGCCAGGCGCTCAAGTGGAGCAGCGCGCGCATGATGAGCGACATGATGCGCGGACGGCTCCACCCCGGCGTCGCGGCGTCGAACAAGTTCTTCACCAGCAACCTGCTGCAGGCGCTCAGCGAGTGCGCGATCGAGATCCTCGGGCCGGCCGCCCTGCTCTACGAGCAGCCCGACACGGTGCACGATCTCGCCGACGCGACCCCGGGCTACAAGCTGCTCTACAATCGCTGCTTGACGATCGCCGGCGGCACCAGCGAGGTGCAGCGCAACATCATGGCACAGCGGGTGCTCGGGCTGCCGCGCTAAAGGCCCGCTGGCCGGCAGCCGTCATCCAGCATCGATGACGGCGCGGCACAGGCCCTTCGCACATCGGGTACTCGCGGGGGCCGTGCTCTGCCTGCTGAGCGCGTGCGGCGACGCGCCGGTGGCGAACGGGATCGAGGTGCTGCACGCCTTCGACGGCGGCGACGGCGCCTGGTCGCGCGGCTCGCTGGTGCGCGACGGCAGCACGCTCTACGGACGCACCGCCGTCGGCGGCGCCGCCGACAGCGGCACCGTCTTCCGGATCGACGCCGACGGCAGCGACTTCGTGGTCTTGCACTCCTTCAGCGCGGGCGGCGACAACGTGCTCGGCAACCAGCCGCACCACAACGCGATGCTGCTGCGCGGCACGGAGCTTCTCGGCGCGGCGCTGTACGGCGGCAACCAGGACAACGACCAGCCGGACCGGGTGACCGGCGACTTCACTTCCGCAGCACCGCCGACCGAGCAGCTCGGCAACGGCACCCTGTTCACCATCGGCAAGAGCGGCCAGCGCTACCAGGTGCTGCTCGAGCTCGACGGCGGCGCCGGCGCGCCAGCGCTGCCGCACAGCCCGCCGGTGCTCGGTCCGGACGGCCGCACGCTGTACGGCATGACCTCGTCCGGCGGCAAGAACGATTCCGGAACCCTGTACGCGCTCGGCGCCGACGGCTCCGGGTTCCGCTTGCTGTACTCCTTCGCGGAGGAGGACGGCGACGAGCCGCACGGCATGGTGAGCTTCGACGGCGCCGGCAACCTGCTCGGCATGACGCGCAAGGGCGGCACGCCGGCGAGCGGCAAGGGTGCGGGGGTCATCTTCCACCACGATCTCGCGGCCGCGACGTATCGCGTGCTGCACACCTTCGTCGCGGGCAGCACCAGCGACGGCGACACCAACGATCACGGTTTCTTGACGCTGGTCGACGGCGTCGCCTACGGCACCACCGAGCTCGGCGGCGCGAGCCTCGCCGGCACCCTGTTCGCGATCCGCGAGGACGGCTCGGGGTTCGAGCTCGTGCACTCGTTCGGCGCCTCGCCAGGCGACGGGACGCGACCCTACGGCTCGCTGGTGCTGCTGAACGGCTGGCTCTACGGCACCACGACCGCGGGCGGTGCGAGCGGCGACGGCACGCTGTTCCGGCTGCGCGTCGGCGATCGCCGCTACGAGATGCTAGTGTCGTTCGACCGCGCGACGAGCGGTGCCTTTCCCGAGGACAACGTCCTGCCGAGCGCCGACGGGCGCGTGCTGTTCGGCCTCACGCAGGCAGGCGGCGTCAACGATCCCGACGCGAAGAGCTACTTCGGCACCGTGTTCCGCTTCGCGATCCCCGACGCGCCCTGAAGGCGCGGCCGCTCCTCCCTGACGCACTGGCGTCGCGCTCCGCTTGCCGTCACCCGCCGGCGATGCGTAACCGTAGAGGATGAAGCGCGACGCACGGCCGAAGTCCCCGCCGACGGGCGAACGCTCGTCGCATACCTCTGCTCGAGGGAACGCCGGGCGCGCGGGGGCCGCCGTCCTCCTGCTGCTGGCCATTGCCGCCTTCGGCTGCTCGAGCGCCGCCACCGTCAAGACCAAGAGTACGACCGCCTTCGACGTCTCGGCGTACCGGACCTACGACTGGGCGACGCAGGTGCCGGTGGTGATCGCCGACGAGGAGCGCGAGCGCGACGCCGCCGTGCTCGAGTTCACGATCCGCGACGCGACCGACCGCCAGCTCGCAGCCAAGGGCTATGCCCACGCCGCGGACGGCGCGCGGCCGGACTTCCTGGTCGATTTCGGCGTCCGCCTGGAAGAGAAGGCGACCGAGACCTTCGGCGAGTACATCGCGTACCGCGACCTCGGCGGGAAGCAGGGCATGGGTCCGGCGCTGGTGTTCGGCTACGAGGAAGGAACGCTGGTGCTCGAGGTGACCGACGCGCGCAGCCGCGAGCGCGCCTGGACCGGCTCCGCCCGCACCGTCCTCGACGACGGCCAGGACGTCAGCAAGCTCGAGGCAGCGGTCGGCCGGATCCTCACCGACTTCCCCGACGCCGGCGGCGCCACGCCTGCCAGGGCACGCGGAACGAAGGTCAACGACGGCTTCGACGGCTTACGCCCGCCCGAGCCCTGACCACGACGCGCGCCACGGGCGGCACCGCAGCTCGCCGGCGGCTTGACTGGCGTACGCGCCACGGGTAATCCTTCATCCGGATAGACGGATGGATACTGCTGCCGCACCCGCCATGCTGACGTGGATGACGTCGCTCGCCGACGCCACCCGCGCGCGCACGCTCCGCGTGGTCGAGAAGCACGAGCTGACGGTCGCCGAGCTGTGCGCGATCCTGCAGGCGCCGCAGTCCACGGTCAGCCGGCACCTGAAGGTCCTGGCGGACGACGGCTGGGTGAAGGCACGGCCCGAGGGCACCAGCCGCCTCTACCGCATGGCGACCGAGGACCTCGAGCCGGCGGCACGCCGGCTCTGGATCCTGCTGCGCGAGCAGACCGCGCGCATGCCGGTCGCCGAGCAGGACGACCATCGCTTGACGCGCATCGTCGCCGAGCGCCGCACGCGCTCGCAGGCGTTCTTCAGCTCGGCCGCGGGACAGTGGGACAAGCTGCGGCGCGAGATGTTCGGCGAGCGCTTCGACGCGCTGGCACTCGCGGCACTGCTCGACCCGGCCTGGACGGTCGGGGATCTGGGCTGCGGCACCGGCCAGATGAGCGAGGCGCTGGCGCCGTTCGTCGCGGGCGTGGTCGCGGTCGAGAGCTCGCGCGCGATGCTCAAGGCGGCGCGCCAGCGCGTCGGTGCGCTCGACAACGTGCGCATCGAGCACGGCGAGCTCGAGGAGCTGCCGCTCGAGGACCAGTCCCTCGACGCCGCGACGCTCTGCCTCGTCCTGCACCACCTGCCCGACCCACCGGCCGCGCTGCGCGAGGCGCACCGCGTGCTCAAGCCGGGCGGCCGCCTGCTGATCGTCGACATGTTCGAGCACGACCGTGCCGAGTACCAGCACCAGATGGGCCACGTGTGGCTCGGCTTCCCGCGCGCGCAGGTCGAGCAGTGGCTCGGCCAGGCGGGCTTCGCCGCGATGCGCGTGCACGCACTGCCCGCCGACCCACACGCCAAGGGCCCGGCTCTTTTCGCGGCGAGCGCGCAGCGCGCACGCCGCCTCAACGGCAACTCGACGCCAAAGTAGCTCGAAGGTCTCCGGACCGACGTCAAACCAAGGAGGACACGATGAGTTCGATCAGAAAGCTCAAGGACGCGCCCGCGCCGGCGCGCCTGCCGTTCAAGGTCAAGGACCTCGCGCTCGCCGAGTTCGGCCGCAAGGAGATCCGCCTCGCCGAGCAGGAGATGCCCGGCCTGATGGCGATCCGCGCGCGCCACGCGAAGAAGAAGCCGCTCAAGGGCGCGAAGGTCATGGGGTCGCTGCACATGACGGTGCAGACCGCGGTCCTCATCGAGACCCTGGTCGATCTCGGTGCCGACGTGCGCTGGGTGTCGTGCAACATCTTCTCGACCCAGGACAGCGCCGCCGCGGCGGTCGCGGTCGGCCGCGACGGCACGCCTGCGAAGCCGAAAGGCATCGCCGTGTTCGCCTGGAAGGGCGAGACCCTGGAAGAGTACTGGTGGTGCACCAACGAGGCGCTGCTGTGGCCCGACGGCTCGGGCCCGGACCTGATCGTCGACGACGGCGGTGACGCGACGCTACTGGTGCACAAGGGCCTCGAGTTCGAGAAGGCGAAGAAGGTTCCGAAGTTCGACGCGAAGAAGGACCCCGAGGAGTGGGGCATCATCCTCGACCTGATCCGCCGCATCCAGAGCGAGGATCCCGGCCAGTGGAAGCGCATCAGCCCGGCCATCCGAGGCGTCAGCGAGGAGACCACGACCGGCGTGCACCGCCTCTACGTGATGGCCAAGGAAGGCCAGCTCCTGTTCCCCGCGATCAACGTCAACGACTCGGTGACCAAGTCGAAGTTCGACAACATCTACGGCTGCCGGCACTCGCTGATCGACGGTCTGAACCGCGCGACCGACGTCATGCTCGGCGGCAAGGTCGCCGTGGTGTGCGGCTTCGGCGAGGTCGGCAAGGGCTGTGCGGAGTCGCTGCGCGGCCAGGGCTGCCGCGTCATCGTCACCGAGATCGATCCGATCTGCGCGCTGCAGGCGGCGATGCAGGGCTACCAGGTGGCGACGGTCGAGGACTTCATCGACAGCGCCGACATCTTCGTCACTACCACCGGCAACTACGATATCATCACCGCCGAGCACATGGCGCGCATGAAGGACAAGGCGATCGTCGGCAACATCGGCCACTTCGACAACGAGATCGACATGGCCGGCCTCGCCAGGACGAAGGGCGTCAAGAAGGTCAACATCAAGCCGCAGTACGACGAGTGGGTGTTCCCCGACGGCCACTCGGTGCTGATCCTCGCCGAGGGCCGACTGCTGAACCTCGGCTGCGCGACGGGTCATCCGTCGTTCGTCATGAGCGCGTCGTTCACCAACCAGGTGCTGGCGCAGCTCGAGCTGTGGAACAACGACAAGAAGTACGAGAAGAAGGTCTACATGCTGCCGAAGAAGCTCGACGAGGAGGTCGCACGCCTTCACCTCGAGAAGCTCGGCGTCAAGCTGACCAAGCTCAGCGCGAAGCAGGCCGACTACATCGGCGTGCCGATCGAGGGTCCGTACAAGCCGGACCACTACCGCTACTGAGCGACCACGGAGGGTGGGCCGCAGGCGCGGCCCACCCTCCGTGCTTTCACTGGCCCGGGTCGGCTGGATCGCCGACGTCCGGAAGCGTGATCCGGAACGTGGTGCCGGCGCCCGGCGACGACTCGATCTCGATCCGGCCGTCGAGGGCACCGATGCACTCGTCGACGATCGCGAGCCCGAGGCCGCTGCCAGAGTTGCCGAGGGTCTGGTCGCTCTCGGCGTGACCACGGAAGAACGGCTGGAAGATCTTCGCCACCATCTCCTGTGACATGCCGAGCCCGTTGTCGCGCACCATGAAGGCGCACTCGCCCGGCGCCGACACCTCCGGCAGGTGTAGCACCTCGACGACTCGCTCCGCCTTGGCCGGGTCGGCGTACTTGACCGAGTTCGAGAGCAGGTTCATCAGCACCAGCTCCAGGCGCGCGGCATCGATGTGCAGGGTCGGCAGGCCGTCGCCGACGACGATCTTGACACCGCGCGACTCCGCCATCTCGGCGAGCTGACGGGCGACTTCCCGCACCACTGCGTCGAGTCCGATGAGCTGGCGCGTCGGGGTGTCGGGCGCCCCGCCGGCACGCTTGAGCGCTTCGAGCGACCGCAGGATCTGCACCATGTGGTCGATGCTGCGCTGCATGACCGCGAGCCAGCGCGCGGTGTCGACGACGCCGGGCGACTTGGGCTCCTTGCTGAGCAGCGCCAGCGCGAGCTGCATGGTGCCGAGCGGGTTGCGCAGCTCGTGCCCCACGGTCCGGTTGAAGCTCTCGAGGCGCTGGGTCTGCTGCTCGATGGTCTGGGTGTACTCGGCGACGAAGGTGTCGACTGTCGTCTGCATCAAGATCTGCATCGCGTGGCTCAGACGCCCCAGGACCGCGATGCACTCGTCGGGCAAGGGCGTGAGCGCGAGCCGGCGGGTCTCGCTCGCGACGAAGGTCTCGAGCACGCGCGTCAAGACCTCGTACTCGCGCAAGAGCTGATGCACCGAGGCGCGCTGCTGCGAGCGCATCATCCCGAGCTCCCGCGCCTTCGCGATCACCGAGGTGTTGGCCGCGATCTCCTCCGCCTCCGGCGCGCGCAGATAACCGCCGACCTCGTGCAGCAGCAAGGGAATGTGATCGAGCAGATCGTGGCCGGGAAACACCTCGTTGACGGCGACGGGCAGGATCCGGGTGAGCTCGGCGAGCCACTGCGCCGACAGGCTCGACGTCTCCTCCTGAATTCGCGCGGCCAGGATCGTCGCGTATCCCGTCGGGGTGCTCGTCGTGCCGCTCGAGGGAACCGCTTCTGGCGGGCTGCTCATGGGAGGCTCGCGGAATTACCACGCCCCTCCCAGCCCCACAACGCAGGAAATCGCGCGACGCCCGCCGCGGATGGTACAGCTGGCGCCATGAAGCGACGACGACTCGGCAGGTCCGGTTTGCAGGTCTCGGAGATCTGCCTCGGGACGATGACCTTCGGCTCGATGGCGGACGAGGCGACGAGCAAGCGCATCCTCGACCAGGCCGTCGATGCGGGCGTCGACTTCCTCGACGTGGCCGAGGTCTATCCTGTCCCACCGGACCCGAAATGGGCGGGGGCGAGCGAGGAGATCGTCGGCCGCTGGCTCGCCGGACGGCCGCGCGACGCGCTCTTCATCGCGACCAAGATCGCCGGACCGGGCGGCGGCTGGTTCCAGGCGCCGGTGCGGCATGGTCGCACCGCGCTCGATCGGCACTCGATCGCGCGCGCCGTCGACGGCAGCCTCGAGCGCCTCGGTACGGATTACATCGACCTCTACCAGACGCACTGGCCCGATCCGGACCTGCCCATCGAGGAGACGCTCGACGGGCTGGCCCGCGTCGTCGAGGCGGGCAAGGTGCGCGCGATCGGCTGCAGCAACGAGAGCGCGTACGGCTTGACGAAGAGCCTGTGGACGGCCGACATGCGCGCGCTGCCGCGCTTCGACACCATCCAGAACAACTTCAGCCTGCTCAACCGGCGCTTCGAGGACGCGCTCGCCGAGGTCTGCCGGCGCGAGCAGGTGAGCCTGCTGCCGTACAGCCCGATCGGCGGCGGCGTGCTGTCGGGCAAGTACCTCGACGGTGCCCGGCCGCAGGGCGCGCGCTTCAGCTACTACGCCGAGCACAGCTCGCGCACGCAGGCGATGAGCAAGCGCTTCGTGAACGAGAAGACGCTCGAGTCGACGCGGCGCCTGGTCGCGGTCGCGCGCGAGGCCGGCATGTCGCCGGTCACGCTCGCGGTCGCCTGGAGCCTGGCGCACGACTTCGTCGGCTCGACGATCATCGGCGCGACCGACCCGGCGCAGCTCGGCGACGCGCTCGCCGGCTCGGGCGTCAAGCTCGGCGACGACGTGCGCAAGGCGTGCGACGCGATCTCGCGCGAGATCCTCTACCCGATGGGCTGAGCGGACGGGCGCGGCGTGCGCTGCAGGATCTCGTGCAGCGCGATCAGCACCAGCGCGGCCAGCAACACGGCCGGTCCGACCGCCTCGAGTCCGGCGATGCCGGCCAGCACGCCGACCAGGGCGGGCAGCAGGGCCGCGCCCAGGATGGCGGCTGCGACCTGGAAGCCCACCGCGTTGGCGGTGTGCTGGGCACCGAGCCGTCCGGGCGTCATCGCGATCAAGGCCGGAAAGATCGGCGCCATCGCGACACCGCAGGTGGCGAGCCCGAGCACGCTCGCGGCGTCGCCGAGATCGAGCGCGAACAGCGCCGCGCCGAGCGCGATCGCGATCATGCTCGCACGTAGCAGCGTGACCATGCGCCCACGCCCGGAGACGAAGCCGAATGCGAAGCGACCGAGCGTGAGGCCCGCCCAGAACGAGGTCACCCAGGCACCGGCCGTCGCGGCCGGGACGCCGCGCGCCTGCGTGAGGACGCTGTACGACCAGATGCCCGCAGTCGCCTCGGTGCCGGTGTAGACGAAGAAGACCGCACTGCCGAGCCAGACCGCCGGCAGGCGGAGCGTTTCGGCCACCGGCGCCGGCTGCGCAGGCGGCGCGGGTAGCGCGCCCTCGCCGAGCGGTGCGGCGGCGAACGCTGCCGCGGCCACGGGCGCCGGCTGCCACCGGCGACGGGTGAGCGCGAAGCAGGCGGCGAGTACGAGCTGCCCGAGGCCGACGATGGCGTAACCCGATCGCCAGGGGCGCCCGGCGGCGAGGACTGCCGTCATCACCAGCGGACCGTTCGCCGCGCCGACGCCATAGCAGGCGTGCAGCCAGCTCACGGTGCGCGCCGACAGATGCGTCGCCGCCCAGGAATTGAGGGCGGCGTCGATCGCGCCGGCGCCGAGCCCCGAGACGACGGCGCAGCCGAGCATCATCCACCAGGCCGTGGCGAGCGCGTAGCCGAGGAGGCTCGCGGCGGTGAACAGGCAGCTCAGCGCGAGCAGCGCACCCACCCCGAGCCGCGCCACCAACCAGCCGCTGTTGAAGCTCGACGCGAGGTAGCCCACCGTGAACGACAGCAGCAGCCCACCCAGATCCTCCGGTGCGAGTGCAAACGTGGCGCGGATCGAGGGAGTCGCGACGCCGAGCAGGCCGTCGGGCAGGCCGAGGCTCACGAAGCCGACGTACGACAGGATGACGAGCAGGCTGCTCACCCTCCCGGGATGCAGGGGCGCGTGCCGCGTTTCAGCTAGCTAGCGACCGTAGCCGCCGAAGTCGATCGCGCGCAGGCGTCCGCGGTCGAACGTCAAGTAGCGCACCAGCTGGCGCGAGCCGAGGTCGTAGACCCAGACCTCGCGCCCGCCGCCGCCCTTCTTGCCGGCACCGCGAGCGGCTAGCGGTCTACCCTCGAGCGACTGCCGGCGTGTCGGCGCGCCGCACCTGTCGAGCACCTCGCGCGACGTCGCGCCGGGCAGCACGACGGTGCGACCGCAGACCAATCCCGCATCCGCTGGATACGGCGTGACGCAGACCAGCGCCGCCACGAGGCAGCACGCGACCCTTCGCATACGAGCTCCTGTCCGGGGTCTCCACGGGGGGGGTTGGACCTACGCCCCGGCGCACCCTGCGCGCCATGGCAGCCATGACAAGAGATTGCGGTGGCGCTCGAAGCGCGCGCGGTCAGCTCGGGTCGCGGTGCACGCTGTCCGGCGAGAACGCCGGCAGGCAGACGGCGACGTACTCCGCGCCCTCGGCCTCCGGGCTGCCGTAGCGCACCCACTCGCCCGGCTTCGAGACCACCCCCTGCCCCGCCCGCACCTCGAGCACACCGCCCTCGTGCTCGACGCGCAGCATGCCGCGCAGCACGACCGTGATCTCCTCGAACTGCGGCCGCTGACCGGGCTCGACCCAGCCCTGCGGCGACTTCATGTGTGCGACGCTGACGGCGTCATGCCCCGAGTTCACCCGTCCGGCGTACTCGGCGATCTGCTTCGGCTTGTTGCCCGCGGCTTCGATGATGGTCGGCTTGGCGATGAGCGTCGGCATGGCGTCGTTCTAGCGGGGCGGATCCGCACCGACAACCGATTGCCCGGCCGCGCACCGGATGCCACGCTCGCGTGGGGGAAGGAGAAGACGCAATGGAGTGCGACGTCAAGCTCGTGGGCGGTCAGGTCCTCGACGGCACCGGGGCGCGTGCCTTCACCGCCGACGTCGCGGTGTCGGGCGATCGGATCACCGCGATCGGCGAGCTCGCCGGGGTTCTCGCGCGCGAGACCATCGACTGCCGCGGACGGGTGGTCGCGCCCGGCTTCATCGACATCCACTCGCACTCCGACTGGCTCGTCCCGGCCGGCGACTGCGGCGCACTGGTCGAGCCGTTCGTCCGCCAGGGCATGACCACCCTGGTCGGCGGCAACTGCGGCTTCAGCCCGGCACCCGTGTCGGAGCGCAACCGGCGCGCGCTCGCCGACTCGAGTCGGCTGGTCGTCGACGACGCGATCGCGCTGCCGTGGAGCGACATGGACGGCTTCCTGAGCGCGCTCGAGGCGACGTCGCTACCGCTCAACGTCGCCGAGCTGGTCGGCCACGGCGCCGTGCGTGCCGCTGTCACCGGAGCGCTCAACCCGGCCGCGCCGAGCACCGACGAGCTCGCCGACATGGAGCGCCTGGTGCGCACGTCGCTCGACGCCGGCTGCGTCGGCCTCAGCACCGGCCTCGGCTACCCGCCGGGAATCTTCGCGAGCGAGGACGAGCTGGCCGCGTTCGCGTCGTGGACGAGTGCGGCTGGCAAGCTGTTCACCTCGCACCTGCGTGCGTACAGCCGCGTGAGCCCGGTCTACCAGACCGATCCCGAAGCACGGGCGCACAACCTGGCCGCGATCGACGAGATCCTGCGCGTCGCGGAGCGCGCCCGGGCGCGCCTGCAGATCAGCCACCTGATCTTCGTCGGGCGCAACACCTGGCCGACTTGCGCGGAGGCGATCGCGGTCATCGAGCGCGCGCGCGAGGGCGGGCTCGACGTCGCCTTCGACGCGTTCCCGTACACCGCCGGCAACACCACGGCGAGCGTGCTGTTCCCGCCCGAGATGCTGCCGCAGCTCGAGTCGATCCTCGCCGACCCGGCGATGATGGACGTGGTGCGGCAGATCGGCCAGGCGGTGTTCTCGCAGATCGGCTTCTACCTCGAGGACATCCAGATCATGCGTGCCAACGCGCCCGCCTTCGAGCAGTACGAGGGACTGTTCGTCGGCGACGCCGCCCGGCGCGCGGGCATGGACACCTGGGAGTTCTACGCACGCCTGGTGGTCGACAGCGGCCGCATGGCGCGCGTGCTGAACCACACCTACAGCGGCCACGAGAGCACCGAGGACGCGCTGCGCATGGTGCTCGCGCACCCGCTCTGCACGATCGAGACCGACACCTTCCTCACCGGGCACGGCCACCAGAACCCGGCCAGCTTCGGGACCTTCCCGCGCGTGCTGCACACCTACGTGCGCGCGGGGCTGTTCTCGCTCGAGGAGGCGGTGCGCAAGATGTCGGGCGCCGCCGCCGAACGGCTCGGCTGGAAGGATCGCGGCTGGGTGCGCGAGCGCTGCGCCGCCGACCTGGTGGTCTTCCACCCCGGCGAGCTACGCGACACCGCGAGCTTCGCCGCCCCGTCGTGCTACCCCGAGGGCATCGAGCACGTGCTGATCAACGGCGCGCGCGTGGTCGACGCCGGCCGCTACGACCCGCGCGCCGCCGCCGGCCGCGTCCTGCGCAGCTGAAGGGGTGGAGCGCGCCATGCTGAAGGGTCCCCTCGCCGCCCTGCTGTTGCGCTACCTCGGCCGGCTGCGCTTCCCGTACCTGGTCGTCGTGACGGGCGCGTTGTTCGTGGTCGACCTGGTCGTGCCCGACCTGATCCCGCTCGCGGACGAGCTGCTGCTCGGCTTGCTGACCTTGCTGCTCGCGATGCTGAAGAAGCCGCACCCGTTGCCCGATCACGGCGAGGACCCGATCCGGCGCTGATCCGCCCGCCGCCGTTCGATCCAGCCCCGGTTTCCCGCTCTACTGGCGCGAAGCCGCCCGGACCTTCTGCGCTGCACCCGTCCTGCCGACAACTCCGGCAGGGCGGGTGCAGCGGCGGTGCGGAGCGCGGGACGGGGGATCGGCATGGGACAGCTTTCGCTGCTGCGTACGCGGCGCTTCGCGGGGGTCTTCTGGACGCAGTTCCTCGGTGCGTTCAACGACAACCTGCTCAAGAACGCGCTGGTCATCCTGATCGCGTACCGCTCGCTGTCCGTGCTCGGCCTGCCACCGGAGAGCCTGGTGGCACTCTGCGGCGCGCTGTTCATCCTGCCCTTCTTCCTGTTCTCGGCCACCGCGGGCGAGCTCGCCGACCGCTTCGCCAAGCACCGCGTGATGCGTGCGGTGAAGGCGGTCGAGATCGTGATCATGACCGGTGCCGCGATCGGCTTCTGGCAGGAGAACCTGTGGCTGATGCTGGCCGCACTGTTCCTGATGGGCGCGCACTCGAGCGTCTTCGGGCCGGTCAAGTACAGCATCCTGCCCGAGCTGCTCGAGCCCGGGGAGCTGGTCGGCGGCAACGCGCTGGTCGAGATGGGAACGTTTCTCGCGATCCTGCTCGGCACGATCGGCGGCGGCGTCGCGGTCTCCTTCGGCTCGGCCGGCCTGCACGTCCTCGGCTACGCCCTGCTGGTCGTGGCCGCCAGCGGATTCGCGACCAGCTTCCTGGTGCCGCCGACGCCCGCCGAGAACCCGACGCTGCGCATCGATCCCAACCCCATCCGGCCGACGATCGAGACCATCCGGCTCACCCACAAGACGCACTCGGTGTTCCTCGCCGTGCTCGGCGCGTCGTGGTTCTGGTTCTACGGCTCGATGGTGCTGGCGATGCTGCCGACCTACAGCCGCGACGTCCTGCACGCGAGCGAGCACGTCGTGACGCTCTTCCTGGCGGCATTCTGCGTCGGCATCGGCACCGGCTCGCTGCTCTGCGAGATGCTGTCGGGCCGCAAGCTCGAGCTCGGGCTCGTCCCGCTGGGCTCGATCGGCATGACGGTGTTCGCGCTCGACCTCTTCCTGGTCGGCGCGCCGGCGCCCGCCTCGGGCCCGCTGCTGACGATCAGGCAGTTCCTGAGCAGCCCGGGCGGCGTGCGCATCGTGCTCGACCTGACGCTGATCGCGCTGTTCAGCGGCTTCTTCATCGTGCCGCTCAACACCTTCATCCAGGAGCGCACCGCGGCTTCGGAACGCTCGCGGGTGATCGCCGGCGGCAACATCTTGAGCTCGCTGTTCATGGTCGCGGCGTCGCTTCTGCTGGTCGCCTTCCTGGCCGCGAGCTTGACGATCCCGCACGTCTTCCTGGTGCTCGCGGTGCTCAACGCGGCGGCCTCGTTCTACGTCTACAAGGTGCTGCCGGAGTTCTGGTTCCGCTTCGTCGCCTGGGTGGTCGCGAAGCTGCTGTACCGCTTGAAGGTCGTGCACGGCGAGCGCATCCCCGACCAGGGCGCTGCGGTGCTGGTGTGCAACCACGTCAGCTTCGTCGACTGGCTGGTGGTGGCGAGCTCGTGCAAGCGGCCGATCCGCTTCGTCATGTACCACGGCTTCTTCAAGAACCCGCTGCTCGGCTGGTTCTTCCGCGACGCGAAGGCGATCCCGATCGCGTCGGCGCACGAGAGCATCTCGACCATGCGTGCAGCCTTCGATCGCATCGCGCAGGAGCTCGCCGACGGCGAGATCGTCTGCATCTTCCCCGAGGGTAAGATCACCTCCGACGGCGAGATGAACGCGTTCAAGCCGGGCATCGAGAAGATCGTGCAGCGCAGCCCGGTGCCGGTGATCCCGATCGCGCTGTGCGGGCTCTGGGGCAGCTTCTTCAGCCGCAAGGGCGGTGCTGCGATGCGGCGGCCGTTCCGCCGCTTCTGGTCGCGCATCGAGCTGGTGGTCGGCGAGCCGGTGCCACCCGAGGCGGTCAGCGCGCCGGACCTCGCCCGGCGCGTCGCGGCGCTGGCCGGCGTCGATCCCCCCGCGGAGCGGCGGTAGCCGAGCCGATCCTCAGTGCCGCCCCTCCCAGGTCCGCTGCATGACGATGAAGATGAACGACGCGGTCCAGGTGATCAGGATCAGCCCGGTGAGCGCCTCGATCGCGGTCAGCATGCGCAGCGAGGTCTCGCGCAGCGGCTCGGCACCCAGCGAGGTGTACGACACCGCCGAGTAGTAGAACGCGTCGAAGCCATCGAGCTGCAGCTCCTGCCCGAACTCGGGGTTGCCCCACGAGCCGAGCACCAGGATCCCGACCGAGAAGATCCAGATCTCGATCAGGTGGCCGACCACCGCACCCAGAACCATGATTCCGACCGCGGCGCGCGAGCGGCGCTGGAAGCGCGGCATCACGTGGTCGTTGAGCAGGCGCAGCACGGTCAGGTGCAGCGACACGCACAGGACGATCGTGACGACGCACACGAGGACGGTGGGCAACATCCGGTCTCGCTAGATGTCGCGCTCGAGGGACGCGCGCAAGCGTCAGCCGCCGTCGCTTCGCATCAGCAGATACACTGCGAGCAGTACCCCCGTCAGCGCCAGCACGGTCGCGAATCCGGCCGCCCAGCCGAGGCGGTAGTGCTGCGGTCGATCGGCCGCGGCGAGCGAGCGCGCGAAGCGCACGAACTGCACCACGCCCATCGCAATACCCGCCGAGCCGAGCAGGACGAACGCAACGCCGAGGATGGTCGAGCTCGTGGCCGGGTCGGCCGCATGGCCGTCGCGCGCCACCAGGCGCAGGAACAGTCCGAAGCGCGCCACCACGAAGCCGAGGCCGATCACCGTCAAGCCGGTCCGGATCCACGCCAGCAGCGTGCGCTCGGCCGCGAAGAACACGCGCGGGTCGTTGCTCTCGCTCATCGCGGCGCGATCATGCCTTGCCAGTGAGGAGATTTGCAAAGGTGCGCTGCACCACGCCCGCCAGTGCTTCCCCCAGCCCCGCGATCGGTGCGGCGCGGATGGCACGGACCAGCGTCGCGGTTCCCTGACCCGAGAGCCAGGCGTCGTGCGGGTGCATCGCCTGGAAGTCGTTGCTGCCGAGCAGCAGCACGACGAGCGCCAGCCGCGAGCTCACCTCGATGCGCTGCGCGAGGCCCACGATGCCGTTGCGTCCCGGCTTGAAGGGATCGTCCCACACCGTGCGCCGGCCGTTCAGGCAATCCTCGATCACCCGCACGCGATGCCCGGCCGCGCCGAGCGCTGCCTCGAACACGCCCGGCCAGCGCTCCGCGAACGGCAGCCGCTGCCGCGTGTTGGGGATGATGCCCCAGCTCAGCGAGTCGCCGTAGACGAGGATCTGGATCATCGCGCCCTCATGCCGCGAGCCGCGGGTCGTTGGCGATGACCGTCGTCGCCGCCGCGCGGCGGCGATCTCCTCGACCATCGCGTCGATCATCGTGTCGTTCGTCGCGTCGTTCGTCGCGTCGATCGTCGCGTCGATCGTGGCGCGTCGCTCAGGTCGCTCGATGCCATTGTGCGAGCTCCACCGTGATGTCCTCGGGCCCGACCAGGAAGACCAGCTTTCGATCGTGGAAATCCATCACCTCGTTGCGCAGCGCGACCCCGCTCGCAACCAGCCGCCGACTCGTGCACCAGGGTCACGTGCTCGGCCTCGATCCCCGGTACGCCCATGTAGCGCGCGAACTTCTCGCCCGAGATCACGACGGCCTGGTCCTCACGGAAGCCGAGCAGCCCGAAGAAGCTCTTCGCTGCGTCGACGTCGCGCACCGCGATCGTCACGTGATCGAAATTTCTCAGCATCACCCCTCCCCCGCACCCGGCTCGCTTGCTCGATCCCGGTAGAACTCGACGTGAAACCGCACCGCGCCCAGCGGCTCGACGTGGTGCACCACCTCGGGCAGCACGATCCCGGGCGCACCCGGTGCCAGGTCGAAGCGCACCTGCAAGGCGTCGACGTGGTAGCGCAGCGCGCCCGCGTGCACGACGATCTTCGCCCACACGCCCGCCTTGGTCGCGTGATCCTTGCGCAGCCCGGCCGGGACGGAGGTCTCGGTGAACTCCGCCGTCTGCTTGTAGCGGACGAAGTCCGGCGGCAGCTCGAAGCGGTCGCAGCGCACGCAGTCGAGGTGCTGTCCGAGGCGCGCGCTGCGGCCTTTCTCGGTCGTCACCCACGGCCGCTCGACCAGCGGCGGATCGTGGCGCAAGTGCTGCGGGTGCCCGCAGTCGAGGAGTGCCACCCAGTGCCCCTCCTCGTCGGTGCAAAAGCCGGTGATCGAGCGCTGCACGTCGCCGTCACGCCGCGCGTCAGAGGTGACGCGTCTCGGCCGGCGCCGACTGCCAGTCGTCGTTGCGGCCGTCGGAGTAGCGCACAGGCGCCGCCGCGAGCTCCTGGAGATCGGCGTCGTCGAGGCTGCCGAGATGGATCGCGATGAAGTGTCCCCCGATCGCTTCGACGTGACCGCGGCCGAAGGTGCGCACCCCGCAGCGCGCGCAGAACAGATTGTGCACGCGGTTCGAGCCGAACACGTAGTCCTTGAGCACGTCCTCGCCGTCGACGAGGCGGAACGCGTCCGGCTTGACGATGACCGTCCAGGCACGCGTCTTGGTGCACATCGAGCAGTTGCACTTGCCGGTACCCGCGGCGAGATCGATGTCGGCCTCGTAGCGCACGCGGCCGCAGTGGCAGCTTCCCGTGTAGGTCCTGGTCATCTGGGCACTCGACACCATCGTGCGGGCAGTGTCGAGCGCGACGCGGTGCGGCGTCACTCATCCAGGAGTGTACGCACGTCGAGGATGTGGCCGAGCCGGCTGGACTCGGGCACGTCGTGCCGCTCGTCGGCGTCGATGAGCAAGCAGCGCAGCCCGGCCCCGGCAGCGCCGAGGTAGTCCGCGGCATAGGAATCGCCGATGTACACCGAGGTCGCGGACGTCCCAGCCGAGCGCTGGAGCGCGTGTTCGAAAATGCACGGTGAGGGCTTCCTTCTACCGTGCTCCACCGAGGTGACGACCTCGTCGAAGTAGCGGCCCGCGGTCATCGCCCGCAGGTGGCCGTGCACGAGGTCGGCGTGGTGCGTGTTGGTCACCAGCACCAGCGTGAAGCGGGCGGACAGGTCGGCGAGCAGCGCCGTCACGCCGGGGATGTGGGCGACGCCCTTGCTCCACTCCTCCAGATAGACGTCGCGAAAGCGTGCCAGCAGAGCCTCGTCGGGCGGTCGGGGCAGCACCCGTCGCAGGAAATCCGCGCACACCTGGTCCATCGAGAACTCGTCGAGGCTCGACAGCGCGCGTCCCTCGAATTCCTCGACGGTCGCGGACCAGCGCTCGAGAAACTCGTCGTAGCCGGCGCGCGCTCCGGCCGCGGCGAGAATCTCGTGCGAGCGCGGATAGCCCTGCTCGACCAGGCTCGGCGAGTAGGACACCAGCGTGCCGAAGAAATCGAACAGGACGTGCGTCAGCTCGGCCATCGCTCCTCCCGCTCGCGGCCAATGCGGCGGACGGGTGCGTCGCTCACATCTCGCACCGGCAGCCCGGCAGCGGGCGCGTCGCGACGTAGGTCACGTTGTTGGCATACTGCACGAAGGCCTTCTGCCAGCCGACCAGACGAAGCAGGCAACGGCCAGCCTCGGGGTCGAAGAAGAACGCGTAGTCAGTGCCGGACGGGGACGACAGCTTGAACGGGCGCGGGCCGAGATCGACGTCGGTGAACGCCTGCACGGCGCTGCTCGCCATCGCCTCGGCCACCTCGGGCTGCTCCTCCTGCATGACCAGGATCAGCTCGAACGCGTCGCGCAAGCTCGCCTGGCACCTGGGCGCGGCGGGATTCGTCAGGCGCGCGACACGCGGGCTGCAGGCGGCGCCCCCACCCGCCGCCAGCAACGCGACCATCAGGATCGCGATCCGAGGGCGCCGGCTGCGGCGTACGAGCACGGCGTCAAGCTGCTGCTCGAGGAGGCGAGGACGCTGGGTCATCGGTCCCGGTGGTCGCTCGGGGTCTCCGTGGTCACCGCGAAAGCGCTCGCCCGCACCGCCTCGATGGGCCGGACCTCGAAGAACAAACCACAGCTCAGACACGGGTTGCCGGCTGCGATCTCCGCCGCTTTCTCGAGGCTGCTCGCCAGGATGAACCAGTAGCCCCCGATCACTTCCTTGGTCTCGCCGAACGGCCGGTCGTGCCAGACGTAGAACTCGTCGATCGCGCTCTGGATCTTCTCTTGCGAGGCGTCCCTGTCCCACTGCCCGCGCGAGATGACGAGGTACTCCGATGGTGCAGCTTGCTCGCTCATGGCTCGCTTATACACGTTCGGCGCGGTCGGTCAGTCGCCGCGGTTGCGGTAGTAAAGCGTCGTGTCGCAGAGACCGCCCGCGGCAGCAGGGCGTAGCCGGGGATCACGCCCACCCGCTGCCAGCCTCTGGCGGCGCGCGCGGCGATGCACCAGCAGCTTCGACAGATCAGCACGGTGCGGCTGGTTCTCCGGCTGGCCGATCACCAGCTGCACGGTGCCGCAGACGCCGCGCGCATCCTCGACGATCAGCAGCGCCACGCTCGCCCGCGGCCACGCGCTGTGCGACGCGGCGCCAGAACGCCAGCGCGCGCTCGCGCGACAGCGGGCCCATGAAGCTGATCGACTGCGTCGAGGGCGGCGCGTCGAGGTCGCGCACGTCCTGGCGGCGGCAACGGCTCGTTCCGACAGATCCAGCGCGACCAGCCCGAGACCGCTCGACACGAGAGTCTCGCTGTCCTCGCCGCCACCGCAGCCGAGCTCGAGGACCGGGGTGCCGGCGACGCGCTCGACGACGAGCGGCAGCCAGCGATCGAGCCACGGGTCCGTGCGCATGATTGCCTCTCGGCTCGACTCTAGATCCGCAGCACCATCGCACCGGCGGCCACCAGGGCTACTCCGATCACGCGCTGAACCGTCAACGGGTCGCGCGGCATACCCATGAGCCCGAAGTGATCGATCACCAGCGCCGCGACGCACTGGCCACCGACCATGAGGGCGATCGCGTAGGCCGCCCCGATCCTCGGGAAGACGATCGCAAGGCTCGCGATGATGACGAAGCCGAACACCCCGCCGAGGTACAGCGTCCACGACGAACCTGCGGGGACGAAGGTCGTCTTCGCGCCCATCGCCGCCCACAGCGCGATCGCTCCGGTCAGAACGACCAGGGTGTTGACCACGAGCGCCGGGCCGAGCCCCGCCGCGCGCGACAGGCCCGCGTTGGTTGCAGCCTGCATGGCGGCGGCCACGCCGGCGGCGACCGCCAGCCCGGCGAGTACGAGCTTCATCAGCATGACGTCTCCCAGAGAAGGACATGCGCCACTCTCATGGCGCCTCGACGAGCGGCTTGAGCAAGATGTGCCGCGTGAAAGCTCCGACGTAGCGCGGCACGACCGCCAGCGGCTCGTATCCCAGACGGGAGTACAGCTTTGCGGCACGGTCATCCAGCGTCTCGATGAGCCAGTCCGGCCGGCAGCCTGCGCACGCCCGTGCTGGAACACGCCCTCGCTGACCTGGCGCAGCTCGGACTCGTCGAGCCGCTCACCGACACACCACTCGCGCATGGTGCGGCTCGTGATGCCGCTCATCGACAGCGGCCGCAAGGGGGCGCGCCGGCGACCACCGAGGGATGGCCGAGACCTACTCTGCTTCGAGCGTCGGTTTGCGGGTGAGCAGATAGACCAGCGGTCCGAACGACCCCAGTGCGAGCGTGGCGGCGATCCAGGGCCATGCCGTGCGTCCGGTCGCCTTGGCATCCCGCCACATCCACACCATGACGAGGGCCAGAGCGATGACCAGGTCGGCGAACACCTGGCCGCCACCAAAGCTCTGAAAATGCGGCGCGATGATACCCCAGTAGCCGTGCTGCCAGAGCGCAGCTGCGCTGAGTGCTCCGAACAGGATAAGGATGATCGTCAACAAGTTGCGTTGCATACGTAGACCTTTCAAATCATGAGATTGACTGCCGCGCCATGCCCGACGCCAGGCTGCACCAACGTGCACCTTCGCACTGCAAGGTCCGTACCGGTGCCGGCGCTGCACCGGCGCACTTGCGGGTGACGCGCTCGTGGTCCGAGAGCGCCGCGGCGCGTTGCACATCAGCCACGGTGCCGTTGCGGCCGAGCAACGAGCGAAAGATCAGGCGGCATTCTGGTGCAGGAGGCTGGCGATCTTGCCGACGGTTGCCCAGTTCCTGGTCGTAGCGGCCCGACCGGCCTTACCGAGCAGCGCCGCGGCGGCCGGGCTCTCCAGAATGCCCCGCGGACACCAGAGGCAGGACGACGACCGACTTGCCGGCCTGGGTGAGTCGACGCGCGGCGGTGAGGCCGGCGTAGCCCGCGCCGATGAAGCAGACGTCACATTCCACGCGGTCGATCACGGAGCAGACATCTCAGCGACCCGTGGCTATCGCGGCGATCGGAGGCTGGTCAACGTTTGCACGCCCTTGTCTCGGCCGGCGCAGACCGTCAGATAGACCCATCGCAGCCAACGACGAACGGAGCTCATACCCATGACCGACGCGCCCGCATACACACCGCCCAAAGTCTGGACCTGGGACAAGGAGAGTGGAGGTCGCTTCGCGAACATCAACCGCCCGATCGCGGGCGCGACCCAGGAGAAGGAGCTGCCCGTCGGCCGCCACCCGTTCCAGCTCTACTCGCTGGCGACACCGAACGGCGTCAAGGTCACGGTGATGTTCGAGGAGCTGCTCGCCAGGGGCCACACCGGCGCCGAGTACGACGCGTGGATCATCCCGATCAACGTCGGCGAGCAGTTCGGCTCGGGCTTCGTCGCGGTGAACCCGAACTCGAAGATCCCTGCCCTCCTCGATCGCTCGACGCCGAAGCCCACGCGCGTGTTCGAATCCGGAGCCATCCTGATGTACCTCGCCGAGAAGTTCGGCGAGTTCCTGCCCACCGATCCCTCGCAGCGCGCCGAATGCCTGTCCTGGCTGTTCTGGCAGATGGGCGCCTCGCCGTACCTCGGCGGCGGCTTCGGACACTTCTACGCGTATGCGCCGGTCAAGATCGAGTACGCGATCGACCGCTTCGCGATGGAGGTGAAGCGCCAGCTCGACGTGCTCGACCGCCGGCTCGCGGAGAGCGAGTACATCGCGGGCCCCGACTACACGATCGCCGACATGGCGATCTGGCCCTGGTACGGAGGGCTCGTGAAGGGCCTGCTCTACGAAGCCGGCGAGTTCCTGAGCGTGCACGACTACACGCACGTCATGCGCTGGACCGACCAGATCGCCGCGCGTCCTGCCGCGCAGCGCGGCCGCATGGTCAACCGCGCCTGGGGCGAGCCGTCGAGCCAGCTCCCCGAGCGCCATGACGCGAGCGACTTCGACAAGGTCAAAGCGGCGGAGTGACGGAGGCCGTCGCGTCCGACGGAGCGTGAGTCAGCCGTGACGGGCGGCGATGAAGAGCGCGTCGCGCTCGTGCGCGGGCACGCAGCCGGAGCGTCCCATCGTCCGAAGTGCGCTCCGCAGCGGAGCGACGTCGTTCCGGGCGAAGTCGTCCAGGGTGCGCAGCTCCGCCGCGACGTCGGCCGCCTGGAGTCGCGCGGGCGAGCTCTCGAGGAGGCGATCGAAGAGCAGGACCAGGAGGTCCGTGGAGTCGCCGGAGAGGAACGCGTCCGCGGCAGCGTGCAGCTCCGGTGGCACGCGGCGGAAGGCCGCGAGCCGCACCCCGCGTCGCAGCCGCACGTCGGGAAGCCTGGCGGGCGGCTCCAGGTGGGCGAGCCGGGCGAACAGAGCGACCAGCGCGTCGAAGGCCGCTCGCGCCCGCGCGCGCGAGCGGAAGCAGCCGTGCCAGCGGACGTCGAGGTCAGCCCACTCCTCGGGTGTCGACGTGAACGCCAGCAGCAAACGTCCATCGTGGCGGCCCACGCCGAGGGCCGGATAAAGAAACGAGAAGGCGCCATCGACGTTGTACGGCGGCCGCAGGGTACGGATGAGCTCATTCTCGAGCAGCAGTGCCTGCGCCTCGCTCTCCTGCGGTCGAACCTCCAGCGACGCCGCCACGCGCACCAGCGTGCGCATCTTCCGGTGGACCTTGCGTCGCGAGGCGTTGCGGTAGCAGGCGAGCCGTCGCCGCAGGTCCTTGGCCTTGCCGACGTAGAGCACCTGTCCCTCTGCGTCGAGGAAGAGGTAGACGCCGGGCCCGCACGGCAGCTCGCGCAAGCGGTCCGCGCCGAACTTCCCGTCGAAATGCCCCACCCCCACCGTCGAGCAGGATAGTCGCGCACGCGCGGGCTGTCACTCTTCGCAGCGGAGGTTCGGCCGCCTGAAGTCGGCTCTCAACGACGTGGGGCGGAGCATCGAGCGCGAGATCTTGGATCGGTGACCAAGCCGGTCCGGGTCGATTCGGAAGCTGAAGCGGCCCATCCGCATCGCCGCCACACAACCGACGACGACGCTGTTCGCCGACTGGGCCGAGTACGGCTTCGCTGCCGTCCCACCGAACGCGGCGATCGTCGTCACGGGCACCGCCGTCCGCGACCCGGTGGCGATCGAGCTCCGGAATCTGCACTACGACGACGCGTCCGGGACGCTCGAGGTCGATGCCGCGTCGCTCGCGGGTGACGCGAGCGACGCGCTTGCGACGGTCCTCGACGAGAGCGGTCGCGACGGCCGCAGCGTCATCGTCTTCATCGACGCCACGGCCGACACGCCGGGGCCGGTGCAGGCATCACCCGAGGACGTGTCGGCAGTCGTCGATCTCGTGCAGCAGGTTCTCAGCGTCTCCTTCGACGCGAACCAGCGCCGACTTCTCACGCGTGCGCTCGTGCAGCTCGTCGGAGGCAGCTGAACCAGCGAAGAAGGCCACCTCACGCGTGCCGACGGAGAGGCTCGCCGGCCGGCGGCCACTTCTCCGGGTTGAGGAATGGGTTCATGTCCAGCCTGCCGTCGGCGAAGGCGAAGCGCACGAGCTCTTCGAGCGGCGCGCCGGTACGCAGGATGCGCGCCGGGATCGGGCGCACCCGCCGGTCCATCCCCGCCTCGGCGACGCCGAGCACGCGCTCGGGATGGAGGATCGCCATCGCCCAGGCGATGAAGCCGCCCCAGTCGTGGCCGACGAAGACGGCACGCTCGATCTCGAGCGCATCGACGGCCTCTCCACCACTCTCGAGAGCATGCTTGTAGATGGTCCTGATCGCGCCGAGCACTGTGAGCCCGGCCTGGATCAGGTCACCGAGTAGCCGCCGTCGGCTGCGATGGTCACGCCGGTGAGGATGCTCGATGCCGGAGAGGCGAGAAAGACGGCGAGGCCGGCCAGCTCGTCCGGCGTGTTCCATCGCCCAGAGGGCAGGCGCTCGAGAATCCGCCGATTCATGTCGGGCATCTGCTCCTGGATCACCTTTGTGAGGGGCGTGTCGAACCAACCCGGCGCGATCGCGTTGACGCGGATGCCGTCACCGGCGAACTCGACCGCGAGGCTGCGGGTCAAGGACATGAGGCCGGTCTTTGCGGCGCCGTAAGCCGGGGCAAGGGGCGACGCGAAGTACGAGTACATCGAGGCGATGTGAATGAGACCTGCGCAATGGATGACGACGTCCATGCGGTCCGTGCGGACCGCGAGCGCCGCGACCGCCGCGTCGTCGCCCATGTCGACCTGCTCGTACTCGAGACCCGAGCTCTGGTCGGCACGCGGCGGCGCGATGTCGACGATCGTGACCACCGCCCCCGCCTGCAAGAACGCCTCTGCAAAGGCGGCACCGATCCCGCCGGTGCCGCCGGTGATCAGCACATGCTTTCCCTTCACACTGAAATCGACACTCATGAATTTTCCCCCACCGCTTCGCCGGATTCTTTCCGACCATCGGCTGCAGTTGGACCACTGTACCGTGTCCCGGGTGCCTCGCGTGGCCTGACGTCTTGCCGGTCAGCCGCCGCGAGGAGCGCGGTCGGTCTGCACCGGCGGGTTGGGCGTCACCTCATTTTGCAGGGAGGATGTGCTCATCGAATGGCACGAGCGTCCGAATGCCCATGATGTACGTCGCACCCTCCTTCGTGCTGGCACTGTGCGGAAGCCGTGCCGGTAGAACGAGTTTGTCACCCGCCTCGAGATGGTGCGTCTCGCCGGTTTCGGTTTCAGAGAAGTCGAGGGACCCGTCCACGATGTAGAGTGTTTCGTCGTCTCGGTGGAGATGGGGTCCGAGCTCAGTTCCCGGCTTGTCGATCCACGAGACGGGCCAGTAGCCGTCTCGCATGATCTCCGCGATCGCTTGCTCCTTCGTGCGAAAGTGACCGGGGAAGATACCGACGCTTGCCACCATGTCTGCCCTCCTGAGATCCATGCCGTGCCGCCCGGAATCCTGGCGATGAGCTGCGCGAGCTGAAGAAGCGCGTCACCGCCCCGCCGGATCGTCCGGCCCCGGCGCAACGAGCGGCGGCCGCACGTGCGCACACGCCTTCGCGCCGTTCGCCTTCTGCTCGCGCTCGGCGATGTACGCGCCGGCGATCTCGATCCGGTCGACGCCATCGAGGCTCCGCGCGACGTCGCCCATGGCCAGGACCTGGCGACGCATGTGCGCGAAGTCGATCGCCTTCTCGCCGAACACCGGGTCGAACATCGACCAGGGGCCGGTGATCGCCGCGGTCGTCGGGATCAGATCCGTGTGGAAGATCGTACCGAGACCGCCCTGCGAGCAGATCCGCGGCACCTGGGTCGGGTCGGGCGCGCCGACTCCCTGGAGAATGGCCGTCCGCTTGAGCTGGCGGCGCTTGACGGCTGCGATCGACGCCTCGACCAGCACCGGGCTCTCCTCGGGAGCAGACCAGGCGATCGGCTCGGTCAAGCCGGTGAACTCGAGCCGGTTGTCGGGCCCGGTGGGCAGCTGCTCGAGCGTTCCGAGGTGCTCCATGCCGATGACGAAGGCCACGGTGCCGTCGTCGTAGTCGCGGTTGAGCTCGGCGCTGTAGGCGAAGGCGCCGTCGTTCGTGAAGCCCATGTGTGCGCTCGTCGCCGCGAACTGGACGTCGCGCCGACGGCACTCCGCCGGCAGCGTAGCGAGGTAGCGCGCGAGCGCGATCATGCCCGCGGAGCCGTTCTCCTGGACCCAGGTGTTGCCGTCGGTGTTGGTGTTGACCACGATGCGCTCGCGGGTCTGGCCGGGAAGCGTCGCGATGATGTTGCGCGTCCGTCCCTTGTCCCAGCGCGCGCGCACGACGACGCGGGCCGTGCGGCCGTCGTGGGCGAGCTGCTCGAGCCTGGCGCCCTGCTCGTTGCCGACGAAGACGCCGGACACCTGGTAGCGCGTGCCGGTGTGGGGGCCCCAGTAGCCGCGCACCTGCTCGCCCGGAACGTCCCAGACGAAGACGAGCCCGACCGCACCGGCCTTGCCGGCGTCGATCAGCGAGGGGTCGAAGGCGCGGAGGAACGCCCGGTCGTAGTCTCCGCTTTCCGGGAAGTCGGGGGTCACGTAGTGCGAGATCGCCCGGAACAGCACGTACGCGATGGTGCCGGGCGGCACCTCACGGACGATGATCTTGCCGCGTGCGTTGTCCGCCGTGATCGGCTGGTCGTTCGGGATGTAGACGAGCTCGCCCCTGGTGCCGCTGCTCGAGGTCGGCACCGTGAAGGGGATCGCTCCGGAGACCGGGATCGTCCCGACGCCTTCCACCGTGAGTCCGCCGGCCTCCTCGAGATCCCTCTGCGTCGTGGAAACTCGCGGCAACGCCCGCCGGCCGCCGCCGTCATCGTTGGGCTCGCCGAGCGGCACCGGCAGCCTCCGCGATCCGATTGCCCGCGGCAGCGGCTGCCACCGGGTGAGGGCGTAGGAATCGGAACGCACCTTCATGCCCGGAATCGCGCGAAACTCGCGCTCCAGCCAGTTCAGCATGAGGTTGTGTTCACTGCTGCCGGGGTTGCGCAGCCCGAAGCTCGCGATCTTCGCGTTCAGCGCTCGCAGCTCCGCAGCACTCGCGAAGGACGTCTCGTCGATCGTGGTCGGGCATGACGTCGGCTGGGCACTCGCGCTTGCCGAGAGGAGAAGCGCGAGCGCCGCGGCCATCGCAAACACGGCCCCGCACTGACCGAGCTGCGGGGCTCGGGGAAGGGTTGTCATCGCCGTCATCAGACGTCTCCTGGATGGTTCATGGGCGATGGTCGCCTGCTCGTGGGTCTACGGCCGAATGGCCGCCCCGTCCACCCGAAAAACGTGCCGGGCGCGACGTGTCGTGCCAGGAAGTCCTCGATCCGACGCTCGAAGTCCCTGGTGACGTCGGCATCGCCCCACCAGATGAAGTGCCCGAACTGCTCGACGGTGATGAGCGTCGAGCCCGCGATGCGTGCGCTGGAGTTGACCGAGTTGTCGTAGCCGATGTCGCCGTCGTGGCTGCTGCCGACGATGAGCGTCGGAGCCCGGACCTGCTCCAGCGGCAGCACCCCGAGCTCCTGCTGGACCTTCAGGTCGTTCATCACGCCCGCGAAGCGCGGGTTCGCCGGCACCATCGCGTCCGCGAGCAGCAGGACCTGACGCTTCTGCTCGAGGTCGGCGACGATCTTCTCGATGAGCCGCTTCCCGACGTCCTTGTCGTAGGTGGTCTCGGTCTTCACCAGGTCCTGCATCCCCGTCGCCGTGAAGCGAGTCATCACCTGGTGGATCAGGAAGTAGGCGACGTCCTGGAAGCGCGGTGTCATCACCAGCCGACCGAGCGCGCTGCCCGTCTGGTCGTTCGACAGAAGCGTCCGTTGCGAGATCGCCGACAGCAGGACCAGCGCGTCGACGCGGCCGGCGTGTCGTGCCGCGAACTGGATGGCGCCAGGTCCGCCGGCCGAAATGCCGACGACCGCGACCCGCTCGATGCCCAGGCTTTCGAGCAAGGCCGCCGCGAGATCGGCCTGCTGCTCGGGCGAGCCCCCGTTCGCGATCGGGGTGCGGAGATAGCCGGGTCGGTCCGGCGTGAGCACCTGATAGCCGGCGCGGAGGAGGTGCTCGAGGAAGAACCAGCCGTTGTGGCCGACGTTGCCGCCGTGGAAGTGCAGGACGACCGGGCCCTTGCCGCGCACGCCGTACTCGACCGGGCCCAGGGAGGTCTGGACGACGCGGCTGTCGGCGGACGCGAGCCGCGTGCGCGTCGTGAGCCAGCGGCGGTATTAGGTCCACAGGGCGACCGGCACGAGCGCGATCGCGACGAGCAGCCAGCCGGTGGAGGTCATGCGGCGTGTCGTTCGGCTATCTGTCGCCCAAGGTCATCATGAGCTTCACCGGCCAAGGACGACATCGATCCCGCTCATCACGAGCGAGAGCTTCCTGGGAGGCAGCTTCCCGACACGCTCGGTCAAGCATTGCCGGTCCAAGGTCACGATCTGCGACCCGTTCGCAACCGACTCCTTCGGCAGGCCGGTGATTCCCGACGACAAGCGCACATTCCCGGGGGCGTCTGCCCATGTGAGGTTGCTGGTCAACGGCACGCAGACGACGGTGGCCAGTCGGCTGCGGTTCAAAGCGTCCCCCTGGACAACCACGACGGGCCGACGAAACCCTGGACCAGACCCCGTCGGCTCCGGAAGGTCCGCCCACCAGGTCTCGCCTTGCGCGATCTCTACCACTCACTCCGCTCCAGGATCCGCCGACCGGCAGCCGACACGAATGCGTCGGTCGGCTCGTTCAGCTGATCCACGATGCGGTTCATCGCTTCAGTGACCTCGTCCGGCGAGTGACGGGCCAGGTACTCAGACAGCGCCTCGGCATAGAGCTGGCTGCGGGACTTCTTCGTCCGCCGCGCTTGTCGCTCGGCCTGTCGAAACACCTCGTCAGGAAGCGAGACGGCGGTTTTCATACCAACGGTATAACCCGATGCTCGCCGCCGTAGCAAGTCGATGCGACGTCACCTTCTCCGATCACTCGATCACGCCGAGGGGCGATCGATCCGATCGCTCGGGCGCACTCCGCGACGCCGGACATCACGTCGAACGCAGATCTACTCCGGTATCCATTGCAGCTCGTCGATCCGGCGCATCAGGGCCAGCTCCTCCTCGTCCGGACCAACCGGCTCGTAGTACAGACTCGACCGATTGACCGCCAGCAACTCGCATTGGCGGCGCATCGACGGGTCGATGTTCGGCTCGACCAAGGCTCGGCGCTGTTTCATCGGGATCGCCCGAGCCCGTTGGACAAAAAATCTCGCTCCACCGTCAGCTCGCCGATCTTCTTGAGGAGCTCGCCCTCCCGCTCGACTGCCGAATCGTCACCGGCCTCGGACTCGAACGATGCCGCGGCGTTGTCCAGAAGCTGGCGCTTCCACTTGTAGACAACGTTCGCGTGAATCTTGTACCGGCGGGCGAGCTCGGCCACCGACTCCTGCTCGCGTACCGCAGCCAGGGCGACCTTCGCCTTGAAGGCCGGGCTGTGCTTCGTGCGCGTCTTCGTCATGAGTGCTGCTCCTCTTGGTCTGGAGCAGGCTCGATTATCACCCTAGGCCCTGGTCCAAAATCTGGGGTCCACTTCAAGCTCAGCCGGAACCGAGAAGGGATACCAGCGTACGAACGGCTCAGGCGGTCCGCTCCGAGACTGTGCGACCGGGAAGGCCACGAACAGCACTGCGATAAACACAAGGAGTACCGAAGCTGTCCAGCTCAGACCGCCGCGTGCGAGGCTGGGCGCCCAGGACAACGAGTGCGATGAACCATGCGGCCGCAGCGCCAATCGCGCCGGCCAGCAGATTCGCAAAGGCAAGCGCGGCACACCCGAAAGTCTCGAACATGTCGAACGCGTTCCACCACGACCAGCTGGTGGGGAGAAGTGTAGTCGCGTCACCGCTGTCCCACGTAGGCTCGCGGTGCGCGAAATAGAGAAGAAGACCGGACGCAACCGCTATCCCGGCGGATGCGGCGATGAACATGAAGTCGTATGAGGAGTTGAACGGTTGCGCGCGGAACGAAGCCTGCAACGCGGTCGATCGAGTTGCAAGCAGAGTCATGGAGGGAACAACCGCCCATACGATCGCGGATGCCGTTCGACGCGCCGTTAGTGCGGCGCGAATCCTGCGAGGCCCTGTGCCGGCATTGCTGTCCAGCCCCGCAGGGGCCAGGACGGTCCGACTCGCCCCGGCAACACCTCCAGACCTCCGAGCGCATCCGCCGGGCTTCGCACCGCACCTGGCCCCAGGTTCACGACGTGCGTGTAGATCATGGTCGTGCTCACGTCCTTGTGCCCGAGCAGCTCCTGCCGCAGGCGCGCGTACTCGAGCAAGCGGAGGCCTGCACCGTAGAGCACGTCGCCATGACGAGCGGCACGCCGGTCATGCGCGCGAGGACGGCGGCCACCTCGTCGCGCGACAGGACGGTCGGAAGATGCGCCCCGCTCTTGGCCCGGACGATCCCGTCGATCCACGGCAGCTCCTGGTGCAGCACCTCGCGGTACCTGGTGCAGCACCTCGCGGTACCTGGTGCAGCACCTCGCGGTAAAGGAAGAGCAGCGCCGCCAGCGCCTGGTTCTGCATCGAGGCCGCGACCTTGCCCTGAACGGCGAGCGCGGACAGGAAGCTCCCGACCTCGGCCGGGCCGAGCGTTTCAGGATGCCGCTTGCCGTGAAACAGGATGTAGCGGCGGATCCAGTGCACGGTGCACCCGATCGAGGAGCCTCGGCGGACGGGCCGGATCCGGCCCGTCCGCGCAGACCCGGTCGGCGATCCAGGCGACGGCGGCGCTCATCGGTGCGCGGACGAGCAATCCGCGCGCCGCTCGCCGCACCCTTGCCGTGCACGGCGACTCCGCCGCCTCGACGCAGTACTCGCAGGCGACTGTCCGCCCGAGCGGACACCTCTAGGACACGGTCGCCGGGACGCTCCTCGGGCAGCGACGAGCCCGTGACGCTGGTTCAGCCGGATGACGCTCAGATGACCTGCTTCTCCTTCAGTTCCGCAACCCGCTCCCACGACCACCCCAGCTCGTCGACCAGCACCTGCTCGGTGTGCTGCCCGAACTCGGGGGCCGTACCGGCAATCCGCGACGGCGTCTCGGACAGGCCAATCGGAAGATTCAGCATCTCGACCGGACCATGCGCCGGGTGCTCGACCGACGCGATCAGGCCGTTGGCGCGCACCTGCGGATCGTTGGGCAGGTCGGACACGCTATTCACCACCGTGAAGATGAAGTCGCCGCCGTCGGTGAGCGCCTGCATCCACTCGTCGCGCGTGCGCGACGCAAAGGTCTCGTCGAAGATGCCGATCAGCGCGGACGAGTTCATGCCGCGGTTCATCATGGTATCGAAGCGCTCGTCGGTCGCGAGCTCGGGGCGTCCGATCGCGCGCACGAAGTCGGCCCACCAGCGGTCGGCCTGCGCCATCGCCAGCGCGATCCACCTGTCGTCCTTGCAGCGGTAGTGGTTCCACAGCGGGTTGAAGGCGTACTGGCGCGAGAAGCGCGGCATCTCGCCGCCCATCATCAGGCGCGACGACATCGACAGGCCCTGCAGCCACGTCATGGCACCGAGCAGCGAGACGTCGACCTCCTGCCCGATGCCGTACCGCTCGCGCGCCAGCAAGGCGGTGATGATGCCGAACGCGAGCATGGTGCCGGCCATCTGGTCGGCGATCGCACCCTGGATCGCGATCGGCGGCGAGCCGGGCTCGCCGGCGGCCATCATGATCCCGGAGCGCGCGAGGCCGAGGTAGTCCATGCAGGGGCGCTCGGCGTCGGGGCCCTTGCGGCCGAAGCCGCTGCCGTTGCCGTACACGATCTTCGGATTGATCGCGCGCAGGGTCGCATAGTCGAGGCCGGCGCGTGCCGCGGCGCCGGGGCGGAAGTTCTGCACGAAGACGTCGGCCTTGGCCGCCAGCGCGTGCACGATCTCGCGCGCCTCGGGCTGCTTCAAATCGAGCGCGATGCTGCGCTTGCCGCGGTTGGTGGCCTCGAAGTAGAAGTTCGGGTGCTGGCTCAGGTCGAGGCCGGACGCGCGCAGCACGCCGCGGCCGGGGTCGCCGCCGACCCTCTCCTCGATCTTGATCACGTCCGCGCCGAGGTCGGACAGCATCAGCGCCGAGATCGGCCCCTGCTGCCAGATGGTCCAGTCGAGAACACGGAATCCTTCGAGCGGTAACGGCATGACGTCGACCTCCTGAGCCCCCCTCTCCTCCCACGTTCGCGCGGGACTGGACAAGTGCGGCGGGCCGGGGCTTGATGGGCGGCCATGGAGAAGGTCAACACGGTCACGGGTACCTGCACTCCGGACGAGCTGGGCCGCACCCTGGTCCACGAGCACCTGCTGGTCGGCTATCCGGGCTGGCAGATGGACGCGCTCGCACCGCCGTTCAAGCGCAACGAGGCCAAGGCGCGCGCGGTCGAGGCGATGCACCGGCTGCAGGACTTCGGCGTCAAGACGTTCCTCGACCCGTGCCCGATGGACCTGGGTCGCGACCCGGAGTTCATGGCCGAGGTCGCCCAGGCGTCGGGCATGCGCATCATCTGCACCACCGGCGCCTACTTCGAGGAGCAGGGCCTCACCTACACCTTCAAGAACCTGCCGCTCGACGACATCACGGCGATCTACGAGAAGGAGATCACCGACGGCATCGGCGAGACCGGCATCAAGGCGGGCCTGATCAAGATCGCGACCGGCGCGCACCACGTGTCGGAGTACGAGCGCAAGCTGCTGATCGCGGCCGCGCGCGCCGCCAAGCGCTGCGACGTGCCGCTGATCTCGCACACGCAGGAAGGGAGCTGCGGCCTCGACCAGATCGAGATCGTCACCGCGGAGGGCGTGCCGCCGCACCGCATCCTGGTCGGGCACTCCGACGGCATCGACGACCCGGACTACCACCGCACGATCGTCCGCGCCGGCTCGTACATCGGCTTCGACCGGCTCGGCATCAACGTGATCCTGCCCGACGAGGTCCGCGTCAAGAACATCGCCAGCCTGGTTGCGGACGGCTACGGCGGCCACGTCTGCCTGTCGCACGATTCGAATTGCGGCGCCTGGCTCGGCCGGCCGATCTTCGGCCCGGGGCAGATCGTCGACCCGGCGATGATCTCGACGATGATGCCGGACTGGACGCCGACGCACCTCTTCGAGCGCGTCATCCCGATGATGCGCGACGCGGGCATCCCGGACGACGCGATCCGCACCATGACCGACGAGAACCCGGCGCGCTGGTTCCGCGGCGCTCCCGTGCACTGAGCAAGTGATGCAGGGCAAGACCGTCCTCGTCACCGGCGCGAACTCCGGCATCGGCAAGGCCGCCGCGGCCGAGCTCGCGCGGCGCGGCGCGCACGTCGTCATGACGGCGCGCGATCGCGCGCGCGGTGAGGCGGCGCGGGACGACGTGCGGCGCAGCAGCGGCAACGCCAGCGTCGACCTGCTGCTGGGCGACTTCGCGGTGCTCGACGAGGTGCGCGCGCTCGCCGCCGCGGCCGAGCGCCTGGCGAAGATCGACGTCCTGGTCAACAACGCGGGCCTGATGCTCTCCACCCGCAGCGAGACCCGCGACGGCTTCGAGACCACCTTCCAGGTGAACCACCTGTCGCCGTTCCTGCTGACCTGCCTGCTCGCAGCGAAGCTGCGCCAGACGCAGGGCGCGCGCATCGTCACGGTCGCGTCGGACGCGCACCAGCGCGGCGGTGCGCTCGACTTCGACGACCTGCAGAGCAAGCGCAGCTACGCGCCGTTCGCCGTCTACGGGCGCTCGAAGCTCGCCAACATCCTGTTCACGCGCGAGCTCGCGCGCCGCCTCGCCGGCTCGGGCGTGACCACCAACTGCCTGCACCCGGGCGTGGTCGCGACCGGCTTCGCGGGCGACGGCGACACCACGGGGCTGTTCGCGAGCCTGGTGAAGATCGCGCGGCCGTTCATGCTGACGCCGGAGAAGGGTGCGCGAACGATCGTCTACCTTGCGACCTCACCTGACGTCGCGGCGACGACCGGCCGCTACTTCGCGAAGTGCCGCGAGAAGACGCCGACCCGCATCGCGCAGGACGACGCCGCGGCGCGCCGCCTGTGGGACGAGAGCGCGCGCATGACCGGCGCACCGCCGCTCGACTGAGCCGAGCCGCAGGAACCCCGAATGCCAATGCACCTCGCGAGCGAGCAGCGCCGCCGAGCGCACGCAAAACCTGCTTCACGCCGCTGCGGCGATCTCGTCCTCGGGATCACCCTGCTGCTCCTCCCGTTCGCGCCGCGCGCACACGCGGACACATCGGACAGACCGGCGGCAGCGCCCGCCAGCACGATCGCGCCACGGCCGAGCAAGGGTTGCACGCAGACCGCGATCGCCAGCGGACGCCGGCTCGAGCAGACGATCACCGTCGACGGCGTCGAGCGCAGCTACATTCTCGACGTGCCCGAGACGCTGAAGCCCGGCGAGCCGGCGGCGTTGCTGTTCGACTTCCACGGCATCGGGCACAGCGGTGCTGGCGTGTGGAGCGTGTCGGCGTTCAGGGACCTCGCGCCGCGCGAGCGCTTCATCACGGTGTACCCGACCGGGCTGCCCGTGCAGTTCACGCGCGGTGACCGGCACTTCGCCGGACCAGGCTGGGAGATCCGCACCCTGACCGGGAACCGCGACGTCGACTTCACGCTGGCAATGCTCGAGCGCATCGAGAGCACCTACTGCATCGATCGCGCGCGGGTGTTCTCGACCGGCTTCTCGAACGGCGCCTACTTCAGCCACGTGCTCGCGTGCACGCATGCCGACCGCTTTGCGGCGATCGCGCCGGTGAGCGGCGGCTGGCTGTCCTCGTGGACGTGCGAGCCCGGGCGTCCGGTCCCGGTGCTGATCCAGCACGGACGCCAGGACGACGTGATCGACGTCGCCGAGGCACGGCGCGCGTTCGCAGCCTGGGACGGGATCGACGGCTGCGGCGAGCCGGGTGCCGCGTCCGCGGTGGGTGGACCGGCGCCGTCGGACATGAGCTGCGCGACGGCGCCGGGCTGCCGCGACGGTGTCGCGGTCGTGTACTGCGAGGGCGACTTCGCGCACCGCTGGCCTGCGTCGGCGACGGCACGCGTCTGGGACTTCCTGCGCGCGCACCCACTGCCAGCGCCGCGCTGAGGAGACCGCACCGGCGCCCGCGCGGAGGGGGAGCGCGAGCACCGGTGCGTCAGGACGCCTACGTCAGTCGCGGCCGCCCCGTCCGCCGTGCGGCCGCTTCGCCGCGTCGAGTTCCTCGGCCGTGATGCCGCCGCTGCCGTCGGCGTCGATGTTCGCGAAGCGGCTCTCCTCCATGCGAGAGCGCATGAGGTCGTGGAACGAGGCGAACTCGGTGACCGTCAGGACTCCGTCGCCGTTGGCGTCGGCTTCGACGAACACCTCGTCTCGGATCGCCTCGAACTCGGCGGGATCGCCGCCGCGAAAGGCGCTCGCTGCGACGGGCAGTGCGGTCAGGAGGCCCGCGAGGGCCAGAATGCGGAACTTCGTCATCGTCGACTCCTTGTCTCGTGTAGCGTCCGGATTTCCCGGACCGTGCTCCTTCAACGAGCGAGCACCGGGAATCCGTCGCGGCGATCGCTGCAGGGCGCGAAACATGTCAGGAATCGTCCGGACCGCCGCGAACGACGAGGAGAGAGCCGTGCCCCTGACGACCATCGCGAACGACGACCTGAAGCTCGAGGTGCTGCCCGAGGCGGGCGCCAGCATCGCGACGCTGGCCGCCCGGGTGCGCAGCCAGTGGGTGCGAATTTTTCGTCCGACGTCGGCCGACGCGGTCGCGGCGCGCAACACGTCGCTGTTCTCGTCGTTCGTGCTGGTGCCGTGGTCGAACCGCCTGCAGGACGCGCGCTTCGTCTTCCGCGACCGGACCTACCAGCTCAAGGCGAACACGCCCGAGGGCTACGCGATCCACGGCGACGTCCGCAAGCGCCCCTGGCGCACCGAGGCCGCCAGCGCCGCGAGCCTGGTGTTCGGCTTCGAGTCGCGCGATCACGCCGACGTCAACTTCCCGTTCCCGTTCGCGGTGCGCCTCGAGTATGCGATCGACGGCCCGACCCTGACGACCACGATCGAGCTGACCTCGCGCGCGGAGGAGGCCATGCCGGCGGCGTTCGGCTTCCACCCGTACTACCGGCGCACCCTGCTCGACGACGCCGAGCAGGTCGAGGTCGAGGCCCGCGCGGCGCGCGCTTACCAGGAGCTGGTGCCGACGCGGCGCGCGGTGCCGGTCACCGCCGAGCACGACTTCGCGCGCTCACGCGCGATCGGCGACCAGGACTTCGACACCTGCTTCGCGGGCTGGGACGGCAAGGCGACGATCAGCTGGCCGCGCTCGGGCGTGCGTGCGCACGTCGACTGCACGCCGCCGCTCGACCACATGATCCTGTTCGCCCCACCGGGCAAGCCGTTCTTCGCGCTCGAGGCGGTCAGCAACGCGAACAACGGCTTCAACCTGGCAGCGCTCGGCGACCCCGACGCCGGCATGCACGTTCTCGACCCGGGCCAGACCCTGCGCGGCGTCTTTCGCTTGACTATCGAGTCCTGAGCGCCGTCACGGGCGGCCCGGGCGCAGAGCAGGCGTCACTTGCAGATGACGCTGCTCGACGGCGGGTTGAATCTGCACGCGCCGACCGCGAAGCCGGCCTCGGCGCACTGCCCGGTCTCCGCCGTCGGCGAGTCGACGACGAAGGTTCCGGCGAGCCTTGGCGTCGCCTTCGCGCGTGCCGGACGCGGCGACGACGCCCGCGCGAGGTAGCAGCAGGGGCTGCGCGTTGATCCGGCGAATAGGATGGCGCATCGCAATCTCGGGCTGCTTCTCGCCGAGCAGAAGCTCTGGGAGCAAGCAGCGCGCGAGTGTGGCGAGGTGCTGCGCGCCGATCCAGTCAACGCCAAGGCCAACGCCGGACTCGCCCTCACGCTCGCTGCACGCGGACTTCCCGCCGAAGCCCTGCCCTACTTCCAGGGTGCGCTCGACGCCGATCCTCGCCTGGTGGTCGGCTACAACATCCTGGCGCTCGCGCTCGAGCAGCTCGGGCGCCGCGACGAGGCGATCGACGTCTGGCAGACGGCGCTGCGCATCGCGCCCGACGATCCCCGCCTGCGGCACAACCGTGCCGCCGTGCTGGTCGACGTGGGCCGCACGGCGGAGGCCGAGGACAAGCTGCGCGAGCTGGTCCGGATCGCGCCGACGCGCCCCGAAGGCAGGCTCGCACTGGCGGAGCTGCTGCTACGGCTCGAGCGCCCGGCCGAGGCGCAGGCGGAGCTGCGCGCCGCGCGCGCCGCCGCAAGCGCCAGCGGGGACGAGCGGCTGGTGGGCGAGATCGACGCCCGGCTGGCGGCGAGCGGGACCGCGGGTCGCTGATGGAGCAAGCGCAAATCGCTTGACCCGTGGCGAGCGCGCGTGGCTTCCTCGCGGCTGGCGCGGCCCCGGATCCACCGCCGCGTCCCGACCGCATGAGCCTGCCGCATCTCGAACCTGCCCCAGCCAAGGCCGCCGCCCTGGCGCCTGCCCTGCTCCTCGACACCGACCGGATCGGTGCTCGCCTGCGCGCGGCCCGCGACGCGTTCGCGACCGCGGCACCGTATCCGCACGTCGTGCTCGACGACTTCCTGCCCGAGGCGACGGCCGACGTGCTGGCGGCGGAGATCGACGATCCGCGGCTGGTCTGGCAGCCGCTGCACCACGTCAACGAGCGCAAGCTCGTGCACGGCGATCTCGACCGGATGGGCACGACGGCGGCTGCCGTCGTGCGTACCCTGCAGGCCGGTCCGGTACTGCACGACCTCGAGTGCTTGACGGGGATCCCGGACCTGCTCGGCGACCCGGAGCTCGACGGTGCGGGGCTGCACCGCATGGAGCGCGGCGGCTACCTGAACGTGCACGCCGACGCGCTCACGCACGCCAAACGCCGCACCTGGAGCCGCCAGCTCAACCTGATCGTGTTCCTGAACCGCGACTGGCAAGACGAGTATCGGGGCGGGCTCGAGCTCTGGTCGGCCGACGTCCAGACCTGCGTGCGCCGCATCGCGCCGGTGTTCAACCGCGCCGTCCTGTTCCGCACGACGCCGACGTCCTTCCACGGCGTCCCCGAAGCGATCGCCTGCCCCGCCGGCCGGACGCGCAAGTCGCTGGCGCTGTACTACTTCCGCGACGAGGCACACGTGGTGCGCCTGCGTCCGACGCACTACGTGCCGCGCCCCGCCGATTCGCACCTGCGCCGCGTCCTGATCCACGCCGACCGCGCGCTGCTCGCGCTGTATTCCCTGCTCAAGCGCTACACCCCGATCGACGACGCCCGCGTCGCGCGCCTGCTGCGGCACTTTTGAATGAGCGGGACTCTGTCCCCCCTTCCACCCCGGCTTGCTCGCGCTAGGCCGCGCGCTACGCGCGCGGCCTGTCGCGCGGCGGCTCCTCGGCGGCGATGGCGCGCTTATGGAAGAGATCTTTGCCGCCGATCATGTACAGTGCCCCCCTCACCAATGAAGCTTCGCACCCTCACGGTCGCGCTGGTGTGCATCATCGTCGCGACGATCGCGTGGGCCTCGTCCGGCCTCTGGACCCCCGGCACCGCGAGCGATCCCCAGGGCGGCATCCCCACCCTCGACCAGCGTGCCCGCGCCCTGACGCCCGAAACGAGCTGTCTCGCGCCCGTGCGCCGCGCGGACTCCGGACCGTCGCCGCGCTGCGTGGTCGCCTTCGGTCGCGCGGTCGGCGCGCTCGGCGTCCCGCCCGAGGGGACGCCCGCCGTGGTGTCGCTGGTGCACGCCGCGACCGGGAGCTGGGCGTTGCCCGGTGCCACCTACGTCGTCGGCTTCGAGCCGCTGCCCGCCGAAGCCGAGGCGCAGGTGATCCTGGCCAGCACGCAGCGCGACGCGGCACTCCTCGCCGTCGGCGCCGACCTCATGCGCTACGAGATCTCGACCGGGCGCATGATCGCCCGCGCGGCCGGGCCAGGGGGCATGATCGACGACCTCGGCTGGTCGGTCGACGGCGCCTGGATCGTGCTCGCCGCGGGCGGCAAGGCCGCGGTCGTCGATTCGAACGGCAAGCTCGTACGGCAACTGCCCATCGAGGGCCGCGCGCTGCACGTCGCGATCGACGCCAACGCGGCCCACGCGGCCGTCGGCAGCGACGTCGGTGGCGTCACGATCTTCGGACACGCGACGGAGGCCGCGCCGCGCACCGTCACGCCGTCCCTGCAGCCGCCTGCCGAGCTCGCCTTCGCGGCCGGCCGGCTCTGGGTCGCCGGCGCGGACGGAATCCTGCGCGCGCTCGACCCGGCGACGGGCGAGGAGACGGCGCACGTCGAGATCGGCACTCCGATCGTCAAGCTAGCAATCGCAGCGGACGGCACCCGCGCTGCGACCGCCGGCCGCGACCGGACCGTCCGGCTGCACGAGCTGCCGAGCGGCAAGATCGTCGCCGAGCTCGCCTGGCACCAGGCGCAGGTGCTCACGCTTGGCTGGGGCGCCGGACCGACGCTGGTGTCGGGCGACGGCGACGGCGAGCTCGCGGTGTGGGACGTGGGCGCGATTCGCTAGGCCGGTGTCCGCTTGAGCACGCGAGCCCTGAGGCACCGCGCAGCGTCGAGCGCATGACCAGGCGCGTGGAGGCATGGAGTCCGTCGCGCGCGGCGCTGGTCAGGTTCGCATCGCAAAATCTGCCCTCGTAGACCGGCACGGCCATCTGCGCGCGACCTGCCGCGTCCATACCCAACGTCTGCACCATGCCCGGCGCCGTGACCGTCAAGCGCGGCAGTGTAGTGGGCATACGCACGCCGCACCCGTCATGCGGTCCGCATGGGAGTTCGAGAATCAGGCATGACGAGATCGCCGACGATCTTTGCGTCAACCACTTGCAGCACCGTCGCGCACCGTTCATGAATATCTCTCAACTGTTTCATCATCTTGTCTAATTCTGGTGAAACCTTCACCAGGCGCTCGTCGGGACTGAACCCAGCAGGCCGTCGCCCGATCCAGGGGAGAGTCGAATGTCCAACGAGTGCTTGACGGCCGACGCCGACCGGCCCGCAGGAGCGCTCATCGCGCCGCGCCGAGCTCGGGCAGTCTTCGCGAGCGCCTGCTTCGGGGCGCTTCTCGTGGCTACGTCGCAGGCGGCGGCCCAATCACTCGGCTCCGCCGAGAGCTTCGCGATCGTCGGTGGCTCGAGCGCCACGGCCGCTGGAACCGGCAGCGAGGTCGCCGGTGACGTCGGCGTCTCGCCGGGGACGTCGATCACCGGATTCGACGGAACGGCCGCGACGGTCGTGCCGCCGTTCATCACCCACGCCAACGACGGGTTGGCGATCGCGGCGCAGATCTCGGTCGACACCCTGTACACGTTCCTCGCTACCGGCGCGGGGCCGTGCAGCCCTCTGGCGGCGCAGCTCGACGGGGTCACCGTCGGCCCTGGCGTGTACTGCTTCTCGTCGACCGCCGATCTCGCCGCGACCGGCACCCTCACCCTCGACGGCGCGGGAACCTACATCTTCCAGGTCGGAAGCTCGCTGACCGCCAACGCGCTGTCGACCGTCACCCTGCTCAACGGCGCGGACCCGTGCAACGTCTTCTGGCAGATCGGGAGCGCCGCGACACTCAACGGCGACTTCGCCGGCAACGTCGTCGCGCAGGCAGGCGTCACAGTCGGCTCCGGAACGAGCCTGCTCGGCCGGGCGTTGACCACCGCCGCGGGCGCGGTGACCCTCGCCGGCGGCAACTCGGTCGGCGGATGCAGCACCGCCGCCGGACCGACGCCGACTCCCGCACCAACGGCAACCGGCGCACCGTCACCGACGGCGGCCCCGTCACCGACCGGGGCACCGAGCCCGACCGCCGCGCCCACCCCGACGCCGCCGGGCTCGCCGACGCCCACGACGACGTCGACGACCGGGCCGACACCGACACAGGGTGGTGGACCGACGCCGACGCAGTCCGGTCCTCCGACGCCCACTCCGGGTGCCGGCCCGACGCCGTCGGGCGGCCTGCCGACTGCGGCGCCGACGACGACACCGATCCCGACGACTCCGGAGTTTCCGATCGACGACCCGTTCACCAGCTACACCCAACCGAGCAACAGTCTGGTGATGCCGTTCGATCAGTCTGACGCGCACTCGACGTTCTTCATCGTCAGCAACCTGTCCGGAGTTTCGCCGTCGGGCGACGGCTCGATCGCCGCTGTGACCACGCACTGGGCTTACTGGAGCGAGACCTGCGACCACCTGGCGGACGTCAACGTATGCTTGACCCTCAACGACACGATCGTAGTGAGCCCTTCGGTGGTGTCGAGCATCGATGCCGGCAACACGCCGATCGGGCCCGCGATCGACCTCAGCGGCGAACGCGGCTTCGTCGTCGTGACGGCCTACGCGACCGACGCGAGCTGCCGCGACTCGTCGGCGCGCGGCAACCTGCCGATCGACGACGCGATCGTCGGCACCTACACCTTCGCGAACGTCGAGTCGCAGGCCTCCTTCGGCAACGACGCGATCGGCCTCGGTCTCGATGGCGGCGGCAGCTTCACGCAGCTCCCAGGTGACGACCTCGTCGCGCCGATCGAGCTCGACCGGTTCAGCATCCAGACCTTCAGCCCGGAAGCCCTCGACGAGTCGGCAGTCGTTCTGCTGTCGCTTGAGGAGCGGTCGGGAAGCGGGGCCACGGCCGCGATCGAGGTCGGGCCAAACCGTACCAGCACCCGCGCGAACCTGGTCTACTTCGACAACCTCGAGATCGCGACCTCGCTCCCGGAGGCGACGATCCGCTGCGCCAGGTTCACCTCGCTCATCCCGGGCGAGGATGCGCTGATTCCGGACACCGTGTCTTTGCTGTCGTCCGGCATCCTGCGCCTCGACGATTTCACCCCTCCAATCGGCGGGGACAGCGGCCGCTTCATCTACGGCATCCACGGCCAGGCGGTTGGCAACTTCGGCGGCAGCTCGAACATGAAGTATCAGGCCGGCGAGATCCTTCCCTAGCTCGCGGAGCCGCCGGCGGCGTGTCGCCCGGAGCAAATCGCTCCGGACCCACGCCGCCGGGGCGCACGAGGTGCGTGCAGTACCCGCGGCGCGCGACGTCAACTCCGCGGTGTCGCCTGGCTACCGGGCGAGGCGTCTGCGCCTACTCCAGTCGCTCGGCAACGTCGGCGCGGCCGGCGCATCGGCAGCATCGCTCGAGCTGGGCGGGCGCATCGGACGGAGATCTTCACCGAGGATCGGCGCCGCGCCGATCTCACCGCGCGCGGCCTGCTGACCGCCAGTGGCAAACGCAAGCCCACGCCGGGCACGCCGCCCTTCGACCCGGAGCCCGACCTCGCGCTGCTGAAGCCACCGGTCAGACCCCCGGACGACTTCAAGGCGCCGCGCGGGCCGCTGGACAGCGGCGGTGACGCTGATCACCTTGCGCGACCTGCTGCACCACAGCGGCGGCTGGTACGAGCAGGGCGCGCTCTACCCCGGCGACCCCGAGCACCCGACCTATCTACCGCTCAACGACACGCACACGATCGCGCAGGCGCTCGGCATCGAGCACACGCCGAGCAACCTCGAGATCGTCGAGTTCAGCGGCTTCGGCTTCACGACGATCGCGGCGACGATCGAGATCCTCACCGGCAAGACTCCTCGACGAGGTCGCGGAGCCGCTCGAGCTCAACGCGGGCCAGGTGCGCTTCGGCTACTCGTCGGACTTCTACGCCGAGAAGGCCGACACCGAGGCGCGCTTCTACGACCCGATCGGCACCGCACCTGTGGTCCCGATGCTGATCGAGCTCGCGGACGACTTCGACGCCGACGGCTGGCCGCTGTTCGATGCCGACAACCGCGTGCCGCTGGCCTACGGCGGCACGCCGCAAAAGTCGATCGTGCCCGTCGGCGCCTGGGCCGCATCACCGCTCGCGCTGGCGCGCATCGGCACCGCGATCGAGCGCTCGCGCCGCCCCTACCTCCTCGACTACGCGCAGTTCGTCGCGATGTCGCAGGACCAGAGCGTCGCGAAGCCCGACGGCGGCCACTTCGGTCTCGGCTTCGGCGTGACGGATGCCGGGAGCCTCGTGCACGGCGGCAGCGTCGCCGGCGGCTGGGCGCAGTACCACTGGGGTCGAGCAGGACTTCGACGACCTCACGCTCGCCTGGTGAGCGCTAGCGATGCTGCACGACCTCGCGCTCACCCCGGAGTACCGCGACGTGCCGCCGTCCGCCACTCGAAGTTCGCGGAGTAGCCGCCTCAGGCAGCCCAGGCGCGGGCGAGCTGATGCGCGATCGCGAGCGGCGGTGGCAATGCCAGCTCCTTGGTGGCAGCCACGAGTGCGGCTCGCACCTGCTCGCGGCTGAACCAGCGGGCCTCCTCGAGCTCGTGCCGATCGACGACGATCTCCTCGCTAACGGCCTCGGCCACGCAGCCGAGCATCAGCGACGCGGGGAAGGGCCACGGCTGCGACGAGTGATAGCGGACGTCGCCGACGTGCACGCCGGCCTCCTCGAAGACCTCGCGCCGCACCGCTTCCTCGAGCGTCTCGCCCGGCTCGACGAAGCCGGCGAGCGCGCTGAAGAACGGCTGCGGCCACTTCGGCTGTCGTCCGAGCAGGCAGCGCTCGCCGTGCGTCACCAGCATGATCACCACGGGGTCGGTGCGCGGGAAGTGCTCGGTGGCGCATTCACCCGCACTGCAACGGCGGACGTGGCCAGCGTCCGCGGGACGGGTCGGCTGGCCGCACACCGGGCAGAAGCGATGGCGCGCGTGCCAGTCGACGAGATGTCGCGCCTGCGCGGCGATCGCGGCCTCGCCCGACGCGAGCCGCGACGCGACCGCGCGCAGATCGGGAAACGAGGTCTCGGCGAGGCCCAGCTCCGCCACCGGATCGCCCAGCCCCGAGACGTCGAGCGCAAAATGTGCCCTGCCGTCGTCGACGCCGAGCAGGATCGGCTCCGGTCCCTGCTCGGGCCGTGCGTCGCAGCCGATCCAGACCAGAGCGGGAGCTGCTCCTTCGCGTACCGGCACGGCGAGACGCCAGACCGGCAGCAGCCGCGACGTCGGATCGGTGAGCCGTGCGGCGATCCACGCGGGGTCACGGCGCCGGAAGTCGACCCGCTCGAGCGGGCTACCTGCAAAGACGTAGTGTTCTGCCACGACGGACGACCTTAGCGGATGCGCCTGGCGAAGCTCGCGGCTTCACGCTCATCGGCGCCGGCGCCGTGCACGGGGACGCTCAGCCCGCGAAGCCGCGCGTGTACGGCAGTCGCGCGGCCGTCTCCTTCACCTTCGGCAGCGCGTCGACCAGGATGCGCGTCGCATCCCAGGTGCCCTTGAGCAGCTGCGTGCGCGCGCCCTCGGGGAGGGTCGCCGGATAGCTCGTGCCGCGATACGTCGCCGCACGTGCGTCGATGTCGACCGTCAGCTCGTGGGTCGGATCCTCTTCCACGGCTGCAAGCAGGCGCCCCGCATCGGCCTCGCTCACGATCAAGCATGGAATGCCCATCGCGACGCAGTTGCCGAAGAAGATGTCGGCGAACGACTCGCCGACCAGCGCCTTGATGCCCCAGCGGTAGAGCGCCTGCGGCGCGTGCTCGCGCGACGAGCCACAGCCGAAGTTCTTGTTCACCACGGCGACGCGCGTGCCCTTGGCGCGGTAGCGCGGATCGTTCATCGGGTGCGCGAGCTCGGCGCCGTCCTGGGCGAAGCGCGCGTCGCGGAACGCGAGCTCGCCGAGGCCATCGAAGGTGATCGCGGTCATGAAGCGAGCCGGGATGATGCGGTCGGTGTCGATGTCGTTGCCGGGCAGCGGGATCGGGCGTCCGCTGACGCGCGGCACCGGGATCAGCGCCGATTGCTCCTTGGTCGCGGTGCTCATGCCGTCTCCTTCGCGGCGCGCAGCAGGTCGCGGACGTCGGTCACGCTGCCGGTGATCGCCGCGGCGGCGACCATCGCCGGGCTCATCAGCAGCGTGCGTCCCGAGGGACTGCCCTGCCTACCCTTGAAGTTGCGGTTGCTCGACGACGCGCAGACCTGACGGCCGACCAGCTTGTCGGGATTCATCGCCAGGCACATCGAGCAGCCGGCGAGCCGCCACTCGAAGCCGGCGGCGCGGAACACCTCGTCGAGCCCCTCCGCTTCGGCTGCGCGCGCGACCGCCTGCGAGCCCGGCACGACCAGCGCCTTGACGCCCGGCTTGACGTGGCCGAGCTTCGCCACGCGCGCCGCCTCGCGCAGGTCCGAGATGCGGCCGTTGGTGCACGAGCCGATGAACGCGACGTCGACCTTGGTGCCGGCGACCGGCTCGCCACCGTGCCAGTCCATGTACTGGTAGGCGTCTTCCACGGTGCCGCGCTCGTCCGGGGTGTACTCGGCGGCGAGCGGGATGTTCTCCGCGACACCGATCGCCTGGCCCGGGTTGATGCCCCAGGTGACCGTCGGCGAGATCGCGCTGCCGTCGAACGTCACGACGTCGTCGAAGGACGCGTCCGCATCCGACGCCATCGCCAGCCACCATCGCGACGCCTCCACGAAGGCCGCACCCTGCGGCGCGAACTCGCGGCCGCGCAGATACTCGACCGTCTTCGCGTCGGGATTGACGTAGCCGAGGCGCGCGCCGCCCTCGATCGACATGTTGCAGACGGTCATGCGCTCTTCCATCGTCATCGCCTCGATGACGGGACCGCCGTACTCGTAGGCGTAGCCGACCCCGCCCTGCACGCCGAGCTTGCGGATGATGTGCAGGATGACGTCCTTCGCGTACACGCCGGGCGCGAGCTTGCCGGTGACGTTGATGCGGCGCACCTTCGGACGCTGGATCGCCAGGCACTGGCTGGCGAGCACGTCGCGCACCTGGCTGGTGCCGATGCCGAACGCGACCGCGCCGAACGCGCCGTGCGTGCTGGTGTGGCTGTCGCCGCACGCGATCGTCATGCCGGGCTGCGTGAGGCCGAGCTCGGGGCCGATCACGTGCACGATCCCCTGATGACCGGAGTCGGGGCTGAAGAACTTGATGCCGAACTCGCGGCAGTTGGCCTCGATCGCGCTCATCATGTTCTCGGCCTGGCCGTCCTTGAGCGGACGCACCTGTGAGTCGGTCGGGATGATGTGGTCGACCGTTGCGTAGGTTCGGTCGGGGAACGGCACGCCGAGCCCGGCCTCGCGGATCATCGAGAACGCCTGCGGGCTCGTCACCTCGTGCACCAGGTGGAGGCCGATGAAGAGCTGGGTCTGTCCGGACTCGAGCTCGCGCACCGAGTGCAGCTCCCAGACCTTGTCGAGCAGGTTCTTCCCCATCCGATTGGCGTAGTCGTCGCGGGGCGGGGGTGCAAAAGCGCCCGGCTGATCAGGATTTCGTTGCCGCGGCGGCTCGCGGGCCGTCGGCGCGATCGCGCCCGACCTTCGCCGCCGGCGCGAGCAGCACGACGATCGTAGCGAGCGACGCGACGCCCATCACGGTGATCAGCACCGCGGCGACGAGCTTCTCCGGCTGCCCGCCCTGCACCGCGAGCCAGCCGACCGTCGCGCGCCAGGTGAACACCACGGTCAACAGGCCGGTCGTGGCGAGCGCGCCCCAGCGTGCCCAGTCCGTGCCACGCCGGAGCAGGCCGCCCCAGAGGATAGAAAGTGCGCCGAACGTGCCGCCGGACAGCAGCGCCGTGGCCGCCTTCTCCGGGTTGGAGAGGTAGCCAATCACGCCGATCACGATCAGAAGGCCGCCGTAGCCCATCATCCAGGTGCCGAGATTCCGCGTCATCGTTCCAGTCTAGCGCGCCGACGAGGCTCGCGCAGGCGATCAGCTCGCGCTGCGCTGCGCCCGGTAGAACCAGCCGCCGGCGGCGAGCGGCAACGAGCGCTCCCGAGCCCACCGGCCATCTCGTCACGCGCGAAGGCGGACCTCCTGAAGGACGGGCAAGGCGCGCTCGACGCGTACGTCTGAAGCCCAGTGCGCGCGGGCCGTTGCGTCCCGCGAACGCTCCGAATATCTGTTGGCCGAGCTCGCCGGCAGCCGCTCTCCACGCGCGGCAGAAGGGTTTCGCCATGCAGCAGCGTATCGTCGACGCCGACGGTCACGTCCTCGAGCACCCGACCGCGATGCTCGAGTACATGCCCAGCAAGTACCGCGAGCACTGCTTTCACATCGAGACCAGGGGCGACGGCAGCGAGTGGCTGCACTTCCAGGGCCGCACCTCGAACGCGAACTTCATGGCGCTCGCCGGCACCGGCGGGCTGTCGCTCGAGGACCGCATGCGCGCGCAGCGCGGTGAGCTCAAGTACAGCGAGGTGAAGCCGGGCGCCTACAAGCCGGCCGAGCGCCTCACCGAGATGGCGACCGACGACATCCAGCAGGCGGTCGTCTATCCGACGCTCTTCCTCGGCCTGTCCGGCTTCAAGGACGTCGACTTCGCCGAGGCGCAGGGCAACGCCTACAACCACTGGCTCGCCGACTACTGCAAGCACTCGCCGACGCGTCTCTTCGGCATCGCCTCGATCGTGCAGAGCGACGTCGAGCGCGCGGTGCGCATGGCGAAGCAGGCGAAGGAGCTCGGGCTGGTCGGCGTCTTCCTGCGGCCCAATCCGTCGATCGACGGCAAGTTCTTCTGCGACCCGGTCTACGACCGCCTGTGGGCGGCGCTGCAGGACCTCGACCTGACGGTCGGCTTCCACCCGTACCTTGCCAACGACATGCCGGGCGCGTGCCGCGACCTCGGCTTCGCGAAGTTCGTCGCGCCCGGGGCGAAGGGCATGTACTCCGGCGGTCAAGAAGGAGAGATGAGCGGCGTGGTCGGCATCCAGAACATCTTCTTCACGCAGGCGCTGTCGAACGTGTTCGACATGCAGACCACGCTCACCATGCTGATCTGCGGCGGCACCCTCGAGCGCTTCCCGAAGCTCAAGGTGATCTTCCTCGAGGCGAACGGCGGCTGGATCGTGCCCTGGCTCGAGCGCCTCGACCACCACCTCGAGATCTTCCCGTGGGACGTGCCGCAGATGAAGATGAAGCCGTCCGAGTACTTCAAGCGCCAGTGCTGGATCTCGTTCGATCCCGACGAGACCACCCTGCGCTTCACCGCCGAGAGCGCTCTGGTCGGTGCCGAGCGCATCATCTGGGCGAGCGACTACCCGCACCCGGACGCGAAGATCCCGGGTGTCGTCGGCGAGCTGCGCGAGGCGATGCACGGGCTGCCGTTGCGCGCGCAGGAGAGGATCCTGGGGCTCAACGCGGTGGACCTGTACTCGCTGCCGGCGCCCGCGGCGGCGGCCTAGCCGTCATCCTCGTCGCGCAATGACGGCAGGAGATCAGCTACTGCGATGCTCGCATCGGGGAACGCGACCAGCGTGATGGTGTCACCGCGGCGCACGCAGCACCTCGACGCGGTCGTCGGCAGGACACCGCGCGATCGCCGAGTACGGTGCGCAGCGCACTTTCCGCGGCCATGACGCCGTACGCGTGCGGCGGACTCTGCGACGCCATCGGCACCGCGACGCCGGCACGGGAATGCGTCCTGTCCGCGGTGCGCTATGGAAGTCGACGCGATGGAGGCTCCGCACGCTACTGCCGCGTCCGCCGTCAATGAGGCGCTCCGAGCTGCTCGGCCAGCGCCGACGATTGGCGAGCTGGCGCTGCTCGGCGTCGTGTACACGGCGATCACCACGTGGTGGCTGTGGCCGCTGCCGCTCCATGCGACCACGCACGGCCCCTACTTCGACGCCGGCAACGCGCCCTCGGTCGCCGATTTCTTCTTGATCGTCTGGGCGCTCGCCTGGGACACGCACGCGCTGTTCACCGATCCGTTGCGGCTCTTCCACGCGAACTCGTTCTATCCGACGCCTCTCTCGCTCGCGTACTCGGAGCACTTCCTCGGCTACCTGCCGATGTTCGCACCCACCTACGGTCTCTCCGGCAACCCGATCCTGGCCACGAACGTGCTCATCTTCGTGAGCTACCCGCTCTGCGCGCTCGCGATGTATGCGCTGGCCCGGCGCTGGTGCAGTCCTCCTGCAGCCGCCCTTGCAGGATTCTTCTTCGCCTTCTCGCTGACGCGCCTCTACCACCTGCCGCATTTTCACCAGCTCGGTGTGCAGTACTTTCCGCTGGCGATCCTCTTCACCGAGCGCTGGCTCGAGACCGGACGCTCGCGCGAGCTGCCCTGGCTTGCGGCTTCGCTCGCACTGCAGCTGCTGAGCTCGATCTATCTCGCGTACGCTCTGGTCTTCACCTACGTCCCCTATCTGGTGCTCGCGCTCTGGCGGTGGCGCAGCCGCGTCGATCGCCGCCGGGTGGTCGGGCTCGTGGCGACCGGCTGCGTCGCCTTGCTCCCCTTCGCCGCCGCGACCATCCCGTACATCCAGCTGCGCGCCCTGGGGCTCGTGCCGAGCTACGACGACGGTCATTCACAGCTCGGTCTCCAGCCGTACTTCAGCATGACCGCCATCAACCGCTATCTCTTCTCGCGCGGCGTCGGCATCGTCGGCTACCTCCTCGCCATGGTCGCCCTGGTACCGCCCTGGCGCGGCGAGCGACGCTGGCCGACCACGCTGGCTCTGGTCGTGGCGATCGTCGGACTGGTGGTCGCGGTTGGTCCGCATCCGAAGCTCTGGGGCGTCGATCTGTGGTCTCCGTGGGGCTTGCTCAGCGCGTGGATCCCCGGCTTCTCGGCGATCCGGACCACCGGGCGCTTCGTCGTCATCCTTCACCTCGCGCTTGCCCTCCTCGCGGGACTCGGTTTCGAACGTCTGGCGGGCGCGTTCGCCTTCGCAGGGAGTCGACGGACGATCCTGACCTGGACTGCCGCGGCCGTGACGGCGATCGCGGCCGTGATCGGCTTCGGCAGCTTGCCCGCCTTGCCACTAAACCCGGTCGCGACGGGCGATCGCGTCCCGCCCGCGTACCGCTGGCTCGCGCGCGCCGGCCGGGGCCGCGCTCTGCTCGAGATTCCGCCAGGTGATTTCGCAGGGGCGGCGCGCAGGATGTACCTCAGCAGCTACCACTGGTTGCCGATCGTCGAGGGGTACACGGGTTACCGGCCGACGACGGCCTTCTTCCTGCAGAGGATCGCCAAGGGACTGCCGAGCCGCGCGGCGCTGCAGGAGCTCGTCGACATGGCGGACATCGGCTGGATCGTGGTCCACCGGGACCAGCTCTCGCCAGCGCAACGGCGCTCCTGGGATCGACTCGAGCTGCCCGGCCTCCGTCTGGAGAAGGACTTCGGCGATCAACGCGTCTATCGCGTGACCCTGCGACCGGAGAACGACCGTCGCGCACGCTTGACCAGCACCACCGAGACCTATGAAGGGACGCCGATCGCAGTGCTCGGCGACACCTGTCCCGGCAAGCTGCGCGTCGCACGTGCGGCGCCCGACCCGTGGCCTGCCTACTCGAAGGCGACGATCAACATCGAGATCGAGAACCTCGGCCAGGACGCGTGGCCCGCATTCGCCGTCTACCCGCGAAACCTCGTCGAGCTCGAGGTCGGGTTCGGGCCGCCGGGCCGCGAGCCCCGCACGCTCGGCCGCGTCCGGCTGCTTGGCGACGTGCAGCCCGGGGTGCCGATCAGGGTGCCGTGGACCATGCGAGCGCCGGTCGCGACGGGCGACTACGAGCTCGTCTTCTCGCTGGTGCAGACGCCGGACAGCCCGCTCGCACGATGCGGCGTCGCACCGCTGAAGGTGCCGGTGCGCGTCGCGGCAAGCGAGATTCCGGCGCCGGCCTTCGCTCGCGACCGCGAGCTCAGCTCCCCCAGCGCTCCGCGCTGAGGCCCCAGAACTTCGCCGCGTTGTCGCACACGATCTTGCGCCGCTCTTCTTCCGGAAGGTCGGCGAACAGCGTGTCGATCACGCGCCGCGAGTACGGCCAGTCGTTGCCGTGGTGCGGAAAGTCGGTCGACCACGCCATGTTGTCGACGCCCACCAGGTGGCGGACCGACACGCCGACCCGGTCGACGATGAAGGTCGCGAGCCAGTGGTCGCGAAAGTAGTCGCTGGGCACCTTCTTGAGCTTGGTGCCGGCCCAGATGCGGTTGCGCCAGTAGCGGTCGTCGGTCATCTCGAGGAAGTGCGGGATCCAGCCGACGCCCGCCTCGACCGCCGCCATGCGCAGCTTCGGGAAGCGGTCGAACACACCCTGGAAGATCAGCTCGGTGATGAGCGGCATGGTGAGCGAGAACGCGGTCGCACCGATCGCCACCGACGCGGGCTTGGACGCGGCGGTCTTGGTCTGCTGCGCGGCAAGCAAAAGATGGATGCTGACCGGCATGTCGAGGTCGGCCGCGGCCTCCCAGAAGGGATCGTCCTCGGCGCGCAGATTGTCGCCGCCCGACGGCCAGGCGGAGATCGCGACGCCCCGAAATCCTTCCTTCTTGGCGCGCTTCAGCTCGGACACGGTGGTCTCGATGCCGACGTTTGGCATCTGGAAGATGCCGATCAGACGCTCCGGATCGGGCGCGCAGAAGCCGTCCTTGAGCCAGCGGTTGTAGGCCTGGATACCGGCCAGGTGCGCGTCCTTGTCCTTGTTCTTCATGAAGGTCAGCATCGCGCGCTGCGGCGGGTAGAGCATCTCCGCGTCGACGCCGTCCTGGTCCATGATCTTCAGGCGCTCGGCGCCGTCGTGACACGACGGATGGATGTTGCCGCCGTAACGCGAACCGGTCCACTTGAGCTGCTCGGGATGCGTGCCGACGCAGGTCACGAGCCCGAGTGGCTCTGCGGTCGCAGCACCCATGTAGATCCAGGCGTGACCGCCGTCGCCGTCGTCGACCAGCTTCGGAGCGGTGTCGAGATACTTCTTTTCGAGCCACTTCTCCCAGAGATCGGGCGGCTCGACGGTGTGGGAATCGGCGGAGATGATCTTGTACTCGCGACGCGCGGCAGGCATGGGGGCGGACCTCCTTTTCGTACCCATTGTGTACGACGACGTTGGCCGGCTGGCCAGCCCCAGGGCGGTCGTTCGATCGAGCCGCGCGTGCGGCCGATAACCTCCGCGTGGACAACGTCCGCGACCACTTCTGGGACGAGGCGCGTGGCGCGGGCGGCTGGAACCTGCCGCAGGCGTTCGCCCTGGTGCGACCGAATCCGGCGTGGACGGGCTGAGCCGGATCCCCGGTCGGTGCGCCAGTCGGCGCGCCAGTCTGCGCGCCAGTCTTTGACTCCGCCCGGCTGCCGCGCCTAAAGCTGGTCCGTGGGTCTCGCCCACACCCCTGATGTCGACGTCGAGTGACGACATCGTCGCCCTGGGCGGCGACCTCGAGCCCGAGACGCTGCGCCACGCCTACCGGAGCGGCGTCTTCCCGTGGCCGGCGGACGATCTGCCGCTGCTGTGGTTCTGTCCGCGCGAGCGCGCCATCCTCGAGTTCGCGCGACTACACGTCGGCCGCAGCCTGGCGCGCGCGCGCCGCCAGACCCAGCTCACGTTCACGGTCGACGCCGCCTTCGAGGACGTGATCCTGCAGTGCGCGGCCGAGCCGCGCCCCGGGCAGGACGGCACCTGGATCACGGACGAGATGCTCGAGGCATACATACGCCTGCACGACATCGGCGTCGCGCACAGCGTCGAGGCGTGGCACGGCGAACGTCTGGTCGGCGGGCTGTACGGCGTCGACACCGACGGCGCGTTCTCGGCCGAGAGCATGTTCTACCACGAGCCCTACGCTTCGCGGCTCGCCCTGCTGCACCTGATCGACCGTCTGCGCGCGCGCGGCGGCGAATGGATCGACATCCAGGTGATGACGCCGCACATGGAGCGCCTCGGCGCCGGCAACATCACGCGGCGCGAGTTCCTCGACCTCCTGAAGCGCACCCGCGCCCGCGGGCTCGCGTTGTTCGAGAGGGCGGCCCCCTCTCGTTGAATCACACCGCGACGCCAAGCCCGAAGGTTGCCACGAAGCCGTCACCGCTGGGCGAGATGTCGCCCGTCAGCTGGTCGAGAACTCGACCAGCCCGCGGTCGTCGCTGACCTGGTAGGCGCGCATGAAGCACCTGCTCGGGAGTGAGCACGCACGACAGTGGCGTCTCGACCGTGCCGCCGTCGTCGGCGCCGCCGCTGCCGCCTTCGGCGATCCAGTCGAGGATCTCCTGCGGCGGCAGGACCTCGACTGGTCGTCGGACGGATCCTCGGTCCCGTTGTCGCGGGTCACGAGCCGCACCAGCTTGTTTTCTTGCTTGATTGCTACGACGCGATCGCGCCGAGCTGGCCCGCGGTCATCAGCCATTCGAGAACGGACTTGCCCACCGGCGGCAGCTTGCTGCTCGCGAGGCACGCGACCGCACCCTTCTTGAAGCGCGTCTCGACGCCGCCGCGCGAGCCGGTGAGCCAGAACGACAGCAGCTCGCCCAGGTCCGGCTCGTGACCGACCAGCATGACGTCCTCGCCCGCGTGCCGGCCATCGAGCAGACGGGTGAGGGCGTGCTCGTCGACCCCGGGCGCGAGCAGATCGCAGGTCTCGATCGCGAGCTGCGGATAGGCTTCGACCAGGATGGCCGAGGTCTGCTGGGCGCGCACCAGGGGGCTGCTCAGCAGGCGCGCTGGCGCGATGCCGAGCGCGACCAGCCCGCGCGCGGCGCGCTTCATCTTCTTGCGTCCCTCGGCGGTCAGGGCACGATCCTCGTCCCGCCCCGAGGTCGAGAGATCCTCGGCGATGGCGTGACGGACGATGTAGATGCGGCGTTCGTTCATGTCTCGATCCAGTCTGGCACGTCGTACATTTCCTTCACCCCGGCGCGTGCTGGTGCTTGTCCGGCGACGCGAAGCGACGGAGACGACGGCATGTCCCTCAAGTATGCGATCCTCGGGCTGCTCGCAGGCGGACCGAAGCACGGTTACGCCATCGGACGAGACCTTCGCCGCCTCCTGAGCGGCCTCTGGCCCGTGAATCGAGGCCAAGTCTACGCAACGCTCGGTCGCCTGGCCAGCGACCAGCTCGTCGCGATCGTGCCGCAGCCGAGCGCACACGCCGGCGGAGCGCGGGCGCGGACCCTGCGCCCGTTCACCGTGCTGCCCGCCGGACGACGCGCACTGCGCCGCTGGCTCGATCGGCCGGTCGACCGCGCGCTGCCGCGCAGCACGCTCGCCGACCAGCTCGTGCTGCATTCGTGGGCAAACCAGCGCGACGCGATCGCGCATCTGCTCGCGGCGCAACGCGAGCGCTGCAGTGCGATGCACCGCCTGCTCGAAGCCGGCGAGCACGGCGACGATCGGGACCTCGTCGCGCGCGCCGCCCGGCGCCACCTCGAGGCGGAGCTCGCGTGGCTGACCGCGGCCGAGCAGGTGTTCGTCGGGCCGGAACGGGTCGATCCGACGGGTGATTGACTCGGACGGCATGATCTTCTCGAGCGCGCTGGCGTCGCGCTGCGCAGCGCCCTAGTGCAGGCATCATGGAGCACGTCGACATTCGTCCATGGCCGCACGAGGCCTCCCAGGCGGGCCTCGCCAACGGTCACCTCGAGCGCTTCTGCGTCGCGATCTGCCACGATCTGCGCGGGCCGGTCGCGACCGCGGGGGCGGCGATCCAGCGCCTGGCGCACACCATCGACGCGGCACCCGGCGAGCTGCCGCGCCTGGTCGAGATCGCGCGCCAGAGCCTCGCCAAGGCCGACGAGCTGCTGACCTCGCTGCCCGCGCTGCTCGCGCGCGAGGGCGACGCAGCACTCGGCGTGGTCGCGCTCGACGCCCTGGTCGAGGCGGTGCACGGCGACGTCGACTTCGAGCTGCGTCTCGCAGGCGCCAGCTTCGAGGTGCGCGGCCGCCTGCCCGCCGTCCTCGCCGACCGCGAGCGGCTGCGCATCGCGCTACGCAACCTGCTGCGCAACGCAGTCCAGCATCGCCGCGCGGGCGTGCCGTTGACGGTCACGCTGCGCGCCTGGCGCCGCGGCGACACCTGGACGCTCACCCTGTCGGACAACGGCGCCGGCATCCCGCGCGGCGAGCGCGCGCGCGTGTTCGCGCCGCTGCAGCGGGCCGTCGGCACGACCACGGCCGGCAGCGGGCTCGGGTTGACGATCGCCCGTCAAGCAATAGAAGCGTCGGGCGGCAGCATCGCGGTGAGTTCGCGCCCGGGCTTCGGCGCGAGCTTTGCGATCACGCTACGGGCCGCGCCAGCCACTGGATCATCGCCTGGTTGAGCTCCGCCGGCTTCTCCTGCTGCGTCCAGTGCCCGCAGCCCGGGATCATGACGGTCTCGAGATCGGAAACGAAGCCCTTCATCTGCTCCGCCATCTCGGGACGCAGCACCGGGTCGAGCTCGGCGGTGATCATCAGCGACGGCACCTCGATGCGCGCCCCGGCAAGCTGCGGCGTGCGCTCCCAGTAGCGGTCGAGGTTGCGGTACCAGTTGATGCCGCCGGTGAAGCCGGTGTTCTCGAAGGCGCGCACGTAGACCGCGAGCTCCTCCTCGGTCAGCAGCGGCGCGCCGAGACCGTCCTCGCCGTCGACGATCTCGACCATGTTGGGCATCTTGCCGTCGGCCCGCGCCGCACGGCTCGCGAGCTGCTCGAGCGGCACGCCGCCGCGCATGAGCTGGGTGAACACACGACGCACGTCCTTCGCGAGGCCCGCGTCGGCGACGCCCGGCTGCTGGAAGTGGACGATGTAGTAGTTCTCGCCGAACATCGCGCGAAACAGGCTGACCGGCGCCATCGGCGCGCGCTGGAAGGCCGGGGTATTGACCCCGATGACACCAGCAACCCGATCGGGGTGCAGCAACGGCATCTGCCAGACGATCAGCCCACCCCAGTCGTGCCCCGCGAATACCGCCTTCTCGATGCCGAGCGCGTCGAGCAGGCCGATCAGGTCGCCGGCGAGGTGCTCCATGTCGTAGGTCTCGACCGCCGCGGGCCGGTCGGTGCCGCCGTAGCCGCGCTGGTCGGGTGCGATGGCGCGGAAGCCGGCCGCGGCCAGGGCCGGGATCTGGTGCCGCCACGAGTAGCCGAGCTCGGGGAAGCCGTGGCAGAGGACCACCGCCGGCCCGTCGCCCTGCTCGGTCACCGCCATGCGGATGCCGTTGCTCTGGACGAAGTGCTGCTTCGCGTGCGCGAGGAGGTTGCTCATCGGGCGACGTTCTCACGCGCACCGTGGCAGGTTCAAGGGTCGGCCCACGTTGGCGAGCGGCGCGTGAACGGATAATGTCGACCGCGTGATCACCTTCGACAGCGGAACCTGGAGCCGCCGGCGCGTCCTGCGCCTCGGCGGCGCCACCCTGGCCCTGCTCGGCCTGGCGCGCACCGTGCGCGCGGACGAGCCACCTCTCGCGCGGAGCGCGGCCTTGCCGGGCGCACTCACGCCGGAGCAGCTGAAGCTGCTCGCCGACGCGAAGTTCGTCTACATCCAGAGCACGCGCAAGGACGGCACTTTCGGCGCGCCGGCCGAGATCTGGTTCGCGGTGATGGAGGGCGCCTTGTGGGTCGGGTCGGCGCCGACCTCGTGGCGCGCGAAGCGCATCCGCTGGGGCCGCCCGCAGGCGAAGATCGCGATCGGCAGCGTCGGCGGGCCGTCGTTCCGCGCGCTCGGCGGTATCGTGAAGGATGCGGCGCTGGCGAAGGCGTTCTGCGACGCGCTCGCTGTCAAGTATCCGGACAAGTGGCCGCGCTGGGAGAAGTCGTTCCGCGACGGGCTGGCGAGCGGGGAGCGGGTGCTGATCCGGTACGCGCGGACCCCGGGCTGAGCGGTGGTCCCAGTTCAGGAGAACCGTGAACGATTGAGGATGGACGACAGCCCGCGAATGATCTTCGGGCAGCCGATCCCGGTCTTGCCGAAGACGTTGTCGAGGCGCTTGATCAGCTTCTTCAGCGACTGCCGCGCAGCGGGCGCGCCAATCCCAGTGGTGATTCCTGTTCCCGGGTAGGCCAGCAGGTCTGCGTCATCGAGGGCCACGAGCGACCTGGCCAGGAGCAGTGTGGTACAGCCGAGCAGGCGGCTGCCACTCAGGACGGCTTGCGTGAGCTTTTGACGCGCGATGGCGGTTTCGATTGCCTCGCCGACGACGATACTGGCCTGGCTCCCGCCCACCGCGAGCCCACCGAAGAAGTAGAGGGCGAAGAAGCTGACCACGGCGACGGATACTCCGACGAAGATCGCCGCCTTGATGCTCTTGGTCACCGTGAACGTGATGATCCCGGCCAGGGTTCCGATCAGGAGGGCCGCGACCGCGATCTGCGGGATCGTGAACCGCCCCGACGGATCCGCGTTGTTGACCGGATCGGAGTTCGCGTACAGATAGCGGTGCAGCGAGACCGGATCGTAGACGCTGCCCTGATCGGGATCCGTGGTGACGAAGCGCCCCGACGACTGGTCGTAGTAGCGCGCGCGCAGATAGTAGAAGCCGACGTTCGGATCGAGCTGCTCGCCGGCGTAGAGATACGCGTTCTGCGAGCTGCCGGCCGAGACCAACGTCACCCCGAAGGCATCGTAGGTGTATGAATCGGTCACGGCACCGGTCTCGTCGCTGAGCTGCCGCGTCGAGAGCTGACCATCGTACTGGTAGAAGCGCGTCCCGCTGCCGGGTCGCGTCTGGCGAATCAGGTCGTGCCCGTAGGCGTAGGTGACCACTGCGACGCCCGCCTTCTCCACCAGGACCTGCGCCAGCTCGGTGCTCTTGTCGGTGAGGAACGTCGTCGTGACCCCACCTGCGGTCGAGCTCGTGCGGATCCCATCGGCGTCGTAGGTGAAGCTCACCAGTCCAGGATTACCGCCGCTGTCGACGTCGGCGCTGGTGAGGTGGTTCTCGGCGTCGTAGTCGTAGGCATCGATGGTGCCGCCAGTGGTCCGCGTCAGCAGGTTGCCGTTGTTGCTGTAGGCGTACGCTGTCGCGACGCCGCCGGTCGTCTCGCTGAGCAGCCGGTCGTTGGCGTCGTAGGCATACGTCGTGACCGTGCCGTCGCGATCCATCTGCGTTCGATTGCCGACTGGATCGTAAGTGTAGACGATGGTCTGGTCGTTGACCGTGCCGGGCTCGTCGATCGTCTCCTGCGTGAGCCGATAGACCGCGTCGTAGACGTAGGTCACCGTCCGTCCGGTCGTCGCAGGACCGAACTCCGTGACCTGGAGGCGATTGCCTGCCGCACCAAGCGTGTAGGTGTAGGACGAGATCAAGCCGCTCGGCGAGGTGTTCGTCATCTGCACCAGGCGGTTCAGGTCGTCGTAAACGTAGGCCGTGCTCACACCATTAGGGTACGTGGTCGACGCGAGGCTCCCGACCGCGTCGTAGGTGTAGTCGGTCGTGCCAGCCGCATCGGAAACCGTGCTCAGGCGGTCGAGCACGTCGTAGGTGTAGGTCGTCGTTCCTTCCGACGTGGTGACCGAGGTGCGGTTGCCGCGCGCATCGTAACCGTAGGCGAGCGTGTCGCCGTTGGTCTTGGTCTCCATCGTCAGACGACCCTGGGCGTCGTAACCATAGCCGTCGCCGCCCGCCTGCGTCCGCAAACCTTCGCCGGAATACGCGAAGGAGACCACGCTGCCGCCAGGCAGCATCTTGCTCGTCTGGCGATAGTCGCTGTCGTAGCCAAACGAGATCACCTGACCGTCGAAGTCGGTGTGCGAGCTCAGGTTGCTGTTCGTATCGTAGGCGAACGTCTCCGCTTGACCGAGCGGCCGGATGCGCTTGGTCAACCGCGCGAGCGGATCGTACTCCATCGTCGTCGTGTGGCCGCTGGCGTCAGTCTGCTCGGTGCGGTTGCCGGTGCCATCGTAGGCGTACGTGGTCACGCCCCCGGCCGCGTCGGTCACCGTTTCGAGGTTTCCGACCGCGTCGTACGTGAACTGGACCGAGCGACCCGCCTGATCGGTCTCGGCGATCATCTGCCCCGCCGGGTCGTAGGTCGTGGTCTTGCTCGTCCCATCCGGGAACAGCGTCGCGGTCAGGTTGCCCCTGCTGTCGTACGTGAAGCGCGTCACGTGCCCGAGCGCATCGGTCGTCTTGATACGGCGTCCCTGGCTGTCCACGTCGTGCACGGTGACGTTGCCGAGCGCGTCGGTGACCGTCTGTTGATTCACGGCATAGGTGTAGGAGGTGAGGTTGCCGCGCTCGTCGGTCAGGGTCAGCAGGCGCCCGACCGCGTCGAACGTTCTCGAGATCGTGGTGCCGTCGGGGTTGGTGATCTTCGTCTGGCGCCCCAGCGCGTCGTATTGAAACGACGTCGTGTTCCCATCACGATCCGTCCTGCTGAGCTCGTGACCGTCGGCGTCGAAGGTCGCGGTACGCATCGAGCCGTCCGGGTACGTGGTCTTCACCAGGTTGCCGCGCACGTCGTAGTCGTAGAGCGTCGTCTCGCCACCGGCGTTGCGCAGCGAGGCGATCTTCTTGCCGTCTCCGAGCGCGCTGTAGGTCGTGAGGCTCTGGTGGCCAAGGTTGTCGCCCGCCGTACTCAACCGCTGGCCGGCGTCGTACTGAAACTGCGCGACCTGGCCTCCGTTGGTCTGCGACAGCGCGTTGCCGTTGGCGTCGTTGACCAAGGTCGTCACCTCGCCCAGCGCGTCGGTCTGCGAGGTTTTGAAGCCGCTCGCGTCGTACGTGAATGTCGTCATCTGCCCGAGCGGATCGGTGGTCGAGAGCCTGTTACCAGCGGCGTCGAAGGTGTTGACGGTCACGCCACCCTCGGGATTGGTGGTCTGCGTGAGGTTGCCATTGACGTCGTAGACGTTGGTCGTCGTGCGACCTTCGGGATCCGTCGCGCTCAGCAGCTGCCGCCGCGCGTTGTAGGTCCGGGTCGTCGTGTTGCCGTCGAAGTCGGTGCTGGTCAGCTCGTTGTCGGCGGCGTCGTACGTTTTGGTCGCAGTCCGGCCGAGCGGATCGGTCTCGCTCAGCTGGTTGCCGCGAGCGTCGTGGGTGAACGTCGCCACGCCGCCGACGGGGTCGGTCTTGCTGACGACGTTGCCTGCCGCGTCGTACGCATACACCGTCACGTTGCCCAAGCGATCCTTCACCACCTCCTGGCTGGCGTTCAGATCGTGGGTGAACTCTACGCGATTCCCCTGCGCGTCGATCGAGGCGATCAGCCGTCCGCTGACGTCGTACTCGTTGCGCGCGACGCGGGCACCGGTCGGGTCCAGGATGTCGAGCAGACCGTGCGCACCGTCGTATGTGAAGTTGGTGGCGCTGCCGACCGGGCTCGTGTGCCGGATCAAGTCGCCAGCACCGTCGTAGGCGTAGTGCTGCACGCCGCCCGCCGGATCGGTGATCTGCGTGATCCTGCCGAGCCCGTCGCGCGTGAACGTCACGCTCTTGCCCGAGGAGTGTGTGATGCCGCCCGCGCCGAAGGTCAACGTGTTGCCGTTCGGATCGCTGACGCTCTCGACGCCGGTCACGCGGTCGATGACGATCTGCTGCCCGCTTACCGTGGTGTAGCGGAAGCGGCGCGGATCGTAGGTCTGGAAGGTCGCGTCGTCCCAGAGCTCGACCTCGGGGCCTCCCGGCACCACCAGCAGGCTGCCGTTGTCGAGGCCTTGCAGCTGACCGAGCGTCCCCGGACGAGGCGTGAACCCGACCACGTTGGTGAAGTCGAGTGCGAACGGCTGCGACGTCGGCGAGAGCTGCAGGTCGAAGGTCTCGACCGTGCCGTCGGGCAAGGTGAGCGTCACGTAGTGTTGGTCGAGGGCGATCAGCTGGACACTGATGCCGGCGTTCTGCGTCGTCCAACCGGTGCCGAGGACACGGTTGGTGCGCAAGCGCAGGGTGTCGACGTCGAGCCGCCAGCCGACGCCGAAGTCGCCCATCCCCTTGTCGCGGCTGTCGTAGGTGCGAGTGATCGTGATCGGCATTCCGGACACCGCGAGCGACAGATCCGTGAACGAGATGCTGAACAGCCCGACCTTGCGCTCGCGCGCGACGACGTACACGACGCTGGTCTCGGCGACGTTGCCGCCGGCGTCGTGGACACGCAGCCGCACGGTGTACGGACCGTTCAGCAGCAGCGTCGGGTCGAGCTGCCCGAGGACTCCGTTCGCCACCTGCGCGACGCCGGTCGCGATGCGCGTGAAGGTCGTCTCATCGACGGGCGCTATGTCCACCTCGTAGCGCAGGAAGTTCGCGTCGGTCGCCGTACCGACGATGGGTGCCGGCGTGATGATCTCGCTGTTCGCCGTCGGTGACGTGATCTCCGCCACCGGCAGCGTGCCGTCGCCGGCGACGCCGGCAACCACAGACAGCTGCGCGGTCCCCGAGATCGAGTCCGCAGTCGCGGCAATCGACGTCGTACCCGGCGCGAGCCCGGTTGCGAAGCCGTTCGTGCCGATCGATGCGGTCGCGGGCACGCCGCTGGTCCAGCTCACCTCGCCGGTCAGATCAGCCGCGGTGCCGTTGACGAACACACCTGTCGCTTTGAACGCTTGCGTGCTGCCGACGAGGATGGCGCCCATCGTCGGCTCTACGACGATCGACGCCAGCGTCTCGCCCGGACCCGGCAATCCGCTCGACACCACCAGGCTCACCGCGCTGCCCTCGACGACCGTCGCGCCGGCGAGCGGGCTCTGGCGGATGACGCTGCCCACGGGCACGGTGGTGCTGCTGCGCGCGGTGACCGATCCGACCGTCAAGCCGACGCCGGTGATCGCCGTCTGCGCCGACGCCTGCGCCTGGCCGACGACGTCGGGTACGAGCACGCTGGTGCGCACGGTGATCGGGAAGCTCTGCTCGGCGAACAGCGCAGACGAGTCGTAGACGCGCACCGTCACGTTCGCGGTGCCGGTCTGGCTCGACGCCGGCACCCAGCGCACGAGCCCGCTGTCGGGGTCGATCGTCATCCCGGTCGGTGCGGTGACCAGCGCGTAGGCGAGCACGTCGCCCGCGTCCTGGTCGGTGGCGGTCACGGCGTAGGTGAACTGCGTCCCGACCAGCGCGGAGGTCGTCGGCACCGAGTTGATCACCGGCGCGTGATCGACCGGCTTGATGCGCAGCTCGACGCTCGCCGTGTTGGAGGGATCGGAGCCGTCGTGGGCGCGGTAGGTGAAGCGATCGGTGAGCGTGCAGCCGATCGCCGGCTGCGCGTCGTTCAGCAGCACGGTGAAGTGGTTGAAGTGCTGGCCGTCGTGATCGATCACCAGGTCGGTCTTGCCGTCGCCGTTCACGTCGCCGGCGGCGATCCCGGTCGCGCGGATCTCGCCGACCGCGAGCTTGCGGGTCGCGGCCACGTCGAACGTGCCGTCGCCCTTGCCCGGCAGGACCGACAGCCCGTACGGCACGTTGTCGCCGACCACCGCGGCATCCTGATGTCCGTCGCGATCGAAGTCGGCGACCACCATCTCGGTGATGCCGCCCGTCGCGGATCCGTACTCGACCAGCGGCTTGAAGGTGCCGTTGCCGTTGCCAAGCTGCACGGACACGAACCCGAACGAGGTGCCGATCAGGTCCAGCGCACCGTCGTGATCGAGGTCGGCCGCGGCGTAGTCGGAGATGCCGCCGCCGTTCGACGTCACGCCACCGACGACGACCGGGCCCGAGAACGTTCCGTCACCGTGCCCCTTCAGGAAGTACGACTTCTGCGGGTTGCCACCGGCTGAGCCGTCGACGCCGCCGCTCACCATCAGGTCGACAGCGCCGTCGCGGTCGAAGTCTGCTGCGACCATGGCAGCCTTGCCGAGGTCGCCGATCGACGAGAACGACGCCGGCCCCAGGGTTGCGCCGCCAGCGGTGCCGACGAGCGTAAAGCCTCGTCCGGGGCCGTTGCTGCGGTAGACGTCGACGCTGGCGGTGCCTCCGAACGGCGCCCTGTAGGCCGCCAGGTCGGGGAAGCCGTCGCCGTCGAAATCGTCGGTGACGACGTTCCACACGTTCGAGCCGGCGTACGACAAGACCGCGGCGGCGTTGTGCTGACCCGCGCCGTCGCCGTAGCGAATCAGCACGCGCGGCGGCGGCGAGCTGCCGCCGACCCCGATGTAGGCGACGTCGAGATTGCCGTCGCGGTCGAAGTCCGCGGTACGCATGACGCGCCCGTGGAACTCGGACCCGCCGTCGGCGACCACCGACACGGGCGACGTGAGGCTGCCGTCGGCAGCGACGGTCACGAGATGGAACTCGCCGGCCGAGAAGACGCCGCCGCCGACCAGCGCGAGCTCGAGCGGACCACCGTGCGTGAAGTCGCCGAGTGCGATCGCTCCGGTCGAGCCGAACCGGCCGTTGAAATCGAGTCCGTCCTCGGGGAGCGAGGAGCTACGCGGCGCGCGGAACGTTCCCGGCGTCGCGCCGAGCAGGAGCGACACGCCACCGGGGCGGGTGATCCCGGCGTTGCCGGTCGCGAGGTCCGCGACGCCGTCGCCGTCGAAGTCGTCGACGACGACCGGATAGCCGTGTACGCGATCGACCTGTACTCCCGCCCCCGCGAGCTGCGGTCCGGGTGCCGGGGCCGGGCCGCGCGACATGACGTAGCGGGTCATCGCGAAGCCGCCGCCACCGTTGCCGAGCGCGACGAAGACGTAGTTGCCGTAGCTAGACGGGCCGCCGAGGAAGACGACATCGAGATTGCCGTCGTCGTCCAGATCCGGCGTGACGTTCTCGCTGAAGAGACGGCCCGGGAAGTCGCCTTCGAGTCCGATGAAGTCCTCGAGACGCGGTGCCGGGAACGTCCCGTTGCCGGCGCCGGGCAGGAACACCATGCAGCCGGTGCCGTTGTTGACGGTGGTCGGCGGGAAGCCGTCCGGGCAGCCGGCGCCGGTGGTCACGACGTCGAGCTGCTGGTCGTGGTTGAAGTCGCCGAGGTAGAGGCCGCGCACCTGCATGCCGGGGTTGAACGCCTGCGCGGGATTGAAGGTGCCGGTGCCGTCGTTCTTGTTCAGCAGGACGTCGAGCTCGCGCACGTTGAAGACGCCGACCACCAGGTCCGGCGCGTGGTCGCCGTTCAGGTCGCCGATCGCCAGGTCCTGCGGGCCCGATCCGATCGGATAGACGACCGGACTCTGGAAGGTACCACCACCGTTGCCGAGCAGGACGGCGACCTTGTTGTCCGAGCCGAAGGTGACGAGATCGAGGATCTGGTCACCGTTCACGTCCGCTGTCTGCACGCCGTCGGGGTGCGACACGCTGATCGTCGCCGGCGCGGCGAACGAGCCATCGCCCGCGCCCGCGAACAGCAGCAGCCGCGACGACGACGAGACCGTGAACAGCAGGTCGAGCTCGCCGTCGCCGTCGAAGTCCTTGGCCAGTGCGCCCGTCGGGGCCTCGCTGCCGAGGCCCAGGAGCCGCACCGGCGCCTGGAACGAGCCGTCCCCGTTGCCGAGCATCGTCGCGATGAAGCCGCCGCTGCCGATGCCGGGAAGGGTGCCGCTGCCGCCCAGCGCCAGGTCGACCTTGCCGTCGTGGTTGAAATCGCCCCTGGCGAGACCGTAGACCCCAGAGCCGTCGTCCGTCAGCGAGAACGACGTCGCCAGCGACTGGACGAACGAGATCCCGCTGCCCGTGCCAGGCTCGGGACACGTCAGTGCCTGCGGGTCGGGTGCGTAGCTGAACGAGCCGTCGGCGTTGAACGCGAGAGCACCCAGGGTCGGATCGGTGAGCTCGACGGCGAGGAGCGGGTCGAGGTCCCGATCGGAGTCGTTGCCGAGCACGCCCGGCGCAGCAACCGTCAAGGTCTGATCCGCCCGCAGCGTGTAGCTGTTCCCGAGCGCGACCGGTGCCAGGTTGCCCGGACGTGGCGTCTGCGTCGGGGTGGGCGTCGGCGAACTGGTCGACACGGCGGTCGGCGTCGGCGCGTTCGTTGGCGCCACGGTCGGCGTCGGCACGCCGGTTGGCGCCACGGTCGGCGTCGGCACGCTGGTTGGTCCCGCGGTCGGCGTCGGCACGCTGGTTGGTCCCGCGGTCGGCGTCGGCGCACTCGTTGGTGTCGCGGTTGGCGTCGGTGCGTCGGTTGCTGTCGGCGTCGGGTTCGTGGGCGTTGGCGTGGGGCTCGGTGTCGGCGTCGGTGTTGCGGTCGGAGTCGGACTCGCGCTCGGCGTGCTGGTCGGGCCGACCTCGGCGGAGCTCTCGAGCGCGCCGGCATCGAACTCGGCGCGCTCGTCGCCATCGCCGTCGTGGGGCCGCGCCGCGGGACCGTTGAAGTCCGCTTCGACGACCTCGTCCGCGACCGGGTAGCTGCGTCCGCGCGGATCGCGACCGGCATCGATCGCCGGTGAGCCCGCCGCGAGCGTGAAGTCATCGTCTTCGGTGTCCAGCAACCCGTCGACGCCTGCGACGTCCACGAACAGTGCTGCGCTCAGACCGCAGCTGGCACTCGCCGCAACCCCGGGTCCCTCGCCTCCCGTCGGCGTCAGGTTGCCACCGTCGGTCGCTTCGAGGATCGGTCCGGCGAGCTCGCCGCCGCGGTTGCCGCACACGACGTTGCCGAGCAGACGCACGTCCTGCGGCGCCGACGGGCTGCTCCGCCGGCGTCGCACGCCGACGCGCCCCTCCGCGGCGCCCGGCGCGAGCCCGTTGAAGGCGATCAGGTTGTCGACCAGCTCGATCACCGCCGCGTGCGCGATCTGCACGCCGCTCCAGGCGTTGCGTACGATGGTGTTGCCGATCACGTAGTACGAGCCGCCGCGGCCGTCGCGGAAGCGGATGCCGCTCTTGCCGTTGCCGTAGATCAGGTTGTTGGCGATCACCGTTTCCGGGTTGCCGCGGCCGACGTCGATGCCGCCGTTGCACTCGCGCGGCCCGCCGCGCGCGAGCCGGTTGCGCTCGAGGTGGATGCCGCGGTTCGCGCGGCTACCGCCGCGCAGCCCGATGCCGCGCACGCCCGCCGCGACGATGCTCAAGCCGCGCACGGTCACGTAGCGCGAGCGGTCGAAGTCGATCGCGTAGCCGCCCTCGCAGCGCGCCTCACGGCCGCGCAGGATCACGCTCCCGACCGGCGCCGCGGGGTCGGCTTCGATGACGATGCGATCGGCCTCGCTCGCGCCGGCGGTCGCGTTCTTGCGCTGGATGCGCAGCTGCTCGATGTACTCGCCGGCCTGGATCTCGATCCGCGTGCCCGGTCCGGCGGCGTCGATCGCCGCCTGGATGCGCGTGAAGCACGGCGACAGGCCGCCGCAGGAGGAGCCCGGGGCGACGTTGACGTAGAGCGTCGCCGTGGCGGCCTGAGCCCGATCGGCTGGCGCGCCCCTCGCCGCCGCAAGCGGGACGTATCCAGCTGGCATACCCGCCGCGAGCACGGTCAGCACCAGGACCCGGGCCACCAGGACGAAGGCGCCGTGCCGCTTGATGCGTACGATGGTCAGTAGTGGGCGCTTCGGCTGCATGGCGATCGCTCCGGGCGCACAGCGGCACGCCAGCTGTCAGGACGAAGAATTCTCTGGTTCGAGGTGCCGGCTGCGGAACTGCCGTGCAGCGGAGACATGCGGGTTTCTACATCGGGCGGCGCGCGCGGGTCACTACGTCAATCATCGTACGCCGGCGGCCCGGCGCGCAGCGCACGGGCGATCGTGCACGACCGCCGCCCCGCTCACTCAGCAGGCGCGATCACTCCCGGCACCGGCTCGATGCACTGCGGATCGTCGTGCTTGGGATCGTTGACCCACGTCGTGACCGGCGTCACGACGAGTTCGTCGGGCGGCGCGGGCACCAGCAGCGCCTGCACGCTGTCCACGTCTTGCACCTCGCGGTCAAGCCACAGCGACCACGCGCCGGGCTCGAGAATCACCGGCATCCGGTCGTGGATCCCGCGCAGCAGCTCGTTCGGCGCCGTGGTGAGCACCGTGCACGACTCGATGCGACTGCCGTCGCTGCCCTGCCAGCGCTCCCACAGCCCCGCGAGGGCGATCGGCCCGCCGTCGCGCCGGCGGATGAAGAACGGCTGCTTCGGCGCGCGCTTCACCGCCGTCGCCTGCCACTCGTAGAAGCCGTCCGCCGGCACCAGACAGCGGCGCCGGCGCAGCGCCTCGCGGAACGCGGGGCTGGTCGCCGCGGTCTCGGCGCGGGCGTTGATCATGCGCGCCGCCGGACCGGGCTCCTTCGCGAACCACGGCACCAGGCCCCAGCGCAGCAGATCGAGCGTGCGGTCGGTCGCGCCGTGCCGCGTGCGCACGACGGGCACGTCCTGGCCGGGGCAGACGTTGTAGCGCGGCGCGAGCTCGAGCGGCTCATCCACGCCGAACGCCTCGGCGACGATCCGGCCCGGCGAGGTCAACGTGTAGCGCCCGCACACGAGGGGTGCAGTAGCACGCGGACTGTGGCATCACGCAGGCATGAAGAGGCCACCGTTCGCCGCAGGCCTGACCCAGCTCTCGGACAAGGTCTTCGCGTATCTGCAGCCTGGCGGCGGCCTGGGGCTGTCCAACGCGGGGCTCATCGGCAGCGCGCACGACGCCTTGCTGGTGGACACGCTATTCGACCTGCCGCACACGCGCCGCATGCTCGACGAGATCGCGCGCCGCGTGACCGCCGACATCGGGCGCGTCGTCAACACGCACCACAACGGCGACCACTGCTGGGGCAACCAGCTGGTCACCGGCGCCGAGATCATCGGCCACCGCCGCTGTGCCGAGCTGATGGCATCGCTGCCGCCGGAGTCCCTGCAGCGGCTGAAGCTCCTGCCCGACACCATCCCCGCGGCGCGAGCGCTGCGCGAGGGCCTCGAGCCCTTCGACTTCACCGGCATCGAGCTCACCCCGCCGACGACCTTCGTACCAGACGACGGCATGAAGCTCGCCGTGGATGGCGTCGCGCTCGAGCTGATCTACGTTGGCCCGGCGCACACCGCCGGCGACGTCATCGTGCACCTGCCCGAGGAAGGCGTCGTGTTCTCGGGCGACGTGATCTTCCGCCTGTGCGCACCGATCGGCTGGGAGGGGACGTTCGCGCGCTGGATCGAGGCGCTCGATCGCATCGCCGCACTCGGCGCACAGACGATCGTGCCGGGCCATGGACCGGTGTGCGGCCCGGAGGGTGCGCTCGAGCTGCGCGACTACCTCGTCTACGTGCGCGACGAGAGCACGCGGCTGTTCAACGCCGGTGCGAGCCTCGAGGAGGCGGCGATGCGGATCGACCTCGGACCGTACGCCGACTGGCTCGAGTCCGAGCGCATCGTGTTCAGCGTCGATCGCGCCTATCGCGAGCTGCGCGGCGAGCCCTACGACCAGCCGCTCGACTTCGGCGGGCTGATGGTCATCGCGGCGAAGGTCCGCGAGCAGCACCTGGCGGCGCGCCGGAATCGCGGCAGCTGATCCGTGTTGACTGCGGGGCGCCGTCGTGGGACGCGTCGGGTGATGCGTTTCCCGACACTGCTGCTTGCGCTCTGCCTCCTCGTCGCGACCACGATTGCCGCCGCGGCGGACGGCCCCGACCTCGAGCTCGACGTCGGACGCATGGAGTCCTCGGCGCGAATCGTCACCGGCATCTACCACAAGCCGGGACGCGCCCCGACGCTCGACTCGACCGTACCGGTTTCCGGAACGTGCGTGCTGCACCCGGACGAGAACTGCGTCGGCGGACCGGGGATCCGCAAGCTGCTGCGCTTCGACGTGCTGGTGCACAACCGCGGCAACGAGGATCTCGTGGTCGGCAATCCGAAGGAGCGGCCCGACCTCTTCGTCTACAGCGGCTGCCACCGCCACTACCACTTCCGCGGCGCCGCGCTGTACGAGCTGCTCGACCAGACCGGCAAGCTGGTGAAGACCGGACGCAAGCAGGGCTTCTGCATCGAGGACACGCTGCCGTCGTCCGAAGGACAGCCGCCCAAGCGCTACGACTGCAACAACCAGGGCATCCAGGTCGGCTGGGCCGACTGGTATCCGTCGATCCTCGACTGCCAGTGGATCGACATCACGGACCTCGCCCCCGGGCAGTACGTGCTGCACGTCTTCTGGAACCCGAACCACCTGATGCGCGAGACCACCCTGGACAACAACCAGGGCTCGGTTCCGATCACCATCCCGGCCCCGAGCGATCCGGCACCGGTGGTCGAGCGCATCAAGGTTCCCGCGGCGACGACGACGGCGCAGAGCGGCGGCTCGCTCGACGTGAGCTGGACGGCACGCGACGACGGCGGCATCGTGACCCAGGAGCTCTGGCTCTCGACCGACGACGGCGTGACCTGGGAGCAGATCGTGGGCGACGTGCCCGGCGACAGCGCGCGCTTCCGCTGGCGCATCCCACCGCGCACCTCGACCACCAAGGCGCGCCTCAAGGTCGTCGCGCGGGATGCATCCGTGCAGAGCGGCGAGCTGGTCTCCGATCGCTTTCGCATCGTGACGGCGCGTCCGACACGGCTGCCGAAGCGCACGACCGCCAACTAGCGAGCAGGTGCCAACGTGACGACGAGGAAGCAAGATCCCGGCAAGACGAGCACACGCGTGGCGGCCGGCGCGTGCGCGCTCACCCTCCTTCTCCAGCTCGCGGCACCGGCCCGCGGCGCGACGTTCCTCGACCAGGTCGATCGTGGCAAGGCCGCCCTGCTGGCGAGCGCTGCCGCGTCGGCCGACGGCGCCGGCGCACGCGCCGCCGGGGTGCGCAGCGTGATCGAGAAGGAGGACAAGTCCTCGCCGGCCTTCGCGATCGGTGCCAGCCTCGCCGCCCTGGACCTCGACCTCGACAGCGACCCGTCGCTGGGCAAGGATGGCGACCGCGCCCTGGTCGAGCAGCAGGTGCGCGACCTCCTGCGCGCGCAGGCGGATGCGAAGATCGGCAACCGCTCCCTCTGCCTGCTGAGCGGCCGCGCCAACCCGCGCTCGCTCGAGGCCCAGATCCGGCTCGTGCAGCCCGGCTGGACCTGCGGTCCGGTCGACCACGATCATTGACTCCGCTCGGCGGTGGCGCGAAGCTTTCGCGTGCGTTGCGGTAGCTGTGGGACGGAGCTGATCGCCGGCAAGGCGTTCTGTCACGCTTGCGGTACGCCTGTGGGGCGCACGTGCACCGGCTGCGGCGCGGTGCTGGGCTCGGAGTTCCGCTTCTGTCCCGATTGCGGCACCCCCGCGGGCACCACCGCCTCTGCGCCTGAGCCTGAGGCGAGCGTTCCGAAGGGCGACGCGCATGCGCCGCCGGGGAGCACGGCCGGGGTGGCCGCAGCAGCGCAGTCGCTGCGCGCGCAGGCGAGCGAGTACCGGGTCGAGCAGCTCAAGCGGCACATGCCGGAGAGCCTCGCCGGACGGCTGGTGGCGACACCCGACGGTGCGAGTGGCGAGCGCAAGCGCGTCACCGTGCTGTTCTGCGACATCGCCGGATCGACCGAGATCGCCGACGGCCTCGACCCGGAGGTGTATCGCGAGATCCTCGATCAGTACGTCGAGATCTGCATCCAGGAGGTCTACCGCTTCGAGGGCATCGTCAATCAACTCGCGGGCGACGGAATGATGGCGCTGTTCGGTGCGCCGATCGCGCACGAGGACGCCCCCGAGCGGGCCGTCCGCGCCGCGCTGGCGATCCGCGAGGCGCTGGTGCGTCTCAACGCGAGCGCGCTCGCCGGCCGCGGCGTCGAGCTCAAGCTGCGCTTCGGCATCAACACCGGACCGGTGATCGTCGGCACCGTCGGCAACGACCTCAAGATGGACTACACCGCGACCGGCGACACGACGAACCTCGCCTCACGTCTCGAGTCGCTCGCCCAGCCGAACACCATCCTGGTGAGCGCCGCGACCGAGCGCCTGGTGCGCGGCAAGTTCGAGATGCGCTCGGTCGGACCGCTGCAGGTGAAGGGCAAGCGCGCCGCCATCGTCGCCTACGAGGTGCTCGCCGCGATCGGCGAGACCAGCGCGATGAGCCTCGCCGAGAGCCGCGGCCTGACACTCCTGGTCGGACGCGACGAGGAGCTGGCGCAGCTCGAGGCCTGCTACCAGCGCTTGCAGGGCGAGCTCCCCCAGATGGCGGCCGTCGTCGGCGAGGCCGGCAGCGGCAAGTCGCGGCTGATCCACGAGCTCAAGCAGCGCCTCGCCGCCGAGCATCCGGCGATCCTCGAGGCGCGCTGCTCGTCGCTCAGCCAGATGCAGCCCTACGCGCCCTGGACCTCGATGCTGCGCCACTTCTTCGACGTACCGCTCGGCGCCGGCGACGCGGAAGTTCTGGCGATCGTGCGCCGCGGCCTGGTCGACATCGACCCCGCGCTCGACGCGTTCGCACCGCAGCTCGCGGCGATGTTCTGCGCCCCCTCGGCCGCGCACAGCGCGGAGGAAGGCGAGCACCACAAGCGGGAGACCTTCGAGGCGGTGGCGAAGGTCGTGATCCGGCTGAGCGAGCGCAGGCCGGTCCTGATGATCTTCGAGGATCTGCACTGGATCGACGATCCGTCGCGCGAGATGCTCGAGCTCGCGGCGACGCGCATGCGTTCGGCGCCGGTCATGTTGCTGGTCAGCCACCGCCCGGAGTTCGAGGCGCACTGGCGGGTCAGCGTCGCCTTCACGCAGCTCCGCTTGCGGCCGCTCTCGGACGAGCTCGCAACCGCGATGATCCGGGCGGTCGCGGGCGGTGAGCTGCCTGCCGAGCTCGAGGAGCGCCTGTGCGCGAAGGCCGAGGGCAACCCGTTCTTCCTCGAGGAGATGACGCGCACCATCACCGAGGACGGCTCGCTCGCCACGAGCGGCGGGCGCCTCCAGCTGACGCGGCCGATCTCGGAGATCTCGATCCCGGAGACCGTGCAGGAGGTGATCGGGGCGCGCATCGATCGTCTCGCCCCGGCGGCCAAGCGCACGGCACAGGTCGCCGCCGTGCTCGGCCGGCAGTTCCGCCGCGATCAGCTGGTGCGCCTCCTCGAGGGCGAGGGCATCGACGTCCAGGTCGAGCTCGAGCAGCTCGAGCATCGCGGCATCGTGCACCGCAAGAGCCTGCTGTCGGAGGCCGAGTTCCGCTTCGGCGAGAGCGTGACCCAGGAGCTCGCCTACGAATCCCTGCTGGTGAAGGAGCGGCGCATCCTGCACGGCAAGATCGCCCACCTGGTCGAGGAGGCGTCGAGCGATTCGTCCGCCGAGCGCTCCGCGCTGCTCGCGCACCATTTCGCGCGCAGCGACGACCGCGCCCGCGCGATCGAGGCGCTGCTGCGCGCCGCAGCCGACGCGGAGCGCGTGCCGTCCTACCACGCGGCGCGCGAGTTCTACCGCGCCGCGTGGACGATGGCTTCGGGCGCGCTCGACACCGCACCCGACGACGAGCTGCGCCGCCAGGCGCTGTCCGCGGCACTCGGCTTCTGCCACATGAGCATCATCTACGCGTCGACCGGCGACAACGACGAGGTCGAGCGCATCGCTCAGCAAGGGCGCGCGCTGGCCAAGCGGCTCGGCATCAAGGCCGCCTACGCCTCGTTCCCATCGTACGAAGGCCTCGCCGTGATGAGCGGCAACAGCGAGCGCTTCGCGCACGGTGTGACGCTCGTCGAGGAGGCGCTCACGATCGCACGCGCCGAAGGCTTCGAGCAAAACGCGGTCAACATCTCGCGCGGTCTCGCGTGGGCGTATCTCTTCGACGGGCGATTCGACGACGCGTTGCAGATGATCCGGCGCGCCCTGAAGGACCTCGAGCCGTTCGAGACCGAGGGGAAGCCTTCGGACCTGTGGTTTGGCGTGCGCTCCATGACGGCCTCGATCCTGTTCAACTGCGACCAGCTCGAGGCGGCGCTGGCAGAGGCGAACGACGTCTACGTGCGCGCACGCCAGCACAACAACCGCACCGTCGGCACAGGCACGTCGTCGCTGTTGTCACAGATCCACCTCCAGCGCGGCGCGTATGCCGAGGCCGTGCGCTGGGCCGACGTGAGCCTCGACCTGGCGCGCGAGATCGGCAGCATCAGCATGGGCCGGCCGGCCTCCGCGGTCGCGATCGTGGCGCGCGTCGAGCTCGGCATGCCGGTGGTCGCGGGGCGCTACCTGCGCCACCTCGAGAGCGGGCTCACGGGCGCCACCAATCTGCCGCTACACCTGCACTCGGTCATCGATGCCCTGCTCGCGGTGGGCGAGCTGAAGCGGGCCGAGAGCGTCGTCGAGCAGGCGGAGCGGCACTCGGGCGGGCGTCTGCGTACGGCCATGCTGGTGAGCGCGCGCGCCGAGCTGCTGCGCCACGAGCCGCGTCGCGTCGAGGAAGCACAACGGCTCGCCGTGCGTGCGCTCGCCCTCGCCGAGGATCTCGACGCGCGGTCCACGGTCGCGATGACCCTGGTCACGACGGCGCAGATCGCACGTGCAACCGGCAATCACTCGCGCGCGACGGCGCAGCTCGAGCACGCACGCGAGCTCTGCGCGACCCTGGGCATGGAGCACTACCGGCGGCGCGCAGATGCCCTGCTCGCCGACCTTGCGTCCGACTCCATTGCAGAACAACCTGTGATGTAGTTCAGGCGGTGGCTCTGTTCCTCAGGACAGCGCTGCCGCATGCGGCGTCGGCGACGCCGCATGCGCGCTGCGGTGCTCGGTCAGCGATACCGTCTTGAAGGCCGATTGCTGGTCGAGACCGATCTCGAGGATGCCCTTCTCGAGCCAGGCGTGATCGCCCTTCATGACGCTGGCAGCAACCGCATTGCGGCGCGCGTCGTCGTTGCTCCACAGGTCGGCGAAGAGCTTGTTCACCTTGCGCTGCGACATCCGGCAGAAGAGGTCGGCGAGCTCGAGCGAGGCCGCCGCGTCGGGCTCGTTCGCGTCGAGAGCGGTGCGTGTGCGCGAGATCGTCGCCGCCATCGCGAACAGCTCCATCACGATATCGACGCAGCGGAACAGGAAGCCCTGCTTGCGCTCCATCTTGGCCTGGTAGATCGCCATGCCGTGGAAGCTCGAGCGCGCGAGCCTGCGGCACGCAGCCTCGACGAAGCGCACGTGCGGTGCGAGCTTGCCCCAGTCGCCGTAGCGGCTCTTTGCCGTCAAGCCACGGAGCCACAGCGGCGGATACCACCTCGCGTAGTAGGCGAGGATGCCGGGCATCGCGCCCAGCTTGTCGCTGAAACCCTTCTTCGGATCGATGATCGCGCCCGCAACCTGCAGGTGCTTGTCGACCGCCTCGCGCGCCATGAACAGGTGCATGATCTCGCTCGAGCCCTCGAAGATCAGGTTGATGCGACAGTCGCGCATCAGGCGCTCGACCGGCACCGGGAATTCCTCGCGCCCGGCGAGCGAGCGCTCGGTCTCGTAACCACGGCCGCCACGGAGCTGCAGCGTCGTGTCGACGATCTCCCAGGCGCGGACGGTGTTCCACTCCTTCGCCGCCGCGGCCTCGAGGCGGATGTCGTAGTTGCCGCGATCGGCCATCGCAGACGCCAGCCGGGATACCGAGTCCATGGCGTACGTCGTCGCCGCCATCTCGGCGATCATGTGCGAGATCGCCTCGTGCTTCCAGATCGGCACGCCCCACTGCGTGCGCTCGGCCGACCAGCCGCGCACGATCTGCAGGCACGTCTTGGCGAGGCCGGCGGTGGTCGCGGGCAAGGTCAAGCGTCCAGTGTTGAGCGTGATCAGCGCGATCTTGAGGCCCTTGCCTTCCTCACCGACGAGATTCTCGCGCGGCACGCGCACGTCCTTGAAGCTGATCACGCCGTTGCCGAGCGCCTTCAAGCCCATGAAGCGGCAGCGGTGCTCGACCTTGACGCCCGGCCACGCCGTCTCGACGACGAAGCACGAGATCTTCTTGGTCTTCGGATCGCGCGCCATCACCACCAGCAGCTCGGCGAGCGTGCCGTTGGTGCACCACAGCTTCTCGCCGTTCAGCACGTAGAAGTCGCCCTGCAGCTCGGCGGTGGTCGACAGGCTCGCCGGATCCGAGCCGGCGTGCGGCTCGGTGAGCGCGAACGCCGAGATCGCGCCCTTGGCGCACGCCGGCAGGTACTTCTGCTTCTGCTCGTGCGTGCCGAACAGCTTGAGCGGCTGCGGCACGCCGATCGACTGGTGCGCCGACAGCAGCGCACCGATGTTGCCGTCGTAGCTGCCGACCATCTGCATGACGGTCGTGTACTCGGTGACCGTGAAGCCGAGGCCGCCGTACTCGGTCGGGATCTTCATGCCGAACGCACCCAGCCGGCGCAGGCCGTCGATGGTCTCCTGCGGATACTCGCCGCTCTCGTCGATCTCGACCGGGTCGACGTGGTCGCGCAGGAAGGCGCTCAGGTCGTCGTAGAAGCGCCGGAACTCGGGCCGCTGGTCGCGGTGGGTCGGGAACGGGTGGATCATGTCGACGATGAAGTTGCCGAGGAACATCTCGCGCAGGAACGTCCGGCCGGCCCACTCCTGCTCGCGCGCGTCCTCTGCGACCCGGCGGGACTCTTCCTCGCTGGTAGGCTTGACGGTGGTGGTTGCACTCACGACTGAACCCTCCCGGTCGATCGGCCGCGGCGCGTTGGAGCGGCCGGGCGCTGCAGATGCCCCGCTTAAATCAAAACGAAGCTGGGTTGGGAAGAAACGACGCCAAGATCAGCGGCGCGCGGCCGCGGCCGCATCGATGAGCTCGATGACGTGGCCGTCCGGATCGCGCACCCACATCTGGCCGAACTGCGGGTTGGTCTCGAGCACCTCGCGGCCGTCCCGCTTCAGCCGTTCGAGCGTCGCCCCGTAGTCGTCGACGGTGAACGCGAGGTGGCTCGCGGCCGGGTTGAGCGTCGGCGGCGGCTGGTCCACGGGCATGCCTTCCGGGGTGACGATCAGGTGGATCTGCGCGTTGCCGGCAGACAGCCACGCACCGTCGACCCCGAAGTCCGGCCGCGGCAACGACTCGAGCCCGAGCAGGTCGCGGTAGAAGGCGAGCGAGCCCGCCAGCTCACGCACCGGGAACGAGATGTGATTGACGCTTCGTGCGATCGCCATCGCTCGGTCCTATCACGGATCGAGCAGGCTCGCGCCGGGGTCGCGCAGGAAGGCCGCGCGCGGGGTGCCGTACGGCGTCCCGCACGGCACCCCGCCGGTGAAGGTGCAGCCCTCGATGACGCCGACCGTCGTTCACGAAGAAGCTGATGGAGTTCGTGCCGGCGCCGCGGCCCCCGCAATCGGCGTGAACGACCTCGAAGAGGATCGTCGGAGCCGTGCTTTGCGCATCCGAAGGGGTTGCGGGCACCGTAAGGAGAGAGACCAGGGCGAGGACCGTCGCACCGAGGCGTGCCGCGATCGCGGCACGGGCACTCGATCCACGGCACGCGGCCCTCAAGACGACGATGGCACGCAGCATGGCGGCGACAACTATCAGCTTCACCGGTCGCCGTACCAGACCGGATTTCGTCGCGACGTGGCGCCGGCCGCGCAGCCGGCGGACGGTCGCTGCGCGCTCCCTCTCGTTCTCGACCAGGATCGTGCTATGAGGCGCCGGGCATTCCCCATGTCGCGCCATCGACCCATGCTCGCGCGCTCCGCCGCGCTCGTCGTCGTCAGCTTCCTGGCGGCGACCGCGGTGCCGCGCGACGCCTGGTACGCGCATCGGCACGCCGCGGACGGCCACGGTCACGTCCACGGCTGGGACGGAACGCGGATCGGCGCCACCACCGCGGCGGTCGGCGACCTGCTCGCCGACCACGACCACACGCACGAGCACCGCCACGACCACGGGCACTCGCACCAGCCGCCGGCGCAGACGGCAGCCGCGTCGCCCCGGGCGCACGCCGCGCACGGTGCAGAGCTCGCCGGCGTGCGCGGCGCCCTGCACGGCCACTGGCAGGCGCCGTTCCAGAGCGCCGCGCAAACCAGCACGCCGGCGCTCGTCGCGCACGAGCTACGCCTCTTCCCTGCGCTCTCCATCGTCGTCGGCTCGGCGCACGAGCCGAGCCGCACGCTGCGCGCGCGCTCACCTCCCCCGCTCTCCGTCTGAGTCGATCACCGAACTGCGTGTGACCCTCCGGATGCGGTTCGCGCGCGCGAGCGAAGCTTCGCGCCGCCGCTGCACCCCGGATCAGACTGGAGAGCAGAGACATGAGAGGACCATCCCTCGCCCTGAGGGTGGGGCTCGCGGTGGCGTTTCTCGCCACACCCGCCGTCGTGCGGGCGCAAGAAGCCACGCCCGAAACCACCCGACCCACGACCGAAGACGCAGGCGGCGAGACGCCGCCGATCGACGCCACGTCGACCCGGCTGAGCGTGTCCGGCGACGCTGGCTACGCCTCGCTCGACGAGCTCGTCGTCGAGGCCCGCAAGCCGCTCTCCGCGGCCTCGGCACAGGAGATCCGCGCGCGCGACTTCGAGCTGCGTCCGCACGCGACCACGCAGGAGGTACTGCAGAACGTCCCCGGCCTGGTGGTGTCGCAGCACCAGGGCGGTGGCAAGGCGATGCAGTACCTGATCCGCGGCTTCGACGCCGACCACGGCACCGACTTCGCGATCTTCGTCGACGGCGTGCCGGTGAACCTGGTGTCGCACGCGCACGGCCAGGGCTACGCCGACATGAACTACGTGATCCCGGAAACCATCCAGGACCTGAAGCTGTGGAAGGGCCCGTACTTCGCGCAGTTCGGCGACTTCATGAACGCCGGTGCGCTCGAGGTGCAGACGCGCGACGAGGTGGCGGAGAACTCGTTTCTCGCCGAGGGCGGTTCGTTCGACAGCGCGCGCTTCCTCTTCCAGGCGTCGCCGCAGCTCGGTGCGGGCAAGACCTACATCGCCGCGCAGGCCGCCACGACCAACGGACCGTTCATCAATCCGAACGACTACTGGGCGTACAACTTCTTCCTGAAGTACACGCTCGAGCCGACGCCGACCTCCACCCTGCGCGCATCGGCGATCGTCTACGACGCCGACTGGGACGCGTCGGGCGAGATCCCGCTGCGCGCGGTCGACGGCCGCTATCCGGACGGGCAGCCCTTCACCGGTCCGCGCCTCGACCGCTTCGGCGCGATCGACCCGACCGAGGGTGGCAAGACCGACTACGAGACGCTGAATCTACAATACAGCAACGCGCTCACGCCGACCGACAACCTGAGCGTCCAGGCCTACGGCTTCCGCTACCGGCTCGCGCTGTGGTCGAACTTCACCTTCTTCCGCTTCACAGGGGATCGCTTCCTGAGAGACGACTCAGGCGGCATCGTCGACACCGGTGACGAGCCGGTCGCGCCCGGCGCCAACTACCTGCCCGGCGACGGCATCGAGCAGGACGACCAGCGCTGGACCTACGGTCTGAACAGCCGCTACACGAAGCTCTGGGAGGTCGGCGACGTCGGCATGCAGACGCAGCTCGGGCTGCAGAACCGCAACGACTCGATCAACGTCGCGCTGTACCGCCAGATCCGGCGCAACCGCTTCTTCGCGGTCAACAAGCTGCACATCGACGAGAGCTCGGTGTCGGGCTACCTGCAGCAGCAGGTCATCTTCAACGACTGGCTGCGCTTCGAGGGCGGCGTGCGCGGCGACCAGTTCTGGTTCTCGACCCGCAACCGTCTGCCGGAGCAGGACCCGGATCCGAACTTCGAGTCGGTCTACATCGACGGCGGCACGCAGGCCGGCATCGTCAGCCCGAAGGCAAACGTCATCCTGAGCCCGCTGCCGGACACCGACTTCTATTTCAACTTCGGCACCGGCTATCACTCCAACGACGCCCGGGTCGCGGTGCTGACCAAGGGCACCGACTTCGATCCGCTGACGCAGTCGATCGGCGCCGAGTTCGGCTCGCGCACGCGGCTGCTCGACACGCTCGACCTCGCCGCCTCGCTGTGGTGGCTCGACCTCGACAGCGAGCTGGTGTTCTCGGGCGACTCGGGCGCGGTCGACGCGGAGATCGACGACACCACCGGAAACGTGATCCCGGGTCCGGCGTCGCGGCGCTGGGGCATCGACTTCGAAGCCCGCTACCAGATCGTCGAGTGGCTGTGGGCGGACTACGACCTCGGCTACGCCGACCCACGTTTTCGCTCCAGCGGCCTGGCGATCCCGCTCGCGCCGACGCTGCTCATGAACGGTGGCTTGACGGCGCGCTGGGACAACGGCTTCTCGGCCGGCATGCGCTTCCGCTTCGTCGGCAATCGGCCGGCGAACGAGGACCGCAGCCTGACCGCGGAGGGCTACTTCGTCATGGACGCGCTGGTCACCTACCGCTGGCGCAACGTGCAGCTGATGCTCGCCGGCCTCAACCTGACCGACACCGACTGGCGTGAGGCGCAGTTCGCCGACGACACCTGCCTCGCCAACGAGCTCGACTCGCAACCGGGCTGCCTGGCGAAGCCCGGCCTCGATCCCGGCGACGGCGTCTCGGACATCCACTTCACCCCGGGCAACCCGATCGCCGTCCGCGGCGGAATCCAGGTTTTCTTTTAGGAGGGGGACTCTGTCCCCCTCTTCCACGCGGCAGAGCCGCGCGGAACCTTCTCCCCCGGCTCGCTCACGCTCGGCCGCACGCTGTGCGCGCGGGTTTCCGTGTCTCGCGTCGGACTCCTACTAGTTCACGCGAGGGGCGCCGCCCCTCTCCTCCACTCCCCGCTCGCTGTCGCTCGGCGCTCGCCTCCGGCTCGCGTGCTCGCGCCGGTGACGGTGCGGGTTGGGGGCGAGAGCGGTCGCATGGTCAGTCGTCGTCGACCGGGGCGTTCTGGATCGGGGCGCCGGGGCGGCGGGCTCGGTCGAGATCGACCTGGCCTGGGCCGAGGACCGGGGCACCGAGGCTGGCGCCGTTGACGGCGCCGCCGCAGAAGGTGCCGTTGCCCTGCCACTCTCCGCCGACGCAGACCTGCACGGCACCGGCCTGGCAGACCGCAAAGCCGCTCGCGTAGCGCCTGCCGCCGTAGCTGCAGGAGCCGTCGTCGTCCTGTGCGCCGGCCGGACCAGTCATGGCGGTGGCCAGCAGCAGCGCGATCCCGATCGCGTACATCGTTCTCATCTGGACCTCCCTCGTCATCGCTCGCCACATCTCGCCAGAGACCATCGGCAGCCGGCGGCGCCCCCGAGAGGAACGCCTCGAGGAGAGCCCGAGCCGGCTCGCCGAAGAGGGCCGACTGGCCGCCGGGGTCGCGGAGATCGCGCGCACGCTGAGCGCAAGCCTCGACGACGCCGAGCCGCTGACGCGCGTGGTGTGCACCATCCGCGATCGACTCTGGGGCGACTGGTGCGCCATGTTCTCGGTCGACGACGAGGTCACGGCGATGCCGTCGGCCCTGTGCGGCCAGCCGCTGCGCAGCGCGCTGCTCGCCGGCCGGCACCGCGATCATGCGATGGTCGGCTTCATCGCGGTCGGGCATGGGTCCGGGTCGCTGCGCGACGACTGGACACCGGCGAGCTCGCGATCGAGGTCGAGGACACCGGCTGCGGCATCCCGCCCGCGGCGACCGGCTACGTCTTCGAGATGTTCCGCCAGATCCCGGGCAGCCGGGGCGGCGGCGTCGGGCTCGGGCTGCACATCGTGCGCCGCCTCGCCGAGGTGCTCGGCGCGCGGGTGACGTTGCACAGCGAGGTCGGCGTCGGCAGCCGCTTCACCGTGATCCTGCCGGGGGCGCCTGCCGCGCACGCGCGCAAGGTCCGCACCGAAGCGGCCTAGGCGGGCGGCCGCTACGCGATCGCCTGGAGGGCGATCTTGCATTCGCCGCCGCTTCCGCGGCGTATTGCTCCTGATGGTGATCGACGACGCACCGAACCCGAGCCAGCCGCAGCCGTCGTCCTTCGATGCGCTGTGGCGCAACCTCGCGCTCGCCACCCGGGTGGTCCGGACCCTCGCGCTCGCCAACCTGCCCGGGCAGCCGGGGTCGCTGGGCGCGTTCGTCGAGCGCAACGCACGCCGCGCCCCCGGGCACGCGGCGCTGCTCTTCGAGGACCATCGCTGGACGTGGCGAGAGCTCGACGAGGTCACCAACCGCGTCGCCAACTGGTTCCTTGCTCGCGGCGCGCGCAGCGGGGACGTGGTCGCACTCGCGCTCGGCAGCCGCCCGGAGACCATCTTCGCGCTCGCCGGCCTGAACAAGATCGGCGTCGTCGCGGCGCTGCCGCACGCCGGCGTGCGCGGCGAGCCGCTCCGGCACGCGCTCGAGAGTGTGCGCCCGAAGTGGCTGCTGGCCGCGCCGTGGAACATCGACGACGTGCTGTCGAGCGGGAGCGACGGCTCGGCCGAGCTCGTCGTGTGGGACGACGGCCTGCGTGAATCGCTCGGCGAAGCCGGCACCGCACCGCCAGGCTCGGCGCACGTGCAGCCGGCAGACGCGCTCATGATGCTCATGTTCACCTCCGGCACGACGGGCCTGCCGAAGGCGGCGCGCATCACCAACCGGCGCTACACCATGATGTCGCTCGGCTTCGCGCACACCATCGGTGCGCTGCGCCCGGACGACGTCACCTACTGCGCGCTGCCGCTGTCGCACGCGACCGGCGCGATGGGCGGCCTCGGTGGCGTGGTCGCGGCCGGGACCACCCTCGCCCTGCGCGACGGCTTCTCGACGAGCGCGTTCTGGTCCGACTGCGTGCGCCTCGGCGCGACGGTCGCGCCCTACATCGGCGAGGTCTGCCGCTTCCTGCTGCAGGCCCCCGAGAGCCCCGACGAGCACCGTCACCGCGTCCGCCTGTTCTACGGCGCCGGCTTGCGGCGCGACGTCTGGGTCGCGTTCCAGCGTCGCTTCCGGATACCGGAGATCGTCGAGTACTACGGCGCGACCGAGGGCAACGTGGCGCTGGTCAACGTCGAGGGCGTGCCCGGAATGATCGGCCGCCTGAACTTCGGCCAGGCCGTGGTGCGCGTCGACGCCGAGAGTGGCGAGCCCCTCCACGACGCGACCGGCCGCGTGACTCCGGCCGCCGAAGGCGAGCCCGGCATGCTGATCGGCCGCATCGGTGCGCTGACCCGCTTCGACGGCTACACCGACGACGCCGCGACCGAGAAGAAGATCCTGCGCGACGCGTTCGGCGACGGCGGCGACTGGTTCTCGACCGGCGACCTGGTCGTCAAGCACCCGGGCGGCTTCGTCTCGTTCTCGGACCGGCTCGGCGACACCTTCCGCTGGAAGGGGGAGAACGTCTCGACGGCACAGGTCGCGGACGTGCTCGGACGCGTCGCGGGCGTCCGCGAAGCGATCGTCTACGGGGTCGAGGTGCCGGGCCACGAAGGGCGGGCAGGCATGGCCGCACTGGTGGTCGACCAGAGCTTCGCCCTCGAGCGCTTCGCGGCGGATGTCGCAGCACAGCTCCCCCGCGCCGCGCGGCCGGTGTTCGTGCGGGTGCTCGCGACGCCGGACCTGACCGCGAGCTTCAAGTACGTGACGACGCGCTTCAAGCGCGAAGGCTTCGATCCACGTACGCTTTCCGACCCGCTGTACGTCGCCAGCGGCGAGCGCGGCGGGTACGAGCCGCTCACGCCGGAAGTCCACGATCGCATCGCGGCCGGCGCCGTCCGGTTCTGAGGTCGCGCGTGGCGCGCTCGCGCAAGCTCGAGGACGCGCTCGACACTCTCGGCGAGCTACGCCGGCAGCCGCTCTCGGCGGAAATCACCGCCCGACTACGCGCGGCGCTGGGTGCAAAGCAGTCGGCGCTGGTCGCCAAGGCGGCGCGCATCGCGGGCGACCTGGAGATCGAGGCGAAGGCAGGCATGCATGAACGACACCCAGCGCCAGTTGCGCACCAACGACCGCCGGCCCAGAAAGCGACCCCACCCGATGACCATCGTCAATTATCGTTCGCTCCAACGTTCGCTCCAACGTTCGATCGCAGCGGCGGGGCGGTATCTCGTCGTGACGCTTGCGCTGCTGGTCGCAACCGTCCCGACCCGTCCCGCGCACGCCACCAGCATCGTCGTCACCACCACGAACGATGAGGGCAACACGGACGGCGACTGCGCGCTGCGCGAGGCGATCCGGGCAGCGAATCAGAACGTCGCCAGGGATGCCTGTCCGGCCGGCCAGAACGACGCCACCGACACCATCACCTTGCAGAGCGGAGCCTCGTACTCGCTGGTGCTGTCCGGAGCCGAGAACGGGGCCGCGTCGGGCGACCTCGACATCGTCAACAACGCCGCCGCCAGCGACATCGTGATCAACGTCGCCGACGGCGGGACGGCGACCATCTCGCAGGACGCGAGCCCGGACGAGAGGATCTTCGAGGTGTTCTCGACCGCGAGCCTGGAGCTCGACGACGTCGTGCTCCAGGGGGGACTGGCACCGGACGGAACGAGCGGCGGTGCGATCGCGACCAACATGTCCTCGACGCTGGTGCTGCGGCGCTGCCTGCTGATCGACAACGTCGCCACCAACCAGGGCGGCGCGGTGCTCAGCAAGGGCACCCTGATCGTCGACGGCACGACGTTCGAGCGCAACACGGCGACGAACTCCGGCGGCGCGATCGCCACCGGGAGCGGCTCGACGACCTCGATCGACGGCGCGTCGTTCGGCGACAACGTGGCGAGCGGCACGGTCGGCGGCGCGATCGTCACCAGCGACGAGCTGACGGTGACCGCGACCTCGTTCGTCGACAATCGCGCGGAGCTCCAGGACGCCGCGGTGGCGATCTCCGCGACGACGGCCGACGCTGTGCAGATCTCCTCGAGCTGCTTCATCGGCAACGACGGCGGCGTCCAGAACCTCGTCACCGCGCAGCAGGACGCGAGCGGCAACTGGTGGGGAGCCAACGACGGGCCTTCCGGCGCCGGCCCCGGCAGCGGCGATTCGGTGAGCGAGAAGGTCGACTTCAGCGGCTTCCTGACGGTGCCGCCGGCCGCCTGCCTGCCCCTCGAGCTGCTGGCAAATGGCGGCTTCGAGTCCTACGACGTGAACCCGGATCTGCCCGACCGCTGGCGGACGCGGCGTCTGGTGCTCCCCGACGAGGGACTCCTCTGCACCGAGGACGGCTGCGACGTGGAGCTCGAAGGCGGCGCGCTGCGCACCCAGCTCCTGCAGAGCATCCTGGTGTCCGGCAATGCCGGCGACACGTTCACGTTCGCTGCGCAGAGCAGCGCGATCGACGTTCCGGCGACCGGCGGCAAGTACCTGGTCGAGCTGCGCATCATCCACGCCGACGGCTCGTCGCAGTCACGCGTGGTCAAGTTCAGCGCCGGCACCCATGGCGCCGAGGTGCGCTCGAAGACCGCCGTCGCGAGCGAGCCCTACGTGCGGCTCAAGGTCCGCGTCGAGTACAGCAGGCCGAGCGGCGTGGTGCGCTTCGACGAGATCAGCGTCGTCAAGGAGCAGTAGACCCGGCGGTCGACCGATGACAAGAGCGCGGCAATCGTGTCGGTGCTGCGATCCGCACGCGACCCGCCTGAGGTCTTCGATCGCGGCTTGCCTTGGCGGCGCCGATCGAGCTTGAATGCCCCTCCAATGATCGCGACCCACACCCCGACGAAGACCCGCCGCCATCTCGCGGTGCTGACGGTCGCCGTGCTCGCAGCGACGACGGCAACCCTGGCCGCCGCCGCACCGCTGACCTTGACGTCGATCTCGCCGCCCATCGTCGATCCGCACGGCGGCACCCGCGTCGTGCTGCGCGGCAGCGGGCTGTCGGACGCGACCGCGGTCACGATCGGCGGCGCGCCCGCGAGCGCCCTGGTCGCGCTCGACGACGGCGCGCTCGAGGCGCTCTCCGGCGCCGTCGCACCGGGCGCCGGATTGGCGGTCACGGTCGTGCGCGGTATCGAGCAGGCGACGCTCGCCTCTGCCGTCGAAGCCTGGAGCCCGGCCGAGATCTCCGGCGCGCGCGTCTTCGACGCGGCTGTCGGGATCTCGGGTAGCGAGGCGGCGAGCAGCTACGAGTGGCAGCGGCTCGTGACGACGATCGCACCGGACTGGATCCAGCGCGACGGCAACACTCTCACCTACCTGCCGGCGACCGGCCGCTTCTGGATGGTCGCCGGCTGGAACGGCTACCCGCCGCCCGACGGCTTCGACTACGTCGACCCCGCGCTCGGGCTGGTCCCGCACGCGACCACCAACGAGGTGTGGTCGTCCGGCGACGGCCTGCGCTGGCGCAAGGATCTCGCCGACGATCACCCGGGCTTCGACCGCCGCCACGGGCACGCGACGCTGATGTGGCGCGACAAGCTGTGGATGATCGGCGGCGACTGGTGGCGCCAGGAGTACAACCACGACGTGGTCTCGAGCCCCGACGGCGTCAACTGGACGGTCGAGGTCGCACAGACGCCGTGGCCCGACCGCGCGGTGCTCGTCGCCGGCGTCTACGACGACAAGCTGTGGGTGGTCGGCGGGCAGACGCTCGACGGCCCGCGCGAGGACTTCGTCTACCACAACGACGTCTGGAGCAGCGCCGACGGCGTCAACTGGCTGCAGGTGGCCGCCGATGCGCCAGCGAGCGCGACCCGCTGGTCGGGGCGCGGCAGCGTCAACGAGCTGGTCGAGTTCAACGGCCGGATGTGGCTGGTCGGCGGCGCCCGCTACCGCGACGACGCCGTCGGCTCGTCGTTCTTCGCCGAGGTGTGGTCCACGACTGACGGCGTGACGTGGACCCAGCACACGGCACCGCCGTGGCAGGGACGCATCTGGCCCGACGTGCGCGTCTGGGACGGCAAGCTGTGGCTGCTGTTCGGTCACGACAACTTCGCCAACCTGAACGACACCTGGTTCACCGAGGACGGCGAGACCTGGACCGCGTTCGCCGCCGACCGCAACGTCCATCCCGGCTCGCACGCGCAGGGCGTCGCCGTGGCGGACGACTTCCTGCTCTACGCGGGCGGCAGCTATTCCTACGGCCTGGGTCCGACGATCCGGGATACCGACAAGTCGGTTTGGCGGCTGAAGGCGTTCCGCGGCACCCTGGTCGATGCCTGGACGGATCGCGGGCTCGACGCGGTCACGGTCGCGGCGAGCGGCTCCGCCCGTCCGCTGCTCGACCCCAACGCGCTCGGCACGGGGATCGCCGGCGTGCAGTTCGACGGCTCGTCGTCGGTGCTCGAGCTCGCGGCCAAAGAGCTCCAGCCCGGCGGGCGTTCCGTGTTCTGGGTCGGCCGCGCGCCGTGGATGCCGAGCCCGCTCGACTGGGACACCCCGCCGGTGCTGAACCCGTTGTGGGCCGTGGTCGGCGACGGCGACGAGCAGTACTGCGCGGCGGGGCTCGCGGACGGCGGCCTCTTCTACACCAGCTCGTCCCCGACCGCCGGCTGGGTGACCGGCGCCACCGGCAACGGCCTGCAGCAGAACGCCGGCGAGGTGCGCTTCGTCGGCTTCACGCACGACGCGAGCGGCACGCTGCAGGGGTGGATCGACGGCGTCCCGGCCGGGAATCCCACCGACCTCGGCTACACTCCGTACCACGGCTGGAGTCGCATCGGCGCCGGCGGCTACGTCCCGATCGCCAGCAGCGCCTACCCGGGAACCTTGGGCGCGGTGATCGTGCTGCCCGCAGCGGCCGACGCCGCGACCGTCGAGCGGATGCACATCTGGGCGCAGGGCCGCTTCGCGACCGCCCCCTGTCCCGCGGCGGCCAGGCCGGCTCTCACGTTGTCCGCCCTCGACCGTCCACCCGGAGCACAGAAGATCAAGCTCGCGGGCACGCTCTCGCTGCCCCAACCCGTCGATCCCGTGATCGACCCACTGCTCGACGGCATCCGGATCGAGATCCGCGACGCCGCGGCGACGATCGTCGATGCGGTGCTACCCGGCGGCGCCTACGATCCGCTCACCCGCACCGGCTGGAAGGTGAACGGCGCGCGCACCAGCTTCACCTTTCTCCACCCGACCGGCATCGACACCCTGACCAAGGCCACCGTCAAGCTCGGCAGGATCGCGGGCGGGCGGCGCGAGGTCCGCGTCCAGGCGAGCGGCAAGGGCGACCTCGCCAGCGTCGGCATGAGCCTGCCGCTCTCGGCCCGCGCGACCCTGCACGCGAGCCCCGGGCTGAGCGATCGCTGCGGCGAGCTGCGCTTCCCGGGACCCGCAGCACCACGCTGCCTGCTGCGCGGCGCGGGCGCGACCATCGGCTGCCGCTGAGCATCGCGCGCGCGGCGCGGGGTCAGTTCCCCGCCTCGACGACCGCCGCCGGAGCCGCTGCCGGCGCCGCTGCCGCTGCCGCGGTCGGGCTCGGCTGCGGCGCCCTGGGCTCGGTGCCGGCGACGAACGCCTGCATGCGCGTCGAGCGTCCGCCGGTGGACAGCAGCCCGGTGGTCGCGTCCACCTGGACCAGGGTGACGTCGTCCGGCTTGACGAAGTCACGCACCGGACGGCCCTCGAGCGCGCGCTCCATGAAGTCGGTCCAGATCGGCGTCGCCGCGCGGCCGCCGGTGAACGAGCCGAGCGTGCGCTCGACGTCGTAGCCGATCCACACGCCGACGATCAGCTCGGGCGTGAAGCCGACGAACCAGGCGTCCATGGAATCGTTCGTCGTCCCTGTCTTGCCGGCGGCCGGGCGGCCGAGCTTGCGCGCTGCCTTTGCCGTGCCGGACTCGACCACCCCGCGCATCATGTCGGTCACGACGTAGGCCGTCGCCGGGTTCATCACGCGCTCGAAGCGCGGGCGCGAGGCCGGGAAGTCGCTCGGGAAGCCGTTCGCGTCGGTCACCGAGGTGACGAACACCGGCTCGAAGCGCAGGCCCGAGGTCGCGAACACGCCGTACGCGCGCGTCAGGTCGAGCAAGGTCACCTCGCTGCTGCCGAGCGCGAGCGACAGGTGGCGCGGGAACTCGGTGGGGAAGCCGAAGATGCGCAGGTGGTCGCGCAGCCGGTCGATGCCGACGTCGAGGGCAAGGCGCACGGACACGGTGTTGAGCGAGTTGATCAGCGCGGTGCGCAGCGGCACCGCTCCCATGTACTTGTTGCCGAAGTTCTTCGGCGTCCACGAGCCGCGGCGTCCATCGGGCAGCGAGATCGGCGAGTCCTGCACGATCGTCGACGCGGTGTAGCCGTGGTCGATCGCGGCGGCGTAGATGAACGGCTTGAACGCCGACCCAGGCTGACGCCGGGCCTGGACCGCGCGGTTGAACTGGCTGCGCTTGAAGTCGACGCCCCCCACCAGGGCCTTGACCTCGCCATTCTCGGGATCGATCGCGACCAGCGCACCTTCGATCTGTGGTTCGCGGTCGAGCGCGAACCGCATCACGCCGTCGTCGCCGCGGGTGACGGGATCGACCGAGACGATGTCGCCGCTGCGGTAGGGCGTCGCCGCGCGCGGCAAGCCACCGGGCTCCTCGCGCGGCACCACTCCTGGCTCCCACGGCGTGCGGATCAGGATCTTGTCCGCATCGACGGTGGTCACCACCGCCTGCTGCGGCCCCTCGCGCGGCCGGCTCGCGCGCTGCCGCTCGAGGTAGTCGTCGATGCGGTTCGCCGGCAGATGACGGATGGCACGGCGGACGCCGAGGCGGCGCTCGATCGTACCCAGGTGTTCGCGCAGCACCTCCTCGGCAGCACTCTGCAGGCGCAGGTCCACGGCGGTGTGCACCTGCAGCCCGAGGGTCGCGAAGGCGTTGCCGTACTCTTCCTCGAGCAGGCTGCGGACGTGCTCGACGTACCAGGGCGCGGCGTCGGAGGAGACCGACTTGCGGCTCGCGATCTCGGTCGGCGTGCCGAGCGCCGCGGCGCGCTCGTCCGCGGTCACGAAGCCGGCGGCGAGCATGCGGTCGAGAACGGAGCGCTGGCGCCGCAGTGCGGCCTCCGGGTGGCGGCGCGGGTCGTAGCGGCTCGGCGCCTGCGGCAGGCCGGCGAGCAGTGCCGCCTGCGCGAGGGTGAGCGCGCCCGGCTCGACCTCGAAGTAGGAGCGCGCCGCCGCCGACAGTCCGTAGGTCCCGGCGCCGAAGTAGATGTGGTTCAAGTACAGATAGAAGATCTCGTCCTTGGTGAGCTTCGACTCGAGCTCGAGGGCGAGGATCAGCTCCTTCGACTTGCGCTCGAAGCTGCGCTCGGGCGACAGCAGGAGCTGCTTGACGACCTGCTGGGTGATCGTGCTCGCGCCCTGCACGATCTCGCCGGCCTGCAGATTCGCCAGAATCGCGCGCGCGATGCCCGCGGCGTCGATGCCGGGGTGCTGGTAGAAGTCGGCGTCCTCGGCGGCGAGGAAGGCGAGACGGACCTGCTCGGGCACCTCGGCGATCGGCAGCAGGTAGCGTCGCTCGACGTAGAACTCGCCGATCGGCGCGCCATCGGCGGCAAACACCCGCGTCGCCGTCGGCGGCCGGTAGTCGAGCAGCTCGGTGACCGCGGGCAGGTCCTGGGTGAGCTCACGCCAGACGGCGAACGCAGCCAAGGCGACGAGCACGACGAGCAGCACGCCGCTCCACAGGACGACACGCAGGACGACTCGCAACAGCAGCTTCACGGGCGCGCCACCTCCCGCCGCGGCGCGGCTTGCCAGGAGCGCGGGTCGACACTGATCCGCGCTCGCACCGCAGGTGGTGCGGCGGTCTCGCGCACCGAAGGCTGGGCCACCACCACGCGCGCGGCAGCGACCCCGTGCTGGTCGGCGAGCGCGCTCGCCACGCGCGTCAGCCGTGTCGCCACGAGTGCGGCGAGGCGGTCGTCCGCGATCGGTGGTCCCTCGGCGACGAGCTCCGCGAGCGCGGCCTCGTCGTCCGCGTCGAGCTGGCCCGCCTTGCCCGCGCTGCGCTCCTCGAGCGCGTTCCGGATGCGCTCCTGCTGGTCGCGCACCCCGATCGCCCGCAGCACGCGCATGAAGCCCGCCGGCTCGTCCAGCTCCGTTGCCAGCACCTGCTCGGCGAGCCAGCGACGGTCGGCGCTCGAGATCGCGCCGCTGAGCTCGACGACGACGTCGCGTCGCGCCGCGAGCAGCTCGGCGAGCGACGCGAGCTGACGCGCCGCCGGCGTGCTCAGCTCGGCGCGGCCCGGGGAAAACGCGATCTGGATCGGTGCCTCGGGGAGCGGCGCCTGCCGCGCGCGCGCGACCGCGTCGCGCACCGCGCCCGCCACCACGTCGGCGAGCGGACGGCCGCCGTCGTCGCCCGGCGAGGACAGCGGTAGCTGGAAGGTCACGTCGCCGTCCGCGTCACGGAGTGCGGCGAGCGCGACCTCGACCGGCATGCCGAGCGCCTGGCGCAGCTCCGCTTCGCCGCCGCCGAGCCTCGGCTCGTGCAGCTTGAGGGTGGTGTCGGCGCTCCACCGCCCTCCCGCGAACGAGACGCGTGACAGAAAGGAGCCGGTGCCGGCGGTGAAGCGATAGGGCAACCCGGCCTGGGCGAAGTAGGGCGCCGCGGCAGCGAGCGGCAGCGACTGCACCGAGACCTCGAGCTCGCGTCGATCGGCGTGGCGCGCGCCGCCGACCAGGAGCGTGCCCCAGCGTGGGTCGCTGCCTTGCAGGACGAAGTTTCCCAGCGTCACCGCCGGCAGGCGAAGATCCTGCGCCCAGCCCTCGGTGAGCACGAGATCGAGGCCGACGGGCGGCTCGGCCGCCCGGTCGACCAGCAGCACCCGGCCGCCGCGGCTGCGCACCGCGGCGACGATCAGCTGGGCACGAGGCACCACCACCGCGGGTACGGGCGCTTCAGCCTCCGCCGCGGCGACCGTCGCGGCCGTTGCGGGTGACGGGACCGGAGAAGGCGACACGCCGTCGCCGGGATCGCCGCTGCCGTCGTCGATCGGCTCGGCAACGAACGGCGGCAGCAGCCAGCCCTCGGGCGTTCGGGTGAGCAGCGCGTACGGAGAGGTCACGGTCGCGTCCGAGATCCTGACCGTGGCGGGCACGAAGTCGGCGCCGTCGCCGCCACCCGGCGAGATTGCGGCGACGGTGAGCTGGAGCGCGCCGGCGCCGATCGCGAACGCGCCGGGCTCCGGGCCGGCGAGCCAGACGTCGCTCACGGTCACCTTGCCACGCACGTCGACGGGATCCTTGGCCGCACCGGGTTCGATCTCGAGCGTCAGATCGGCGGCGCCGAGACCGGTCTGCGCAAGGTCTGCGAACGGCATGCCGAACGTCCGCGCGAATGCCGGGGCATCGACACCGCTCGCGGTGAGGCGGCCGTCAATGGTCAGGCCGCGCGTCATGCGTGCGGTGCCGTCGAACACGGCAACGCCGCCGCCGCGCCCGATCCACGCCCGCAGCGGCGACCAGTACGCACCTGGGCCGATGCTCTCACCCGACACGCTCGCCGCGAGGACCACGACGGCGCCGTCGCTGCCGGCGACGTGCAGCCGCGCGAACGGCGTGGCGAGGTGGCCGATCGTCCAGCTCCACGGCGCGGCGGCACTCACGGCTGGCGGCCTCGCCGGACGCCGGCCGCGCGGCGCCGGCTCGGGGGCCAACCGCACGCCGTCGAGCAGCGGGATCGGAGCACCGAGGTCGGGGCGCAGGGCAAGCCGTGCTCCGTGCAGGGTCAGCGACCCGACGGTGACGCGGCGTTGCAGCAGGTCGAGCGCGTCGAGCTCGACCTCCGCGCGGCGGACAGCGAACGCCGGCTCGTCGAGCGCCGGAACCTGGGCCGCGATCCGCCGCAGCCGGAGCCGCCCGGTGAGCAGATCACGCCGTCCCGGGTCGCGCTGGTAGTGAAGCTGCCCGGACAGGCGTCCCGCGACGGACCAGCCGAAGCCCTCGAGGTAGGGCGTCAAGCGCGCAATCGGTACGTCCTTGACGCGAATCAGGGAGTCTATCACGACACCGCGGTCCTCGAGATCCGAGCTGCCGTCGATCCGGATCCGTCCCCCCTCGACCACCGCGTCGATGCGGAGATTGGGCGCGCGCCCGAACGCGCTCGCCCGCCGCGCCAAGGTGGACACCTGCGCGTCGCGCACGCCCACCTCGAGCGCCGCGGGATCGCCCACGGCGAGGCCGCGCAGCCGCACCTTGGTATCGCGCAGCACCACGCGGTCGAGCGCGAAGGTCCAGCCGGCCGGCAGCTCCGGGGTGGGATCGACGCGGATGAACTCCTCCAGGCTCGAGCCGGCCCCCCGCAACCGCTCGAGGTCGATGCTGGCCGACTCGAACGCGACCTCGCGCACCAGCAACGAGCGATGGAGCAGCGGCAGCCACTGGGCGTCGATCAGGACGCGAGCCGCCGCGATCGCCGGAGGAGCGCCCTCTTCCGCCGGCGACCAGCCCGGGCCCTGCACGGTGACCCCGCGCAAGGTGAAGACGGCGTCGATCGGCGAGAAGCTGACGTCGCCGATCTCCACCTCCGCCCCGAGCACGCGCGACAGCCGCGCTTCCAGCAGCGGACCGAGGATGACCGAGAACGCGAGGCGCAGCACGAGGAGCGCAGCCAGCAGCGGCAGCCACACCCGCCAGCGCGAACGCCGCCGCGGACGCCCGGCAACCGACTCCGCCTCGGGATCGTCCCGAGACGGCTCACCGGGTGCTGCGTCGGTCGGGGCGGAGCTACCGGAATCGTTCAAAGCGCTCCGATCGTAGCCCCAAGCCGCTCGGAGACAAGCTCCAGCAGGGTGGGGCCGTCACGTCAGATCCCCGCTCGCCACGCGCTCGCGCGTGCGTCAGCGCGCGCACGCCGTGCCCGGCACCGCGCGAACGTTGACGGTCGCCGCGGCGTCCGCGTGCGCGACCGCCAGGGTCGGCGCGCACGGCTCCGACAGCACCGTGCCGCCTTCGACCACGACCGCGTAGCCCGCGCCGTAGGCGCTCGGCGGCACCACGATCGTCGTCGGGTGATCGTTCACGGTGGCGACGATAGCAGCGAGCCCGGCACGGCCGAAAGCCGGCGAATCCCGCACGGGCCTACTGCGAGGCGATCGCGGCGCGCGCCTCGCCCTCCGGGTCGCGGTACTCGACACCGTCGACCTCGACCACGACGCGGTGCAGGCGGCCGGTGAACGCGAACGGCCCCTGGTAGTCGTCGGTGACGGCGGGCTCGCCGCCGCGGCCGCAGGTGAGGCCCGCCCCGGTGATCGAGAAGCGCGCCGGCGTGAACTGGTCGATCGCGACCTCGCCCACCACTTCGCCATCGACGAGCAAGCTGCCCGTCCCGCGGTGCTCGCCGCTGCGCGCAAAGCGAAAGGCGAGCACGTGGCGGCCGGGGGGCAGCTCGCGGTCGGAGACGATGCGATGCTCCTCCATGGCGACGAAGTTGTGCACGTAGCGGAGCCGGCCACCCTGGACGTAGAGCGCGTATCCGCCGAGCAGCGAGCCCATGGCGAGCAGCACGCCCTCGTCGCCGGGGGCGAGCTCGACCTCAGCCGAGATCACGTGCGAGCGGTTGCGCACGTTGACCGCCGCGACCTCGGGAATCTGGCCGGAGCCGGGGAAGTAGACGTAGCGCGCGCGCGGCAGCACCAGCGACGGGCGTTCCAGCACCAGCTCCGACAGCGCGCGGTTGTCGAGCGGCAGCACCTGGTAGCGCTCGGCCTCGCGCCACCACAGCGCGACCAGCTCGGCCAGCTTCTCCGGCTGCGCCGCGGCGAGGTCGTTGCACTCCGCGACGTCATGCTCGACGTCGTAGAGCTCCCACGGGTCGTCGTCGAAGTTCTGCCGCGGGTCCTGGATCTGGCGGTAGGTCACCGCCTTCCAGCCACGGTGGTAGAGCGCACGGCAGCCGAACATCTCGTAGTACTGCGTCTCGTGGCGGCCGGGCGCGGCGGCGTCGGCGAAGCTGTACGCGAAGCTGGTCCCCTCGACCGGCCGCTGTGCGACGCCGGCGATCTCCGCCGGCGGCTCGACCTTCAGGACGTCGAGCACCGTCGGCAGGAGGTCGATCGCGTGCACGTACTGTCGCCGGACCTCGCCGCGCGCGGCGATGCCGCACGGCCAGTGCACCAGCAGCGGATCGGCGACGCCGCCCTCGTGCACCTCGCGCTTCCAGCGCCGGAACGGCGTGTTGCCCGCCACCGTCCAGCCCCACGGATAGTTGTTGTGGCAGCGCGGCCCGCCGATCTCGTCGATGCGCGCCAGCGCCTCCTCGAGCGGGCGCGGCGCCATGTTCCACGGGCGCAGGTCGTTCAGCGACCCGAACGGACCGCCTTCGGAGCTAGCACCGTTGTCGGACACCACCAGCACCAGCGTGTCGTCCAGATCGCCGACCCTCTCGAGGAAGGCGAGCAGGCGTCCGAGCTGGTGGTCGGTGTGTGACAGAAAGCCGGCGAAAGCCTCCATGTAGCGCTCGTAGAGGCGGCGCTCGTCGGCCGAGAGCGCCTCCCACTCCGGCACCCAGTCGGGCCGCGGCGACAGCGCGATACCCGGCGGAATCACGCCGGAGGCGATCTGTCGCGCGAGCGTCTCCTCGCGCCAGGCATCCCAGCCACCCGCGAAGCGCCCGCGGTAGCGCGCGATCCACTCCTCGGGCGCCTGGTGCGGCGAGTGGCAGGCTCCGGTCGCGAGGTAGAGGAAGAACGGCTTGTCCTCGTCGATCGCGCGCAGATCACCGACCAGACCGATCGCGTGGTCGATCAGGTCCTCCGTCAGGTGGTAGCCCTCGGCGATCGAGCGCGGCGGCCGCGTCTGGTGGTTGTCGGCGATCAGCGCCGGCGCGAACTGGTGCGTCTCGCCGGTGAAGAAGCCGTAGAAGCGCTCGAAGCCGCGGCCGAGCGGCCAGCGGTCGCGCGGTGCGGCGACGTGGCACTCGTCCTCCGGCGTCAAGTGCCACTTCCCGACCGCCCACGCGGAGTAGCCCTGCGGCACCAGCATCTCGGACAGGAAACCGTTGCTGCGCGGGATGCGCGCGGTGTACCCCGGAAACCCGGTCGCGAGCTCGATGATGCGGCCCATGCCGTTCGAGTGGTGGTTGCGACCGGTCAGCAAGCACGAGCGCGTCGGCGAGCACAGCGCCGTGGTGTGGAAGTTGGTGTAGCGCAGGCCCGCGGCCGCGAGACCGTCGAGCGCCGGGGTCGCGATGTCCGAGCCGAAGCAGCCGAGCTGCGCGAAGCCGACGTCGTCGAGCACCACCAGCAGCACGTTCGGTGCGTCCGCCGGCGCGCGGCGCGGCTCCGGCCAGTGCGGCGTCGACTCCCAGTAGTGGCGCCCGACCACGCCGCGGAAGGCGTCGGACACTCAGAAACCTCCGGTCGCGCGTGTCGACATTCGTCGACGATAACAACCGCAGCGCCGGGAAGGGAAGCGGAGCGGGATCTCGACCTGCCTAGGCGCGCAGCGCTTGCTGAAAGGCAGGGGCAATTCTGCGGTGCGGCGGTTGGCTCGCCTGGCCCTGCGCTCGGTTCGACGAGCGGGGCACCCGCCCCCTCGTCCGCCCCGCTCGCGCGGCTACCCACATCTCGCTTGATGGCTCGTCCCAGTCGAGGTCCGGCCAGCGCTCCGCAGCAAGCGCGTTTGCTCGCCGCTCTCGGTGTGGCTACGGTGTAAGCACATCCAGGAGGTTGGCAGGATGAAGGCGCGCATCGTTCGCATCGGGAACTCGAAGGGGATTCGCATCCCGAAACCGCTCATCGAACAGACGGGACTGAGTGACGAGGTGTCGATCGAGGCCGAGGGAAATCGTCTCGTGATCCGTGCAGCGCGGCCGCCACGCGCCGGCTGGGCAGCGGCGTTTCAGGCGATGGCCGCGGCGGGTGACGACCGCTTGCTCGACGCGGAGGCGATCTCGGGGTCCGCATGGGACGAGCGTGAGTGGCGGTGGCGGTGAATCGCTTCGAGGTCTACCTGGTCAGCCTCGATCCGACCGTCGGCAGCGAGATCCGCAAGACCCGACCCTGCCTCATCGTGTCACCCGACGAGATGAACCTGCATATTCGCACGGTGATGGTTGCCCCGATGACGACCAAGGGCCGGCCCTATCCGACCCGCGTTCGCTGTCGGTTCGGCGGCAAAACGGGACAGGTCGTCCTGGATCAGTTGCGAACCGTGGACATCGCCCGCCTCGTGCGGAAGCTCGGTCGCATCGACAAGCGCACCGGCAGCGCTGTTCTCGCGGTGTTGCAAGAAATGTTCGCGCAGTAGTTCGCGGTGGCCCTGGTCTCAGTCGCTCTCATGTTCGTCGGCATCCAGCGGCGAACCAGGAGACATCGAGCTGGCTCTACGCGAGTGGCGCGCAGGAGAACCGCCGCCGTGCCTGGTCGAGCTCGGTGGCACGCTCGGCGCTCGCGACCAGCGTTCGCGTGAGGACGATCCCGCTCGCGCTCGGCACCTCGACCAGCGTGGCACCGTCCGGCACCGTCACCTTGGTACCGACGCGCGCGAGCACCAGGTCGACCGTCCCCGAGGCCGCAGCGCGGTCGTTGACGACGAAGAAGTTGTCGGTGTTGGCGGCGAACATCGACAGCGACCAGTAAGTGTCGCGCGGCACCTCGGCGCGGATCCGCAGCGGACGCCCGGACACGTCGAACGCGCAGCCGGCGTAGAGCAGGTCCGGGCTCGGGCGGACGATTCCGCGCGCGGTCTCGTCGGCGCGCGGTGGAAACACCGCCTGGTTGAAGCCCGCATTGGCCGCCATGCCCGCGGTCGCGAAGCGCATCACGATGCGTGGCAGCAGATACACGGTGGCGGCGTGCACGACGATCGCGACGCCGAGCGCGAGCAGCAGCCAGCGCGTCCAGCGCGGCCGCGGCCTCATGCGCAGCGCTCCTTGACGATGCGCGGCAGCGCCACGCCGCCGAGATCGGCGACGACGGCGGGCTCGGGGTTGTACATGCGCAGGGTGAGCGAGAACGGCTGCGCCGGCGCGGCCGGTCCGGCGGAGATCCAGTTCGTCTCCTGCGGGCTACCGCCGACCAGCAGCGTGAAGCCGCCGTCGGCGGCGCGCGCGACGCCGGTCTTGTTCACCGAGAAGCGCCCGCCCGACCCCGGAATGAGGAAGTGGTCCGCGCCGTAGGCGGTGATCGACCACCAGCGCGACGCCGGATCGCGCCCTTCGACGCGGTACACGCACGACGAGAGCAGCAGCGCGCCGCCCTCGTCGGCGAACGCGGTGAAGTAGACGGTCTCGGACTTCTCGAGCGCGAGCAAGCCGCCGAGCGCGACGCCGGCGCGGAGATACGGCCCGGCGCTGCTCGAGCCGATGTTCTCGTTGGTCGCCCAGGGGCCGCTCTGCACGCCGCCGCCCGCGAACTGGTTGCGCGCCGCCCACAGCGCCGAGAGCAAGCCGATCAGCACCGCGCACATCAGCAGCGCGGTCACTCCGAGTGCGCGCCGCACGCGGTTGCCTCTCCCGGCACCGGCTGTCATCGTCACGCGTTCTAGCGCGACCACCGTTAGAGAGGAACCAGACCGATGTTCGACATCCGCCAGCGCACGCTCGCCAGCAACGGCATCAAGATGCACGTCGCCGAGAGCGGCCCCGACGACGGACCGCTGGTGCTGCTCTGCCACGGCTTCCCGGAGAGCTGGTACTCGTGGCGGCACCAGCTTCCGGCGCTCGCCGCGGCGGGCTTCCACGCGGTCGCACCCGACATGCGCGGCTACGGCCAGACCGACAAGCCGGCGAGCGTGCAGGCCTACACGCAGCTGCACCACGTCGGCGACATGGTCGGGCTGCTCGACGCGCTCGGAGCGAAGACCGCGACCATCGTCGGACACGACTGGGGCGCGCCGGTGGCGTGGAACGCGGCCCTGCTGCGGCCTGACCGCTTCACCGCCGTCGCCGGGCTGAGCGTGCCGTGGTCACCGCGCTCGCCGATGGCGCCGACGCAGATGATGAAGATGCTGTTCGGCGACCAGTGGTTCTACTTCCTCTACTTCCAGGAGCCGGGCCGCGCCGAGGCCGAGCTCGACGCGAACACCGCGACCTTCCTGCGTGCCTTCCTGTACTCGATCTCGGGCGACGCGCCGATCGGGTGGCTGGCGAGCACGGTGGGCGGCCCGAAGACCGGCAAGATGCTCGAGCACCTGCTCGTGCCAGACACCCTGCCGGCGTGGTTGAGCGAGCAGGACCTGGCGTTCTACACGCGCGAGTTCGAGCGCGACGGCTTCCGCAGCGGCCTCAACTGGTATCGCTGTGCGGATTCGACCTGGGAGCTCACCGCTGCCTGGAGCGACGCCCGCATCCACCAGCCGGCGCTGTTCATCGCGGGCGACCGCGACGGCGTGATCACGATGATGCCGGGCGCGGTCGACGCCATGAAGGAGACCATGCCGGGACTGCGCCGGGCCCTGGTCCTGCCCGGCTGCGGACACTGGACGCAGCAGGAGCGGCCGGACGAGGTCAACGCGACGCTGCTCGAGTTCCTGAAGGGACTCTGAGCACGACGTCGCCGACGACCTGCGAGCATCCCTTCGCCCGCAGGAGCACTCGCTCGCAAATGCTTGCGTTGCACGCCGGAACGTATTCTGAGGACCGCCAGTGCCCCGGCCGGCCCTGGTCGTCCGGCTGCCGACCGGAGGAGGGAAGCCCGATGCGCTCACATTTCAGACGATGCGTCGAAGCTGGACGCACGCTCTCGCTGCTCGCCCTCCTGGCCGCCGGCGTCGCCTGCTCGAACGGTGGCGGAACGGGCACCCCGCAGGTGCCGACCGCGCCGGGCCCCGAGGGGGTACTGCCGGCGCCCGCGCCGGACGAGGGCATCCAGCTCACGATCACCAACCACGAGGTGCCGATCGGGGGTGAGACCGAGATCTGCCAGCTCTTCATGCTCGACAACGAGGAGCCGCTCGAGATCGGCGGCTTCGAGATCGCGCAGCCGCTCGGCAGCCACCACTTCGTGGTCTACTCGTACGAAGGAAACGGCGCCGACATGTACCCGAAGGGCCAGTTCAAGGCGTCGGGCTGCAACGGCGTCGGTCCGCCCGACTCGATGAACCTCGTCCAGGTGGGCGGCGCGGGCGACGACTACGAGAATATCCAGTACCCCGCCGGCACCGGCATCCGGCTGCGGCCGCACCAGCCGATTTTGCTCAACTCGCACTACACCAACAGCACCGGGCAGCCGTTCAGCCCGACCGTCTACGTCAACCTGTACTTCGCCAAGCAGAAGATCGTGAACACGCTCGAGGCGTCGACGATCAGCAACTACAGCATCTTCGTGCCGCCGCGCCGGACCGCGACCACGACCGCACGCTGGACGGTGCCGTTCGACCTCTACTACATCCTGCTCTCCTCGCACGAGCACAAGCGCGGCGAGAAGTTCACCGCGCGCATCGTCGAGGGCGCGGTCGACCGCCCCGAGGGTGACCGCATCGGACGCTCGTACGGCGACGACACGCGCGCCGAGGGCAGCAAGCCCGAGCCCGGGCACTTCTACCGCAGCGACGAGTGGGAGCACCCGACGGTGCTGACCTACGACGAGCCCCGCCTGTTCCGGAAGGGCACGGTGGTCGAGTTCGCCTGCACGCAGGGCAACGAGAAGGACACGCCGGTCACCTTCGGACCGCTGTCCGAAGACGAGATGTGCATGGTGACCGGAATCTACTACCGCGCGCCGTCGGCACCGCCGATCGGCGCGCGCATCCCCGGCTGCCTGCCGCAGGACCAGCAGCTCATCTGCAGCGCCGACCCGGTCACCGGCGGGAGCGAAACGGTGTGCGGCGACGGCCGCAAGGGTGCCGCGGAGGAATGCGACCGCGGCGCCGAGAACCTCGAGCGCCGGCGAGAGGTCAAGCGGGTGGCGGCAAACGCCGCCACCCCGAACGGCAGCGGCGGCTGCACCGCGGACTGCCGTCTCGAGCTCGCGAGCAACGCACCGCTCGGCAGGCATCCCTTCCCGATCGTCTTCAGCGGACCCACCTCCGGCACCACCGACTTCCTGAACTCGATCACCAACGGCTCCTCGGTCGATGGCGCCCTCGGCATCGTCACCGACGGCACGCTCGATCTCGAGGCCGGCATCCCCGACACAAACGGACTCGCGTCGCTGTCGCAGACCGCGACCGTGACCATCGGCATCCCCTTGCTCGGCAACAGCGGCTCGTTCTGCGTGCGACTCTACCCGAGCCTCGGCACCGGCTCGCTGCGCTGCCGCGGCGGCGCCTCGGGATCGAACATCCGCGCCACGATCGACAACGCGAGCGGAACGGCGCTGCCGACCGACGTCCAGATCGAGCTCGGACTCGGCACCAGCTCACCGGGAGCGGCCTCGCTCTTGATGAACGCGAGCCTGCTGCAGGTCGCGGGCGGTCCCGAGGAATGCTTGACGCGCGACTGGAGCGCCGACGTGGTCAACCCGATCCCGTTCACCACCGGCAACGTCACCGGCCGCATCGACAACGCCAACGGCAAGCCGGGCACCACCATCGTGCTGAGCCGCGACGGCGAGGGCTTCGACTGCTCGCGCTGGGGCGAGAGCGAAGCACCTGGCATCCTCTACGCGATGCCGCTGGTCGCGCCGAACTCGGCACCAGGCTTCGGCGACGTGGTGACGTTGCTCTCGCTGGCGGCGCGCGAGCGCGTCGAGCTCGAGCCCGAGGAGCCGGAGCCCGAGCCGACGCCCGGCAGCGGACCGACGCCGATCGGCGGCGAGCTGCTCGTGATCCGCGACGAGATCTTCGCGGTGCGCTGCGCGCAGAGCTCGTGCCACGCGGACCAGACGCGCGCCGGCGGGCTCGTGCTGAACGGCGACGACGTCTACGACCAGCTGGTCGGCGTGGCCGCGCTCAACCCCGCGGCGCGCGACGCGGGCGCGCTGCGCGTGATCGCGGGCTCGCCCGAGGCGAGCTTCCTGGTGCGCAAGCTCACCGGAGACCTGGCCGCCGACGAGGGACTACCGATGCCGTTCGGCGGCGCCACCATCCCGCCCGCGGAGATCGAGCGTATCCGGGCCTGGATCGCAGCCGGCGCGCCGGCGAGCTGACGGCGCGCCGGCGAATCGATCCAACCCTCGGAGCGGAGTACGTGGTCACTTGTTGGCCGTGAGCTCGGCCTCGGGCACGCGATTCGAGATCGGCGGGATGTTCGTCAAGTAGCGATACACCGAGCGCAGGTCGGAGTCGTTCAGGCGCGCCAGGTTCTGCCAGGGCATCGGCGGCAGGATCGGCCGGGCCACGCCGAAGTGCCTTCCGGTGCGCATCGCCTCGACGAAGATCTGCTCGCTCCACGCACCCATGCCGGTGTCCTCGTCCGGGGTGAGGTTGCTGCCGTAGCTCACCCCCCACGGTCCAGCGAAGGCGGTGCTGGTGACGGCGCCGAGCGACGTCCACGGGCCCGGCGGCAGCCTGGGCGGCGGCGGCATCTTCAGATTGGCCGGGTGGCCGGACAGCATACGATCCATGTCGGGTTCGGGACCGTTCGGTCCTTCCTTCAAAGGCGTGTGGCAATCGTTGCAACCGCCGATCTTCACCAGGTAGCCGCCACGCTCGATCATCCCCTCGACGGCGGCCTGCGGCGGGGTCGATGTGACCACCGGCGTCGCGGCCTTGCCCGCTGCCTCCGGCGCCACCCGAGCGGGCGCTTCGTGGCCGAGGACGGGAGGATTCTCCTGCGCGGACACGCTCGCGGCAGCGCGAAGCATGGTCAGCGCCGCCACGATGATGGGAAGGATCGATGCTCGACGCAGGGTCATTCGGAACGCTCCTTTGTGCTCGTCATCTGGTTTGGTCGGGAAGTTCGCGGCGGCTCGCGCAGCAAGAGCGGTGCCGACGTGACCCGCAGCAACGGCTTCTCGCCCGCTGCGCGCCAGCCTGATAACGGGCGTCCATGAGCGAACGGCTGCAGGGCAAGGTCGCGATCGTCGTCGGCGGCGGACAGACCCCGGGCGAGACGATCGGAAACGGCAAGGCGACGGCGATCCTGTTCGCGCGCGAGGGTGCGACGGTGGTCGTCGTCGATCGCAACGAGGCGGCGGCACGCGACACCGAGCAGGCGATCGCCGCGGAGGGCGGCGGCGCGAGCGTGGTCGTCGCCGACGTGACGCGCAGCGACGACTGCGCGCGCATCGCGGCCGAGTGCATCGCGAGGCATGGCCGCATCGACGTGCTGCACAACAACGTCGGCATCGGCGTCGCCGGCGGTCCGGTCGAGCTCGAGGAGAAGGACTGGGACCGCGTCGTCGACGTCAACCTGAAGGCCATGTACTTGACGTGCAAGCACGTGCTGCCGCACATGGAGCGGGCACGCGCGGGCGCGATCGTCAACATCTCGTCGCTGGCCTCGCTGATCTGCTCGCCGGTTCCGATGCTGGTCTACAACACCACCAAGGCCGGCGTGAACGCGCTGACACGATCGATCGCGATGCAGTACGCAGCCAGCGGCGTGCGCGCGAACGCGATCCTGCCGGGTCTCATCCACACCCCGATGGCGGTCGACGAGGTCGTGCGGCGCTACGGCGTCGACCGCGACAAGCTGGTGCGCGTACGCGACCAGGCGGTGCCGATGCAGCACATGGGTGAGGCCTGGGACGTCGCCTTCGCCGCGCTCTACCTCGCGTCGGACGAAGCCAAGTACGTGACCGGCGTGCTGCTGCCGGTCGACGGCGGCCTCACCTGCAAAGGCTGAAGGGCCCCGTCACCTGTAAATCGGGACCGGGAACGTCGTGCGGAAATCGGGCCCGGCCGTCGGCAGACCGACCGTCACCACCCAGCGCACCGGACGCGACGCGTACGAGCTCGTGCCACGCGCCTTCGCCGGCACCGCGAACGTGAGCTGCGCCCACGAGCCGCCCTCGGGGCGGTCGTGCAGCGGGAACGCCTTCTTGTCGGCGTAGATCTCCTCGGCGTCGGCCGCGGGCTCGTCGCCGATGACGGGGTTCTCGGAGCGGTCGCGCAGGCAGCGCAGGGTCGCCGCAAGGGGAGCACCACCGGCGAGGCTGCGCGCGGTCTCGAAGCGAGCGCTGAAGGTGCCGCTGGGCCTGACCGGCACGCCTTGCCAGCGCAGGAACGAGCGCCCGGCCCGGAGGCGCCGCCAGATGCGACGCGCCGTCGCGACCAGAATCGCAACCCCGATCACGTCGAGGATCGCGAGCACGATCCACACCCCCCACCACGAGAACGGCAGCCGCCACACGGTGTGAAAGGGCGTCAAGAACGCCACCCAGAGCACCAGTGCGAGCAGGTTCGGCAGCACCCGCTCGGCCTTGATCGGTCCGCTGCCGTCGCGGCCCCAGGCCCGGTCGCGCAGCCACGGCTCGCTGGTCGTGGTCGAGCGCGCGCGCGCGCGGCGCTCGATCCACGCGCCTTTCAGCCCGATCTTCACGAACAGGTAGCCGAACAGGATGAAGAGCCCGGCGAAGTGGTAGATACCATGGCGCTCGTCGGGGTCGGCGTCACCCTTGATCGTGATCAGGAATGCCGCCAGGACACCCACCGCCATCGCCACGAGACCGGCGATCGCATGTGGGATCCCCTGCGGCGGCGACAGGCGATCGTCCGCGGGGCCGTCCTCCTCGTCCGGTGCGTCTTCGTCTTCGTCCGCGTCGCCCGCTTCCGGCGCGTCAGCTTCCGTCGCGGCACCGGCGGTGGCCGGGTCCGCCCGCATCAGGCGCCACGAGCGCAGCAACGGACGCACCGAAGCGAGTGTCGTCAAGGCGACGAAGCCGATCAGGACGTAGGGAATCCCCCAGGGCTCGTCACCGATCTCGAAGCCGAGCTTCCACAGCCAGCCGCGGACTCCCTGTGGATCGATGACCGAGATCGCGACCGTCGCCGCCTCGCGAACGTCGGCGTCGGCATCGCTGTCCGCCACCACGCGCAGGTCGGGCAGTGCCGCAGAAGCCCCGAGGCCGATCCGGCCGAGCGTCCCCGCCGCGAGGTAACGTACCTCCGGCCGATCGCTCACGAGCGCGCCGGCGAGCAGCGGCACCGCGGGCGCGCCGATGCGAAACAGACACTCGGCGGCTTCGTCGCGCACGACCCCTTTCTCGTCGGACAGCGCCCCGAGCAGCGCGGGCGCCGCGAGCGCGGCTGCGGCACCCATGCGCTGCAGGGCGTAGACGCCGGTGAGGCGATCGATCCACTCGTCCTCGCGAAGCTTGGCCAGCGCCGAGCAGGAGCAGTGCTCTCAGCCGATCGACCACTCGGCGGACAGCCGCGGACGCGGCGCGTACGAGCACAGCATGCCCGTCTTGACGCTGACGTCGAGGTGCTCGGCGAGGCCGGCGTCGTGCGCGGCGAGCTTGCGGATCGCGTAGCGGATCGCCTTGGTCACCCGCAGCCGCGCGCGCTCGGCGGTGCTGTTGCCCTGGCGCAGCCGCGAGCCGAAGCCGACCATGCGCGACAGCTCGGACTCGAGGAAGCGCGTCTCCTCGTCGATGCGCTCGAGCTGGCCGAGATCGTTGCGGCCGCGCGCCTCCTCGGTCTCCCCACGCAACTCGGCGAGACGCTCGCGGTACTCGGCGACGGCACGCGCGTCGCCCACCGCCAGCGCCTGATCGAGCGTACCCGACACCCGCACGGCGGGATCGGCGCGCCGCGCCCGCGCCACGGCCGGCGCCGTACCGTCACCGGCGGGCAGTCCGTCGAGCGCTGCGAGATCCCACGCGGTGACCTCGCGATCCGGGTACGCCAGCAGATGCGCGATGTAGCCGAGCCCGAGCGAGTGGCGCTCGCGGATCGTCCTGCCCTCGAACAGGATCGTCCAGATCGCGCCTTCGCGCCGCAGCGCGTAGCTTGACGTGGCCGGCGCCCGGTTGCCGTTGCCCGCGCGCGCAGGGGCTCCAGCCGGACCGCTGGCGGCGCGCGCACCGCGCCGCGAGACGAGTCCGACGACCGTCGCGCCACCACGGCCCGCGGCGGCCGCCATCGAACGACGTCCGCCCGCGACCAGCGCCAGGCGTGGCTCCTCGGCCTCGTTCCAGCCTGCGCTCGCGCTCCGCTGGCGCACCTCCTCGAGAGCACGCTCGGCACGCGGCAGCAGCTCCGCGAGCCCGAGCTGCAGAGCCGTCGCGTGCGCGGCCGTGGCGAGCTCGAGCGCCAGCGTCTCGTCGGCGGCATGACCGCGCGCGGCGAGCAGGCGCGCGTACTCGGCCTGTGTGCGTGCGACCCACGACCGCGCGCCGAGCTGGCCGTGCTCGCGCAGCGCGTGCGCGAAGTGCTCCGCGGCGACGTCGCGCTGACCGAACGTGTGCGCGAGCCGCGCCAGATAGAAGGAGACGCAGCCGAGGAAGATCACCGCCGGGCGGCTCGCCACGAAGCGTCCGGCGTACGGCTGCAGCAGCTGGTAGAGCTGGCGCGCACGCTTCGCGTCGCCCAGCTCGGCCGCGTCGTAGGCGAGCGAGATCATGACCAGGAGCCAGTTGGTGTCGCGCGGCAGATCGAGAAAGTCGTGCGCCGCGAGCCCGTCGAACATCGCCTGAGCCTCGGCGAAGCGTTCGTTCTGCAGCTCGATCGAGCACAGCTCCATGCGCCAGCTCGGCACCGTCGGCGCCTGCTCGGCCGCCATGCGGATCAACCCTTCGAGCTCGCGCTGCCGGCCCTGCTCCCAGCGCAGGGCGAGCAGCTGCTGTCCGTAGTGCATGAACGCGGTCTCCTGCAGCGCGCGCTGGCCGACGGCGAGCGCATCGCCCAGCAAGGCCTCGGCGTCGTCGAGGCGGGCGTCGAGCAACGCACGCATGCCGCGCCAGGTTGCGAGGTGCCAGAGGTAGACCGGCTGCTTGAGCGCCGCTGCACGACGCGCGAAGGCCTCGATCGCAAGATCGACTGCCTGGATGTCACCGAGCTCGAGCAGATCGTGCACGCGCCAGGTCTGCGCCTCGAGCGCCGCGATGGGATAGTCGCTCTCGTCGGCGAGGCGGATGACCTCGCCGGCAAGCGCGAGCCGCTCCTGGAGGTTGTCGGGGCCGACCAGCGCCATCTTGCGCATCATCAGCACCCAGGCGAGCGTCGCCTTGTCGCCGAGAGCGCGCGCCATGCGCGTGGCCTCCTCGGCCAGGGCGGTGCGGCGCTCCTCCGTGCCCGGCGCGAGATGCAGAGCGGCCGCCAGGCGCGCGAGCAGGCGCGCGCGTAACGTGGCCCCCTGCAGCGGCAGCCTGGCAAGCGCCTCCTCGAGCAGCGTGGCCACACGCTCGTCGTAGAACGACGCCTCGAAGCGCGCGGCGCTGAAGCGCAGCACCGCGTCGGCGAAGACGTGCGCGTCGACGCCGCGCGCCAGCTCGATCGCGCGCCGGAACGACTCCGACATCGCATCGACGTGCCCGCTGCCGCGCTGCGCCTCGGCCAGCGCGACCAGTATCTCGCAGCGCCGGGCGGGGGTCGCACCCGGAACCTGCTCGAGTGACGCCAGCGCGTGCCCGAGCTCGAGCTCGGCCTCCTCGTAGGCGAGCAGCCGGCGCGCACTCTCGCCAGCGCGGTAGGCATAGTCGATCGCGCGCTCGACGTAGGCCGCGTCGGCTGCCGCGCGGAAATGGCAGGCGAGCTCGGAGAGATACGGGGCGAGGTCGCTCGCGTGTTCCTCCTCGAGCGCTTCGCCGATCTTGCGATGCCAGGCCGCCCGCGTCCCGCTGGGCAGCGCCTCGTACAGCGTCTCGCGCACCAGCGCGTGCGAGAACACGTAGCGGTCGTTCGCGTCGCCGGTTGGCGCCACGACGCCGAGCCGCTCGGCGGCCTCGAGCGCCGTCCGCAGGGTCGTGAGCGGAAGCTCCATCGCCCGCGCCTGGACCCCGATCGAGAACTCGCGTCCGCAGACCGCCGCGGCCGCGAGCACGTCGCGCGCGGTCGAGTCGAGCGCTTCGATCCGGCGCGCGATCGCTGCGCGCACACCGATCGGGATCGGCAGGCTGGCGGTCGCGGCCGGCCCCGACATGCGGTGCTCGGCGACCAGCAGGCGCACCACCTCGCCGACGAAGAGCGGATTGCCGTGGGTCGCGTCGTAGATGCGCGACACCAGGCGCTGGTCGGGCTCCAGGTCGGCGCGATCGGCGATCAGGCGTGCCACGTCGTCGCGCACCAGCCCGCGCACCGGGATCGTCGTGCCGAGGCCGGCGAGCTCGCCGAGCAGCGACGCGATCTGCGGCGCCATCCCCGGTTCGATCTCGCGAAACGTTCCCAGCACGATCACGCGCGCCGACGAGATCTCGCGCCCCAGGAACTGCACCAGCTTGAGCGAGGACTGGTCGGCCCAGTGCAGGTCGTCGAGGACCAGCAGCAGCGGCGTATCGCGCGCGATCGTGCGCAGCGCGCTGCTGACGCGATCGAAGAGCGCGAAGCGCGCCTGCTCGGGGGCGGCGTCAGGACCCGCGACCGGGGTGGCGGCGAGACGGCGCTCGATCTTCACCAGGTCGTCGTGCCTGGCGCCCGTCTGCTCGCGGTAGGCACGCGCGATCTGCGTCCACGGCCAGTGCGCCGGTGCGCCCGCGGCCTCGTGACAGCGCCCCCACAGCACGACGAAGCCCTGCTCGGTCGCGGCGTTCGCCAGCTCCGTGGCGATGCGCGTCTTGCCGATGCCCGGGTCGCCAGCCAGCAGGAGCAGTCGCCCTACCCCCGATGCGGCCTCGCGGAGCGCTCCCAGGAGTGTGGCCAGCTCGCTCTCGCGGCCGAAGAATCCGTCTCCCCGCCGCACGCCGTGAGGATGCGCGATGTGTCCGGTGCCGTCAACGAGCGATTTACGAGCGCTTCACGAGCGCTTCGCAGCGCCATCCGCCGCGCCCGCGAGCCCGCGGCATGGCGTCTGCAATGGATGCATTCGGGCTGCTGATGCGACCCATCGCACGTACTGACGCCCTCAGGGGATCCGCGCTACGTGCTCCGCGAGCCGCCACACCGCCATCTCGCCGACGAAGTTCGCGGTATCCTCCTGGACCGGATTCGGTTTCCCGTCGGAGTGGCCGGCCATCTGGGCCATGAAGTCGTCCTCGGTCGCGAAGTGCAGCTCCGCGAAGCCGTCGTACTCGGCCGCCTCGGGCGACAGCCGCGCGTCGATGACGTTCTGGACGTACTTCGACACCCGGGCCCCATGCGCGAGGACCAGTGGCGAGTGCGTCTCGAGCCAGTGCGTGACGAACTGCTCGTGGCTCATACCGGGCTTGCGCTCGAGGCAGAGCAGCAGCTTCGCGCCCGGGGTCGGCGCGGGGGCCTCGTCCTGGTACGGCCCCGGGCGATCGGCGCCCTTGCGGACGTGCTCGGTGCACTCGTAGGCGTCGGCTCCGGCAATGAACTGCGCCACGTCGCGCGACACCACCTGGCGACCGGCGTCCGAATCGTAGAGCCGCTCGCGGTAGTCTTCCAGGGTCGCGAACGAGAGCTCGCCGATCGAGTCGAGCTCGCGCGGTCCGGGCAGCAGCCCCATCGTGACCTCGTTCACGACGTACCGCCGCAGAGTCGGGTGGTGGCGCAGCGCGATCGGGATGTGGCTCTTCAGCAGCTGCTCGGTGTAGCGCTCGTGGGTGATGTCGGGGCGGCGGTGGCAGAGAAAGATCAGCTTGCGCATCCCCTTCCCGTAGGACGCGCACGGCCGGGAGGTCAAACGGGTCGAACCAGCTACAGAGAGGTCCGATCATCTCCTCCGGTGTCATCGCTCTCACGCCCGTTGGGCCTACCTTACTACGAGCTCAGACTTCTAGGCTAGCGGCTTCCGCGCGAGCCAGCGGCAACGGGTTGCGTGCTCACGGAAATAGGCCGGGCACCTCGCCGACCGCGCCAACGACGCTGACAACCATCGGACCGCTTCCGGGAATCGGATTGGCTGCTCCGCCCGGGCCAAACGAGAACGTATGCAGAGCACCGGAGGCGGTGAGCGTGCCGCTCCCCCATGTTTCCGGGTCAGTCGAGAGCGGCGCTTCAACAATGCGCACACTTCCGGAAAGCTCGACCTGGCTACTGCTGAACGCACAGAATCTCCCCTCAAACCCGACCGTGAATGCGCTCCCCTGAAACGTGCCTGTGCCCGTGGCTCGATGACAACCAAACGGTAGGTCGTCGCCCCCGGCAGCACCATCAGCGGCCCGCAGTGTGCGAATTTCGCTCTTGAGCGCCTGGATTTGTTCCTCGAGCCGCTTCAGGGGCTCGGGCAACTGCCTAACCTTGCGAAGCGTACCGGTGGTGTCCAGCGGCTCGTTGTAGACCTCGAAGTCCAGCTGCAGCGTCTGCGAGGACACCTGCTGTGCGAGTTTCCCGGAGAGAGTGGCGTTGAACTGGCCAGTGCACGTCTGCTCAGCCGTGGAGCACGTCGACGCCGGTCCGAGTGTGCCCTGCCCTTCCAAGACCATACTCGGCGTTGTTTGAGCCAGCGCTACTGACGACCACAACGCAACCGCTACGCCGACGGCAGCTCGCGAACCGAGTTTCATGGTGGTGAATCCTTCTTTGGTTCGGCGACGTCGCCACGGGCATCGACGTCGCCTCTTACGGAAACGCTGCCTTGCTCCGGTGTTCTGAGTCAAGCGGTAATCTCGCTCCCTCAGTCTTGCGTGACGAGCAGCCGGGTTTGGTTCTGCGTGCGCGCGACGGGGCCTCCGAGGAGCACCGTACCGGCTGGTGCCGCGACGGTTATCTTGACGGGCGCTGCCAGGTCAACGAAGTCCACCCACCGGCACGGCGAGCCGACCGTGCAGCCGGACGGCGCCTGCGTCCCTGGCCATGAGTCGCCCGAGACCAGCGTGTCGCTTGAGACGTCCCAGACGTAGTATTGGAGGCCTGGGTAAAAGTTGCTCGCAGACGAGGCCCAGAGGATGAACACCGGGTCCACCGCGCCGGGAATCCCGGATTGGAATGGCGCGGTGATAGCGGCCGCCATCATCCCCACCCCGGGCTGGTCGCCGATATTCGAGGCAACGCTGGTGTTGTCGGTGAGGTTGCTCGCAACAAAAGTCGAGATGTTCGAGTTCGCATAGGTCGGGTACTTCCACACCGATGCCGACAAGTGCCAAGTATCACCGTCTGGCAAGTCGATGACCGACGCTGACTGGATGACGTTGCTGAACAGAAACGACAAGAGGCACCCCGTGCACCCAGGAGCATTCGCCGCGGCTAGCGTGCCGGCTGCGACCGGCGTGCCGGCAACCGTCACCGACTTCACGTTCCAGGTAACAAACGGTGCGAATTCACTGCCGCTGATGTGCGAGTAGACGTGCTGCGGCGTGTTGGTGCCGCTCAGCTGGGCGTGCACGAGCCACAGCTTTCGGGTGACATTGGTGTACGTCGCTGCCGGATGATCCAGCCGCCCATCGTTGTTCGTGATGATGTCGTCGAACTGCCACCACGTGCTTCCCATCGTAACGGTGCCAGCTGCATACAGGGTGTCCTTGTGAAGGACCTGCAGCGAGTGGCCGCCGAGGGCCGTGGTGCACGCGCTGTTGATGGCAATCCAGTGCTTATTGAATCCGACATGCGGCTGGTCGCTCAAATCGGTGACATCCGCCGGACCGCAGGTCGGGATTTGATAGACGTTCCACGAGCCCGTCGGGTCAGTCGTCTGTGACACCGCAACGAAGTTCGGCACCGGACGGTATGTCGTGCCGAACGCGTAGAGGGACACGAGAATCCAGCGGCCGCCAAGTTTGTCGTAGAACAAACGGTGGTCAGCAAACCCGCCAGGAAAGCTGCATGCCGGGGGTGGTATCGCGCCTCCGCAGTGGATGTTCGGGATGAAGACGGGGGCGTGAACCGTCGCGCTGTTCATGTCCGTAAAGTAGAGATTCCCCTGCGCCTCGCTGACCACAACCGTGCCGTTACTCGCACCGATGTAGTCGTAGGGTTCGTATGGCTGCAGCCACGTGGCGTTGGCCGAGAGGATGCTGTTGGTAGCCGGTGCGACGCTACTCAAGCGAGCAGCAGCACCAAGGGACGCTTGTCGCTTCGGGGCCGGAACTGGCCAGCGGTTTGCCTCAACTGTTTCGTCTCGTGTCTCGTCGATTGGATACGGCTGAGTTGACGCCTCGAGGTGGGTGCGCGGAGGCAGCGCCGGGGTCTTTGCGGGGTCTGCGGCGGGCAGGTCCTGCACGTTCACCACGTACGGCCCGTAGACGTTTGCCGGCTTGACCACATCGGCGGCCGACACGATGCCGCCGCGTGCGAGGAACAGCGTGGCCGCAAGAGCAAGGATCAAGCGCGTCCGGAGCGTCATCTCGTCCCCCCAAGTCTCAGAGCTGTCGCCTGCGCATGCACCGAGGCCAGCAGGCGAATCCGATTTGCTGTTCCCCCTGCCAATACGACGCGGGCACAGACGGTGCCGTGCGGATTGTCTTACGTTGACGCGCGTGATTTCGCGGGGATGCAACAACGGGCGCATCGCCTTCTCTCACTATGCAGGTCGCCCCGGGCGGCAAGTGTCCTGTCCAGGAGGCACGTGTCCGGTTTTCCGTACACACTGGGCCTCTCCCTGGGACCGGGCAATGCATCAAGGAGGAAGTGGATCAGCGGTGCGCCGCGCTGGAGAACGCCGGACGCAAGCGATCGTCAGGGAGGTACTGTCCTAGTTAGGACAGTACCTCAGGGGAGGACGGCTTGTTCCGTTGCGACCCCCGAGTTGATACTCTTCGCATGACCGCTGCCTTCACGAAGCACAAAAGGCGACGCCCGTGGTGATCCACAGGTGCGACGACCTTTCCTTGGTGCCCGACAGGACCGAGCAGCGCGCGCTCGCAAGCCTGCGCGCGCCGCGAACATCGCTGCGGAAGATCGCGGCACTGGGGGTCTCAGCGCGTAACGGAACGCCGTTCGCCGCGAAGGTCGTGCCGGATCTCATTGCCGACAAAGGTCTCGTCAACGGCGCGGCAGTCGCTGCGGCGCCGTTGAGCGCGACGCCGTGTCTTGGGAGGAGAGCGTCCGTCACCGCTTGGCTGCGCTGCACGAGCTGATCGCTGGGTACCGGGAGCTCGCGTACAAGCTGCTCATCGCCCACGCGACCCTGCTCGCGGCGGTGATCTACTTCGTCTCGGAGAACAAGGCGCTCAGCTCTTCGGAGCTGAGCACGGTTCGTTGGGCGATGATCGCTGTCAGTATCGTCTTCCTCTGGTGGCTGATCGTGTTGATGCTCCGCAGCGACGCTCACGTCGACGACGCTGCGGACTTGTGGAGCGATCTTTCGATCAAGATGTCGCGTCCGGCGACTTGGCGGAGCGGCAAACGGCGGCCTTCGTGGGATTGGTGGAAGTGGCTCGGGTGGCGGAGGATCCCATGGGGACCGTTCAAGTGGTGGACGAGAACTTGGTGGCCTGTTCTTGCGTTTCCGATCGTCGCCACGATTGCGGTCTCCTGGTGGCTCTGCGACGTCCAGGCTAAGGCGGCCTCGTGCCCTCAGGCGTCCGCGACGCCGGCGGGCCCTGCAGCGACCCCTACCCCGACGGCATCGCCGAGTCCGGTCTTGACGCCCGCGCCGACAGCTCCGTATCCGACACCGACTCTGTGCCCGTGCCCCACGGCGTCTCCTCAGTGCCTGACTCCGAGTTCGCCGACACCGCGGCGTCCGCGGCCGAAACCGAAGGGAACATCCACGCCTAGCTAGGCTCTTGACCGCAGCTTCGGCCGCGTGATCGACGGCGTAAAGGCCGCCGTGTCGCCGATCCCGGCCGTGTCGTTGGCCGCGCCGTCGCCCTCATCCCCCCGACCCGAACCGACAATGCCTTTGCCGCGTACAACTTGATCCGGATGTCGAAACTGAGACCAAAAGAGGCCACCGGGTGATCCGGGAACGCTGCTTGGTGGGGTCGCCCGACCCGAGGGCGGGCCGGAACGACCCCGACGAGGCGGATCCTGCGAGGGATCGATGATCACTGTGCTTGCCGAATTGCTCCGAAATGCCCACTCTTCAACGGCCTGCTAGAGCATTCGTGCTCCGGCGTGGCTCGAGATTGAGTGTGTAAAAGGCGGCGACAGCCCTCACGGACGACACGATGGGAGCTGGGAAAAGCAGGGAACCGAGGTCGGGCCCCTCGTCGGAGTTGGCATCGAAAGCGATCCTCAATCGCATCGAGTTCTCGAACGGAAAGGGGATCGGCGAGACACTATCCGTAAGCCCGACGATCAGCGCGAGATCCGCCTTCCCATCCAGCTCACGAAGAACGTGGAACGCGGTCAGCATTCCGAACCTGCCATCCACAGTCACCAGGGTGCCGGACCCCGCGACCCATCCGTTCTCACGGTCATCTCGTCGCGCGATCGCGACACCGAACGTCATGACTCGATCCGTCGTCTCCTTGAGAATCCTCTGGGCCTGGTACCGCTGGGCTTCCGACATGCTGCCCGGGTTGGTGCTCATGTTGTCGCGTACCTCGCCCCTCCCACGGGACAACGGCATCCAGGCTGCGCTAGGTTCGACCGGCGCCTGCGCAGAGGCCTCCGATCCCAACGTGGTGGGCAAACCGACGGCGAAACCTTCGCACCCTACTCGCACACCGCGTCCGGATTGAACCCCGCGGGAGGGAGGTAGGAATAGAAGAACCCCCGGTTCCCCGGGGGTTCTTCGGAGTGGAGCAGATGGGAATCGAACCCACGACCCCCACGTTGCGAACGTGGTGCTCTCCCAGCTGAGCTACTGCCCCACAAGCGTGCCCCCGCCAAGCGGGAGCCTTCTGGGATCGGACCGAACCAGGAGGGTGCTACCAGACGGTGCCCGCCTGCTTCAAGGTGGTGCCTTTTCTTGGCGGCAGGGCTGCCCGAGGCAATCCTGGCGTCCCGTCTAGCGGGCGCTGCTCATGCGCTCGCGCTCCTCCTGGTCGGCCTTGCACACGATGCAGAGCGTGGTGACCGGGCGCGCCTGCAAGCGCTCGATGGAGATCGGCTCCGAGCACTCCTCGCACAGGCCGAACGAGCCGTCGGCGATCCGGCCCAGCGCCTCGTCGATCTTGGAGATCAGCTTGCGCTCGCGGTCGCGGATGCGCAGCAACAGGTTGCGATCGCTCTCGAGGCTGCCGCGGTCGGTCGGATCGGGGTAGCCCTCGGCGTCGTCCCCCATACCGTTCGCGGTCCGGCCGGCCTCGCCCATGAGCTCTGCCCGCCGGGCCTTCAACAAGTCACGAAAGCGCTGCAGGTCTGTTGATGTCATACCGTCGAGCCGCCCGCGCGAACCGTCGCATCGAGCGTCCTGGAACGTACCAGCAGGGTACGCAGCCGTAAAGTTTGCTTCGCAGCGGATCGTGGAGCTCAGGGCTCGCCCAGCATCTGCCGGAAACGCCTTACCGTGGCAGCAGGATCGGCGGCGTCGAGGATCGCGGCGATCACCGCGACACCGGCCGCTCCCGCGCGCAGCACCTCGCCCACCCGCTCGGGCACGATGCCGCCGACCGCGAGCACCGGAACCGGTGCCGCGCGGACCATGGCGGCGAGCGCCTCGACACCCTGCGGCGCCCCGAACGCGCGCTTCGCCGGCGTGTCGAAGACCGGTCCGAAGAGCACGAAATCGCAGCCGGTGCTGCGGGCGAGCTCGTCCGCCGTGTGAACGGAGCAGCCGATCAGGGGCGCAGGTCCGAGCAGCGCGCGCGCCGCGTCGACCGGCAAGCCGTTCGCCGGCAGATGCACGCCGTCAGCGCCCACGCCGAGGGCTATGTCGACCCGGTCGTTGACCACGAGCTTGACGCCGGCCGCGCGACAGCGCTCGCCGAGCAGCGCCGCACGCTCACAAAGCGCGCGACCGTCGAGGTCCTTCTCGCGCAGCTGCACCGCACCGACGCCAGCGCCGATCGCCAGGTCGAGCACGCGCCACTCTTCGGCCGCGAACGCCTGTCCCGGCTCCGGCGCCGGGAAGCGCCGGCGATCGGTCACCAGGCAGAGCGGCGGCGAGAACGGCAGCGGGCGCACGGCTGCCTCAGTCGAGCATGCCCTCGATCGGACTGGAGGCCGTCGCGTAGAGCTTGCGCGCGATCCGTCCGGCGAGGAACGACTTGCGTCCGGCGTCTACCGCGAGCCGCATCGCCTCCGCCATCAGCACCGGGTCGGCTGCGCCGGCGATCGCGGTGTTCATCAAGACCGCGGCGCAGCCCAGCTCGAGCGCTCGCGCGGCGTCGGATGCGCAGCCGACGCCCGCGTCGACGATCACCGGCACGCGGCTCTGCTCGATGATGATCTTGAGGTTGTACGGGTTGCGGATGCCCAGGCCCGAGCCGATCGGCGCGGCGAGCGGCATCACCGCGGCGCAGCCGATGTCCTCGAGCTTCTTGCACGCGACCGGGTCGTCGGTGACGTACGGCAGGACGACGAAACCTTCCTTCACCAGCACGCGCGACGCTTCGATGGTCGCCGCGACGTCCGGAAACAGGGTCTTCTCGTCGCCGATGACCTCGATCTTGACCAGGTTGCCGATGCCGGCCTCGCGCGCGAGGCGCGCGGTGCGGATCGCCTCCTCGGCCGTGTAGCAGCCCGCGGTGTTGGGCAAGATCACGAACCGGTCGGGCGGCACGTGGTCGAGCAGGTTCTCCTTGCCCGGGTCGGTGATGTTCACGCGCCGCACGGCGACCGTGACCATCTCGGCGCCGCTGGCGTCGATCGCGCGCCGGGTCTCGGCAAAGTCCTTGTACTTGCCGGTGCCGACGATGAGGCGCGAGCGGTAGGTGCGCCCGCCGAGAGCGAAGGTGTCTTCCATAAGATGACCGTTCAGCCGCCGCCGACGAATTGCACGACCTCGACGATGTCGCCCGGCTCGAGGCGCGTGCTCGCGTAGCTGTTGCGCGGCACGATGTCGCGGTTGCGCTCGACGGCGACGCGACGCTCGCCGAGCCCGAGGTGCTCGAGCAGGTCGACGATGGAGATCCCGTCGCCGACGGCGCGCGGCTCTCCGTTCAGGTGGATCTGCACCTTCCGGACGATAGTGAGGCTGTTTCGGGTTTACAACCGAGGGCGTCGCGCCGGCACGAGCTTTACTCCCCGGGGGACGTCTGGTAGCCGCCGCCTGTTATCGAGCCTCGGGATCCACGCCTCGACATCGGCCCCTGCCGGGCGGTCTGCAGCATCGACCTCGATGCGCTGGTGCACAATCTCGCCGAGGTCCGGCGCGTGGTCGGACCGCAGGTCGCGGTCTGCGGCGTGGTGAAGGCGGATGCCTACGGCCACGGCGCGATCCCGATCGCGCGCGCGCTGATCGCGGCGGGCATCGACCACCTGGCCGTCGCGTCGTTCGACGAGGCGGTCGAGCTGCGCCACGCGTCGATCACGGCACCCATCCTGATCTTCGGCGGCGTGCGCGGCGCGCGGGCGAGCGAGGCCGCGCGACTCGGGCTCGCGGTAACGGTGTGGAGTGCCGTCCAGGTACACCAGCTCGCTGCAGCGCTGGCGCCCGGGCAGACGCTCGCGGTGCACGTCAAGCTCGACACCGGCATGCACCGCATCGGCGCGCAGCAGCGCGAGCTCGCCGCCCTGGTCGAAGCCTTGCGCGCCGGACCGTTCACGATCGCGGGCGTGATGTCGCACTTCGCCTGCGCCGACGAGCCGGGCCACGGCAGTGTCGGCGCGCAGCTCGACGCCTTCACCGGCGCGCTCGGCGTTCTCGCCGGGCTCGGCGTCGCCCCCCCGCTCCGGCACCTCGCCAACAGCGCCGGTGCGCTCGCCGAGCCGCGCGCCCGCTTCGACATGGTACGCGTCGGGCTCCTGCTCTACGGCTGTGCGCCGTCGCCCGGGCTTGCGGCGGACCTCGACCTGCAACCGGTGATGCACCTCCGTAGCCGCATCGCGCAGCTCAAGACGATCCCGCCGGGCGACCACGTCGGCTACGGCTGGACCTTCACCGCCCGGCGCGAGACCAGGCTCGGCGTCCTGCTGGCAGGCTACGCGTTCGGCTATCCGCGTGCGCTTTCCAATCGCGGCGAGGTCCTGGTGCGCGGCCGGCGCGCGCCGGTGGTCGGCACGATCTCGATGGACCACGTCACCATCGACGTGACCGACGTCCCGGACGCGGCCGAGGGTGACGTGGTGACGCTCTGGGGCAGCGACGGAGCCGAGAAGGTCGACGTCATGGAGCTCGGTGCACGGGCCGGCACAATCGGTTACGAGCTCTTGACGTGCGTGAGCCAGCGCACGCCACGCAGCTACCTGTCCAGCACCAGCACGACAGCGGGGAGGATCGTACCAGCATGAGCGCGACGCACAGCGGCGGACGCGCGGAGGGCGGCGCCATCAAGCGCGCGCTGCTCTCCGTCAGCGACAAGGCGGGTCTTCTCGACCTCGCACGCGGCCTCGCCGCGCACGGCGTCGAGCTGCTCTCGACCGGCGGCACGGCGCAGGCGATCCGCGACGCGGGGCTCGCCGTGCAGGAGGTCGCCGACTACACGGGCTTCCCCGAGATGCTCGACGGTCGCGTCAAGACGCTGCACCCGAAGATCCATGGCGGCCTGCTCGGCCGGCGGGACCTGGCCGAGCACCGGGACGCCATGGCGCAGCACGAGATCCCGCCGATCGACCTGGTGTGCGTGAACCTCTACCCGTTCGCGCAGGTGACGGCGCGCGGCTGCTCGCTCGAGGAGGCGATCGAGAACATCGACATCGGCGGACCCTCGATGCTGCGCTCGGCGGCGAAGAACCACGACGCGGTGACCGTCCTGGTCGACCCGGCCGACTACGCCGTCGTGCTCGACGAGATGAAGCAGCACGACGGCGCCACGACGTTCGCGACCCGGGCGCGGCTCGCCAAGAAGGTCTTCCGCACCACCGCCGCCTACGACGGCATGATCGCCGACTACCTCGGCAACCTGGCCCGCACCGACGACGAGCCGTTCGGCGAGACCCTGCACCTGCCGCTCGAGCGCGCGGCACACCTGCGCTACGGCGAGAACCCGCACCAGCATGCGGCGCTGTACGGCGGCTTCCTCGAGGTCTTCGAGCAGCTGCACGGCAAGGAGCTGTCCTACAACAACATCGTCGACATCGACGCCGCGCTGCGCCTGATGATGGACTTCGGCGACGATCCGCGCGCCGTGCTGGCGATTCTCAAGCACAACACGCCGTGCGGCGTCGGCGTCGGTACGTCGGTGCTCGAAGCCTACCAGAAGGCGTTCGCGACCGACCCGGAGTCGCCGTTCGGCGGCATCCTGATCGCGAGCCACACCTGGGATCTGCCGCTGGCGGAGGCGGTCGACGAGATCTTCAGCGAGGTGCTGATCGCGCCCGACTTCACGCCGGACGCGCTCGCGCTGCTGCGCAAGAAGAAGAACCGGCGGCTCATGCGCTGGCACAAGGACCGCATGCCGAAGGGCGAGGCCGAGCTGCGCAAGGTGGTGGGCGGCATGCTCGTTCAGGACGCCGACGCCGCGATCGAGAACGTCCGCGCGGCGAAGCCGGCCACGAAGCGCGCGCCGACCGCGGACGAGCTGGCGGCGCTCGACTTCGGCTGGCGCGTCGTCAAGCACGTCAAGTCGAACGCGATCGTGTTCGCCGGCCCGGACCGCACGCTCGGCATCGGCGGCGGACAGACGTCGCGGGTCGACGCGGTCCAGCTCGCGATCGCGAAGGCCACGTCACAGAAGATCTCACTCGCCGGATCGGCGCTCGCCAGCGACGCCTTCTTTCCCTTTCCCGACGGCGTCGAGCACGCGCTGAACGCGGGGGCGACGGCGATCGTGCAACCGGGTGGCAGCGTGCGCGACGCCGACGCGATCGCACTCGCGGACGCGCGCGGCGCCACCATGGTGCTGACCGGCGTGCGCCACTTCCGTCACTGAGGCTCGAGATGGCACGCGAGATGGACGTCCTCTTGATCGGAGGCGGCGGGCGCGAGCACGCGCTGGCCTGGAAGCTGCGCCAGTCGCCGCGGGTGAACCGTCTCTACTGCGCCCCGGGGAACGGCGGCATCGCGTCGCTGGCGGAGCTGGTGCAGATCCCGGCGGACGACGTCGATGCGCTCGCGGATTTCGCCGAGAGCAACCGCATCGGCTTGACGGTGGTCGGGCCCGAGCTGCCGCTGACGCTCGGCATCGTCGATGTCTTCGCCGCACGCGGCCTGCGCGCGTTCGGACCGACGCGCGAGGGCGCGCGGCTCGAGGGCAGCAAGGTCTTCACCAAGGAGCTGCTGCGCGAGGCCGGCGTGCGCACGGCGCGCTTCGCACAGTTCACCACCGCGGCGGCGGCACACCTCTACCTCGACCAGGTCGGCGCGCCGATCGTCGTCAAGGCGAATGGGCTCGCTGCGGGTAAGGGCGTCTACGTCTGCGCGACAGCGCAGGAGGCGCACGCCGCGATCGACGAGATGATGGGCGCGCGCGTCTTCGGCGACGCCGGTAGCCACGTCGTGATCGAGGACGTGCTGCGTGGCGAGGAGGCCTCGTTCCTGGCGCTCACCGACGGCAGCAGCGTCGTCCCGCTCGCCTCCTCGCAGGACCACAAGCGCATCTTCGACGGCGATCTCGGACCCAACACCGGCGGAATGGGTGCCGTCTCGCCCGCTGCCGTGGTCGACGCTGCAGTCGAACGCCAGGTGGTGCAGGATCTGGAAAAGGTCGTCGCCGTCCTGCGCGCGCGCGGCATCGTCTACAAAGGTATCCTCTACGCCGGATTGATGATCGACGACGGCGTGCCAAGCGTGCTCGAGTTCAATGCCCGCTTCGGCGACCCCGAGTGTCAGCCGCTCATGGTGCGCATGCAGAGCGACCTGGTCGACGTGTGCGAGGCGGTCCTCGACGGCACGCTCGCGCAGGTGAAGCTCGAGTGGGATCCACGTCCGGCGGCTTGCGTCGTGATCGCGGCACCGGGCTACCCGGGCACGGTCGTGAAGGGCGGCGTCATCGAGGGGCTCGACGCCGCGGCTCGGGTCGACGATTGCATCGTCTTCCACGCCGGAACGCGTCGCGCGGGCGACGGCATCGTCACCGACGGCGGACGCGTCCTCGGCGTGACCGCGCTCGGCGACACCATGCAGGACGCGCTCGCCAGCGCCTACCAGGCGGTGGGTCGAATCCGCTTTCCCGGCATGCAGTACCGCACGGACATCGGCAAGCACGCGAGCGCGCACGCTGCCGCCGGACCCGTGCGGTGAGCGGGCGCGACGCGGAGATCGCGGCTGCAGTGGCCGCATTCCGCGCCGGCGAGCTGGTCGTCTTCCCGACCGAGACGCTATACGGGATCGGCTGCGACGCGCTCGACGCGGCGGCGGTCGAGCGCCTGCGCACCGTCAAGCAACGCGGCGCCGACAAGGGCGTCGCGGTGCTGGTCGCGGACGCGGACATGCTGCCGCTGCTGTGCGACGTCGTCTCGCCGGACGCGCGGCTGCTGGGCGAAGCGTTCTGGCCGGGTCCGCTGACCATCCTGCTGCCGGCACGGCCCGGACTACCGGCGCCGCTGGTGCTCGACGGCCGCGTCGGGGTGCGGGTCTCGAGCCATCCGATCGCACGCCGCCTGGCGCACGAGCTCGGACGCCCCCTCGCCTGCCCGAGCGCCAACCCGGGCGGCCAGGAGCCGGCACGCGACGCGGCCGCGGCGCGCGCGTATTTCGGTCGCGCGGTCGCGTGCTACATCGATGACGGGCCGATCGCGGGCGCACCATCGACGCTGGTCGACCCCGGCCCGCCGCTGCGCGTGCTGCGCGAGGGCGCGATCGCGCGCGATGCGCTCGAGGACGTGCTGCGGCGGGATCGCAAAGCGCCGAATCCAACAGGTTGAGGAGTCCAACGTGGCAGTCATCCGACCCTTCCGCGCCCTGCGCTACACCGACACCGCCGGTCCACTCGGCGAGCTGGTCGCGCCGCCCTACGACGTGATCGATGCGCGCGAGCGCGAGCGCCTGGCGGCGTCGAACCCGGCCAACTCCGTCCACCTGATCCTGCCCAAGGGCGACGAGCCCTACCGCGCCGCCGCGGCACTTCTGGCGGACTTCAAGCAGCGCGGCTGGCTCGTGCCGGACAGTACGCCGGCGTTCTTCGTCTACGCGCAGCGCTTCACCGCCCAGGGCCAGACCAACGAGCGCTGGGGGCTCCTGTCCGCGCTCGAGCTGCAGCCGTTCTCGGCCGGCATCGTGCTGCCGCACGAGCGCACGCTGGCGGCCCCGAAGGCCGACCGGCTGAACCTGATCCGCGCCTGCCGCACCAACCTGAGCCCGATCTTCGGGCTCGTCGACGCGCCGCTCGAGCTGGCGGCCCTGGTCGAGGGCCTCGCACCGCTCGCGAGCTTCACCGATCGCGCCGGGATCACGCATCGGATGTGGCGGATCGATGACCCCGCAACCACCGCGAAGCTCGTCGAGCGGGTGGCACCGGAGCAGATCTTCATCGCCGACGGGCACCATCGCTACGAGACCTCGCTCGCCTACCGCGACGAGCGCCGCGCCGGCGAAGCCGAGCCCGGCAAGCCGCACGCGTACGACTTCGTGCTCGCCTATCTGTGCTCGACGCGTGACCCGGGCCTCGTGGTCCTGCCGACGCACCGCCTGCTGCGCGACGCGCCGGACCAGGCGGCAATGATGGCAGCGCTCCACGAGCGCTGTCGCGTGACCGAGGTCGCGAACGGCGAGGCGCTGCTCGCGCAGCTCGAAGCGCCGTCCGCGAGCGGCGAGCTACGGGTCGGCGTCGTGCGCCGCGGCGCCGAGCGCGCCTGGCTCGTCGAGGCGACCGAGCGTACGCCGCTCGGCAACCTGGCCCCCGAGCTGCGGGCGCTCGAGGTCTCGTTCCTGCACGAGGTGGTGCTGCCCGGCATTCCCGCCGATCGCTTCACCTACACGCACGACGACCGCGAGGCACTCGACGCGATCGCCAAGGGCGCGGCCGAGATCGCGGTCCTGCTGCCGCCGCCGCGCGTCGCGGACGTGCTCACGATCTCGCGCGCGGCGCTGACGATGCCGCAGAAGTCGACGTACTTTCACCCCAAGGTGCTCACGGGCCTGACCTTCCACGCCCTGGATGATTGAGAGCGCGGGGGCGGGCTCGCGGCCGACGGCAGACCCTACTGGAGCTGCTGCAGGGGGCGGGCGCCGAAGGGGGCGCTGAGGCGGGTCAGACGGACCGGGCCGTCGCTCTCGACGGCGTCGAGCGCGCTCACGAGGAGGAGCTGCTGGCGGTCGAGGGGGATCGTCGCCGGGCTCTCCTTCTGGCGGCGACCGGGTGCGAGCACGTCGAGCGGGTTCACGTGCTTGCCGTCGACCACCAGCTCGAGGTGCAGGTGCGGGCCGGTCGCCAGCCCGGTGCGGCCGACGTAGCCAATGATCTCGCCCTTGCGCACCTTACGGCCGGGGCGGACCGAGCTCGCGATGCGCGAGAAGTGTCCGTAGACGGACTCGTAGGTCGACGGACCGGCGTGGTCGATGCGCACGGCGCGACCGAGCTGCCCCTGCCAGTCGGCGTAGACGACGATCCCGTCGGCCATGGCGCGCACCGGGGTGCCGTGCGGGGCGGCGAAGTCCACCCCCTGGTGGGGCCTGTGCCGGGCCAGGATCGGATGCAGGCGGGAGGTCGAAAAACCCGAGGTGATGCGCGTGTACTCGAGCGGAAAGCGCAGCAGGCCGCGGTCGAGCGAGCGTCCCTCGAGGTCGTAGTAGCCCGGCGTCCCGTCCTCGGTGGTGTGCAGGATGGCGGTGTGGACGCGGCTCCGGTTCTCGATCGCGGCTGCGAGGATGCGGCCGGTCTGCACCACGTCGCCGTCCTCGCCGATCGCGACCTCGTAGACGACGCGAAACCTGTCTCCGCGATGCAGCTTCTCGAAGTCGAGCTCCCAGGCGTAGATGTCGGCGAGCTCGGCGATGATGCGCTGCGGGATTCCGGCCCCCGCGCAATCCGCGGCCATGTTCGAATCCAGCGTGCCGGCGATGACGCGGAACTCGGTCGCGGACGGAATGCGCGCCAGGCGCGCCCGGATCTCGCGATCCCCGCCGCGCTCCGCAACCAGGATGTTCATCGTATCGACGCGGTACTCGACCGCAGCGAGCAAGCCCGTATCGCGCTCGAAGAACAGGGTCAGCGAGCGTCCGGGGCTGAGCTTCGACAGATTGAACGTCTTGCGCGTGCCGCCGTGCCAGACCAGCGCGTCGCTCAGCGCGACGTCGTACAGCTCGAGCAGGTTGGCGAAGGTGTCGCCGCGGCGCACGGTCACGTGGCGCTCGATGAACTCGGGCCCCCGATATGCACGCAGGCCCTCGTTACCGAGCGGGAGGATCTCGACGGACGAGACGTCGCTGATCGGCTTGACCAGCGCCGCCCCGCGACCACGATCTCGCGACAGCTCGCGCAAGGCATCGCCGGGCTGTTTTACAAGATCGGCGTTCGGCTCACCGTTCGTAGAACGCGTGAGCGTTCGCACGCGGGATTCGCCGGGGGTGCCTCGTTTCGCCCTCGAAAGATCGAGTGTACGAAAAACCGAGCCTCCCTCGTCTATTGAGTGCGCCAGCCCGGGAATGCCGACCAGCAGCAGTCCGAGCAGGGGCGCCACCAACGACACACGGTACGACCGTGATGCCGCCGGCTGTGTTGCGCACAGCTGCAGCGGGTTGTCCTCCCCTCAGAAGTGCCGCTTTGGTTGTCAGTTGACCCCACGGATGTCAACCCCTGTGGCGAACTTTGGCGGGCCCGCCCGAGCGCGCGCCTCGTGCGCCAGCGCGCTTGATCGCGCTGCGGCGCGGTCGTTGCCTGGTCACGCAGCACCTCGCTAGAGTCGCGCGATCACGATGCGACGCGCGCTCGTCTTCCTCGTCGTCGGCAGCACCGTGCTGGCGACGCTCGCCGGTGCCGTCGGCTTCTACGCGGCCTGTCTCTGGCGGAGCTCGGCCTTCGCGCCGCCCCTGGTCGTCGAGGTCCAGCGCGGCGAGCCCTTCCTCACGCTCGCGCGGCGCCTGGCGGCCGCCGGCGCGATCGCGAACGCGCGCCTGTTCACCTTGCTGGCGCGCTACCGCGGCGACGATCGGCGCGTGCGCAGCGGCGAGTACGAGCTGGCCGGCAACGCGACCGGCCCTGCGGTGCTCGACTTCCTGGTCAACGGCAAGCAACGACTTCGCCTGGTGACCGTCCCCGAGGGCCTGACGGCGGAGGAGATCGCGTCGATCTTCGAGCGCGCCGGCTTCGGCGACGCGGCGCGCTTCCGCGCGCTCGGCAAGGATCGCGACTTCCTGGCACGGCTCGAGCTGCCGGTGCCGCGCCTCGAGGGCTACCTCTTCCCGGATACCTACGCCTTCGAGAGCGGGGCGACGCCGGAGGAGATCGTCGTCCGCATGACCGCACGCTTTCGCGAGATGTTCACGCCCGACCTCGCCCAGGCGGCGTCGGATCGTGGTCTGACCGTCGACCAGGCGGTGACCCTGGCGTCGATCGTCGAGGAGGAGGCGGCGGTGGCCGACGAGCGCCCGACGATCTCCGCCGTGTTCCACAATCGCCTCGAGAGCGGCATGCCCCTGCAGGCCGACCCGACCGTCCTCTACGGCGTGACCGGCCACGACGGGCGCATCCGCTCGGCCGATCTCGCCCGCGCCACGCCCTACAACACCTACGTCATTCCCGGGCTGCCGCCGGGCCCGATCGCCAACCCCGGCCGGGCCTCGCTCGAGGCCGCCGTCCGCCCCGCGCCGGGCGTCACGGCGCTCTACTTCGTCGCGCGCAACGACCGCACGCACGAGTTCAACGACACCCTCGCGGCGCACCAGAAAGCCGTGAACCGCTACCAGCGGTCACCCGCTCGCAAGACGAATTAGTGGCTCGACGCCAGAAACCCTTGCGGCGGGAGGCTGTTTCGCCTATTGTTCGCGTCGCGTGGAGCGAGCCGGCGAGATCGTCACGCTGACCAAGCGCCAAAAGGAGCTACTCGATTACCTCGAGGGGCATATCCGGCGCTATGGCTTCGCCCCCACCTTGGAGGAGACCGGCAAGCACTTTGGCTTGACGTCGCTCGCCACGGTGCACAAGCACCTCACCAACCTCGAGGCCAAGGGTTTCATCCGCCGGCGCTCCGGCATGAGCCGTGCGCTCGAGGTCGTGCCGCAGCGCAACCGTTCCGAGGCGATCGAGCTGCCGCTGCTCGGCATCGCGGCGGCGGGGCGCCCGATCGAGGCGGTGCTCGACGAGAAGGTCTCGGTGCCGGAGGAGCTGGTCCGCAAGGCCGACAGCTTCGTGCTGAAGGTCAGCGGCGACTCGATGCGCGACGACGGCATCCTCGATGGCGACATGGTGGTCGTCGAGAGCCGCTCGGTCGCGGACAACGGCGAGACCGTGGTCGCGGTGATCAACGGCGGCGCGACCATCAAGCGCTTCTACCGCGAGCGCGGCGGCCGCATCCGCCTGCAGCCGGCCAACGACAGCGTCGCGCCGATGATTTGCGGCGAGCAGGATCTCGAGATCCGCGGCGTCGTGGTCGCGCTGCTCCGCAAGTACTGAGCGCGAGGCCGGCGCGGAAGGGGAAGGATTCCCTTCGGGTCAGCCCTAGGTCACCAGCCGCCGGTGCATCCATCGTACGGCGAAGCGGAAGCTGACCACGAAGTACAACGCCAGCACGGCGGCATGCACGAGCAGCAGCGGGCCGATCGTGCCGAGGGCGAGCGCGCGCGTGATCGCGACGCCGTGCGCGAGGGGCAGGCACCAGGCGATCGCCTGCAGCGCGCCCGGCATGCTGCCGAGCGGGAAGAAGATGCCCGAGAAGTAGAACATCAGCGAGACGCCGAAGGTGAAGTAGTAGGTGAAGTAGTCCCACGACTGGGCGCGCGAGGTGACGCAGATGCCGACCGCGGCGAACGGGATTCCGATCAGGAAGCCCGCCAGCGGCAGGCCGATCGCCCATGGACTACGCAGCAGCCCGGCGACGAACAGCACCATGGTCATCACGGTGGCCGTCAGCAGACACTTGCAGGACGCCCACAGGACGTCGCCGCCCATGATCTCGGTGAGCGACACCGGCGTGGCCCGGATCGCCTCGTAGGTGCGCTGCTCGCGCATGCGCGCGAAGGTCGAGAACGTGGTCTCGAAGGTGGCGACGTTCATCACCGAGGACGCGACGATGCCCGAGGCGACGAATTGCGCGTAGGGTATGCCCTCGATGTCGCCGACGTAGCGGCCGAGCCCCCAGCCGATGCCGAACAGAAAGAGCAACGGGTCGCCCAGCGCGCTGACCAGGCTCGCCTTGTAGAAGCGCCGCCACGACAGGAAGTTGCGCCGCATCACCCGCACCACGGAGGCCAGGTGCACGCGCTCGTCGGTGGCGCCGCCGAGCCCGAACAGGTCGCTGGTCGTCATGTCAGTCGCGCAGCTCCCGCTTGGTGAGGTGGAGGAACACGTCCTCGAGGTTCGCCGCACGGTGCAGGAACTCGCGGCCGGCGAGGATGTCGAGCAGCGCCTTGGTCGCACTGCCGTCGTCGAGGTAGAGCCGCAGCGCCTCGGGTGTCGCCTCGACCCGTGCCGCGAGCGGGGCGCAGCGCGCACGCAACGCATCGTCGAAAGGTGGAAAGACCTCGAAGACCTCCGCGCCCGCGTGGCGGCGGACGAGCTCGCGCGGCGTGCCCTCGGCGATCACGCTGCCCGCGTCCATGATCAGGACGCGGTCGCAGAGCTGGGCCGCTTCCTCCATGTAGTGCGTGGTCAGGAGCATCGTCGTGCCGCGCCGGCCGAGCTCGCGCAGCTTCTCCCAGACCAGGTGGCGCGCCTGCGGATCGAGCCCGGTGGTCGGCTCGTCGAGCACCAGCAGCTCGGGCTCGTTGATCAGCGCACGCGCGATCGAGAGCCGGCGCTTCATGCCGCCGGACAGGGTGTCGATGCGCGCCGTGCGGCGATCGGCGAGCGCGAACAGGCCGAGCAGCTCCTCGGCACGGCGCGCCGCGACCGCGCGCGGGATGTCGAAGTAGCTCGCGTAGACCAGCAGGTTCACCAGCACGCCGAGGTCCGGATCGAGGTTCTCGTCCTGCGGCACGACGCCGAGCCGCGCCTTGATCGCGCGCTCGTTGCGCGCCCCGACAGGCATGCCGAAGACGCGGATCTCGCCGCCGCCGAGCGGCGACTGGCAGGTCATCATGCGGATCGTGGTCGTCTTGCCGGCGCCGTTCGGGCCGAGGATGCCGACGCACTCGCGCCGGGCGACGTGGAAGTCGATGCCCCGCACGACCGGGCGTCCGCCGAACTCCTTCGCGACGCCGCGCGCTTCGATCACGTTCGCGTCCGGGGCGGAGGCCACGCTCGCCGCGGGCAGGCTCGGTTGCGGCTCCACCTGAGCGACGGTAGCGTCCACCGCGTGGCCAGCCAAGCGGTCGCCCTCTATCTGCACATCCCGTACTGCCTCGCGAAGTGCCCGTACTGCGACTTCAACTCGTATGCGGCGCGCGTCTGGCCCGAGGATGCGTACGCCGACGCGCTGCTCGCCGAGCTCGCACGCTACACGAGCGAGGAAACGTTCGCCGGCAAGACGGCGACCAGCATCTTCTTCGGCGGCGGCACGCCGTCGCTGTTCGCACCGCGCACCATCGCCCGCCTGCTCGAGGGGGCCGCCCGGCACTTCACCTTGCCGGGCGACGTCGAGATCACGCTCGAGGCCAACCCGGGCACCGTCGACCAGGAGCGGCTGGCGGGCTTCGTCGCGGCCGGCGTCAATCGCCTGTCGATCGGCATCCAGTCGTTCCAGCCGGCGCTGCTGGAAGCACTTGGACGCCGCCACTCGGTGGACGACTCGCTGCGCGCGCTCGCGGCCGCGCGCGCGGGTGGATTCACCAACCTGTCGCTCGACCTGATCTACGCGGTACCGGGGCAGAGCCTCGAGGCCTGCGCGGCCGACATCCAGCAGGCGATCGACATCGGCCCCGATCACGTCTCGGCCTACAACCTGACCTACGAGAAGGGCACCGCGATGCACCGCGAGCTGCGCGAGGGCCGCATCCGGCCGGCGCCCGAGGAGCTCGAGGTCGCGATGTTCCACCAGGTGCGCGATCAGCTCGCCGGTGCGGGCTACGCGCAGTACGAGATCTCGAACTACGCACAGCCCGCGCGCGAGGCGCGGCACAACCAGGCGTACTGGCGCGGCATCCCCTACCTCGGCCTCGGCGCCGGCGCGAACTCGTTCGCCCCGCGCGCCGGCGCCGCCGACCGCAGCGGGTCCTTCGGCACGCGCTGGGAGAATCTGCGCGATCCCAACCGCTACATGGAGGCGATCCGCGCGACCGGCATGGCTGTCGGCACCAGCGAGGAGCTGACGCGCGGCGAGGCGATGGGCGAGACCTGCTGGCTCGGCCTGCGCGAGCGCCACGGCCTCGACCCGGAGACGTTCGCAGCCCGCTTCGCCGAGCCGCTGCGCGACGCCTTTCCGCACGTCGACGAGCTGCTCGCCGACGGCCTGGTCGAGTGGCACGAGCAGCGCCTGCGCTTGACGACGCGCGGCCTCCTGGTCGCCGACAGCGTGTTCTGCTCGTTCCAGTAGCCTTCTACAGCCCTATGTACGGAATCCCCTCGTCGAAGGTGAAGGTGAGCTGGATGCCGAACAGGTCGACGCTCGAGCTGTACTCGCCGGCGATCGTGTTGGTGGGCTGGATCTCGTCGAGCGTCGCCTCCCACGGCAGGAAGATGTGCGTGTAGCCGACGTCGATCGCCATGTACTCGCCGAGCTGGTAGCCGACGCCGACCGACAGCAGGACGCGGTTCGAGTCCGGCAGGCGCGCGGTGCGATTGATGTTCGTCACCGGCGACTGGTCGAAGCCGACGCCGCCACGGAACGTCCAGGTATCGTCGTAGAAGAACTGCGAGCCGATGCTGCCGCGGAAGACGTTGCGGAACGCAAACGGCAGATCCTGCTGCGGCAGGGGCTGCCCGGCAGCGCTCTCGGACTGCTTGCTGAACTTGACCGCCACGTTCTGGATCAGGCTCCAGTGCACCCACTGCAGGTCGCCCAGGAGCTGCCAGCGTGGTGAGACCGTGGTCACGCCGCTCAGGGTCCAGGTATCCGGAAAGGTCGTCGTCGCCCTGGCGTTCTGCAGCGAGTCGATGAGCGGATTCGGCCCGACCTTCGCCGTGCCGCGCAACCCGAAGGTGGTACGCGACCGGTAGGCGAAGCCGAGGCGGTTGTTCTCGTCGATCTCCCACAGCACGCCCGCGTTCCAGCCGTAGGTCCAGTCGTCGGCCTGGAGCCGTACGTTGACCTGCTGCGTGCCGGGAATCTGCAGCTTCTGGTTGAGCGCGACGTCGGCGAGGATCGCGTCGAAGCCGGCGCCGAGCGAGAGCCCTTCGATGAACTCGTAGGAGATGCTCGGGCTCAGGTTGTACGTCGCGAGCCGCGACTTGGTCGCCGTGTAGCGCGCGATCGAGTCGCCGGGGTACTCGAACGTGAGGCCGAACGGCACGGTGAACGCGAAGCCGACCACGATCTCGTCGCTCAGGCGCTTGGCGAACATGGTCGCGCCGACCGGGCCGTTGGTGCCCGCCGAGGCCTCGTTGCTGCCGTTCCTGCCGGTCACCGGCTGACCGAAGTTGGTCGCGGTGGCGTCCTCGAGATCGGCATGGATCGAGACCAGGTAGCCCGACTGCGCGAAGCTCCAGTCCTTGATGCGGCTCATGCCGGCCGGGTTGTAGTAGACCGTGCTGGCATCCTCGGCGAGCGCCGCGGTGCCGGCGTACGCGGTGCCCTGCAGCCGTGCGCTCTGCTCCAGCAGGAAGAACCCGGACGCGCTTGCATCACGCTGCAACAGCCCGAGAACGAGCGCAGCGCCGACGACGACGAGAACACCCTTGGACCCGGCTGTGCTCCTCATGGATCCCCCCGGACGGCGCTACTCGGGCTCGTTGAAGCGCGCGTCGATCAGCGCGCCGATCGCATCGAGCATCGCTTCGGCGTCGTCCCCGGTCGCCTCGACGTCGATCGTCGAGCCAGTGCTCGCGGCGAGCATCATCAGACCCATGATGCTCTTGCCGTTCACCACCTGGTCGTCCTTGCCGATCTTGACGTCGGAGGAGAAGAGCTCGGCGAGCTTCACCAGCTGGGCCGCGGCGCGCGCGTGCAGCCCGAGCTTGTTGACGATGAGGAAGGTGCGTCGCACGAGGCTTCTTCTCGGCATCCTACGGCGTCGAGCCGGTAGGCCAGAAGATGTGCTCCTGGCCGTAGCGCCGGATGAAGTCGGCGAGCTCGTATGCGGTGGTGTCGTAGCGCGACGTCGTGAGCTTGACGAGCATCGGCATGTTGACGCCGGCAACGACCTCGATCCCGGGACGCCCGTTCGCGAGCTGCAGGCTCACATTCGAAGCGGTGTCGCCCAGCATGTCGGTCAGCACGATCACGCCCGCGCCCCGCTCGACGCGCTCGATCGCCTCGCCGACCCGGGCACGGATCGCCTCCGGACCTTCGGTCGGTGTGCAGGCGACACCCTCGACGGCGTCGACGTCGCCGACCACGCTCTGCAGGGTGTCGACCATCTCGGCAGCGACGCGGCCATGCCCCACCACCACCACCCCGACGGGTACCCGGTCGGCACCCTTCCTGGCTGCTCCCATGGCTCCCATGGCTCCCTTCACTTCCCAGCCCTCTCGGTCGCTCGCGCGACATCTCCTCATCAACCCCGGTCGCTATCGATCGACGTCCCGGTGACGGATCGAATGTCCGACTCCCTGATCCTGTAACATCCGGCCGAGGCGCTCCACCAGTACCACCGAGCGATGACGCCCACCGGTGCAGCCGACGGCGATGGTCAGGTAGCTCTTGCCCTCGCGCTCGTACCAGGGCAGCGCGAAGCGCAGGAAGCGGTCCATGAGATCCAGGAACTCCTGGGTAGCGGGATGGCGCAAGACATAATCGGCAACCGGCTCGTCGCGGCCGGTCAGCGGACGCAGGTCCTCGACGTAGAACGGGTTCGGCAGGAAGCGGACGTCCCAGACCAGGTCCGCGTCGGCGGGCAGCCCGTACTTGTAACCGAACGACACCATCGCGACCTGCAGCACGCCCGCGCCGGCGGCGGCGTCGCGCGCGAAGATCGCGCGCAGCTCGCCGCGCAGCTGCTGCGACGTATAAGCGCTGGTGTCGATGATGCGCGTCGCGTGCTCGCGCAGTGTCTCGAGACGGCGGCGCTCGCGCACGATCGCACCCGCGACGTCGCTGCCCTCCGCCATCGGGTGCGGGCGCCGGGTCTCGCTGAAGCGGCGCACCAGCGTGTCGTCGCCCGCCTCAAGGTAGATCATCTCGACGCCGTGCCCGCGCGCGCGCACCTCGTCGAGCGCGCGCGGCACCTGATCGAGAAACTCGCGCGCGCGCGAGTCGACGCCGAAGGCGACACGCGAGATCTCGTCGCTGCCCTCGCAGAGCTCGACGAAGCGCGGGATCAAGGCCGCAGGCAGGTTGTCGATGCAGTAGTAGCCGAGGTCCTCGAGGACGTGCAGCGCGGTCGTCTTGCCCGAGCCCGAAAGACCGGTGATCACCGCGACCTGCAGCGACGGCGTCATCCCGGCCCTCACAGGGCCGTGCGGCGCAGGTTGCGGTCCATGTTCGAGACGAAGCGCCGCGCGCCGTGGATGCCGCGCATCTTCAGGATCTGGTTGCGGGTCGCGACCTCGATGATGGTCGCCACGTCGCGTCCGGCGCGCAGCTGGATCTGCAGATAGGGAATCTCGACGGCGAGCAGGGTGGCGCTCTTCTCCTCGAGGCCGAGCCGCTCCAGCTTGACGTCGTCGTGCTGGTCGAGGAGCTCGATCGCGAGATCGATGGGCGCCTCGTCGAGCGTCGCGAGCGTGCCGAAGAGATCAGCGATGTTCAGGACGCCCATGCCGCGAATCTCGAGGTGTTGCTTCAGGCCCTCCGCACAGCGGCCCTTGAGCGTTCCGGGCGGGGCCTCGCGGATGCGCACCACGTCGTCGGCGACCAGGCGGTGGCCGCGGTTGAGCAGCGCGAGCGCGGCTTCACTCTTGCCGACGCCGCTCTTGCCGAGCAGGAGCACGCCCATGCCGAGCACGTCGACGAGCACGCCGTGCACCAGCGTCTCGGGCGCGAAGCGCTCCTCGAGCCAGCGGGCGATGCCGCGGATCGCGCTCGCGGTGCGCTGCTCGGTGGTGAACAGCGGCACGCGGTGGCGTGCGCAGGCGCGGCGCAGCACATCGGGCGGAGCGTTGCCGTTGGTGACCACGAAGCAGGCGACCGGCGAGCGGCAGACCGCCATCACCGCGCTCTTCGCGTCCTCCGGCGCCATGCGCTCGATGTAGCCGAGCTCGGCGTTGCCGAGCACCTGCACGCGTCCGGGATGGAGCTGGTCGAGGTAGCCGGCGAGCGCCAGCGCGGGCTTCTGCACGCGCGGCGCCTCGATGTTGCGCGACAAGCCGCCGGCGCCGGCGATCAGCTTGAGCCGCAGCGAGCCGCGCAGCGCGGCCATCTCGCGGACGGGAACGGACATCAGTTATCTCGCCGAGGGGCCACGCGCCCCTCGCCCCTCGCGGCAAAGCCGCGCGGGGCCCCACTCCCCGCGCTCCCTTCGGTCGGCCGCGTGCTGCGCGCGCGGATCCTGCGTCGTTCTTCTGGTCCGCGACACCACCTCTTCAGAACTTGGCGTCTTCGGCGACGATCGCATCATAGAGCTCGGCGGGCGACTTCAAGACGAGCAGGTGCTCGCGAAACGCCTTGTCCTTGAGCAGGCGCGAGATGCGCGCCAGGGCCTTGAGATGCATCGCAGCGGCGTCGTCGGGCGCGATCAGGACGAAGAAAAGCTTCGTCGGCTGCTGGTCGACGGCGTCGAAGTCCACGCCCTGCGTGCTGCGCGCGAAGCCCGCGACGACGCTCTTCGTCCCCGAAAGACGTCCGTGCGGGATCGCGATGCCGTCGCCGATCGCCGTGCTGTTGAGCCGCTCGCGCTCGCGCAGGACGGCCACCAGGCGCTCCGGCGTCGCCTGGGGGATCTGGCCGACGAGCAGTCGCGCGAGCTCCTCGAGGACGGCGTCTTTCGTGGCCGCGGTCAGCTCCGGGATCACGCGATCTGCGCTGAGAATGTCCGTGATCGTCATGCCGGGGCCGTGGACGACGGACGCGCGCGACGGGCGACCGCCGAGCTGCGCCGGGGCGCTTCGATGACGCGGCCCTTCGCCTTGCGCACCTGGCTGTCGAGCTTGGCGATCGCGAGGTCGATCGCCTTGTAGAGGTCGTCGGTCTCCTCGAGCGCCTTGAGAACCACGTGCGCGCCGTGCAGGATGATCTCCGCCGACTGCCGGTGCTTGGTGCCGTTGGCGGTCAGGATGACGTGCGCGTCGACCGCCCCGGGCAGCAGCTTCGCCACCGGCTTGAGCTTCTTCTCGGCGTACGCCTGCAGGGCTTCGGTGGTCGCCATGTGGCGGAACGTCACGGTGATGGGAACGTCTTTCTTCTTCACGCCATCTGCCTCCGTCGCGAAGACGGCAAGATCCCCATGATCTCGCGATACTTGGCCACCGTGCGGCGCGCAATCTCGATGTGCTCCGAAGCGAGCGCCTGCGCGATGTGCTGGTCGCTGTACGGCCGGCGTGGGTCTTCCGACTCGATGATGCCCTTGATCTTCTCCTTCACCGCTTCCGCCGACACGCCTTCGCCGTCGGTCGAGCGGATGCTCGAGGTGAAGAAGTACTTGAGCTCGAGGGTGCCCTGCGGCGTGTGAACGTACTTGTTCGCGGTCGCACGGCTGACCGTGGACTCGTGCATGCCGATGTCGTTGGCCACGTCCTTGAGCACCAGCGGCCGCAGCGCCTTCACGCCGTGGTCCAGGAACTCGCTCTGGAAGCGCACGATCGAGTTGGTGACCTTGGAGAGCGTGCTCTGCCGCTGGTGGATGCTGCGGATGAGCCACTGCGCGGCGGACAGCTTCTCGCGGATGTAGCTCTTCGCGTCGGCGGCACCCTCGGCGTCGGCGAGCAGCCGGCGGTAGCTGTTGCTGACCCGCAGGCGCGGCAGGCCGTCGTCGTTGAGCGACACCACGTACTCGCCGTCCATCTTGTCCACGAAGACGTCTGGCGTCACGTAGCGGGTCTCGGTGGTCGAGTAGTTGCGTCCGGGCTTGGGCTCGAGCGACGAGATCAGCTGCACCGCCTCGGCGACCTGCTCGAGACGGACCTTGAGCTCCTTGGCGAGCTTGTCGAAGCGCTTCGCCTCGACCAGCGACAGATGCTCGGCGACGATGGTCGCGGCCAGGGACTCGCCCTGCGCGAGCTGGCGCAGCTGGATCAGCAGGCACTCGCGCAGATCGCGCGCGAACACGCCGGGCGGGTCGAACTCCTGGAACTTGCGCAGCGCGGCGCGCGCGAACTCGAGATCGGCACCCGCCTCGAACGCGGCATCGTCGATCGAGACCTCGAGGTAGCCGTTCTCGTCGAGGTTGCCGATCAGCACGTCGCCGAGCGTCTGCTCCTGGTCCAGGAAGTCGCCCATGCGCAGCTGCCACGTCAGGTGGTCGGCCAGCGACGAGGCGCGCGTGAGCGTGTTCTCGATGCTCGGGCGCTTCTCCTCGTCGTAGTCGCCGCCGCTGCCGCCGGACAGCGAGCCCTGGGTGAAGTTGTTGGCGTAGTCCGAGAGGTATTCGTCCCAGTTGATGTCGCCCAGGTTCGAGGCTTCGGGTGCGAGCTCGGTGGGCGTCTCGTCCTTGATCGGAGCGGGCGCCTCGCCGCTCATCGCGTCGACCAGCTCGGGCATGCGCTCGTCGGGGGTCGCGTCGTCGGCTTCGACCTCGCGGTCCTCCTGCCCTTCCGAGAGCTCCTCGAGGGTCGGGTTCTGCTCGACCTCCTCCTGGACGAGCGTCTCGAGATCGGCGCGCGAGAGCTGCAGGATCTTGATCGCGTGCTTGAGCTGCGGCGTGATGACGAGGCTCTGGGTGAGCCTGCGCGAGAGTCCGATTTTCTGCTCGTATGCCATGTTTCAGTCGCTCGCTGCGCTCAGAGGCGGAACCGCTCGCCGAGGTAGATCTCACGCGCCTTCGGACTCGCGGCGATGGCCTCGGGATCGCCCTCTTCGAGGATCGTGCCCTCGTTCAGAATGTACGCGCGATCGCAGATCCCGAGCGTCTCGCGCACGTTGTGGTCCGTCAGCAGCACGCCGATCCCTCGCTCCTTGAGCTGCACAATGATGTTCTGAATATCGATCACCGCGATCGGATCAATGCCGGCGAACGGTTCGTCGAGAAGAATGAACGACGGCGCGGTGACGAGCGCGCGCGTGATCTCGAGCCGGCGGCGCTCACCGCCCGACAGCGCGCTCGCATTCGAGGTCGCGAGGTGCGCGATCGACAGCTCCTCGAGCAGCTCCTCCAGCCGCGCGCGCCGGGCCTCGGTGGAGATCGGCAAGGTCTCGAGGATCGCCTGGATGTTCTCCGCCACCGTGAGACCGCGGAACACCGACGGCTCCTGCGGCAGATAGCTGATGCCGTAGCGGGCACGCCGGAACATCGGCTCGCGGGTGAGATCGCGATCACCGAGCAGCACCGCTCCGCTGTCCGGCCGGGCGAGCCCGACGACGCAGTAGAAGGTCGTGGTCTTGCCGGCGCCGTTCGGGCCGAGCAACCCGACCACCTCGCCGGGATGGACCTCGACCGACACCGACTTGAGCACCTGGCGCTTGCCGTAGGACTTCTCGAGCGCGCTCGCGCGCAACACCGAGGTCATGCGTGCGCGACCGGCGGACGGCTCGGCCGAGGCGAGTCCGAGGGCGGCGCTCATGGCTGGGCGGCCTCGGCCGGCTTGCCAGCCGGCATGTCTACCGGCTTCTTTGCCGTTGTTGCCGCCGGCTTGTCGGCCGACTTCTTCGGCTGGCCGGCCAGATCGACGCCCTCGCCGCCCTTGCCCGGGTAGAGGATCGCCGACACGCGCTTCTTCGGGCTCGACTCGACGACGCTGCGGCCCTCGTCGAGGTAAACCACCAGGCGCTCGCCGGTGACCTCGTTCGGACCATCGTGCAACACCGGGTTCTCGAGCAGCACGATCTGCCGCTTCACCTGGTCGAACACCGCCCGGCCCCCGGTCGCCTTGCGGTCGCCCTGGGTGATCACCACGTCGCCGATCGCGACCACCTCGCGCAGCTCGAGGTTGTCCTGCTCGCCGGCGCGCGCGAGGTTCACCAGCAGCTCCTTGCAGTCGATCGCCAGATCGCCCTGCACCACGTTGACGCTGCCGCTGTAGACGACCTTGTTGGCCTGGTAGTCGAACTCGAGCTGGTCCGAGCGCACGACGATGGGCTCGTTGCTCGAGGACAGCGAGAGCTGCCCGAGGAAGCCGTCTTCCTTCTTCGCGTCCTTCGCGGCGGCGCCCGCCTGGGTCGCTTCGGGCGGCTTGGTGCTCGCGGCCGCTTCCTGCGCGCAGGCCGCGGTGAGCGGCAGCGCGAGCGCGCCAACGGTCGTGACCAGCATTACCAGCGACCCCCGGACGAGCGTCGGGCACAAGCCGAGCCGCGGCGTGGGTCTCATGGGGCCTGCACCGGCGCGCCAACGACCGTCGTGTGCACCGGCTGGACCGGCGCAGACTTCGCCGCGGTGTCGTCGCGCGCGTTCTGGAAGGTCGTGACGACGCCGTTGCGGAACAGGACTTTCTGCGAGCCGAGCTCGAGCAGCATCGACTGGCCGGCGAGCGCGATGTCGGAGCTCTTCAGCCGCACCTCACCGGGTGCTGCGATCGAGTTGATGTTCTCGAAATAGATCGCCTTCTCGGTCTGCACGAAGTAGTCGCCGACGGTGACGTCGATGCCGCCGCTGAGCTCGATGCGCTGGACGTTGCCTTCGGTGAGAAAGACGCGGCCCTCCTTGCCCTTGATCTCGACGTTGCGGCCGTCACCGCCGAAGAACGCGAGCTTCGGTCCGGTGATCGCGACCTCGCCCAGCTCGGTGAAGAGCTCGGCCTCGTGCGCGGTCAGCTCCCACTCCTTGCGCCCATCCTTGACCTTCACGCGACGGAATTCCTTGATGCGCTGCGTGACGTCAGCCTGTAGATCGGGCGCGTCGCTGGGCTGGACGGCCACCTGCTGCTGGCTGACCAGCGTGCGGCCAAGCACAAAGCCCAGGCCGGCGAGCGCCAGCATGACACCGGCGATCAGAAGCCGTCTGACCTGGTTCCGTTCCAAGCGCCTCTCCCCGACACGCAATTTCGATACCACGGGGGACTGGGTGAGTAAAGACGTGATTTTGCAGATATTTCAATAACTTACCAATTCATCGCGACGCAGCAAGCGTGCCCCTGCAAATCCGTCGTCGAGAGGTCGCGCCGGCAGGCGCCGCGACTCAGACCACACCCGCACGCAGCAGACCGTGCAGGTGCAGGACGCCGGCCGGGCGCCCGTCGGCCTCTAGGATGAACAGCGCCGTGATCGCGTGCTGCTCCATCAGGGCGAGCGCGCTCTCGGCGAGCGCACCGGCGGGCACCGTCTTCGGGGCGGCGGTCATCAGCTCGCCGGCCGAGAAGCACAGCAGGTCGCCGCGCGACTGGATCGCCCGGCGGAGGTCGCCGTCGGTGAGGATCCCGGCGAGCGTGCCGTCCGGGGCCAGCACGCCGGTCAAGCCGAGACGCTTGGCCGACATCTCGCGCAGCGCGTCGGCCATCGTCGCTGCCGCGCTCACCAGCGGCATCTCGTCGCCGACGTGCATCAGCTCGTCGACCCGCATCAGGCGGCGGCCCAGCGCGCCGCCCGGATGGAGGGTGCCGAAGTCCTCGGCGCTGAAATCGCGCCGCTCGAGGAGTGCGATCGCGAGTGCGTCGCCGAGCGCGAGCATCGCGGTCGTGCTGGCGGTCGGCGCGAGACCGAGCGGACACGCCTCCTCGCTGACGGTGACGTCGAGCACGACGTCCGCCGCGCGCGCCAGGGTCGACGCCGCGTCCCCGGTCATGGCCACCACGGGAATGCCGAGGCGTCGCGCCGGGGCGACCAGGTCCACCACGTCGGTGGTGCCGCTGTACGAGACCGCGAACAGCACGTCGCCACGCGTCAGCATGCCGATGTCGCCGTGCAGGCCCTCGGCCGCGTGCAGGAAGAGCGCGGGCGTTCCGGTGGAAGCGAGCGTGGCGGCGATCTTGCGGCAGATCAGGCCCGACTTGCCGAGGCCGCTCACCACCACCTTGCCCTCGCAGGCGGCCAGCACGTCCACCGCGCGCGAGAAGTCCTTGCCGAGCCGGGCTGCCAGCGCCTCGAGAGCACGCGCCTCGATCGACAGCGTCCGCCGCGCCGATGCGACGTCAGCCTCGACCGGCGCCGCCGCCCCCGGCTTCGCGCGCTGCCGCGTGCTCAGCCGACACCTCGCACGGGCGGGCTGGTCGTACGCGCGGTTCTCGCGAGTTCGCGTGCGGCGCGGTCGATCGCCTGCAAGGTGCGCAGCAGCGCCGAAAGCTGGTCGAGCGGATACGAGGTGGCGGCATCCGAGAGCGCCCGCTCGGGGTCCTCGTGCGCCTCGAGGAAGACCGCGTCTACCCCGACCGCGACCGCCGCTCGCGCCAGCGCGGGCACGAACTCGCGCTGGCCGCCCGAGGCGCTGCCCGCGCCACCGGGAAGCTGCACGCTGTGCGTCGCGTCGAACACCACCGGGCAGCCGGTCTCGGCGAGCACCACCAGCGAGCGCATGTCCGACACCAGGTTCTGGTAGCCGAAGCTGGCACCGCGCTCGGTGACCAGCACGCGCTCGTTGCCGACGGCGCGCGCCTTGGCGACCACGTGCTGCATCTCCCACGGCGACAGAAACTGCCCCTTCTTGAGATTGACGGGCTTGCCCGAGCGCGCGACATCCTCGATGAAGTCCGTCTGCCGACAGAGAAAAGCCGGCGTCTGCAGGATGTCGACGACTTCCGCCACCGCCGCGATGTCCTCGCGCTCGTGGACGTCGGTCAGCACCGGCAGTCCGGTCGCCGAGCGCACCTCGGCGAGGATCGCGAGCCCCTCGTCACGCCCGATACCGCGGAACGAGCCGCCGGACGTCCTGTTCGCCTTGTCATAGGACGCCTTGAACACCAGCCCGATTCCGAGCTCGCGCGCGATCCGGGCCAGGCGATCACCGTGCCGCAGCGCCGATTCGCGGCTCTCGATGACGCACGGGCCGGCGATCACCGCGAGCGGCGCACCGCCGCCTATCACGACCGGCCCGATCTCGAGCCGAGCAGAGATCACCTGCCGGGCCCCGCCGCAGCGACGCTCGACAGCAGCATGGGCTGGTGACCGGACACCCGCGCGCGGTGGTCGAGTGCTGCCCGGATGAAGCTCTTGAAGATCGGGTGGCAGTCGAGCGGGCGCGACTTGAACTCGGGGTGGAACTGGCTCGCTAGGAACCACGGGTGGTCGCGCAGCTCGATCATCTCGACCAGCCCGCCGTCGGGCGACAGCCCGGACAGGATGAGGCCGTGCTTCTCGAGCAGCTCGCGATAGTCGTTGTTGAACTCGTAGCGATGTCGGTGGCGCTCCGAGATCTTGCGCTTGCCGTAGACCCGGCTGGCGAGGGAGCTGGCGTCGAGCGCGCACGGGAAGGCCCCCAGACGCATCGTGCCGCCCTTCGCGGTGACGCCCTTCTGGTCAGACATCAGGTGGATCACCGGGTGCTTGGTGTCGGGATTGACCTCGGTCGAGTTGGCGCCCTCGAGGCCGCACACGTGGCGCGCGAACTCGATCACCGCCATCTGCATGCCGAAGCAGATGCCGAGGTAGGGCACGCCGTTCTCGCGCGCGTACTTGACGGTGGCGATCTTGCCCTCGGTGCCGCGGGGGCCGAAGCCCATCGGCACCAGGATCGCGTCCGCCGAGCGGATCTCCTCGACGATACCCTCGGCCTCGACGCGCTCGGAGTCGACGGCGACGATGTCGACCCCGCAGTCGTTGGCGACGCCGCCATGCGCCAGCGCCTCGTTCAGGCTCTTGTAGGAGTCCGACAGGTCGATGTACTTGCCGACCATCGCGATCTTGACGCGATCGCGCACGCCCTTGATGGTCGCGACCAGCTTGCGCCAGCGACCGAGGCTCGGCGATGCGGTCCAGATGTTGAGCTTCTCGACGATGCGCTCGTCGAGCCCCTCCTCGTGCAGCGCGAGCGGCACCTCGTAGATCGAGCTCACGTCCTGCGCCGTGATGACCGCGTTCTCCTCGACGTTGCAGAAGTGGGCGATCTTCGCTTTGATCTTCGGGTCGAGCGGACGCTCGGTGCGGCACAGCAGGATGTCGGGCGAGATGCCGAGACCGGTGAGCTCCCGCACGCTGTGCTGCGTCGGCTTGGTCTTCACCTCGCCCGCGGTCGCGATGTAGGGCACCAGGGTCAGGTGCACGTACAGCACGTGCTCCTTGCCGCGGTCCCAGCGGAACTGGCGGATGGCCTCGAGGAACGGCAGGCTCTCGATGTCGCCGACCGTGCCGCCGATCTCGCCGATCGCGATGTCGTAGCCCTCGGCGCCGGCGAGCAGACGGCTCTTGATCTCGTCGGTGATGTGCGGGATCACCTGCACGGTGCCGCCGAGATACTCGCCGCGGCGCTCCTTCTGGATGACGGCGTCGTAGATCTTGCCGGTGGTGAAGTTGTTCTTCTTCGCCATCGACGTGGTGACGTATCGCTCGTAGTGGCCGAGATCGAGATCGGTCTCCGCGCCGTCGTCGGTGACGAACACCTCGCCGTGCTGGAACGGGCTCATCGTTCCCGGATCGACGTTGATGTACGGATCCATCTTGATCATCGTCACGCTCAGCCCGCGTGCCTCGAGCAGCGCCCCGATCGACGCCGAGGCGAGCCCCTTGCCGAGCGACGACACCACGCCGCCTGTGATGAAGATGAACTTTGTCTTGCCCTGCTTCGCCGCGCGCTCAGCCATGTCGCTCCCGCAGGTTTGCGGACCCCACCCCCTCCCGTACCGGACGCGACGCGAACAGCGCCCGGACGCGCTCCAGATCCTCAGGCGTGTCGACCTCGATCATCGCCGGGCTCGCGTCGACGATCGCGACGCGGATGCTCTGGCCGTGCTCCAGCACGCGCAGCTGCTCGAGACGCTCGGCGCGCTCGAGCGGGGTCGGCGCGAGCTTGGCGAGCCCGAGCAGGAACGGCCGGCGGTACGCGTAGAGCCCGATGTGCCGCAGCGCGACCGGCGCGCCCCCGGATGCGGCGTCGTCCCCGCCGGCGGCGGGCGTGGCGCCCCACGGGATCGGGCTGCGCGAGAAGTACAGCGCATCGCCGAAGCGGTCGCACACGACCTTGACCACCTGCGACCGCTCGGCCTCGGCGGCGGTGAGCGGCGTGGCCAGGGTGGACATCGACGGCGTCGGCGGCGAGGCTTCACCCGCCTGGTCCGGCGTGGGCTCGAGGGCGGCGATCGCCGCCTCGATGTAGCCGGGCTCGAGCATCGGCAGGTCGCCCTGGACGTTGACGATGATGTCGGTCGTCAGATTGCTCGCCACCTCGGCGATGCGATCGGTGCCGGAGACGTGCCGCGGGCTGGTCATCAGAGCCTCGCCGCCCTCGCGCTCGACCGCCACCGCGATGCGCTCGTCGTCGGTAGCGATCAGCACGCGGTCGACGCCGCGCGCCAGCTCGGCCCGGCGCAGCACGTGCACGATCATCGGCTTGCCGTTGATCTCCGCGAGCGCCTTGCCGGGCAGCCGGGTCGATGCGTAACGCGCTGGAATGATGACGACGACTGACATGGCGTTACCCGATGGCTCTCCCTGGAATCGCGTCAAGGAACTCGACGCTCGGGACGTTCTTGTAGGACCCCGGTCGGCCCCGTGTCAACGTCGCCCCGCGGCCCTTCTCGGGCAACGGTTTGCGCGCGACATCCCGCCCTTTCCCCGGCGCGCGGCGAGATGGTAGGCCGGCGCATGGGGAACAGGATCGCGGCGAGCCTCCCGGCACCTCCCGACATGAAGATGTCGCAGCGCGTGGCACGGCGAGCGGAGGAGCTCGGCTACGAGAGCTTGTGGATCGCGGACGTCGGCGGGCCCGATCCCTTCGTCGTCGCCGCAGCGGCAGCAGCGGTGACGTCGCGCGTGCGCATCGGCACGGCGGTGATCCCGGCGTACACGCGCACGCCACCCGTGGTCGCCGGCGCCGCGGCGTCGTGCGCCGAGCTCGCGCCGGGGCGCTTCATCCTCGGCATCGGTGCGTCAAGTGAGAATATCGTGCAGAACTGGAGCGGCGTTCCGTTCAAGCGCCCGCTGGCGCGCGTTCGCGAGACCGTGACCACCGTGCGCGCGATCCTAGCCGGCGAGCGCACCAACTTCGCGGGCAAGACGTTGACCTCGCACGGCTACCGGCTGCTCATGCGCACGCCGTCGCCGGCGATCCCGATCCACGTCGGCGCGTTGATGCCGCCGATGCTCGAGCTCGCGGGCGAGATCGCGGACGGCGTCACGCTCAACATGATGCCCGCCTCCGCGGTACCGCGCATGGTGCAGCACATCCGCGCCGGGGCCGTACGTGCCGGCAAGGACCCGGCGTCGCTCGAGATCGTCGCCCGCTTCCAGACCTGCGTCACCGACGACCGCGCCGGCGCCCTCGCCGTGCTGCGCGCCGCCTTCGGACCCTACTTCGCGACCTCGGTCTACAACCGCTTCGTGGCGTGGTGCGGCTTCGACTCGGAGGCCGAGGAGATCCTCGCCGGCTGGCAGACCAAGGACCGCGGCCGGGTGGCGGCCGCGGTGACCGACGACATGCTCGATCGGATCGGCATCATCGGCAGCGCCGAGCAGTGCCGCGAGCGCATCGAGGCGTTCCGCGCAGCCGGCGTCACCACACCGATGATCTCGCCGTTCTACCCCGACGAAAAGGTCATGTGGCGCACCTTCGAAGCGCTCGCACCGGGTTGAGGGCCGCCCGCTAGCGTCCCTTCCCCTTGCCGCCCAGGCTCGGCGACGGCGGCGCCTGCTTGGTGTCGTGCGCCGCCTTCGACTGCTTCTTGTGCGCGGCGTCCTGCTTCTTCGCCTTGTCCTTGGATTTCGGAGATTTGTCGCCCATTTGTGCCCCCTGCCGGAAATCTGCCGGCGTCCGACCGGTGCCCACCACCAGTCCGCGATCGATCGCAGACAAAGATGCCTCATCGGGCCCCGTTGTGCGAGGCGGGCGCGTCAGATCGATCCGAGGCCGCGAACACCATCTCACACACGTCGTGCGCCACGCGCAGCGGTGCGCCGGTCGCCTGCCGTACGTCCTCGACCGTGAGCCCAGGCGCGAGCTCGCGCAGCAGGAAGCCGTCGACGTCGACGTCGATCACCGCGAAGTCGGTCACCACCGTCGCGACGCAGCCGGCGGCGGTCAGCGGATAGGTGCAGCGCTCGACGAGCTTCGGTGCACCCTCGCGGGTGAGGTGGAACATCAGCACCACGATGCGCGCGCTGCCGGCGGCGAGGTCCATCGCGCCGCCGATGCCGCCGACACCGGTCGCGGGCACGTTCCAGTTGGCAAGGTCGCCGTTCGACGCCACCTGGAAGCCGCCGAGAACGATCGTGGTCACGCGCCCGGTGCGCGCCATCGCGAACGCGTCGCAGCTGTCGAAGAAGCTCTCCCCGGCAAGCCCGCGCACCAGCTGGCCGCTGGCGTTGTAGCGGTGCACGTCCTGGTCGGCGTCGTCGTGCGCCAGCGCGCCGAAGCCGAGCAGGCCGTTCTCGGAGTGCAGCGTGACGTCCTGCGCGGGATCGATGTAGGTCGAGACCAGGGTCGGCAGCCCGACGCCGAGGTTGACGTACTCGCCGGCGAGCAGCAGGCGCGCAGTCTTCATCGCCATCAGGTCGGGCGGGATGCCCTGCGGGCCGCTGGCGCGCTCGCGCACGTCGAGATCCCACTTCTTGCCGTAGCGCAGGCTGAGCGCGCGGATCGCCGCCGGATCGAGCGGGTGCTCGGTGCGGACGACGCGGTCGACGAAGATGCCGGCGCGGTCCGCGCGGTGCGCGCGCACCAGCGCCACGTCGCCGCGCAGCGCGTGCTCGAGCACGTGCGGGCGTCCGTCGAAGACGCGTTCTTCCTTGCCGCGCGACGCATCGGTACCGGCCCCCGTGGGCGTGTAGAACGCGGCCAGGCCCGCACCACCCGCGCGCACGCGCTCGACCAGTGTTCCCTGCGGCACCAGCTCGAGCTCGATCGTGCCCGCGAGGATGCCGTCGCCGACCGGCGCGTGCTGCGTCGGGTAGACGGCGTAGCTCGCGATCAGCTTACGCATGAGACCGTGCGCGGCGAGCTGCTGCGGCGAGGTCGCCCGCCTCGCGGAAGCGCCGCCACGCGGGCACCGCGTCGAGCGACGCGCAGCCGGTCACCAGGTCGAAGTCGAAGCGCATCGGGCGGCAGGACACCTGCGGCGCGAGCAGCGCGCCGCTCGCGCGCGCTGCGCGTAGGCGCGCGAACAGCGGCCCCCAGACGTCATCCCGGTCGGGCAGGTCGAGGATGGCGCTGAAGCTGACCGGACACGAGCTGGTGCGCGCGAGCTCGAGCAGGAAATCGCACTCCTGGAACGACAGCGGAAAGGTCTCGGGGTGATCTCCAGCACGCCGCGGCCGCTGGCGGCCATGGCGTGCACCAGCGTGCGCAGCTCGTCGCGCGTCGCGAGCCGGCTCGGCACCGGCCGCCCGCCTGCGCCGATGTGCCCCGGCGACAGCGGGGTCGCGAAGCCGAGCGCCCCCGCGGCCATCGCCTCGCGAACGAGTGCGGCCATCGCCGCGATCTCGTCCGCTGTCGCGGCGCGCTGGTAAGCCTCGTCACCGAGCACGTACGCGCGCAGCGACGAGTGCCCGATCAGCGCAGCGACGTTCAGGCCGAGCGGACGCTCGCGGAGCATGGTCAAGTACTCGGGAATCGACTGCCAGGTCCACTGCACGCCGGAGCGCAGGCTCGCGAGCGGCATCCCCTCGACGTGCTCCAGCATGCGCAGCAACCGGTCACGCTCGCACGAGCCCTCGGGTCCGACGCGGCCGCTGCGCATCTGCGTGCTGACTTGACGATAGGCGAGCAGGCGCACGATGCGCGCGTCGATCGCCGCCTGCGCGAGCCGCTGGCGCAGGTGCGGGTCGCCAGTGGCGGCGCCGGCCAGCGCGAGCACCTGCTGGAGCTCGACGCCGAGCCGGAGTGGCGGCGAGGCGACCGTGCGCTCGTGGCCGAGCGTCGTCATCGCGACCGCGCAGCCGTCGTCGACCGCACCGACGACGCGATCCGCGGGCACGACGACACCATCGAAGAACACCTCGTTGAACCAGGGCGCGCCGGTCATCTCGACCAGCGGACGCACCGTGATCCCCGGCGAGCGCATGTCGACCAGCAGCAACGACAGGCCGCGGTGGCGCGCGGCCGCGGGATCGGTGCGCACCAGCAGAATGCACCAGTCGGCGAGCTGCGCGTAGCTCGTCCACACCTTCTGGCCGGTGACCACCCAGGTGTCGCCGCGACGCTCGGCACGGGTGTGGATGCCGGCGAGATCGGAGCCCGCGCCAGGCTCCGAGAAGCCCTGACACCAGATCTCCCCGGCGGTGAGGATGTGCGGCAGGAAGCGCGCGCGCTGCGCGTCGCTGCCGTGGCGGATCAGCACCGGCCCGACCAGCGACATGCCGATGCCGAGCTCCGCCAGGGTAGGTGCGTCGTGCGCGATGCACTCCTCGACGAACAGCAGCTGCTCGATCGGGCTCGCGTCTCGGCCACCGTGCGCGCGTGGCCAGTGCAGACCGGCCCAGCCACCGGCGGCGAGCTTGCGCTGCCATGCGCGCGCGAGCTCGACCCGGCCAGCGAGGTCGCCGGGCATGCGGCAGGCGGGCGTGCCCCGATCGGCAGGGAGGTTCGCGCGCAGCCAGTCGGCTGCCCCTGCGCGGAACGCTTCCTCGTCGGGGCTCAGGCGGAACTCCATCGCTCACCTCAGCCGCTCGCGAGTATCTCGTGCCGCGCGGCCGGGTCAAACGCGGCCCCCCGGGCGCTCGTTCGTACCCCGGGCCCGACGTCGTGCCGGGAGCGCTTCGGGGGCGCGAGATCGGCGTTGCCTGGCACGTCAGCGGCTGGCAGTGTCCAGCCCGTTCCCTGTACTGCTACACCGGAGGCCCGATGACTCCAGCCCGCTCGATCGAAGCACGCGCCGGCTGCGGCACCGACCGCCGCAGCTTCCTGGGCCTCGCCGGCGCGGCCCTCGCCCTCGCGGCAACCTCTCCGCTCGGGCTCGGATCGGCGCTCGCCGCGCCGTGCGAGCCGTCGACGTTCGACCCCGACGCGTGGCTCGCAGCGCGCGGGCACGGGCTGCTCACGACGCAGACGCCGCAGTCGAACGCGCCGCTGCGCCCGATCGCGGCGCAGAGCCTCGCCGAGTGGATCATCGAGCGCGAGGGCTACCTCGCCGCCCTGCGCGAGATCGTCGGTCCGTGGCCTGCCCGGCCGGCGCTCGCGGCCCGGGTGCGCGCGCGCCAGCGACGCCCGCTCTACACGCGCTACAAGGTCGAGTACCAGTCACTGCCGTCGTCGCAGCGTTACACATCGACGATCACCGCCTGGCTGTTCGTTCCGACCGCGCCGACCGGACCGCGTCCGGCGATCATCGTACCGCACCAGACGGTACTGCAGGGCAAGGACGAGCCGGCCGGCGTCCGTGGTGGATGGGAGCAGGCCTTCGCCAAATACTACGCGGAGCGCGGCTACGTGACGCTCGCCCCCGATGCGATCGGCTACGGCAAGCGCACGCGGCGCTGCAACCGGCTCACCGGCTTCGAGCTCGCCGATGCGATGCCTATCCTCGCGAACCACCCCGAGATGACGCTGCTCGGCTTGATGCTGTTCGACCTGACGCGCGCCGTCGACTTCCTCGAGGCCCGCGCCGAGGTCGATCCGGGCCGCATCGGCATCCTCGGGCACTCGCAGGGCGGCTTCCTGATCAACTTCCTGCTGCCGCTCGAGCCGCGGCTGCGCTGCGGCGTCGCGTCGTGCGGTGCGGGCATCTTCCGCACCGACGTGCAGTTCGCGCAGCGCTGGGCGTACTACAACTCGGCGTACGTGCCGCGCTTCTGGCTGTATCGGAACGACCCGCAGGCACTGCCGATCGACTTCCTGCAGATCATCGCGCTGGCAGCGCCACGCGCGCACATGCTGCAGACCCCGATGGGAGACACCATCTGGACGCTGCCCGGCGTGGCACCCATGCCGTTCGTCGCGAGTGAGGTGCAGCGCGTGCGGGCGCTCTACGGCGGTGACGCGAGCGAGCTGTTCGTTCACGTAGTGCCCAACGGCGGCGACCTCGAGTCGAACCACGGCTGGTGGCCGAACGAGGCGCAGCCCGCCGCCGACGCGCTGCTCGCGCGGGCGCTCGGCGCCTGAGCACCGGCCGCCGGACGCCGCGAGCGAGCCCGCCCGCTACCGGATGCGCGTGCGCACGTCGTCGCACGACACCGCCAAGCGCGCTGCCCGGATGCGCGCGTGGTCGGCGCGCGCGGCGCGGGTATCCAAGCGATATATCCGCTCGCGCGCCGCACCCCGTGCGCCCGCCGGCCGGCGCTGCGAAATCCTGCAAAATCGAGCTGTTCGCGGCTGCCGTCGAACGGCCCCGGGCTTGCAATCCACTCTCCTCGCGGCACTCAACCCCGCCACCAAGAAGGAGAAGACGATGGACCCGACCCGAGACGACACGCGCACCGAGGCACCGACCCGGCGCGACAAGATGCGGATCACCCGGCGCACGGCAGCCACCGTGGTCGGCTGCGCGGTCGTCGCCATCAACCTGCTGCAGGCGTGCGGCTTCACCATCGAAGCGATCCAGTCGCCACAGGACGTCTACGACATCCTCGACGAGTCGCGCTACGTCGAGCCCTACGCCGGCGAGCGCTGGACCGTCGTCAACGACCCCAAGCTCCGCGTCGAGCACGGCTGGAGCTGCGCCGAGGCGCCGAGCGCCGCCTCGCAGGAGTACATCGGGCTGCGCGTCGGCGGCTTCACCGAGCTGCCCACCAACTTCGACGGCACGGTGTTCCTGAACGGCTGGCACCTCGAGTACAAGAAGAAGGACCACCACGTCGTCGGCCTGGGCACGAGCATCTTCAACATCGTGCAGCTCAACAACGTGCTGGTGTGGAACGCCGGCGGCCTGATCAGCGACCACAACGGCGACGACGGCTACCGCTGGTGCTACGAGTACACCACCGTCGCCTGGCCGCGCCCCCGGAAGGGTGGCGACGTCACACCCAACCTGCAGCCCTGGGTCGACATCCAGGCGGTCCACTCCGACCCGCGCGCCAAGCTGATGTACGTCGACGGCGCGAACGTCGGCGGCGTCGACAAGATCCCGGGCAGCTTCCGGACCACCGGCAAGGCGCCGCGTGGCGTGCTGCTCGCCGGCTTCGGCATGAGCCACACCGATGACGACCATCACGTCCGGCAGATCGGTTTCGATCTCGGCAAGGCGAAGATCAAGAACAAGCGGATCAAGTGGAAGTCGGACCTGATCTTCAAGGACGACTCGACGCGTGATCCGCGCGCGGCGGCGATCGTGTCGGTGCTGGCCGGCCAGAGCGTCAATGTCTGGCAGCCGCCGAGCGTCTGGGTCGAGGGCGGCGACGCCACCCCCGGTCCCTACTGGAACGACCTGCAGCTCACTCCGATCACCGGCTCCTCGAACGCCTGCCTGGGCGACCTTTCGGAGCGCACCGTCGAGATGGCGATCGTCACCCCGCCGTACACCTGGGCGATCCCGATGCTCACCGGGTGGGATCTCTCGACCCCCTGCGGGGACACCCACATCACCCACGTCGGCGCGTGGATCGAGGACTTCCACTACGTTTACACCCCGGGCAACTCGAACGGCACGCTGTACTACACGATGAAGACCAACTACGGCGACAAGGACAATTTTCCCGGCTTGAGCGGCGGCGGCGTGCAGGTGTCGGTGCTCGGCATCAACCTGCTGTACCCGCCGGGCAAGGAACCGGGCACGTCACCCGGTCCCATCGGCCCCATCGGCCCCGGGCCCGGAGTGGCCCGCTGACGAGTCGCGCCGGGCGCTGAAGACGAAGCGGGGGCCGTGCCGGATGGGCACGGCCCCCGCTTTGCGTTTCGCTGGAGTCGCGCGCTGGCTGCGGCGCGCGTCAGGCCGCGGCGAGTGCGCGGATCGCCTTGGTGATCCCTTCGGGATCCAGGCCCTGGTGCCCCATCTGCTGCCAGAGGCCGCCGAGGCCCTCCTTGTTGGTGCCGATGTGATCGTAGCGGCCGCGGAAGCCGCGCTTGAGCAGCGCGCTGCCGAAGCGACTGCCGAGACCCGTCTTCACGTTGAAGGCCTCGGCGACCAGCACGAACGGTGCGGCCGCGAGCTTCTTCATGACCGCTTCGTCGTAGACGTTGAGCGTCGCCTTGTTGACCAGCCCGACCTTGACGCCCGCCTTCTGCAGGTGGATCACCGCGTCGAGCGCGCGATAGACGGTCTCGCCGAACGCGACCACGTAGCCGCCGCCGTTCGCGTCGCGTACGACGTCGTCCTTGCCGGGCTCGAAGGGCTTACCCGCGAACAACGGCTTGCCGTCCTCGCCGAGGATGTCGGGCACCGGCGCGCGCGTGCTGAACAGAAAGCGCAGGCCCGGGTCGTCGAAGATGCGCTTCACGCAGGCCGCGAACTGGTGCTGGTCGACCGGAAAGTAGAGCCGGGTCTCGTCGGTACCGTGCCCCGGCGCGACACCGCCGTCGGCGAACATCGAGTTGATGCCGAAGTGGCAGGTGTTGTCGGCCATGTCGTCGACGCCGCTGTGGCTGAAGTGCGCGAGCACGTTCGAGAAGTTGAGCCGCGCCATGGTGATCTCGCTGATGCACATCTCGAGGAACGCCGAGAAGGTCGCGAAGATGCCCTGCTTGCCGGCGGTCGAGCCGAAGCCGGCCGCGGCCGAGAAGTTGCCGCGCTCCATGATGCCGCCGCGCACGAAGACGTCCGGAAACTCCTTGCGGATGTGGTGCAGGCCGCACGAGCCCTCGAGGTCGTTGTCGAACACGCGCAGGCGCTCGAGGCGCTGCGCGGGTGTCATGGCGCCGAGGATCTCGTTGACGATCTTGCCGAAGTCGTCGCGGTTCTTGCCGACGCCCGAGCTGCCCTCGTACGACAGCGGGCTCTTGTCCGGCTTCGCGGCCTTCAGCATCTCGACCGCCGCCGTGTGCCCGCGTCCCTCGAGGTACTTGATCGCGACCTCGGCCTTCAGGACCTCGTGCGCGTGCGGGCTGCCCTCGGCGCCCACGATGCCGGGCGCCATGCGGCGCTTGATGATCAGCGCGTGCGGCTGCGCGTTCGCGAACGCCCGCCCGAGCACGACGAAGAGCTCGTCGATGTCCTCGCCCATCACGGTCTCGGGGTTCAGTCCGTGGCCGGTCAGCGTGCGGGTCAGATCGTAGCCGGCCATGTACTCCTGCGGGTGCCCGGCGATGGTGACGTTGTTGTCGTCGACCAGGATCTTCACGTTGAGCTGCTTCGCGACCGCGAGGCGCGCCGCCTCGGCGTCGTCGCCCTCCATCTGGCTGCCGTCGGAGCCGAGCATGACGACAGCCTTGCCCGGGTTGGCGAACGCGACGCCGTTGACGAACGCCCACATGTGGCCGAGCCGGCCGGAGCTGAACTGGACGCCCGGCGTCAGCAGCTTCTCCGGGTGGCCGGGCAGGCCGCTGTCGAACTCGCGGTAGTGCAGCAGCTTCTCGGCCGGCATGTGGCCGTCGAGCACGCTCAGCAGATACTGCGTCGCGACGCGGTGTCCGGCCTCGTCGAAGATGATCGGCACGATCGGCGCACCGCCCGCGATGAAGGCGCGGACGATCGTCACCTCGGGCACGGTGTCGTAAGCGCCGCCGGTGTGTCCCGACAGACCGCGCGCGCCAGCGAGCGCGGTGAAGAAGACGATCGCGTCGCGGCAAAGCTGGATGTTGTGCACCAGGTCCGCACGCTGCTCGCTGGTCAGCTCGGTCGCCGTCGGGTCGAGCTTCAGGGGCTTGAGGGCACCGAGGTCGATGGGGAATTCGTCAGACGCCATGCCCCTACGTTAGTCGAAGACGTTCCCCCGTCGCCAGCGGAGCGCGGTCTTCGCGCGCGTTTTCTGCGCCGTCAGTGCGCGGCGCCGTCAGCGGGCACGGGTGCGGCCGGCGCCGCCTCGACCTTGGCGAGGCTGACCAGCGCGTAGCGCGCACCGTCGACGAGCAGGACACCCTCGACGCGATCGCCGGGTGCGATGCCGTCGAGCAGCTCCCGGTTCCCGACCGGGAAGGGCATGGTCATACCCTGCATGAAACCCGCGACCGGCTCGTGCTGCAGCACGACCTCGTTGCGGGCTGCGGTGACCGACACGACCTCGCCACGGATCGGGTACAGCTTCCCGGCCGGAACGCCCGAGCAGCCGGCGAACGCCGCGAAGAGCGCGGCCAGCGCGATCGCGAGCCCCGGCCGCGGCCGGGCGTCACGTCGCGCCGTCAATCGAGAACCGTCAGCAGGAAGCCGCGAAAGGCGAAGTCGCCGTCGTCGTAGTCGACGACCCCGATGGTGAACGTGTAGACGCCGGCCAGCAGCGGCGTGCCGCTCAGCTTGCCGCCATTGGACAGCGCGATGCCCGGCGGCAGGTTGCCCTCGTCGAGGAACCACTGGTCGCCGCCGCAGTCGGAGTCGAGCTGGACGAAGTACTCGGCGCCGATGATGCCTACCGGCAGCTCGCTGGTCTCGATCGTGACGCTGCAGCTGCTGCACGCCACTGGCCCACCGAGCGGCAGCGCGACGACCAGCAATGCGACCACGACCGCCGGGGCCGCGAGGAAGCGGAGCGCACGACGTACAAGCATGGCCGGACGATACTCGCTGATGCGCGGGGACACCAGCCGCGCGCGAGCCGACGCTGCCGCGCAGCACCTACGGCGCGGGTGCCGGTGCCGCGGGCGGGCCGGCGCCGGGGTCCTTCTTGGTGATGATGCCGATGCGCGCGATCCCCGCCGCGCGGCAATCGTCCATCAGATCGACCACCCGGCCGTGCGACAAAGCGCGGTCGGCCTCGAGGAAGATCGTCTTGTCGGGACGCTCGGCGTAGATCGCCGTCAGGTGTGCCACCAGATCCTCGGCCGGCACCTCGCGGCCGTCGAGCAGCGCGCGGCCGTCGGCCGACAGGCTGACCGTCACCTGCGACGCGTCCTCGGCCCCGCGGCTGTTGGTCGCGAGCGGCAGCTCGATCGGCACCTCCTGCTTCAGGAGCGGCGTGACCACCATGAAGATGATGAGCAGGACGAGCACGACGTCGACCAGCGGCGTGACGTTGATCTCGGCCTTCAGGTCCTCGTTGTTGCTTGCGTTGACCGCCATCGTCCGTCCCTGCGCAGCCTAGCGGCCGACGGCATGGCGCGCGCGGCTGGCGCTGCGCTGCCCTTCGTCGAGGGCGGCCACGGCGAGCTCCTCGGCGACGCACTCGAGCTCGGCCAGCAGACGCTGGATCCGCTGCGTCAAGGAGTTGAACAGCCACAGCGCCGGGATCGCGACCAGGATGCCGAGTGCGGTCGCGACCAGCGCTTCGGCGATGCCGGTCGAGACCGAGCCGAGACCACCCTGCCCCGTCACGCCCATGGTGTGGAAGGCGGTCACGATGCCGACCACGGTGCCGAACAGCCCGACGAAGGGTGCGGTCGAGCCCACCGTGGCGAGCACGCCCAGCCCCTGCTTCGCGTCGACGCCCGCCGCCACGATCACCCGACGCGCGGTGCGATCGTAGGCCTCGAGCCAGGCGCGTGCCGGGTCGCCGGGGTCGCTGATCACGCGCGTCGCTTCCTCGACCAGGTGTGCGACGTAGCTGCGCGGAAACTGGCGTGCCGTCGCCGCGGCCGCCAGCACGCCGTCGTCGGCCAGCGCGCGGCGCCAGGACGCCAGGAACGGCACCGACTCGCGTCCGGAGCGCACCAGCTTGAGCATCCGCTCCACCGCCACGACGAGCGAGACCAGCGACATCGCGACCAGGAGGATCATCACCCCCTTGGCAAGTGGTCCCATCGCCGGCCAGAGCTCGATCAGATTGAAATGCATCCATTCCTCCAGGGGTCGTAGAGCGGCACGCGAGACGTCTTCTTCAGCGCAGCACGAAGCGGATCGGAACCTCGAGGATCACGCGCAGGGTCTGGCCGCTCTCGTCGCGCGCCGGGCGGAAGCGCCACTGCTGCACCGCACGCAAGGCTCCCTCGTCGAGCGCCGGGATCGACCGCACAACCTTGACGCCGGGCTCGATCCGCCCGTCGCGGTCGAGCACGGCCTCGAGCACGACCAGACCCTCGATCTCGCGCCGGCGCGCATCGGCGGGATAGTCGGGCGCCACGCGGTGGACGAGGGTCGGCGGGTTCGCGACCGTGCCCGCCGGCACCGGCGCCGTACCGGTGCCAGCGACGACTCCGCCAGCCAGCCCACCGCTGACGCCGCCGACCACACCGCCGGCCTGGCCCTCGACGGTGCCGGCCGCGACCCCGGGCGCGATCTCGGCCGGCGTCGGCTCGCGACGCGGCTGCTCGACCGGTTTGGCCTGCGGCTTGGGCTTGGCCTTGGCCTTGGCGTCGACCCGCTGCAGGCGCTCGGGCTCCGTCACGACTGGCTGCGGCGGCTCCTTCGGCTGCTCCGGCGACTGCGGCTCGAGCACCGGCTCCGGGAGAGCCGGCAACGTGCCCGTCCCGTTCGCCGCACCAAGCGGCGCGGGTGGAGGGGGCGGCGGCTCGAAGAACACCAGGCGGACCGTGGGCTCCTCGACCGCGGGCGGCGACGGCAGCAGGACGAAGGCGACCAGCGCGACGTGCGCCGCCACGGCGATCAGCCAGGCCGGGCCGAACGCCCGCGCCGCCAGCGCCGGCGGCAGGACGCAGGCCGCGCGATCGTGAGCGATCGGCTCGGGATCCCGCGAGGGGATCGCATCGGGCGCAACGAACGGCGCCGCCGTGGCAGTCTGTGGACCGAGCCGTCGCGTGGCCAAACCTTTCGCAGACCACGCTTCGCGCGGCTGCTGAAAATGAGTTGCAAAATCGCGCTTTAGGCGACCCGGGAGCACAGGTCAAGGTCCCACTAAACGATTGCCGTGCCAGGGGTTTCGCAAGGGCCGCCGGCGCCGACGCCCGGTTCGTGCCCTTGACCCTGGGAGCCCTCTTCTGTAACAGCACCCGACACTGAAATTGAGAGTCATTTTCAGCATTCAGCAGAAAGGAAGGAGGGCCTGCCCAATGAGCCGCAAGACGTCGTGCGCCCCGAGCACATCGCCTCGCACTGATCGTTCCGGCCGCGCCGCGGCAATCGCCACGACGGTGGCATCCGTGCTGCTGCTCGGCGCCGTCACCCGGGCGGTGGCGGATGACGTCGCACAACCGGCCGCACCGGCCGCCACCGCGGGCAGCACCGCGCGCGAGCCGGTCCGCCTCGAGGAGCACCGGGTCGAAGGCCAGCGCGACACCGAGGTCCCGCGCTTCCTGCCCGCCGTCGAGGGCGTCGACATCTACGCCGGCAAGAAGACCACGGTCATCGACCCGACCGAGCCGCCGAAGATCGTCAACGACAATTACCGGCAGCTGCTGTCGCGAACGCCCGGCCTGATCCTGGCCGAGGAATCGACACCGCTGGTCAGCATCGGCTACCGCGGCCTCGATCCGCACCGCACGCAGTTCACGCAGGTGCTGAAGGACGGCGTACCGATCGCCGCGGACCTGTTTGGCTACCCGGAGAACTACTACATGCCGCCGCTCGACTCGATCGAGCAGGTCGACTTCGTGCACGGCGGTGCGGCGCTGCTCTACGGCCCGCAGCCCGGCGGCTCGCTGAACTTCGTCACCAGGAAGCCGAACCCGAACGTGCCCTTCTCGCTGTACTCGAACCAGACGTTCGGCAGCGACAACTTCTACTCGACGTACAACGCGGTGAGCGGCACCGTCGATCGGGCCGGGTACTACGCCTACTACTACCAGAAGCAGGGCGACGGCTTCCGCCGGGCGAACAGCGACTTCGGGCTCTACTCGGGAAGTGCCAAGGCGACCTACGCGCTCGACGACACCAGCAGCGTCCGGCTCGCCTTCGACGGCTACAACGAGGAGCACGGCGAGCCCGGCGGGCTCCGGCTCACGCCGGCGGACAACGCGGTGCTCTACCAGATCGACCGCAACGCGACGTCGCGCTTCTTCGACCGCTTCCAGCTCGAGCGCTACATCGGATCCGCCGCCTACGAGAACGAGATCACGGAGGACACCCTGGTCCGGGTCCTCGCGTGGGGCGGGCACTACAGCCGTTACAGCAAGCGCCAGCGCGGCGGCGGCTTCGGCACGCTACCGAGCGGCGAGGCGGCGCAGACCAACTCGATCGAGGATCAGACGTTCCACACCGCCGGGCTCGACGCCCGCGTGCGCCAGAACTGGTCGATGTTCGACGAGCTCAACACGCTCACCGCCGGCGTCATGTACTACCACGACACGTCGCCGCGGGTGGACCAGCGCGGCGCCACCCCGTCCGCCGACAGCGGTACCGTCCGCAACAAGAGCGATCGCTACACGAACTATGGTGCCGCGTTCGCCGAGAACCGCTTCGTGTTCGGCGACCTCGCGATCATCCCCGCTGTACGCCTCGAGACCTACTCCGAGTCCGTCGACGAGACGGTGAACGTCGAGAAGACCGCGGCCGGCGTCCCGCTCGCCGACGAGAGCAACCTCGACGTGGTGCCGCTGGTCGGCCTGGGCGTCGCCTACACGCTGCTGCCGACGGTCGAGGTCTACGGCAACGCGTCGTCCGCCTACCGCCCGCAGATCTTCGCCCAGGCGGTCCCGACCAGCCCGATGCAGATCGTCGCCGGCAACCTCGAGGCTAGCACCATCTGGCAGTACGAGGTCGGCTTCCGCGGCTACCCGACGCCGTGGGCCTACTGGGACACGAGCGCATTCTGGATGGACTTCGACAACCAGATCGGCACCGTGCAGATCTCCGAGGACCTGAGCGAGATCCGCAACGTCGGGCGCGCGCGCTACTACGGCTGGGAGGTGGCCAGCGAGGTCGGCATGCTCGGCATGTACGACTCGTACGCCGGCACCGACCTGGCGGCCCGCTTCGGCGAGTTCTCGCTGCACGGCAACCTGATGCTGCTCGACGCGAAGTTCATCCGCGGCTCGTTCGACGGCAAGACGCCCGCCTACGCGCCCGACTACCTGGTGCGCGCCGGCTTCCAGTGGGCGCACCCCGAGTTCGGCAAGGCGAGCCTGCTCACCACCGCCGTCGACCAGAGCTTCGCCAACGACAACAACACCGAGCAGTTCTTCATCCCGGCCTACAACGTGTGGGACCTGACGATGGAGGCGAGCGTCTACAAGGACTATGTCGCGCTCTACTTCGGCGTCAATAATATCTTCGACGAGAACTACTACGCCCGGATCCGCAGCGACGGGATCGACCCGGCGTACGGCCGCAACTACTACGGCGGTGTCAAGCTCTACCTCTAGACCAGCGCACCACGGCGAGCGGGGCAACGGCCTGCCCAGCCGGCGTCCCGCTCGCAGCCGGGGCCCTGCGCGACCCTCGTGCGGCCCGCGCCGAATCCGGCTTGACCCCGGGCGCACGACGGGATTTGCAGGTAGGATGCGCCGTCCCGTACGCGGCCTCACCCCGCTCCGTCGGCCAGACAGACCTGCAGGCGCTTCCGCCGGTGACCCGCCGCGCGTTCCTGGGCGGTAGCGGGGCGCTAATGCTGGCAGCGTGCAGCGACGCGCCGCGCTCCGGTCCGCTGTCCTGCGGCCCGTCGAGCGATCCCGGGGACGGGGCGTTCCCGGGCGAGATCGACGGTGATCCGTTCGCGCTCGGCGTCGGCTCGGGCGACCCGCAGCCCGACGCGGTGGTGCTGTGGACGCGGCTCGCTCTGCGCTCGGCACCGCTCGACCCGGTGCCAGCGGTAGCGGTCCCGGTGACGTGGGAGATCGCGCGCGACGACGCATTCACGGACGTGGTCGGCGCGGGCCGCGTGCTCGCACGATTCGAGGACGGGCACGCCGTGCACGTCGACGTCGTCGGCCTCGAGCCCGCGACCACTTACTGGTACCGCTTCCGCGCCGGCCCCTGGGCAAGCACCACCGGCCGGACGCGCACCGCGCCGCCCACACTGTCTTCGCCCGAGCGCGTGCGCTTCGCCGTGGTGTCGTGCCAGGCGTACCAGACCGGCTTCTACGGCGCCTACCGTCATCTCGCCGCCGAGGACCTCGACTTCGTCCTGTTCGTCGGCGACTACATCTACGAGCTCGAATCCTCCACGGCGGCCCGGCCGCACGGGCTGCGCCCGCCGTCCACGCTCGACGAGTTCCGGCGCTTCTACGCGCTGAACCACGCCGATCCGGATTTGCAGGCGGCGCATGCCGCCTTCCCGTGGGTCATGGTGTGGGACGACCACGAGGTCGAGGACAACTACGCTGCGCTCGAGCCCGGCGCGATCGGCAGCGGGATCGACCCCGACGCGCTGGCAAAATTCCCTGCCAAGCGCGCCGCCGCCTACCAGGCGTGGTGGGAGCACATGCCGATCCGTGCCTGCGCGCCGCTGCAGGGTGCGCTGCGCATCTACCGCGACCTCGCCTTCGGCGACCTGCTGCACCTCGCCGTGGTCGACGACCGCCAGTACCGGAGCCCGCTCGCGGTCGGCGAGGGCGCGGGCAACCTGCCGCGCTTCTTCGGCGGTGGGCCGCAGCTGCCCGCGGCGTTCGACCAGAGCCGCTCGCTGCTCGGACGAGAGCAGGAGGCGTGGCTCGAGAACGCGGTACGCTCGACGCGCGCGCGCTGGTTCGTACTCGGTCAGCAGACCGTGCTCGCCGAGGTCGATCGCGTGCCCGACGACCCCGGCCGGGGCTTCAGCATGGACGCCTGGGACGGCTACGTGGCGTCGCGCAACCGCCTGCTGCGCTCGGTGCGCGACGCTGGCACGCGGAACTTCGTCGCCGTTGGCGGCGACATCCACACCAGCGCGGTGACCGACCTGCTGCTCGACTATCACGCCCCGGGCTCGCCGCTGGTCGGGACGGAGCTCGTCGCACCGTCACTCACCTCGCTCGAGCTCCTCGCACCCGAGCTGGCGGCGGCAACCCTCGCGAGCCCGCACATTTACCTCTACGATATCGACCGGCGCGGCTACCTCGTCTGTGAGGTGAGCGCAGGCGGGCTCCGTGCCGAGTATCGCTACACCGCGATCACGACGCGCGATGCCCCGCTGGTCGCCGGGACGTCGTGGCACGTCGCCGACACGATTCCCGGCGCACGACAGGTTTGAGCGAGCGTCAGTGCGCGCGCGCCGCGCCGACGCGCTCGACGAACAGGAAGAACAGCGCGCAGGCGGCGTAGCCGATCGACCAGCGCCAGCCGCTCGCCCAGCCGATCTGGTACATGCCGCCGGCCGGCGTCAGCGAACCCGCGTGCACGAAGCCGAAGAACGCGCTCACCGCGCCGATCAGCGCCCACGCCGCCGCCGTGCGGAACTTGCGGTCGATCAGATGCGCGCTGATCGCCGACCAGATCATGCAGGTCAGCATGAAGCCCTGCGACAGCGCGACCAGACCCGGCAGGTCGAGCCCGGCCATCGCGAACGCGCGCGGGTCGGCGAGCACGCGCGCCGCCAGCCCCGGATCCTGCAGCGCGTTGCCGGCCGCACCCAGCGTCTGCGTCAAGACCAGCGCACCCCAGCCCGCGATCGCGGGGAAGAGCCCTACCGCGACCGCCGGTGCGTGCGCCGACGGGGTGGCCTGAAAAGCCTGCGCCGTGATGATGATGCCGATCCACAGCACGATCGCCATGCCCGCTTCCATCGGCACGAAGGTGTTGATCAGGTACGTCAAGCCAAAGAGCGCCAGCACGGCGAAGAAGATGCCGTTCAGCACCGAGTAGCCCGAGCGCGCGCCGAGCGCCTTCCAGCCGGGGTGCCCGATGTAGATCGTGGTCGGGAAGCACGAGCCGAACAGCGCCGCCGCGACCGAGCCGACGCCGTTCACCGCAAGGCTCGGCATGGTCGGATAGGAGTCCCCCGCGGCCTCGGCCGACTCGATGTTCTGCAGCGAGCCCAGCACGTTGAAGAGCCCCATCGGCAGGATCACCGGGATCAGGTACTGCGCGAACAGCGGATGCGTGAGGCCCGCGATCAGGTCGGAGAGCAGCGGCACCGGCAGGTAGAGGCCGACGGTCGCGATCGCGCCGTCGATGCGTTGCGCATCGACCGGAGTCGGGTCGCCGAGCGCCCACAGCAGCCACGCCGACACCGTACCGAGGAACAGCGCCCACGCACCGCCCGGAATGTGCAGCGGCAGATGCGTGCCCGAGAAGTAGGTCACCAGGATCACGCCGAGCGGCAGCAGCCCCACCAGCGGCGCGCCGAAGGTCTTGATCGCGAAGTCGATGGCGATGAAGCTGATCGCGATGCCGGCGAGGGTCGACAGCAGTGCTGCGCGCGGCGTGTAGCGGCGGATCTGCTCCGCCACCAAGGAGCCGGCGAGCTCGATCAGTGCCGACACCAGACACGCCGCGATGCCGATCTGCCAGGCGACGCGCGCCGCGTCCGCCTCGCTCATGCCGTCGCCGAGTGCCGCGAGCTTGACCGGCAGCATCACCAGCATGACGAACGCGAACAGCGACACCGTGTTGATGCCGTAGGGCAGCGCCGTGACGTCGCGCCGTCCGGTGCGCGCCGAGAGCTGCTGCGCCTGCCAGGCGTAGAAGAAGTTGCCGATCACGATCGACAGCGCCGCGGCGGGCAGGATCGTGTGCAGCAGCAGCTCGATCGGGAAGCCGAGCACCCCGGTGCAGAGCCCGATGATCAGCAGGAACTGGATCAGGTTGTCGATCGCGAGGCCGAAGAAGCCGTCGAGGTCACCGGCCTGAAAAAGCGGCTGCGGCGTACCGGGCGAGGCGCCACGCGTGTTGGGCAGGGTCGACATCGGGCGTCTCCAGAGCAGAATCGTCCCGGGCGGGCAACGACGTTAGCCGGCGGTGAGATTCGCCGGTTGCCTCACGGCCAACCTCCCTGTTGCGAAAACACGGCAAATGTTGACAACTGCCGTGCGTTCGCAACAGTCTGCGCCCCATGGCGACGGCGCTGGCGACCCAGGACCGCAAGGTGCTCGCGCTCGCCCGCAAGCGCCCGCTCCTCCGCGCGCGCGACGTGGCCGCCGAAGGCCTGCCGACCATCACCCTCAGCCGCCTCGTCGCGGCGGGTAAGCTCGAGCGCATCGCGCGCGGCATCTACGGCCTGCCCGGCCGCAAGCTGAGTGCGCACCGCTCGCTCGCCGAGGTCGCGATCCGCGTCCCGCGGGGTGTGGTCTGCCTGCTCTCCGCGCTGCGCGTGCACGACATCGGCACGCAGGCGCCGTTCGAGGTCTGGCTCGCAATCCCGCATCACATGCCGGCGCCGAAGCTGGATCAGCCCACGCTGCGCGTCGTGCACATGTCGGGCGCGGCGCTGCAGGAGGGCATCGAGCACATCGTCGTCGACGGGGTGCGCGTCGCCGTCTTCAACCCGGCGAAGACGGTCGCTGACTGCTTCAAGTACCGCAACAAGATCGGCCTCGACGTGGCCCTCGAGGCGCTGCGCGAAGCCTGGCGCGGGCGCAAGGTGAAGATGGACGACGTCTGGCGCTACGCCGCCATCGACCGCGTCGGCAACGTCATGCGGCCCTACCTCGAGGCGCTGCACGCATGAGCCGCATCCTCGCCGCTTCCGTCCGCGCCCGGCTGAAGAACCGCGCTGACGCCTCGCGCGAGGACTTCAACCTGCTGCTCACCCGCTTCGGCCTCGAGCGCTTGCTCTATCGCCTCTCGATCTCGCCGCACGCCGATCGCTTCCTGCTCAAGGGTGCGCTGCTGTTCGCCGTCTGGCACGACGCGCCACGACGGCCGACGCGCGACCTGGATCTGCTCGGCCTCGGCCCCGGCGACGTCGAGAGCACGGTCGCAGTATTCCGCGACCTCTGCGTCATCGCCTGCGACGACGGCGTTCGGTTTGAACCCACCACCGTTGCCGGCGCGGAGATTCGCGAGGAGGCCAGTTACGGCGGCGTCCGCATCCACCTGCGCGCGGAGCTCGACGGTGCGCGACTGAGTCTCCAGGTCGACGTCGGCTTCGGCGACGCGGTGACACCGTCGCCCGAGACGATCGACTATCCGGTCCTCCTCGACGACCTTCCCATGCCGCACCTGCGCGCCTACCCACAGCACACGGTGGTGGCGGAGAAGGTCGAGGCCATCTTCACGCTCGGGATCGCCAACAGCAGGATGAAGGACTACTTCGATCTCTGGGTGCTGCTGCGCGCAGGCGGGCTCGACACGCCAACGCTCGGGCGCGCGATCGCCGCGACCTGCAAGCGACGCGGAACGGCGATCCCGACCGGATGGCCCGTGGGCCTGAGCGACGGGTTCGCCGACGACACCGCCAAGCGCACGCAGTGGCAGGCGTTCCTGCGGAAGAACCGGCTCGACGCACCAGCGCTTGGCGATATCGTCGCCCATCTGCGCGATACCCTCGACGAGCCGCTGCGGCTCGCGCGTGGAGAAGCGGCGTGAGCCAGTTCCGCTTTCTCGAACGGGAGTGGCCGGACGTCGGCGCGGCGGCAGCACACGCCGAATCGTCGGCCCTTCCGATCCACGCACTGCTTGCTTCTATGCGCGGCGCGCCCTCGAGCTGGCGGTGGCGTGGGCCTGCAAGCACGACGTGTCGACGCAAAGTGGAAATGTCCTGATCTCGCCCGCACCTATGCGCGCAGTGACCGACCGGCGCCGGGCCTCGCGTTCGACGTGGCCGCTCTGCCGAAGGTCGCGCCGCTGCCGAAGCAGACGCTCGAGCAGCTCCGCCAGCTCGAAGCGGCGCTGCACGAGCGCGGCGGGAAGCTCGCGGATCTGCTCACGCGACATGCTGCGCTCGATGCCGAGCTGGTCTCACTTCGCGCCGAAGTGGCGCAGGCCAAAGCGGCGGCGGCCGCACAACCAGATACGCACGACTACTCCGAAACCGAGACCCGCGACTACTTCATCGACCTGCTCTTGAAGGAGGCCGGCTGGCCGCTCGACCAGACACGCGACCGTGAGCTGCCGGTCACCGGCATGCCGAACAAGCAGGGCCAGGGCTTCGTCGACCACGGCCAGCGTCAGGCCGAGCTGTACGCCGACTGCCTCGAGAAGGAGCACGGCCGCCGTCCGGTGATCTTCTACTCGAACGGCTACGACCACTGGATCTGGGACGACGCGTTCTACCCGCCGCGGAAGACCCAGGGCTTCTACAAGAAGGCCGAGCTCGAGCTCCTGATCCAGCGTCGCGCCACCCGCAAGCGCCTCGCCGATGCGGAGATCGACGGCGCGATCGTCGAGCGCCATTACCAGATGCGAGCGATACGCCGCGTCGGCGAAACGTTCGAGCGCGACCACGATCGCAAAGCGCTGCTCGTGATGGCCACCGGCGCCGGCAAGACACGCACGGTGATCGCGCTCGCCGACCTGCTGATGCGCTGCAACTGGGCGAAGCGCGTTCTGTTTCTCGCCGATCGGGTGGCGCTCGTGAACCAGGCGGTGAACGCCTTCAACAGGCACCTGCCCGAAGCTTCACCGGTGAACCTGGTCACCGAGAAGGACGCCGAAGGGCGCGTCTTCGTGTCCACCTATCCGACGATCATGGGTCTCATCGACGAGCGGCGCGAAGGTCAGAGCCGCTTCGGTGTCGGCCACTTCGATCTCGTTGTCGTCGACGAAGCCCACCGCTCGGTGTTCCGGAAGTACGGTGCGATCTTCGACTACTTCGACTCGTTGCTGGTTGCCGCTCCGGTTTCATCGCGAGGGAATCCGCTACGACGACCTGACGGAAGACGAGAAGGACCAGTGAGATGCGCGTCTCCGTCGACATGCTCGACACCGGCATCGATGTCCCCGAGGTCGTCAACCTCGTCTTCTTCAAGCTGGTGCGCTCGAAGACCAAGTTCTGGCAGATGGTCGGACGCGGCACGCGGCTTTGCCCCGATCTGTTCGGCCCCGGGCAGCACAAGGAGACGTTCTACATCTTCGACTACTGCCAGAACCTGGAGTACTTCAGCCAGAACATCGACGAGTGGCGGCGATGAGCCTCGACAACTTCGTCGTCCGCCCCAAGCGGCGCTTCGTCGAGAGGTACCGCGAGCCCGAGGCGTGGGCCTCGCTCGCACCGGAAGCGCTCGCGGAGCTGTCCCGCGAGGTTGCGGCGCTTCCTTCCGAGCAGGAGCCGGAGGGCCAGGAGGCGAAGCGCTTCGAGCTGCTCCTGCTCCGTCTTCAGCTCGCCTTGCTCCGTGCCGAGCCTGGCTTCGAGCGACTGCGCGATCGGGTGAGACAGATCGAGTTCGTCAACCTGATCGTCGACCACCTGGCCGAGCATGGACTGATGGACGCGGGCCGGCTCTACGAGTCGCCTTTCACGGACCTCGCGCCCCGTGGGCCCGACGGGTTCTTCAGCCCGGCAGACGTGCAGGAGCTACTCGCAGTACTCGAAGACGTCCGCCGGAGCGCCGTCGCCGCGTGACCCCGATCGGTGCGCGCCGGCACCGCGACCGGCACGGCATCACGAGCGGGGACGCGTGCGCCTGCCGGTGGAGCGACTCATGGTGCAGTCCGCACGAGCGCATCCCCAGGCACCTCCTGCGCCGATTGGAGCGGAACCGGCAGGCGCACGCGTCCCCGCCCGCCACAAAGCTCCGTGCCATTGGGGGATCAGGCCCTGAGCGACGGGGTTCAAGCGCCGGGTTCAAGCGCCCGGTTCAAGCGCGGTTCAAGCGCCCGATTGACAGCCGTACGCGCGCTGTAGGAGTTTTCCACCCCATGCCCATTCACTACGCAAAGGACGGACACGTCGTCACCATCACCATCGACCGCCCCGAGGCGCGCAACTCGCTCGATCTCGAGCACTTCGGCCAGCTCGCCGACTGCTGGGTGCGCTTCCGCGACGACGCCGACGCCTTCGTCGCGATCCTGACCGGCGTCGCCGACGTCTACTGCGTCGGCGCGGACCTGAAGAAGTTCATCAGCATCGTCACCGAGCAGGCCGACAAGCTCGCCGCGGGTGGCTCGAAGATCCAGGTCGAGGGCGAGAACTACACCATGGCGCACAGCCTGATCGCGGTGCTGCGCGACGGTGCGCTGCTGCCCGACGGCACGGAGTTCGCGCTCTACAAGCCGGTGATCGCGGCGATCAATGGCATCTGTGCCGCAGGCGGCATGGAGATGATGTGGAACACCGATCTCCGCGTCGTCGCCGACGATACGTTCTTCCAGCTCGCCGAGCCGCGGCGCGGCCTCTTTCCGGGCGGCGGCTCGACCGTGCACAGCGCGCGCCAGCTCTCGTGGTGCAACGCGATGGAGGTGCTGCTGCTGGCCGACCGCATCACGCCCGAGCGCGCGCTCGCGATCGGGCTCGTCAACGCGGTGGTGCCGAAGGACCAGGTGATGGCGAAGGCGCGCGAGTGGGCGGACACGATCTGCCTGAACGGCCCGCTCGCCGTTCGCGCCTGCAAGGAGTCGGCGAAGAAGAGCACGTTCCTCGATCTCAAGGCCGCGCTCGACAACGAGATGAGCTACTCGGCCGGCGTCTTCATGAGCGACGACGCGAAGGAAGGCATCGCGGCGTTCAAGGAGAAGCGCAAGCCGCAGTGGAAGGGCCGCTGAGTTGGCGAACAAGGCTCTGATCGGACGCGAGTTCCCTGCGGTGACCGCCGCGATCGACGGCGAATCGGTGAAGGCATTCGCGCGCGCGCTCGGCGAGACCGACCCGCTCTACCTCGACGACGCCGCCGCCAGGAGCGGACCGTTCGGCGCGATCGTGGCGCCGCCGACCTACCCCATCGCCTTCATGGCGCAGGCGATGGCGGGAGCCGCCTCGTCGTTCGACGAGCTCGGGCTCAACTTCATGACGCTGGTGCACGGCGAGCAGGAGTTCGAGTACGAGCGTCCGGTCACGGCGGGCGAGACGCTGACGCTGACGGCGCGCATCCAGGACGTCTACGAGAAGGTCGGCCGCAGCGGCACGCTCGACATCCTGGTGCTCGAGACCGAGGCCACCGACCCGAGCGGCGCGCGCGTGTTCGCGAGCCGCCAGACGCTCGTCAGCCGGCGCTGATCGCATGCTGCACTACGATCAGCTCGATGAAGGCGACGTGCTCGCGACCCACCGGCGCGGACCGATCAGCAAACCCGAGATCGCCGCGTACTCGCGCGCGGCCGGCGATCCGAACCCGATGCACGTCGACGAGGAGTTCGCGAAGGCCTCGGGCTACCCGGGCGTGTTCGCGCAGGGGATGCTCAGCATGGGCTACCTCGGCCAGTACCTGACCGCGCTCGCCGGCATCGGCAACGTCAAGCTGCTGCAGTCGCGCTTCGCCAAGATCACCTGGCCGGACGAGGTGATCACCTGCCGCGCCACCGTCACCGGCAAGCGCATCGCGGACGGCGACAGGCTGATCGACCTCGAGCTGACCACGGAGAACCAGGCCGGCGAGGTCAAGATCGTCGGCAAGGCAACGGTTCACGCCGCTTAGCGTCCGAGGCCCACGGTGCAAGCGCAGCCGGCGCTCGGGTGATATCCGAGTCGCGATGCGAAGACGCTCGCCGGATCGATCCCGAGCGCCTGCGCCGCCTCGAGCCCGTAGGACGGCGCATCGGGATCGCATGGGTTCCGCATTCCAGAACGGCGTGGGACACGTGCCACCGCACGCACCCGCGTGACGCGGCGGCGATGGCAGAGTAAACACAGCCCGATGATCGAATACGAAAAGCAGGGCAACCTCGCCGTCATCACCATCAACCGCCCCGAGGCCCGCAACGCGGTCAACACCGCCGTCGCGCAGGGCATCGAAGAGGCCATCGACCGCATGGAGGCCGACGACGAGGTCTGGGTCGGCGTCCTGACCGGAGCGAAGACGGCCAAGGGCTACATCTTCTGCGCCGGGGCAGACCTGAAGCAGATGAGCACCGACCCCGGCGGCATGGGCACCAAGCGCGGCGGCTTCGCCGGCATCGTCACGCGCGAGCGCGCGAAGCCGATCATCGCCGCGGTGGACGGACCGGCGCTGGCCGGCGGCACCGAGATCGCGCTCGCGTGCGATCTGCTGGTGGCGTCGCGCACCGCGGTGTTCGGCATCCCCGAGGTCAAGCGCAACCTGGTCGCCGCCGCGGGCGGACTGTTCCGCTTGCCGCGCAAGCTGCCGCGCAACATCGCGATGGAGCTGGCGCTCACCGGTCGTCTCGATTTCCCGGCCGAGCGCGCCTACCACTTCGGCTGGGTGAACGTGCTCTGCGAGGAGGGCGAGGCGCTCGAGACGGGGAAGAAGCTCGCCGCCCAGATCTGCGAGAACGCGCCGATCGCGGTGCGCGAGAGCCGCCGCATCATGCTCGCCGCGACCGACCAGCCCGACGAGGTCGGCTGGCGGCTGTCGGGCGAGGGCATTGCCAAGGTGTTCGGCACCGAGGACTTCAAGGAGGGCCTCGCGGCGTTCGTCGAGAAGCGCGCGCCGCGCTGGAAGGGACGCTGAGCGGCAGCGCTCCTACCGACGAGGCAGACGTCGTGATCGTCGGCGCGGGCGCGGCCGGCCTCGCGAGCGCGATCTTCGCCGCCGAGGAAGGGGCGCGTGCGGCGAAACCGTTCCGGATCGTCGTCCTCGAGTCGGCGCGCAAGATCGGCGCGAAGATCCTGATCTCGGGCGGCGGACGCTGCAACGTCACGCACGAGCGCGTGTCGGCGGACGACTTCAACGGCGCGCGCAATCCCATCCGCAACGTGCTGGCCGCCTTCGATGCCGACGCGGCACGACGCTGGTTCGAATCGCTCGGCGTCGCGCTGAAGCACGAGGAGACCGGCAAGCTGTTCCCGGTGAGCGACCGCGCGCAGACCGTGGTCGATGCGCTGGTCGCGCGCTGCCGAGCGCTCGGGGTCGTGCTGCGCACCGGCTGCCGCGTCGACGGCATCCGGCTGCGCGAGGCCGACGCGGCACGCGACGGCTTCGACGTGACCTTCGACCACGACGGCACGCGAGAGACGCTGCACGCACTCCGCGTGATCGTCACCACCGGCGGACGCTCGCTGCCGCGCACCGGCAGCGACGGCAACGGCTACGCGCTGGTGCGCGCGCTCGGCCACACGGTGACCGCGACCCATCCAGCACTGGTGCCGCTGCTGCTGCGGCGCGGCTTCTTCCACGCCGACCTGCGCGGCATCGCGCACCCGGCCGAGCTCAGCACCTTCGCCGGCGGCAAGCGCATCGACCGGCGCAGCGGCAGCCTCTTGTGGACGCACTTCGGCATCAGCGGCCCGGTGGTGCTCGACGCGAGCCGGCACTGGGTGCTGGCGCGCGCGCACCGGGACGACGTCGAGCTGCGCGTGAGCTTCGTGCCGGGCGAGAGCGCCGAGCAGCTCGACGCGCGCCTGCGCGCGCTCGCGTCCGAGCGCCCGCGCGCCTCGCTCGGACGCCTGCTCGCGATGCAGCTCCCCGAACGCCTCGCGGATACGTTGCTCGCGACCGCGGACGTCGATCCCGCGACGCCGATCGCACAGCTCGCGCGCGACGCGCGCCGGCAACTGGTCCGGGTCTTGACGGAGCTCGTGCTGCCGGTCGAGTCGAGCCGCGGCTGGGATCACGCCGAGGTCACCGCCGGCGGCGTGCCGCTCGCCGAGGTCGACTATCGCACGCTGGCCTCGCGCAAGGCGGCCGGCCTCTACCTCGCCGGCGAGATCCTCGACTGCGAGGGCCGCATCGGCGGCTTCAACTTCCAGTGGGCCTGGGCGACCGGCTTCCTCGCCGGCCGCGCTGCCGTGCAGTCGCTTCCCTGCATCGAGCACACGCTACGTTGACACCATACTGAACACTTGGCATGTCAGGTTGATGAAGTCGGTCAACGCCGTTCTGGTCCGAGGTCAGTGGCTGACGGCGGACGAGCGCGCCCTCAGGCGGGTTCGCACCCGAAAGCTGGTCCGCCTGCTGGGTCGCTGAGACGCGACTCGAACCAGCCCCTCACGGCGTGCCGCGCGCGGCGAAGCGCGGGCCGTCGAAGTCAGGGTCGGGAGCACCGCCCACAGTGAGACGCACCACACGAATTCATCGGCCGCGCCATTGCCGCCGCGTCCGACGACCACGATGCGGTCCTGCGCGTCGAGCAGCAGCGTCGCGACGTGTCGGGATCGCCGGCGTCACCGCACGCCGGGTTCGCGGCGGCGATCGGTAGCGCCGCACAGAGCAACACGACCCAGAGCGTTCGGGGGCGAGCACGCGCCATCGATTCCCTCCTTGCCGGACCGGCGCTCGACGACGAGCCACAAGCTGCTGCGCTGAGCGGAGCAACCAGATTCGATCGAGCGTTTGACAGCCGTCGGCGCCACACCCTAACGTTCGCGACTCACGCCGGAGAAGATTCCGCGAACGAGCTGCACGATGGCCTACCTGTACCGACGCAGAACCTTCCTTCAGCTCGTCGCAGCCGGCGGCGCCGCGGTCGCGGTGCCGTGGCTTCCCGGCTGCAGCGACCGCTCGACGGGCACGGCAGCTCCAGCGCGCTTCTTCTCGGCCGAGGAGCGCACGGTGATCGATCAGCTCGCGGCGGCAATCGTGCCGGAGGACCGGACTGTCGGCGCGGCCGGTACCGACGCGGTCGAGTACATCGACCGCTTCCTCGCGCTCTTCGACGCAGACGTCCCGACGATCTACCGCGGCGGACCGTTCAGCGGCCGCGCGCCCTATCCCGATCCCGTGACCGGTGCGGCGAGCGACGACTTTCCCGACGACGCGTGGCTCGAGATCCTGCCGCCGACCCGCTTGCAGGAGCTGTCGTTCCGCATCGAGCTGCTCGGCTCGGCATCCGTCGCGAACGGCGAGATCAATGCGCCGCTGGTGCCGGCGACGCCCGGTCTGCAGGCGCTCTACCGCGACGCGGTGGTGGCCGTGAACGAGTTCGCGCGCGAGCAGGGCGTCGAGAGCTTCGCGGCGCTCGACGACGGGGGCAGGCTCGCCGCGTTCGCCAGCACCGATGCGGAGTTCCGCGACGCGTTTCTCAGCCACCTCGCCGAGGGCATGTTCGGCGCACCCGAGTACGGCGGCAACCGCGACCTCGCCGGCTGGCGCGACTACTCCTACGACGGCGACAGCCAGCCGCTCGGCCACACCCTCTACGACAGCGTCAGCGACACCCTGTACGACCGCGCCGACCAGCCCAACCAGACGCTCGATCCCAGCCGTCCGAACGATGGTCTCGAGCCCACGGTCGAGGGCTTCGTCACCGCCGTCGCGCTGTCGCAGGGCGGCAAGCGCTTCTTCTGAGCGCCGGAACACGAACGATGGCGAACCTCCCTGCGAAAGTCACCAACGTGCTCGGCGACAGCAGCCTCGATCGCTTCGACGTGGTGGTGATCGGCAGCGGCGCGGGCGGCGGCGCGGCAACGCGCGTGCTCGCGACCAACGGGCTCAAGGTCTGCGTGCTCGAGGCCGGCAACAACTACTGGGTCGGCCTCGACGATCCCGCGGACGGCATGCCCGCGCCGCTGTTCTCGAGCGACGAGGTCAAGCTGAGCGCGCGCGAGCTCATCAAGCAGCAGGCGCGCATCGAGCCGCGCACCTTCCGCACGTCTCCGGCCGACGGCGAGCGCAGCTACATCGGCGACGTCAACGCGCTGCCCAAGACGGTCGGCGGTGGCTGGGTGCACGCCGACATGAAGACGCCGCGCTTCCAGGACTTCGACTTCCAGCTCGGCACGCTGCTCGGCGACGTGCCCGACGCGAGCTTCGCCGACTGGCCGCTCGGCTACGACGAGTTCGAGCCGTTCTACGCCGCGGCCGAGCGCCTGATCGGCGTGCAGGGCGAGGCCGGCGCGGATCCGTTCGCCTCGCCGCGCTCGGGTCCGTATCCGATGCCGCCCGGGCCGCCGATGTACGTCGGCAGCGTGCTCGCCGAGGGCGCGCGTCGCCTCGGCCTCAACCCGTTTCCCTATCCCGGTGCGGTGACGTCGCGACCCTATCGGGGACGCAAGGTCTGCAACGACTGCGGCTTCTGCAGCGGCTACGGCTGCCCGATCAACGCCAAGGGCTCGGTCGCCATGCTGCGCGACGCGCTGCTGACCGGCAACGTACAGCTGCGCTACAACGCGAGCGCGACCCGCCTGGTGACCGATGCGTCCGGCCGCCGCGTGACCGCGGTCGAGTACCTCGATGCCGACGGCAACCCGGCGAGCGTGAGCGGCGACCGCGTGATCCTCGCCGCGAGCCCGATCGAGTCCGCACGCCTGTGCTTGCTGTCCGATCCCGGCGGACCCGGTCTGGGCAACTCATCCGGCATGGTCGGGCGCAATCTCATGTTCCACCACCAGACGATCGGCGTCGGCATCTACAAGCAGGACCTGCACGGGGAGCGCGGCAAGTCGGTTTCGACCGGCTTCTCGGACTTCCGCGGCCGGCCCAACGACCCCGAGCACCCGCTCGGCGGCATCGTCGAGTTCGGCACCAACTCCGAGAAGATCGCCGACGCGGCGCAGTACATGAACCTCGGCTTCCGCGGCGCGACCCTGAAGAGCTACCTGCGCTCGAGCCCGTTCGGCCGCCACATCGCGGTGCTGATCATGCAGGGCGAGGACGCGCCGCAGCTCACCAACCGGGTCGACCTCGATCCCGCCGTCAAGGACATCAACGGCCTGCCCGTGCCGCGCATCACCTACCAGGCACACCCCTTCGAGATCCTGGCGCGCATGTTCTACTCGCCCAAGCTGATCGACCTGCACGGCGCCGCCGGCGCGCAGTTCGCGTTCGTCGCGCCGGTGAACGACGGCGGCGCGACACCCGCGTCGTCACACATCCTCGGCACCTTGCGCATGGGCAACGACCCCGCGGCCTCGGTGACCGACGCCTTCGGCAAGTTCCACGACCTCGACAACCTCTACAGCGCGGACGGAGCCCCGTTTCCGACCGGGTCGGGGTACAATCCGACCTTGACGATCCAGTCGCTCGCGCTGCGCACGGCGGGCGCGATCGTGGATCCGCTGCGGCCGGACGCGGTGGTCGAACGCGACGCGTGACCGTCCGCGCCGCTCTGATCCTTGCGCTAGCGGCGGTCCAGGCTCTTGCGTCGGCGACGAGCCAGGCCACCGAGCGGCCGCCTCCGCCCGTCGACGAGCATGCGATTCACAGCGTCTCCTCGAGCGCCATTCTCGGCGGCGAGCATCTGGCGCGCTTGCGCAGGCACGTCCAGAGAGCCCTTCGCGGCGAGACCGTCACCATCGGCGCGATCGGCGGGTCCATCACCGCCGGCACAGGCGCCTCGCAGCCCGCCAGTTCGTATGTCGAACGAGTCGTGTCGTGGTGGCGGACCCACGTCGATCCCAGCGTGCAGGTGGTCAACGCGGGTGTCGGGGCGACGGGATCGAACTACGGCGCCCTGCGCGCCAGGCGAGACCTGCTCGAGAAGAGTCCCGACATCGTGCTGGTCGAGTTCGCCGTCAACGACCCCGACGACGCGCGCTCGACCGAGTGGCTCGAAGGGCTGTGCCGCCAGATCCTCAGCCAGCCGAACCAGCCTGCGGTCATCCTGGTGTTCATGGTTGCGCGCGCGGGCTGGTCGGCGGAGCCGCACCAGCGGGCCGTGGGCGTTCACTACGGCCTGCCGATGGTGAGCCTGCGGGAAGCCGGCGCTCTCTATGCGGCAGCCGCCGGGATCTCACGCGACGCGCTCTTCGTCGACGTCGTGCACCCGAGTGACGAGGGTCACGGGCTCGCGGCAGCCCTGGTGACACGAGTGCTGGAGCGCGCTGTCCGCGTCGCCGCTGAGCGGCCATCGACGAACCGCCCTGCCAAGCTGCGCCGCCCCCTGATCAGCGATCGATACCAGCGCGTCGCCCTGCTCGAGGCGGCGAATCTCCGTCCCGAACGCAACGTCGGCTGGACCTTCGATCCGGCGCGTTTCGCCTGGGTCGCGGACAAACCCGGCAGCGTCATCGAGTTTCGCATCGCTGGTCGGGCCCCCGTCCTGATGGACTGGGCCATGCGCGGTCCGATGGGCGTCGCAGCCGTGAGCGTGGATGGGGGCGACGCCGCGACCAGACGGGACGCCTACGTGGAGGACGCCGGCAGCGGCTGGCGCGTCACGACGGAGCTTACGGCTCCGGCCGACCGGCGCTCGCATCTGGTCCGCGTCGAGATCACGCCGGAGCACGCGGCCGCTTCATCAGGCCACGAGTTCCGCATCCTCGGCGTAGGCGCGGCCGACGCGTAGGCCACACGTTCAATAGTTCTCGAAGCCGTTCGCCTCTCCCAGCTTGACGACGACGACGTCACCCACGCGCGAGACCGAGCCAGGGTACGGCCAGGCTGGCATCATCGCGATCTCGGTAAAGTTGGCGTCGTAGTCCTCCCTCGATGCCAGGCGAAAGTCCGGGAAGCCGGCGTGGTTCATCGCTCGCTGCCGGCGCACGACATGATTCCGGCCCCAGGTATCGAACATTCCCACCCAGGACTGACTCCCCGGCAGGTCGAGAGCGTTCGGCCTGCTGTACGAGCCGACGAAGAGTATGCGGACCTTTCCATCGGCGTCGTGGACGTCCGGCGCGACCCCATAGATCCGCTGCGCGAGACCGGCGGCGAGGACCTTGTCCGCTTGCCACACCGCGTTCTCGAACTGGAAGATGTTCGTGATCGCGACGCAGTTCCCGAGCGCCAGATACACCACCAGGCACTTCACGAAGAACGCGACGCTGGCGACACTCCGCTCGACCGCGAACGCAGCGAACGACGCCGCAACGAAGAGCAGGCCCGAGCACGCTCGCATGGGAGGCATCGTGCCCAGCCCATACACGGCCGGCGCAAGGCAGATCCCGAATGAGAGGAGAACGAGTCCGGCGCGACGGCCTGCAGGCACCCGGCTCATCAAGCTGAGCAGCGGTAAGCCGATCGCGGCGACGCGCAACGACCGCGTGCCGTAGACCGAGCCCGACACGTACACGTGGCTCAGCTTCTTCCAGAACGTTCCGACATCGGCGCTCGCGCCGGAGGAAGGGAGAGCGGCCCAGAGATAGCGCTCGTCCTGCACCGAGAACGCCCACGCGAGCACCATCGACAGGGCCAGGTAGAGCGCGGCGGAAGCGACCAGGACGAGGCCGACTCGGGCTGGCTCCCAGGGTTCGATCCGGACGCCAGCAGCGACGCGAAAGAACAAATGCACCAGGTACGCCGTCAGGAGGACGCCGTAGTCCTGATAGAAGGCCGGGGCCAGAACCCACAGCACGAGCGCTTGCGACGCCTTCGCGTGAGTCCTCGCACCATTCGCGTCGACCAGGCACTTCAGCCCGAGAACGAAAAGCAGGCACGCCAACACGAACTCGATTGAAACGTAGGAGAACGTCAGGGCATAGGCGAACGTCGGAACCGTGACGAACGTCAGGCTGAAAAAATATCTAGCTTCACGTGTGATCGACAGCATGTTGGCGTAGACCGTCGCGGTGACGGAAAGCAGGCAGAGAGCGAGGAACAATCTCAAGAAGGGCAGATTGCTGCCGCCGATGATCGCGTAGTTCAGCGCGACCCGCCCCCAACGGTACAGCGCGATACTCCAGGGATCTTCGCGACCGAGCTCCGCGAACATCGGCGGGAACTCCTCGTCGAGGCTGAGCGAGAAGCTCACCAGCTCGTATCCATAGGCGAGGACGGCAAAGCTCAACGACAGGACGAGCATGCCCGCGTTGCGACGCGCGAAGTCGACCAGCGCACGCTCAACCCGGACCGATCGTTCGCAGGCGCTCCTTCATGCGATCGCACTCAGATCGGCGATCAGCTCGCACAGCTCCCACATCGGCTCGCCGCGGACACTTGCCCACGCATCGTGAGGTTGCAACCGCTGCGCGACCAAGAGGGAACCGCGCGGAACGTCACCGGCCGGCTACTGCACGTAGCCGAGGTGCCGTAGCTGCCTCTCGCGCTCCGGATCGACGACCGGGGCATCCTGCTCGTTCGCCGGCCGCGGGAGCGCGGCGAAGGCACCCAGCGCGCGTTGCAGGGGCAGCGCGGCCTCGCCACCGGCCGCCGGCAGCGGCTGCTCCTCACCGGGATCGCGGTCGAGATCGTAGACCTCGCTCAGCGTCCCGTCGGGCCGCGTCGTCTCGGTCCACTTCAGCGCACCGTCGTAGCCGGCACGCTGCCGGAAGCCCTTCTCGTTCACGTGCTCGACCCAGACCTCGTGCGGCTCGTCGAGGGTCGGCGCATCGACACCGGGCGGTTGCGCGATGCCGGCCTCGGCCAGGATGGTCGCGAAGATCGAGCGCGTCGACACGCGTCCGGGCACGATCTCGCCGGCGCGCCATCCTCTGGGGAAGCGCACCACGAGGGGCACGTGGACGAGCGGCTCGTAAGGAGCGAGCGCGTGCCCGCCGAGGCCGTGCTCACCGAAGAGTTCGCCGTGATCCGAGGTCACGATGATCAGCGCGTCGTCGTAGCGCCCGGCCTTCTCGAGGCTCGCGAACAGCGCTCCGACCGCCCGGTCGACGAAGACGATCTCGCCGTCGTACTGCGAGGTGAAGTGCTCGACCAGCTCCTTGGTCACCGCCCGCTTGTCCTCGTAGATGGCGCGGGTGATCCACGTCCCGAGCTCGGCGTGGCGCGTCGGGAAGCGGGCGTCGAGCGGCGGCGGCGGCTCGAAGGGCTCGTGCGGGTCGAGCAGATTGACGAACACGAAGAGCCGCTCGTCGCGTTTCGGGAGCCATTTTCCGAACGCGTCGGCGAGCGCCGGGGGATGGCTCACGGGGCCGTCGAAGAACTCCTCGAAGCCGCGGCCGAAGCCGAGGCTCGGGCTGACGAACGTCCAGTTGCCGACGAACGCCGCGGTTTGGAACCCCTGCTCGCCGAGGATCTCGGCGAGCGTCCTGGTCGCGGCGCGCATCGGGCGCGCGGTCATGCGCGGACCGGCGACGCGCTCGGCGCCGTGCATCGACGGCCAGAGCCCGGTGAACATCGACGCGTGCGCGGGCACGGTCCACGTTCCAGGCGACGTGGCCTGCGCGAAGGTCACCGACTCCCTGGCGAACGCCGACAGACGCGGCGAGGTCTCGCGCGCGTAGCCGTAGATGGGCAGGTGATCGGCACGCAGGGTGTCGATCACGATGAGCACGACGTCGCGCGGCGCGACACGAACGTCGGAGCGGCCGGCACGCGCACCGGGAAGCTGCTCGGGGGCCCGGGTGATCGCGAACAGCACGACCAGCAGCGTCGCTAGCAGGACCCCGATACGATGTGCGCCGAGGCTCATCGCGTCCTCACCTCGCGGGCTTCGCGTCCGGCTCCCGGATGCGCACCACCTGCCCGGTCGCCACGCCCGCGCTCACCTGATCGATGCCCGAGGGCCAGCGGATCCGGATCGTCGCGGGCTCCCTGCAGTCGCCGAGCCCGAAGTGCGCCGGCAGCATGGATTGCGAGTAGCCGCTGGCGAGCCCGTTCTGGAAACGAACCTGCGCGCGCCCGCACGCCGCGACCTCGATCCACGCGCCCAGCCCCGAGCGGTTGGAGCGCGTGCCCTCGAGCTCGATCGCGAGCCATCCGGCGGTGCCGGCGGTCTCGTTGTGCAGCAGCCGGTACGGTCCCTGGTCGAAGGGCGGCAGTCCCCAGCCGTTGGTCAAGAACAGGTCGAGACGCCCGTCGGCGTCGAAGTCGAAGAAGTGCGCGCCCGAGCCGCGCCCCTTGCCGGAATCGGGGCCGGCACCGGCCTGCGCGCTGGCACGAACGAAGGTCGCGTCACCGCGCCCGAGAAAGAGGACGTTCCGCCCGCCGGCGCCGTCGACACCGCTGTCGACGACGTACAGGTCGAGCGCGCCGTCGTCGTTGACGTCCGCGAGCTGCACGAGCTGGCAATTCGCGGTGTGGTCGAGACCGGAGTCGTGCGCCTTCGTGAAGCGGCCATGGCCGTCGTTAAGCCAGAGCTGGCCGCCGGCCTCGGGAAGGTGCGTCATGTCGACCGGCTGCGGCGCCGACGCCCCGCGCAGATAGCCCGTGATCTGGTGGTCGCCGGGCACGTTCCAGCGCACGTGCCAGCGCCAGACCGGCGTGCCGGCAGCGTCGCGCTCGGCGGAGTCAGGGTCGCGCCACACCAGGAAGCCATCGCGCCCCGGCATCTCCCGGCTCGCTGCCGCCGAGGCCGGACAGGCGAAGCCAGCGCCGGGCGGCTGCGTCGACGGGCCACACCAGATCTTCTCGGGCGCGAGCGGGTAGCCGTTCTCGAGCACCTCGAAGTACGGCGCGGCGTCGGGCTCGGCCGGAGTCTCGAAGTCGAAGCCGCTCGGCTTCGCCGCGGGCAGGATGGCGAAGCTGATCCTGCCGTCGTCGGTGGTCAGCACGGCGTCGGTGAAGTCGACCCCGTAGCCCAGATACAGATCGAGGTCGCCGTCGCCGTCGACGTCACCGAAAGCCATCCCGGTGATCGAGTGGCCGAGCTTCTCGAGCCGCGACTCCTCGGTCCGATCAGCGAAGCGTGCGCCGCCCTCGTTGAGCAGCACCCGCAGCCCCTTCGGCGTGCCCGCGTAGATCAGATCCGGGGCGCGATCGCCGTTCAGATCGCCCCACGCCACGCGAACCGCCGCCGGCTCGGCGACCCCGTACGCGGCGCCGACCTCGTCGAACCCGCCGTCGACCTTGCCGAGGTAGAGCCGGTTGGGCGTGAGCAGGTTGGTGACCAGCAGGTCGAGCCGGCCGTCGAGGTTCGCGTCGAGCCAGGCGACCGAGCGCGAGCGTCCGTTCGGATCGATGACGCCGAGCTCCTCGCCGACCTCCGTGAACTTCCCATCGCCCTCGTTGTGGTACAGCCGGTTCTTCTTGGTCTCCTTGCCACGTCCCGCGCCGACCGGAACGTAGAGATCGAGCCGGCCGTCGGCGTCGTAGTCGCCCCAGCCCGCGCCGTGCTTGTCGCCGCTGGGCTCGATGCCCGACGAGGCGATCACGTCGGAGAATCGTCCACCGCCGTCGTTGCGAAACAGCGCCGCGGGCATTCCGTGGCCGCCGACGAAGACGTCGACGTCGCCGTCCCCGTCGTGGTCGCCGAGGGTGGCGTCGTAGGCTTGCGAGTTGCGCGCGATCCCGGCCGCGTCGCTGACGTCGACGAAGCGCGGCTCGACCAGCGGCACATGCGGAACGGCCGGCGCCTGCGGCTTCGCATCACATGCGGCGACACCGATGGCGGCGGCGAGCAGCGCGATCGCCGGCGTGAACCTGCGCCGGATCTCAGCGCACATCGAAGAAGAACTCGGGCCGGCGCTGCCACTTCGTGAGGAAGTATTCCTCGTTGCGCTTGTAGAGCGCCGAGTACTCCTGCAAGGCCCCGGTGGTCGCGTGCGGGCGGTGATCGATCGCGAGGTGCGGGCAGTAGGCGAGCTCGTAGCCGAGGTCCTTGATCTGGAACGAGATGTCGGTGTCCTCGAAGCACGTCGGATCGAAGAACTCGTCGAAGCCGGCGGTGCGCGCGAGCAGCGACCGCGGCGCCGCGAAGCCCGACGTCGCGAGAAAGGCGATGTCGGTCCGGAAGCACGCGCCCGCGTGTGCGCCGCTCATGCCGCGGTCGGGCAGATCATCGACGATGGTGCCGCCGCCGCTGCCGGGGCGAAACCAGCCCGCGTTCCAGCCCACCGCCCCGATCGCCGCGTTGCTGCGCAGGATCTCCAGCGCGGGGTCGAGCCAGCCCGGGTGCAGCGCACGCTGGTCGCTGTCGAGGAACACCACGATCTCGCCGTGCGTGACGCGCACGCCGAGGTTCCGCCCGGACGAGCAGCCGTTGCGCTCGTTGCGCTGCACGATGACGTCGCCGCGCTTGCCGCGCTCGGCGAGCCACTCCCAGGAGCCGTCGCTGCTGCAGTTGTCGACGATCGCGATCTGGTAGTTCAGGCGACCGCGGTTCTCGACCAGCGACTCGACGCAGCTCTCGATGATGTCGGCGTTGTTGTGGCAGAGAACGACCACGGCCACCGTCGGCGGCGCGACGAGGGCGACCAGCGCGCTCGCCGCGGGAACCCCGTCCGGCAGCACGTGCAGCGCACGAGCGGCGGAGCCGACCTGCAAGGCCGCGGCGGAAGACGACACGACGACGTCGTCCGACAGCGCCGCCGCTTCCGCGATCCAGCCAGCCACGGGTTCGCCGGCATCGGTCGCCTGGCCGACGTCGCACAGGATGCGGGCGCCGCGCTCGCGTGCCCGCCGCGCGATCTCCAGCGCCGACGGATGGGTCGTCGCGAGCAGCACGCGCAGGCTCTCGTCGCGGCGCTCCATCCAGCGCTCGAAGGCGTCGAGCCCGGGCGGCAGGATCTCGATCGAATGGGCGGTGCCCATCTGGGCGGTCACGGTACCGGCCTCGGCCCCCGCGAGCGTGACCAGCTCACCGGCCGCGGCCAGCTCCGCGGCGAGCCGCCGCGGGCGACTTCCCGTGGCGCCGAAGCCCGCGCCGTGCGGCGCGAGGACAAGCCAGCGCCGCGCGCGCGGCCGTCGTGCCGGCATTCCGTCCGCAGCACGCTGCTCGCCTGCGCCAGCCGCACCGGCGGCGCCGCTGCGCAACGCCGTCGCCGAAGAAGCAGCAGCCGGCCGGCCGGTGAATCGGCCGAGCACGGCGGCAACACCCGCCTCGACCCTGTGCTTGATGCGCAGCTTGTCGAGCGTGCGGCTCGTCGTCGCCTCGACCGTGGCGAGCTGGTGCTCGACGCGCGCGACGGCCGCTGCCTGATTTCGCACCTGAGACGCGACCGCGCTCGCGAGCTCGTCGACCGCGACGCGCAGGTCGTCGTTACGGGCGCGCTCCTCGGCGACCAGCCGGCGCGCCACGGCCAGCTCGAAGCGCGTCGCGACCGATGCCGCCAGCACGACGTCGGTCAGCACCTGCGCCGTCTCACGGCACATACGCTCGGCCGAGAGCTCGTGCTCGAGATCCGCACCGCGGCGCGCCGCCGCCGCGCGCCGCCTCGGGAGATCGTCCAGTACCGCAGCGAGCGCCTCGGCGAGCGCGACCGCGTGCGACGGATGCTCGGCGCCCGCGCGAGCCCAGACGTCCGCCCAGTCGGCGGTCGCGAGGTCGAGCGCCGGAGCGTCGATGAGCGCGCCCGGCAGCGCGTCCGCATAGCGTGGATCGCCCTCGCCGAGCAGCGCGTCGGCGTCGCCGGTGCGCGTCAGCACGATCGGCACGCCGGCGCGCAGCGCCTCGACGGCCGCGAGGCTCAGCCCCTCGAGGAACGACGGCATCGTCGCGACCGACGCCGCGGCGAGAATGCGCGCGACATCGCCGCGCTCGCCGAGCACGCGCACGACGCTCGACAGCCCTTCGCTCTCGACGCGCGCGCGCACGGTCGCCGCATACTCGGGCTCGCCGTCGGCGCCGGCGATCAGGGCGACCAGACGCGGGCGCAAGGCGTGCAGGCGCGCGACGGCGTCGACGAGCGCGAGCTGGCCCTTGACCCGCTCGATGCGCCCGACCTGCACCACGAGCTCCGCATCGGCGGGCAAGCCGAGCTCGGCACAGAGCGCGGCGCGCGCCTCCAGCTCGCTCTCGCGCGGCCGCCGTGATGCGCGGATCCCGTTGCGCACCACCCGGATGCGCTCGGTCGCGACGTGGAAGCGCCGCGCCGTGAACGCCGCGGCCGAGTGCGACACCGCGACGTAGGCGCTCACGTACGGGTCGATGGCGCCGATCTCGTCGAGCGCGCCCGGTCCGAACCAGGCGTAGGAGTTGTGCAGCGTGACGACGACGGGGATGCGGCGCTCGGCCGCGAGCCGCACGCCGAGCGAGGAGTAGTGGGCGTTGAGGACGGCGACCTCGAGGCGATCCAGCAACGCCGCCATCTGGCCGCCCCTGTCCTGACCGCCGAGCACCTCGACGCGAATCCCCGCGGCACGAAGCTCGTCGACGCCGCGCCCCCCGGCCTCGGTGCAGACGACGACCGGGTCGATGCCGAGGCTGCCGAGCCCGGTCGCGAGCAGCGCGACCACGGTCTCCATCCCGCCGCGGTCGAGCGAGCGCACCTCGAGCATCACCGTCAGGCGCGCCCCTGCCCCCTCGCTCCTCGCGTTCGCGCTCATCGGTCGCACGTTAGACGACACCCGATCGGCTCTTCAAGGCGACGGCGCCGCGTCTCTGCTAGGAGAGCGCGCGATGGCAGCGGAACCGACCACGGCGCCCGTTCCCCCACTCCTGCAGCGTCTCCGGCACTTCGCCGTCGCGCTGCTGTTCTACCTCGCAAACCACGTCGTTGCGAAGATCCCGAGCGAGGCCGTGCGCCACCTGTTCTACCGACACGCGATGCGGATCCGCATCGGCAACCGGTCGAGCGTCGCGATGGACTGCTTCCTCACCGGCTTCGCCACCAGCTGGTCGCTGCGCATCGGCGCCAACTCGGCGATCAACCGGCGCTGCTACCTGGATGCCCGCCAGGGCATCCACATCGGCAACAACGTCAACGTCTCGCCCGAGGTCTACATCCTCACCTACCAGCACGATCCGCAGTCGCCGGCCTTCGCCTCGTTCGGTGCGCCGGTGGTGATCGAGGACCACGCCTGGATCGGCGTGCGCGCGATCCTGCTGCCAGGGGCGCACATCGGCGAGGGTGCGGTGGTCGCGGCCGGAGCGGTGGTGACGGGACGGGTCGAGCCCTACACGATCGTCGCCGGGGTGCCGGCGACCGTGCGCAAGACGCGCACCCGAGATCTGACGTATCGCACCGACTGGCATCCCTGGTTCGACACCGACATCGACGGCCACTGATGCCACGGCGGCGCAAGGTCCTCGTCCTCACGCCGTACCCGCTCCTCCCGGCCCACTCCGGCGGACGGTTGTACGCGCTCGGCACGGTGACGCCGGTCGCGAGCGAGCACGAGTTCCACCTGCTGGCCCTGGCCAACGCCGCCGAGCGCGACGAGCTCGCACGCGGCGGTGACGCGCTGCGCGCGGAGTACGCGCGCTCGTTCGCCAGCGTGAGCTTCGAGGAGCGCCCGCGCATCCCGCACCAGCTCGGCGGCCGCGCCGCGGTCCTGCGCCACTTCGCCACCCACGTCCGGCACCGCCTGCCGCTGATGGACCTGTCCTACTACCAGCCGCGCGCGGTGGCGCTGGCGCGCCGCATCGTGCACGAGCGCGGCATCGACCTGCTCGAGATCCACCACCTGCACTGCGCCTTCTACCGCCGCTTCCTGCCCGAACTTCCCGCCGTGCTCATCAATCATAACATCGAGCAGGACCTGTGGCCGTTCTGGCCGAAGCAGCACGGCCGGGCGGCGGAACGCTGGCTGTGGGACCAGTTCGGCAAGCGGAGCCGGCGCTTCGCGCACGACATCGAGATCGACAACGCGCTGCGCTTCGACGCCAAGGTCTTCATCTCGACGCGCGACATGGCGCGCGTGCCCGAGGCCGCCTGTCCGCGCTTCCTCGTTCCGATGGTGGTCCCGCCGGGCCGCGCGGTGAGCCCGTTCTCGGGCGAGCGCTTCCGGGTGCTGTGGATCGGCGGCTTCGGCTGGCCGCCGAACGTCGCGGCGATCACCTGGTTCCTCGACGCGATCTGGCCCGCCGTCCGAGCGGCGGTCAGCGTTCCCCTCGAGCTGCACCTGATCGGCGCCGAGGCGCCCGAGGCGCTGCGCGCCCGCCACGACGGCCGCGAGGTCTTCGTGCACGGCTACGTCGAGGACGTCGAGGCGCTGCGCGGCAACGCGGACGCGTTCGTCGTGCCGCTGCTCACCGGCAGCGGGGTGCGCATCAAGATCGTCGAGGCGCTGGCCGCGGGATTGCCCGTGGTGTCGACCAGCAAGGGCTGCGAGGGTCTGCCGCTCGAGCCGGGACGCGATCTGCTGGTGGCCGACGAGGCCGCGGCATTCGCCGCGAGCCTGATCGAGCTCGCCAGATCGGTCGAGCGCCGCGCGGCCCTGGGGCGCGCCGGGCAGGCCTACGTGGCGCAGCACCACGCGCCGGAGGTCGTCGCCGCCGCCAAGCGGCGGGTCTACGACTTCCTCGACGGCGCGGCGAACGAGGGCGCTGCTCGCCGCGCCTGACGTCCGGCGCGACGAGCAGCGCCGCTGGTGCGGCTACTCCCCTTCCTTCGGCAGGCGGAAGTCGTCGTGACAGGCCTTGCAGGTCTTGAACATGTCGACGCTCGTTCCCTTGAGATCGCTGCCGGCCTTCGCGGCCGCCGCCAGCGCCAGCGCCGCCTCCTGGCCGCGCTTCGCCATCTCGTCGAACTTCGCCTTCTGCGTCCAGATCTCGGGCTTGGCGCGCGACAGCGGCGACTCGCTGCCGGCCGGGAACATGCCGGGGAACTTCACCAGCGCCGCCGCGATCTCCTCGGCGGGCGCGACCGCGTCGCCGGGCTTGCCGGCCTTGCTCGCGGCGCCGATCTTCTTCGCATTCGCGCCGACCCCCTCCATGAGCTCGTGCCGATCGTGGATCGGACCGGGCGGCAGGTCGTGCTTCGCTTCGTCCGCCAGAGCGCTCGACACCGACACGACGGTGGACAGCGCAGCGACGGCCAGCGCCCGCCCGAGCCCGCGCAGGCTGTGGTTCCGATCTCGATTGGATCTCATCCTTCTTCCTCCTTCGGCTTGTCGGTCGCCGGCTCAGTCTCCTCCGCCACGAGATGGTCGATCGGCGGAACGGTCTTCATGTACACGGCGATCGCCTGCAGATCCGTCGCCGGCGCCTTGCCGTAGCCCGGTGCGCCGGCGGTGCCGTCGATCACTTCTGCCATCGCGCCCTGCACGTTGTCCAAGTCGGGCTTCATGCCGAGCTGGAGCAGGCTTGCGATGTCGTCGGCGCTCCACTTGCCGATGCCGGTCTCGTCGTCCGTCGTGATGTTGGGCACCAGCTCGCCGCCGGGGCCGAGCGGCGTCCCGGCGAGGTACATGGCCCCGTCGAGGGCACCGAAGCGGGTGCGCGGCGTGTGGCAATCGCCGCAGATCGAAACGTGGTCGGCGAGGTAGCGGCCGCGCGTGGTCCCGTCGCGCGGCGCCGTCTCGGGCGCGACCGCGCGACCGGCAAACAGGATCCGCCAGGCGCGAAAGGCGAGCCGCGGCAGCGGCAGATCGACCTCGTGCGCACGGTTCACGCTGCTCGCGGGCGGCAAGGTGCGCAGGTAGGCGATCAGGTCGCGCAGATCGTCGTCCGCCATGCCGGCGTACTCCTGGTACGGCATCACCGGCGCTTCGACCGAGCCGTCGCGCAGCGTTCCGCCGCGGATCGCACGCGCGATCTCCTCGTCGCTCCAGGCGCCGATGCCGTGCGCCGGGTCGGGCGTCACGTTGCTCGAGTAGAACGTCCCGAACGGGGTCTCGATCTCCACGCCACCGGCGCCCACCGGACCCTTCTCGGGCGTGTGGCAGCCGCAGCCGCCGGCGAGCGCGAACACCACCTCGCCGCGCTCCGCATCGCCCTTCGTGGCGACCGCACGCGCATCGTGGTTCGCGGTGCAGCCGGCGGCGAGCAGCAACAGCAGCGGCAGCGGAGCCGCCCGCAGGGTCGCAGCGCGGGCTACGGACGCACCCCTCACGCGCCGGGGAACAGCTCTTCGCGGCTCTTGCCCTCGAGCGTGGTCTGGAGCTGGGCGATCGCGTCCTCGGAGGTCGCGGCGAGCGCTATCAGGCTGTGGTCGGCGCGCACCATTGTCAGGTCGCACGGGACTGCGGTAAAGAAGCCGTTCGGCAGGCTCGAAACCATGACGAAGAAGGCTTTGCCATCCGCCGAGCGGAACTGGAACCACTCGACCTTCTGTACGACGTACCCGGAGTCACTCATCTCTCGCCTCCTCGCAGCTTCGCCCTGGCTAGCGTGCGCCCGGCCACTCCCGCAACCATAGGGACCTCTCCGAGAACGTACCAGCGTGTTCCTCTCCTTTTACACATCGGATCTGCAGGGCACCTACGCGACGTGGCCGGTGCCGCTGCTGCTGCTCGCCTACCTTGTCTTGACGGGTGGACGCGCGGCGACCACGCCCGACGCGCGCTTCGTGCGCGCCTATACGATCTTCTTCACGGTCGAGACGATGCTCGATCCGTTCGCGACCGGGCCGCTGTCGCGCTGGCTCGGACTCTCGGGCACCGGCGCAGGCACCGCGCTGCTGATCTTCTTCGTCCTGCTGGGCGACTTCCGCGTGCTCTATCTGCTGCAGCGCCTGGCGCGCCCGGCGCTGGCGCGCGAGCGCCTGCTCGCCGAGTCGGCGGCGTGGACCCTGATCGTGCCGCTGGTCGCACTGAGCGTCGAGAAGATCCTCGACACGATTGCCGGACCCCTGCCCGGGCAGACGATCTGGCTGCTCTACGAGCTGTCCTTCCTCGCCCTGGCGCTCTACCTGCGGCGCGTGGCGGTGCCGCGCTGGGTCGGCACCGGACGTCCGCGGCGGCTCGCCTATCTGCGCAGTGTCGCGACCTACGTCACGGTCTACTACGCGCTCTGGGCGACCGCCGACCTCGTCATCCTGGTGCTCGGCCTCGACGTCGGCTGGGCGCTGCGCGTGATCCCGAACCAGCTCTACTACGCGTTCTATCTGCCGTTCGTGTACTTCCGCTACTTCGCGTCCGGTGCCGACGACCAGGCGGCCACCAGCAGCCCGGCCCAGGCGTCGAGGTAGGCCTCCGCACGCGCAGCATCCGCGCCGCGCGGGTCGCCGACGGTTCCGTCCGGCGCGTGCCGGCGCAGGTCCGGGTAGAAGATCTCGTCGGCCGCGAGCGTGCTGCCGGTGAGACCGCGGCGCAGCTCGTCGCGGCGCACCAGGGCGGGCGCGAGCAGGAGCAGGATCGAGGTCTCGATCTCGCCCGCGTGCTGGCCCGCCTCGTCCGCGCCTACCCCGAAGCGCGCGGCGACCCCTTCGAGCACCTCGGTGAGACGCGCGAAGTCGCAGAAGGCCTCGAGCCGCAGCGGAGCAACGCTCGGCCCGACGCGCGCGCTCGCGGTGCGCAGCACGCCGTAGTTGCCACCGTGCGCGCTGAACACCAGCAGGCGCGTGAAGCCGTGCCGCGCCAGCGCCAGGCCCACGTCGCGCAGGATCGCCTCGAGCGTCGCGGCCGCGAGCGAGAGCGTGCCGGCGAAGGCGAGGTGCTCGGCGGCGCAGCCGAGCGCCAGTGTCGGCAGGCGCAGCACACCGTCGAGCGCTACGCAGACCCGCTCGGCCACCGCGTCGGCAATCAGCGTGTCGGTCGCGAACGGCAGGTGCGGACCGTGCTGCTCGGTCGAGCCGAGCGGCAGAACGGCCGTGCGGCAACCCGACGCGAGCAACACGTCGACCTCCCGCCAGGTGAGGTGCGCGAGCACGCCGGCCACTGCGGGCACGCGCGCCGGCGGCGTCGGCCGCGCTGCCGGCGGCAGGCCGTCGTCGGCCGGCAGCAGCTCCTCGACCCCGTACAGCGCCCGATCGGCCCCGCGTCCCGGCCAGCGCACCTGATCGATCCCGCGCTCGGCGACGAAGCGCAGCACCAGCGCGTTCAACAGCGCCTCGTGCTCGAACAGCGCCAGCGCGCCCGGCAGCGACGAGCACCAGCGCACCAGGCGATGGCGCTCCGGCACCAGCATGCCCTCGAGGCGGTCGAGCAGCTCGGCCTCGCCCGGCGCGTCGCTGCGGCTCAAGGCGAGCAGGGTCACCCGGTTGGCGAACGCCTGCTGGAACGGACCGTGCGCGAACTCGAGCAGGTCCCACACCGGCGGCTCCGGCAGCAGCATGCCCTCGAGCACCTTGGCGCGCAGGTTCGCGAGCAGCTCGCCGTAGGTGCCCGATGCGAGCAAGCCGAGCCCGTCGCGCAGCGCGCCGGCATCGAGACCGGCGTGCTCGCGGGCGAGACGCGCTTCGGCGCCGGCAACGGCGGCGCACACCGCGTCGATCGGTGGCAAGGCAGGGAGCAGGCCGGTCGCGGCGCGCCCGGCGGCGGCGGCAGCAGCGCGCGCCAGCGCGAACGCCGCCGCGTAGCCGGTCATCGGACCGCTCAGGCGCAGCAAGGTGCCGTACTCCTCGGCGCCCAGCACGCGGTGGATCACCACGCCGCGTGCCGCCAGCGCGTCGAGGTCGCGCTGGCGGTCCGCGAGCGCGCCCGACGGCGGCGCATCCGCCGGTGCTGCCATCGACGCTTCACCCGCCGCCGGAACCGCGGTCACGAGCACGACGCCCGCCCACTGCTCGACGTGGCGTAGCGCCAGGCGCGCATTCGGCGACCAGCCCTGCGAGAACACGACCAGCGCATCCGCGCGCGCGGCGGCGGCTGGCGGCGCGGCAAAGGCCGTGAGCGGGACGAAGCGCGCCGCGAGCCCGGCCTCCTGGAGCAGGACCGCGAGCAGACGGGCGTGCGCGGCCGAGCTGCCGACACCGCTGGTCACGACGCGGCGTACGCGCGCGGGATCCCAGGGCAGGGATGGCGCACCCTGCGCCAGTGCGCGGCGCAGCAGCTCCGGCAGCGCGACGGCGCGCGCCGCGAGCAGGCGGTGTCCTTCGCGCCAGCCGTCGCCGCGAGGCATCGCGCCGGCGCCCCTCAGTGCAGCCGTGCGCCGTGCGCGCCGTCGCGCGCGACCAGCACCGGCGCCAGTAGCTCCACCCCCTGCCGCGCCAGCGCCGCACACGACGCACGATCCGCAGCCTCGACGTCGGCCGCGCGCGGCGCGCCAGTGGCGAGCGCGCACAGCGGCTGCGCGGCACGCCCGCGCAGGTGGTGCGCGAGCAGCGCGATCGCCGCGTCGTCGTCCAGGGGGCGCTCGCGCAGCTCGCCGTCGAATCCGGCGACGGAGACGAAGGCCGCGTAGCCCGCACCGTGCTCGACGATCCGGCGCACGGTCTCGTGCCAGAGCCGCTTCTCGGATCCGCCGCCGGCGAGCGCAAAGCGCTCGAGCCACGACTCGCGCTGCACGCGCACCAGCGGTGCGGCGGCGTCGCGCGGGCCGTAGGCGAGCACCACGTGCTCGCGGCCGTCCGTCAAATCGAAGTAGGCGTGCGTGCGGAACCAGTGCGGCCCACCCGGTCCGGGCTCGGTGCGGGGCCGCACCGGCAGCAGGTACGTCGCGAGGTGGACGAAGCGCGGCGCGTCGGGCAGCGCGTAGGGCGCGAAATCGGTCACCGCCTCTGGCAGGTCGACGGCGCCGTCGCCGGGGTCGTCGAGCGCATGTCCCGAGCGCGACTTCGCGGCCAGGTAGTGCATGTTGTAGGGCGAGGCCGCCTTGCGCAGCCGCACGCTGCGCTCGACCTCCACGTCGAGCGCGCGCAGTGCGGCCAGCTTGTCGGGGTTGTTGGTGAGCAGGACCAGCGGGGCGGCGATGCCGAGGAGCGAGCGCAGGTAGCCGACCTCGTCGTAGCGGCGATGGTCGCGCACCAGCCCCATGCGCTCGTAGGCATCGAACGTGGTCAGGCTGTTGCGGCTCGCCTGGACGATCATGCGATCGCGCGCCTTGGCCGTGAGGCCGGCGCCGCGGCCTTCCTGCATCAAGTAGAAGACCACGCCCCGGCCGGCGTCGGCGATGCGCTGCAGCGCGAGCTCGAGCTGGTCGACGCAGTCGCAGTCGCAGCCGCCGAAGGTCTCGCTGGTCACGCACGACGAATGGATACGCGCCAGCAGCGGTGCCGCCGCCTGCACCTCGCCGTGCACCAGCGCGAAGGCGTAGCTGCCGGTGGCGACGTTCTGGAAGACGTGCGCGCGAAAGGAGCCGTACACGGTCTCGAGCGGCAGCACGCCGCGGCTCAGCATCTGGCCGGCGATCCCGAGCCGGACCTCGGGAGCGGCGCGCAGCGGCGTTCTCAAGGCAGCCGTCCGGGATCGCGCTTGAGCGTGCTCATGACCCGGAAGTAGGCGATCAGCTGGTCGAGCTGCGCCGGCGTCAAGTGCTCGTGCGCCGGCATGCTGGTGTGCCGGAAGGTCTCGGGGTTGCGGACGTACGCCTTGATCTGATCCTCGGGACGATACTCGACGATGCTCTGCGGCACGTTCAGGTCGGGTCCGACCTTGCCACCCTGCCCGTTCACCGCGTGGCAGGCGACGCACTCGGTCTTGAAGGTCTCGAAGCCGCGCCAGGCGTCGGAGCCCTTGCTCGCGGTGCGCGGGACGATGTCCGGGTACTCGGCCGCGATCGAGCCGATCTCGATGCGCGCCAGCTGGTAGGGCCAAGGATAGACGTTGGTGTCGTGCTGCGCGGCGTTCTCCCAGACGACGTAGAACGGCGCCGGGTCCACCTGCCGGCGATCGATCGGCGCCCAGCCGCTCTCGCCTGCCTTCTCCCGTTGCGCATCGGCGAGCGCCAGATACCCGCCGGGCTCGACGAGGCGCTTGCCAGTCGCCGGCTTCACGTAGCCGTCGCGCGCGCGCAGCAGGAAATCCTGCGCCGCGAGCTCGTCCGGCGAGAGCCCGAAGCCGAACTCGAGCACGCGCGCCAGCGGGCACGCGACGAAGGACATCTTGCGTCCGTAGTACGGGTCGTCGACGGCGACCGTGCGCACGCCGCAGTCCTTCTCGAGCGTGGCGCGGGTGACGCTCGCCACCACACGGCCGTCACGGACGAACTCCAGCGCGGCATCGTCCGCCCGTGCGACGGTCCAGCCGAGAACCACGACGACCGCCACCGCCACCAAGACCGGCCAGATTCGGAGCATCCGTCCGACTCTAGCCTGATCGCGACGGAAGCGGAATCTGTGCCGGCCAGGGCTAAATCGCAGGGTCTACGGCGTCCTCGCGGGCGCGGGGCTCGGGGCGGGCCTCGATCTGGTCGTAGTGCCGCTCGTGCTCACCGAGGTAGATCTGGCGCGGGCGGCTGATGCGCTGCTCCGGGTCGCGCACCATCTCCGCCCACTGCGCCATCCAGCCCGAGGTGCGCGGGATCGCGAACAGCACCGGGAACATCGTCACCGGGAAGCCCATCGCCTGGTAGATGATGCCCGAGTAGAAGTCGACGTTCGGGTAGAGCTTGCGCTTGGCGAAGTACTCGTCCTCGAGCGCGATGCGCTCGAGCTCCAGCGCGATGTCGATGAGCGGGTTCTTGCCCGTGACCTCGAACACCTCGTAGGCGAGCTTCTTGATGATCGTGCCGCGCGGGTCGAAGTTCTTGTAGACGCGGTGGCCGAAGCCCATCAGCCGGCCGTCGCCCGCCTTGAACTTCTTGATCGCCTCGGGAACCTTCTCGACCGAGCCGATCTCCTGCAGCATGCGGATCACGGCCTCGTTCGCGCCGCCGTGCAGCGGGCCGTAGAGTGCGGCGACGCCGGCCGCCACCGCCGAGTACGGGTCGACGCGCGAGCTCGCCACCGAGCGCACCGCGTTGGTCGAGCAGTTCTGCTCGTGGTCGGCGTGCAGGATGAACAGGATGTCGAGCGCGCGCTCGAGCACCGGGTTCGGCTTGTAGTGGCGCTCGGTCATGCGGAACAGCATGTGCAGGAAGTTACCGGTGTAGCTCATCTCGTTGTCGGGGTAGACGTAGGGCAAGCCCCGGCTGTGGCGGTAGGCGAACGCGGCGAGCGTCGGCAGCTTGCCGATCAGGCGGCGCGTCTGCAGGCGGCGCGACTCGAGCGTGTCGAGGTCCTTCGCGTCCGGGTAGAAGGTGGACAGCGCGCCGATCGTGCCGACCAGCATGCCCATCGGGTGCGCGTCGTGGCGGAACCCCTCCATGAGCTTCTTGATGTTCTCGTGCACCATCGTGTGGATGGTGATGTTGTGCAGCCACATGTCGAGGTGGTGCGCGTCGGGCAGCTCGCCCTTGACGATCAGATAGGCGGTCTCGAGGTAGGTGCTCTTGTCGGCCAGCTCGGCGATGTCGTAGCCGCGGTAGCGCAGGATGCCCTTGTCGCCGTCGATGTAGGTGATGCGGCTCTTGCACGAGGCGGTGTTGCCGAAGGACGGATCGTAGCCCACCAGGCCCTGGTCGTCGCCCGACGCCTTGATCTGCTGCAGATCTGCGGTCCGGATCGCCCCGTTCTCGATGGCGATCTCGTACTGCTTGCCGGTGCGGTTGTCGGTGATGGTCAGCGTTTCCTTGGCCATGGTGCTCCTGCTCCCTCTTCCCTCATCTCGTCTGATTCTCTTTTCCATACCACGCGACCCGAAACCACGCGCGTAACCGGGGGCCGTCCGGGGGGCGATCAAGGCCGTCCGGAGCGGACGTACAGCGGCAGGATCTTCGCCGCCGAGGTCGCGAGCGGCGCCGCGCGGACGACCCGCAGCGTCCCGGCGCGCTGCCAGCTCTCGGCCATCATGCGATGGGCCGGCGAGATCGCCGCGAGGGCCTCGAGCGCGGTCACGATCAGCTCGTGCTCGTCGAGCGCGCCGACGCTCGGGTCGACGCGCAGCTCGACCGCCGGCAGGCCGCCACGCTCCTCCTCGACGATCTGGTAGCGCGTCGCGTCCCCGCCGAAGCGCGCCGGCAGGACGTCCTCGATCAGCCGCAGCAGGTCGGTGCCGAGGAAGCTCATACCCTCGCTGGTGAGCTTCTCGAAGCTGCGGATGGTGTGCAGGTGGCGTCCGAGCCCGAGCTGCTCGAGCGGGCAGCCGCAGTGGTGCTCGTCGAGCACGCCGTAGTCGTCGATCTCGGCGTTGATCAAGAGCTTCGGCGTCGCCGGCAGCAAGGTGGTGACCGACAGCGCGCCGACCGTGCGGCCGTCGGCGGCGACCGGGCGTTCGCGCTGCACGAACGCGAGCTTGTCCGACAGCAGGTGGACCTCGTCGATCTGCCGCGCGCGCGCGCAGGCGACACCCATCATGCCGACCTCGGCCATCGAGTAGCGGGCCAGCGCGATTGCTCCGGCAGCGCCGATCACGGCGGCGCGCGCGGCGGTGAACGGCTCGCCGCCGAAGCGCAGCAGCGCTCCCGAGATGTCGAGGCCGGCGTCGGTCGCCGCCGCGCAGATACGGACCAGCCCGCTCGCGGTGCTGTCGAGCAGCACCGCGCGGCCGCTCGCGCGCACGCCGGCGAGCCAGCGCGCGACGGTGCCGGCGTCACCCACCGGAACGTGCACGGGGCGCGGCACCGCACCGCCGCGCAGGCGGCCGACCGCCACCAGATAGCGCAGCAGCAGCGCGTCCGCGGTTCCGGACGACGCCGGATCGGTCTGCGAGAACCAGCACGCCAGCGGTTGCCCGATGCGCGCGCTGCGCAGCGCGTTGTTGATCCCGGCAATGCCGGGCGGCACCGGACGCCACTGCGCAGCGACGCAGCCGTCGAGCGCGAAGGTCTCGGCGAACAGCGACTGGTGCGCCGCCTCGTAGGCGAGCAGATCGAGGTCGACCAGCACACGCGTGCCGGCGCCGCGCGAGCCGCCCGAGCTCACCGCGTAGGACGCGGCGACCAGTGGATTGTCGAAGTCGCCGGGACGCACCGCGATCTCGAGGCTACCGCGGCGCACGGAGCGCCGGCCCTTGACCTCCTCGAGGGTGACGAAGACGCCTGCCTCGTGCAGCCGCTCGAGCGCGCCCTCGAGGCCCAGCTCCGCGACCAGGCGCGCGACCGCGCCGTGATCGAGGCCAGCGTGCGCGAACAGGCGCGCGTAGACCGAGGACGGTCGCGCGAACACCGCGCCCGCGACGATGCGCAGAAAGACTTGCGCGCGCTGCGCAAGCTGCGCCGCGACCATCCGCCGTGCCTCGTCGCGCCCGAGGCGGCGCGCGAGAAAGGGCGGCAGCCGGCGGGCGAAGCGCGCGCCCGCTGTCACGCGCTCCAGCACGCGCTCAGCTCTGCTTGACCGTGGCCGCCGGCGCGTCGTCGACGTAGACGGCCTGCGCCCGCGTGTAGAACTCGGGGTCGCCGGCGCCGTGCTCGGGGGGTCCGACACCGGACCCCTTCCAGCCGCTGAACGGCGTCTCCGCGCCGACACCCGCGGTCGCGCTGCCGATCTTCAGGATGCCCGCCTGGGCACCGTCGAGGAAGCTCCGGCGGTGCTCGGCCGAGGCCGAGAACAGCGCCGCGACGAGCCCCTGCGCAACGCCGTTCACGCGCTGCAGCGCCTCGTCGAAGGTGCGCGCGACCTGCACCACCGCCACCGGTCCGAAGGTCTCTTCCTGCACGATCTCGGCCGACGGATCGTCGCAGCGCACGATGCGTGGCGCGTGGTAGGCGCCCGCGGCGGCGAGGGTGCGCTCGAGCGACGCGTGCGCTGGGGCGGTCAGGACGTCCGCGCCGGCACCGCGTGCGCGCGCGACCACGCCGGCCACGCGAGCACAGGCCGCGTCCGAAACCAGCGGCCCGACGCGCGTCGCCGGATCGAGCGGATCACCCCAAGCCAGCGCGTCGGTGGCCGCGACCAGGCGCGCGACGAACTCGTCCGCGCAGCGCGCGTCGACGACGATGCGACGGTTCGCGGTGCAACGCTGCCCCGCCGAGCCGAACGCTCCCGCCGCGAGCTTGGTCGCGGCATCGTCGAGATCGCAGTCGGACCAGACGATCGCCGCGTTGTTGCCGCCGAGCTCGGCCTGGAGCGGGATGCGCCGGGCAGCGCAGATGGCCTGCGCGCAGGTGCCGACCGCGGACGAGCCGGTGAGCGAGACCGCGTCGATGAGCGCGTGCCGCATCAGCAGCTCGGCGGTCGCGTGATCGCCGCAGACCAGCGTGACCGCGGCCTGCGGCACACCCGCCTCGCCGAGCAGCCGCAGCACGTCGAGCGCGAGGCCGCTGCCGGCCGGCGCCGGCTTCCAGACGACGGTGTTGCCGTACAGCAGCGCCGGCACGATCTTGCCGAGCGGGATCGCGAGCGGGACGTTCCACGGCGTGACCAGCGCGACCGTGCCCAGCGGCCGCCGGCGCGCACGCCCGAACGGCGACGGCTTCGCCTCCGGATGCGCGAGCACCTCGGCGGCACGACGCGTAGCGGCGCGGATCAGCGCGAGCGCGAAGTCGACCTCGAGCCGGGCGTCGGCGAGCGGCTTGCCGATCTCGATCGCCATGCGGCGCGCGAGCGGCGCACGCGTCGCCTCGATCGCGTCGGCGAGGCGGGCGGCGACCGCGAGCCGGCTCGCGGGCGTCGTCGCGCACCACGCACGCTGCGCCTGGTGCGCGCGCCGCGCGGCCTCGGTCACGACGCGCGCGCCGGCGACCGGCACGCGCCACAGCACCCGTCCGCGCGTCGCGGGCGCTTCGTGCACGAGCGCAGCCGCTCCTTCGTCAGCCGACAGGATCGCGTCCTTGCCCAGCACCACGACTGGCAGCAGCGGCACGTCGTTCGCCGCCGCGCTGGCCGGCTCGGGGTCCGACGCGGGGAGCAGGCTCGCGACCGCGACGAAGCGCGCGCAGCGGTCGGCGAGGTAGCGCCGAGTCTCGTCGGCGTGCACCGGCTGGTCGCTCGCCACCGCGTCGGCCACCACCACGACCGCGAAGCCGAGCCGGTAGGCGTCGATCGCGGTCGCACGCACGCAGGCGTGGGTGTGCACACCCGCGAGCCAGAGCTCGTCGACGCCGCGCGCTCGCAGCCGGGTCGCCAGCGACTCGTCGCTGAACGCGCTGAAGTGCGTCTTGTGGACGATGTCCTCGCCCGCGACCGGCGCGAGCACGCTCGGCGGCGCGTGGCCCGGGGTGCCGTCCTCGCAGTCCCAGCGCCCGTCGCGCTGCCAGTGCGGCATGCGCTGGTCACGCTCGCGGCGCACCGTGGTCCAGACGTGGAACGCCGGCACCCCGGCCGCGCGGCAGCGCTCGAGGAGCCGTGCGGCGTGCGCGACGACGGCACCGCGATGCGGCGTCAAGCTCGAGGAGGAGAGATAGTCCTCCTGCAGATCGACGAGCAGCAGGGCGCTGCTCACGCGCTCTCCGGCATCGCGGCCGCCCCCAAGGCGAGCACGGCATCGGTCAAGCACTCGCCCATCTCGCGCGTACCGACCACCCGCGCCGCACCCTGCTCGGCCAGGTCGGCGGTGCGAATGCCTCGGGCCCAGACGCAGCCCAGCGCGCGCTCGACGAGCGCCGCCTCGCGCTCGAGCGCGAAGCTCTCGCGCAGCAGCAGGGCGAGCGCGAGGAGCTGCCCGGCCGGGTTCGCGCGGTCGGTGCGCGCGAGGTCGTGCGCCGAGCCGTGGTTGGTCTGGTAGACCGCGTCGCCGCGCGCCGAGAAGCTGACCCCGTAGGTCAGCGCGCGCGATCCCGCGACCACGCCGCCCAGGTCGGACAGGACGTCGGCGAACAGGTTCGGCGCGACGACGACGTCGAGCGTTTCCGGCTCCTGCACGACGCGGTAGGCGGCGAGGTCGACGTCGAGCACGCTCACCTCGACTTCGTAGCCGGGTACGATGGCGCGCGCGCACGCTTCCCAGAGCGCCGCCAGCGCCGGCAGCCCGCCGCGCTTGACCACCACCGCGAGCTTGCGGCGGCGGGCGCGCGCGATGCGCGCGGCGGCGTCGACGATCCGCCGCACGCCGTGCTCGGTGTGCGTCGAGCGCTGGGTCAAGCTGCGCGCCGGCGCCACCCCGGCCGGTTCGCTCCACTCCGAGTAGTAGACGCCCTCGACGTTCTCGCGCACGATCAGGACGTCGACGTCACCGGCCTGGCGTGCACGCAGGCGCGCGACTCCCGCCAGCTCAGGCCAGGGCCGGATCGGGTTCAGCTTGCAGAACAGGTCGAAGCGCCGGCGCAGATCGTAGACGAAGCGTCCACCGCCGGCGCCGGCGAAGATCGCGCCGCCGGCGGCGAAGGTCGCCGCGCAGAACCGTACGACGTCCTCGCTCAAGGCAACGCCGCTCTCGCGCTCGGCGTCGATGCCGATCGGTCCGCCGAACGTCACCTCGAAGGTCGTCCCGGTCACGCTCGAGACGGCGTCGAGGACCGCCAGCGCCACCCGTACGATCTCGGGGCCGCTGCCCTCGCCGGGCAGCACGCCGATCCGGTACGGGCCGCCGGCGTCGCGCGGCCGCGCACAGACGAGCGGCAGGTAGCGACGGCTCGAAGCCACGTTCGCGCTTGCGGGACTCATGCTGCGACGACTTCTAATCTCAGAAACGAAGCTTCACACTCCCACGAACGCCTCGCGCGCGGCCCTCGTGTCGGCGACCCAGTCGGCATCGCGCGCCAGCACCGCGCCGACCGGGCGGAGCCGGTAGATCCTCGGCTCGTCGACACCCGGCGGCGTTGCGCCATGCTCGCGCAGCGCTCGCGCCGCGCCGAGCAGACGGCGGCGCGCGCGCACGATCATCGCGTCGGCCGGACCGAGGTGCTCCCGGGTGCGGTCGACGACGGGCCCCATGCTCTCCTGGACGGCGGCGTCCTGCAGGGGGTTCGAGACGATGCCGCAGAACTGTCCGGTGGTCTCGAGCGCGCGCTCGCGCAGGTAGTCGTTGCCGAGGTGGGCGCGCGGGTGCAGGGCGCTCCAGGCGGCGCTGGTCGCGGGCAGGAAGCCGTGCGGGTGTCGGATGCGCGCCAGCGCCGCGCGCTCGTCGTCCGACCAGGCCCGCTCCGGCCGCAGCTGCCATTCGAGGACCAGCGTGCGCTCGTCGTCGATCGGCACCCAGGCCTTGCCGTTGAAGCTCGACGGACCGTCGCCGACCGCACCCCCGACCATGGTGTGGAACGGCATCAGGAAGGGATGGACGCGGTGGTAGTCGTGATCGCCGTCGAGCGCGCGGCGCGCGCTGTAGAGCGCACCGAAGGGGGTGTCGACCGCCTCGACGCGCGGCGGGCCGGACCGCCGGACCAGGCGTGTGCCGTCCGCCCAGACGCCGGGCATGCTCGTGCCCGGCACGGTCGGCGCGCTCGCGTCGCCGAGCGTCGCGTGCAGGACGCCGACGTGCGCGCTGTCGAGATCGCCCTCGAGCGCCTGCACCCAGTTGCAGAAGCGCACCGCGCGCCACAGGAACGGCGGCTTGTCGGGCAGCAGGTTCCACTCGAGATCCGGCAGCGGCGGCGGTTCGGGGCGCGGACCGAGGTAAGCCCAGACCACCCCGTTGCGCTCGCGAGAGGGATAAGCGAGCGCGCGCACCCGCCCTGCGAAGCGGCATTCGTCCGGCTCGTTCGGCATCTCGACGCAGCGGCCGTCGCGGGCGAACTTCCAGCCGTGGTAGATGCAGCGCAGACCATCCTCCTCGACGCGACCGAAGTACAGCGACGCGCCACGGTGCGGGCAGTGCTCCGCCAGGAGGCTGACCGTAGCGCCGCGATCCCGAAAGGCGACCAGATCCTCGCCGAGCAGGCGAACTCGGATCGGAGCTGCGTCCGGGGCGGCCAGATCCTCCGACAGGACGGCCGGCACCCAGTACTGCCGCAGCAGATCGCCCATCAACGTGCCCGGTCCGACACGCGTCAGCGCTTCGTTGTCCTCGCCTGTCACGTCTGTCAGAAACACCCTCCCGCCCGGTTTGACAAGCGAACCGGGGGCGTGGTCTTCGATCTAGGTCGATCGACCGAATTTCAACCCCGGAACGGCCCATCCCCTATGAACGAGCAATCTTCCCTGAGCGGTAGCTGCGCGATCGCCGGCATCGGCCTGTCGCGCTTCGGCAAGGTCCCCGGCACCAGCGCCATGGGCTTCTGCCTCGAGGCCTCGGCCAATGCGATCGCCGACAGCGGTATCGCCAAGGACCAGCTCGACGGCGTGATGGTCCTGATGCCGCCGCAGATGGGCGAGCAGCACGGCTGGGGGTCGCGGGTCGCGGTCTACCTCGGCATCGAGCCATCGTATTGCGCGACCATGGACATGGGCGGCGCCACGGTCTGCGGCATGATCCAGACGGCGAGCGCGCTGATCCATTCGGGCGTCTGCAAGGCCGTGCTGTGCGCGTTCGGCGCGCAGACCAACCCGCAAGGCATCATCCCGTCGATGTTCGGCTCGCAGTTCGCGATCCCCTACGGCGACGTCGGTGCGATGCCGTTCATGGGCCACGTCGGACGGCGCCAGATGCACCAGTTCGGCATCACCTCCGAGCAGTACGGCGCGATCGCGGTCGCGTTCCGCAAGCACGCATCGCGCAACCCGGCGGCGCAGAAGCGCGCGCCGTTCACCGTCGCCGACCACCAGGCGTCGCGCTACATCGTCGCGCCGCTGCACCTGCTCGACTGCTGCCTGGTCACCGACGGCGGCGGTGCCGTGATCGTGACGTCCACCGAGCGTGCGCGCGATCTCGAGCAAAAGCCCGCGCGCATCACCGGCTTCGGCCAGCAGCACTCGTCGGAGATCATCCACCCCGACCGCCACTCCGACGAGCGCCTGGGCGGCGCGCGCGCGGCCGAGACCGCGTACCGCATGGCCGGCATCGCGCCCAAGGACGTCGACGTGGTGCAGCTCTACGACGGCTTCACGCCGCTCGTCATGCACGAGCTGATGGCGTACGGCTTCGCGCGACCGGAAGAGGTCGGCGCATTCGTCGCGGCCGGCAACCTCGAGTTCGATCGCGGCAAGCTGCCGTCGAACACTGCCGGCGGGCTGCTCTCCGAGGGACATATCAGCGGCTTCGGGCACGTCGCGGAAGCCGTGCGGCAGATCCGCGGCACGTCGTCGTCGCAGGTCAAGGACGCGCGCGTCTCGATGGTCACCGGCTACGGCGGCGCACCGCACGAGGCGCCGCCGACGATCGCGTACACCGTGGTCGTGCTGACGGACTGAAGCGCGACTGTCGCTGAATTCGGAATTGCGGAGCACTGCATGTTCAAGATCGACAAACCCCTCCCGATGCCCACCGAGGACACCGCGCAGTACTGGGAAGGCACCCGCAACGGCGAGCTGCGCGCACAGCGGTGCGACGACTGCTCGTTCCTGCGCTGGCCGCCGGCGTCGCACTGTGCGCGCTGCCTGTCGCCAAAGCACACCTGGGTGAAGCTCTCCGGCCGCGGCAAGGTGTACTCGTGGATCGACGTCCACAAGTCGCAGCACCCCGCGTTCTGGGGCGATCCGTTCAACGTGGCGATCGTCGAGCTCGACGAGGGGCCGCGGCTGCACTCGAACGTGATCGACGTCGAGCCGGCGCACCTGCGGATCGGGCTGCCGGTAGAGGTGGTATTCGAGAAGCAGGACGCCGAGATCACGCTGCCGAAGTTCCGGCCGGTTTGACACCCGGCACCGCGCGGCAGCTAATCGGCGCTGAAACGGAGGTCCTGTCGTGAAGGCTCATCGCACCGTTGCACGTGGCAAGGCCAAGGCCCGGCGGGCCGGGGAGATCACGCGTCCGCTCAGCGCAACCGCGTCGCGCGCGCGGCGCATGTCGGCGGCGTCGATCGATCCCGTCACCGCCGAGATCATCCGTGGTGCGATGGAGACCGTCGCCTTCGAGATGGCGACGCACGTCAGCTTGACGGCGACCACGCCGATCCTGAACCAGTCGAACGAGCGCAACGCGACCATCCTCGACGGCCGCGGCTGCCTCGCCGCACTCTCGGTCGGCATCCCGCAGTTCATGCTGTCGAGCACCCTGCCGGTCCGCTTCGCGCTCGACTTCTTCGGCCGTGACGGCCTCTACGAAGGCGACGTCCTGGTCGGCAACGACCCCTACCACGGCGGCGGCCACCTGCCCGACTACAACATCTTCGCGCCCGTGTTCCACGAGGGCGAGATGGTGCTGATGGCATCGATCCAGTGCCACCATGCCGACACCGGCGGTGGCGCGCCGGGCGGCTACAACGTCGACGCGCCCGACATCTGGGCCGAGGGCGTGCGCTTCCCCGCGCTCAAGATCTACGAGAAGGGCGTCGAGCGGAAGGACGTCACCTACATGATGGCGACCAACAACCGCACGCCGACGTTCCTCGGCGACCTGCGCGCGCAGGTCGGAGCCGCACAGATCGGCGTCAAGCGCCTGATCGACATCTGCACGCGCTACGGCAACGAGACCGTGCGCGCCGCGGTCGACTACATGATCGAGTACGCGAAGCGGCGCTTCAAGGCCGAGGTCCAGAGCTGGCCCGACGGCACCTACGAGTCCGACACCTACGTCGACCACGATCCCAAGGGCAACAAGGACATCCATGTCCACTGCGAGATCACCGTCAAGGGCTCGTCGATCACCGTCGACTTCACCGGCTCGGACGACCGTCCCGAGATCGAGGCCTACTCGACGTACGGCAACACCCGCGGCTACGTCGTCGCCCAGCTCGCGGCGATGATGGATCCCGACATCCCGAAGAACGAGGGCTTCTTCGATTCGATCGAGCTGATCGTGCCCGAGGGCTGCTGCCTGAACCCGCCGCCCGGACGCTCGGTCGCGGCCGGCACGCACCACCCCGGCACCGAGGTCGGCGAGGCGATCGCCAAGGCGCTGTCCAACGTCGTGCCGACGCGCTGCTGCCCGCAGATCTACAAGATGGGCATGCCGACCGTGATCTTCGGCACCAACCCGCGCACCGGCAAGACCTTCATCGACCACTCCGTCGACACGTTTGCCGCCTACTGCGGTGCGGTGAAGGGCCAGGACGGCTGGGGTGCGATGAACGTCAGCTTCGGCAACCTGATCCGCGCCACCGCCGAGATCAACGAGTCGATCTTTCCCGTGCGCCATCTCTGGCGCGACTACGACACCGACTCCGGCGGCGCCGGCGAGTTCCGCGGCAACTGCGGCAGCATCTATCGAAAGCAGGTCTTGACGCCATCGACGATCTACACCTACGTCGTCGGCAAGAAGTACCCGATGCCCGGCATGGCCGGCGCGAACGACGGCACGCCGAACCAGCTCATGGTGCGCGTCGGCCCGCACGGCGAGCGACCCGCGCACGTGCGCGAGATCGGCGATCTGTCCGAGCGCGTCCTGCACCAGTCGGGCGAGTGCTACGAGTACCACTACGGTGGCGGCGGCGGCTGGGGCGACCCGCTGCAGCGCCCCGCCGAGAAGGTGCTCGAGGACGTGCTCGACGAGTACGTGTCTGTCGAGGCCGCGAAGCGCGACTACGGGGTCATCTTGACGGGCTCGCTCGAGGAGTGGACGCTCGCGGTGGACCAGGTGGCGACGGAGCATCTGCGCGCGGTGAGGGGCGCGCGGGCCTAGCTCGGCCCGACCGCGGGCAGGCTCACGTCGGCAGCCCGAGGCTGCGCCCCGGGGAGTCCACCCGGTAGCCCAGCGCCTTCGCGGCGGCCGCCTGGCCATCGTCGTGCGTGAGGAGGTGCTTCAAGCGCAGCTCCTGCATGGCTGCCAGGTGCAGACGGTCGAGCGAGCGACACTGCGTCTTCTCGGCCCCGCGTACCTGATCGAGCGCGGTGTGGAACACCGAACCCGCGAGCGAGCATTCGCGAAACGGGGCGAGCGCGAGCAAGTCTTCGAGCTTGTCGCGGTAGGCCTTCCACTGGCGGGCCCGGAAGCGGCCTCCGAGGTAGGCGCCATGGAGCCTCACCTCGGCCTCGAGCCGTGCGAGGCTGGAGACCACCACGTCGTCCGCGGCGGCGACGGCATCGCGGACGTCTCCGCTCTCCCGCTCGAACACGAGTAGCTTCAGAAGACAGCTGGTGTCGACATAGACGCTCACCGTCGGCGGCTCTGCGTGGGATCGGCCCGCTCCTCGGCGAGGTCGGCATCGACCCACTTCGTGACCTTGCCACCGGCCGCCCGGCGCTGCCACGCTTCGTGTGCGACGGGATCGAACCGGGGTCGATCGTCCCCCTCGGGCTCGATCCGAACGAGCTTCGCCACCGGCTTCGCGTCGCGCGTGATGAGGATCTCTCCTTCGCGCGCCAGAGCCTTCTCCGTCTCCGGCCACCGATGCCGAACGTCACGAATCGTGACCGTCTTCATGGTCGTCGGTATCACATGTATCACAGATCATGTCCACCACCGGCACGGTCTCCTCCACCCATCCCGGTCGCGCCGAGGACGATCTCGCGACCGGGCTCGGCGCGATGGCCTCGTGGTACTCGGCGTTGCCTCGCATCGCGTGGCGGGGATAGAGACGGACTCGTGCAACTCGAGGTCCTGCGCTGGAACGCTCCCGACACCCCGACCGAGGAGTCCGTGCGCCAGCGCCTCGAGGACGACGGCTTCGACGCCGGCGCCGCCGGCGCAACGTACGTGATCGGCCAGAGGCTCTGACCGTGCGCACCGCGCTGCTCCTCGCGCTCGGTGCGCTCATCACGATCGCCGCGGCGTGCGGCGATCGCAGCACCGGGTCGCGCGAGCCGCTCTTCGTCCCGGGCGAGGTCGCGATCATCCCGCGCCCCGAAGCGGTGTGGGTGGACTCGGGCGGCTCGCGCTTCGTCCTCGACGCCGACACGGCGATCATCGTCGAAGCCGGCAGCTCGGCTGCAGACGACGCGGCGCGCCTGCTCGTCGATCTGCTGCAGAAAGCGTTTCCGGACAGCCCGGGCCCGCGTGTTCAGTCGGGACTCGGCGACGTCCGTGGCGCGATCCTCCTCACCTCGAGCGATACCGACCCCGCACTCGGCGACGAGGGCTACGAGCTGATCGTCAAGCAAGACGGCGTGGTCGTCCGTGCGACCGGCGCGCGCGGCTTGCTGCACGGCGTCCAGTCGCTGCGCCAGCTCCTGCCGCCGGAGATCGAAGGCGCCAACGCGGCCGATCCATCGCTGCCGAGCGTGCGCATCGTCGATCGCGCGCGCTTTCCCTGGCGCGGCCTGATGCTCGACACCAGCCGCTTCTTCCTGCCGGTCGAGTACGTGCTGCGCACCATCGACCTGCTCGCGCTGCACAAGATGAACGTGCTGCACTTCCACCTGTCCGACGACCAGGGCTGGCGCATCGAGAGCGAGCGCCATCCCGAGCTGCACCTCGTCGGCTCGGTCTGGGACGCCGAGCGCGCCCCGACCGAGCGCGGCGGCTACTACACACGTGCCGAGCTCGAGACGATCGTCGCGCACGCGCGCCGGCTCGGCGTCGAGGTGGTGCCCGAGGTCGACATGCCGGGACACACCGTGGCGATCCTGCGCGCGCTGCCCGAGCTCGCGTGCAGCCCGAGCCCGGACGTCGTGCGCCAGCGCGACGAGTTCCGCATCACGCCGTGGTTCGATGGACCGTTGATCCACGAGGAGGTCCTCTGCGCGTGCGACGAGCGCGTCTACGCCTTCGTCGCCGACGTTCTCGACGAGCTGGTGGCGATCTTCCCGTCGCCCTGGATCCACCTCGGCGGCGACGAGACGCCGACCGCGGAGTGGGCGACGAGCCACCTCTGCGCGGGGCTCGCCGCCGCCGGCACGATCGAGGGTGTCGAGGACGTGCAGGCCTACTTCTCGCATCGGGTCGAGGAGCTGGTGCGCGCGCGTGGCAAGCGCCTGCTCGGCTGGAGCGAGGTGCTGCGCAACGAGCAGGCGAGCGCCGGACGGTTCGCGCTGTCGGACTCGTTCACGACCATGCACTGGAACGGGATCACCGCGGGCAACCCGCCGCGGCTCTTCGACCGCGACGTCGTCCAGTCGCCGATCTTCACGCTCTACCTCGACTGGTACGCCAGCACGTCGCTCGAGCAGGTGTACGCCTACGAGCCGGTGCCCGACGGCCTCTCGCCGGCGCAGGCCGCGCACGTGCTCGGCGCGCAGGGCAACATGTGGACCGGCTTCCCGCAGCAGCGCAGCCTCGAGCGCATCGACGTTCACCTGTTCCCGAAGCTGCTGGCGATCGCCGAGCTCACGTGGTCATCACGGGAACGGCGCGACTTCGCCGACTTCGAGACGCGCCGCGCGGTGCACGAGCGCCGGCTCGACGCCCTCGGCGTGACGCGCGGCCCCTGCACCGACTGCAGGTTTTAGTTCGACGAGAGGGAGAGCGTCGCATGGCTTACGAGACCCTGACCGTCGAGCACGACGGCCCGATCGCGCGCGTGTGGCTGGACCGGCCGGAACGGCGCAACGCGCTGAGCACGCTGGCGCTGGAGGAGATCGCCGACGTGTTCACCGCGCTGCAGCGCGCCTTCGCGACGCCGGTGGTGGTGCTCGGCGGTCGCGGGCCGTCCTTCTGCGCCGGGGCGGACCGCAAGGATCCGCCGGCCCGTCTCGGCAAGGGCTCGGGGGCCAGCGCGCGCGAGCGGCGCTACGTCGCGCAGACCGGCCGCCGCGCCGTCGAGGCGATCGAGCGCTGCGAGGCGATCACCATCGCGCGCCTGCAGGGTCACGTCATCGGCGGCGGGCTGCTGCTCGCGGCCGCGTGCGACCTCCGCGTCGCCGCGACCGGTACCGTGTTCCACATCCCCGAGGTCGACCTCGGCATCCCGCTCACGTGGGGCGGCGCGCCGCGCCTCGCGCGCGAGGTCGGGCCGGCACGCGCCAGGGAGCTGATCCTGCTCTGCGAGCGCTTCGATGCCGACGCTGCCGAACGCTACGGGCTGGTCAATCGCGTCGTCGGCGAGGCGGAGCTCGACGGCGTCGTCGACGACTGGGCACGCCGCCTCGCCGCGAAGGCGCCCTGGGCGTTGCACATGACCAAGACGCAGTTCCGCGCCTGCGGGCAAACGACGGTGCTCGGCGACGTCACGGAAGCCGACGGCGACCTGCTCGCGAGCGCGACGGCGGAGGATCCGACGCGGTTCGGCTTCCCGGGAAAGTAGGCGGCAGGCGACTGCCCCACTAAACATCGACGGCGCATCGCACGGTCGCCTCGTTCGTGTACTCTGAGCCCAGCGTGGTGACCGTGGAGCAACCGAGCGCCCAGCCGCCAGCCTCCGCGCAACAGGGAGAGGTCCCCCCCGTTGCGGCCGGCGCCCCGACCGCGACCCGGCGCGATCTGCAGCTCGGACGGCGCCTCTTCCACCTCGCCAACGGCGTCTCGATCGCGACCGCCTACGCGCTGCTGTTCACCCAGGCGACGGTGGTGCGGCTGTTCGGCATCACCGCGTGCCTGGTCTACATCCTCGATCGCGTACGCATCCACTACCCGGAGCTGATGGCGCGCGTGCCGTGGGTGAACGACCGGTTCTTCCGCGCCGAGGAGCACCTGCGCGAGTCCGCGATGACGCCCTACGCGATCGCGATCCTGCTGACGATCCTGACCTTCCCGAAGCCGGTCGCGCTGATCGCGATCTACACGCTCGCCATCGCAGACCCGCTGTCGGCCGTCGTAGGCATCCGCTGGGGGCGGCGGCGGATCGTCGCCGGCAAGAGCATCGAGGGTTCGTCCGCATTTCTGGTCGCGACGGCGGCGGTCGCGTTCACCGTCCTGAGCTGGGCGTCGCCCGAGGCGTCCCTCGCGGCGCGCATCGAGGCGAGCGCGCTGATCGCGGTCCTCGCCACGGTCTGCGAGTCGCTCCCGCTGCGCATCGACGACAACCTGACGATCCCGCTCGCGGTGGGGTTTCTGGGCTGGATCGCCTGCGCGCTGGTCGGCGTCGACGTCTGAGACTCACCCGGTCCGCGCGACCAGCAGCGTCACCTCAAGCGCATGGAGGGGCTGCCGCTCGCGCCGCATGTCCTACATCGAGGGCGCGCTCGACGGCCGCGACTTCCTGATCGGCAAGGACCTCAGCGGCGCCGACGTGCAGATCAGCTTCGTGCTCGAGGCCGCGGCCGCCGGCGACCGGCTGCAGGACCATCCTGGCCTGACGCGCTATCTCGAGCGCCTGCACGCGCGACCGGCCTACCAGCGCGCACTCGACAAGGGCGGCCCGTACCAGCTCATGGCCCGCTGATACGGCGGCGCCAGCCACGATCACTGGATGTTGCGTGTGGTCGGGCAGGTGATCTTCGACACCAGGAAGGTCGGGCACGTCCAGACGCCGTTGCTCAGGTTCTCCTGGCAGGCCTGGCCGTCGCCGACGTTGTAGAGGCGATCGGTGAAGAAGAAGTAGGTGCCGAAGCCGGCGGTCTGGCAGGTGTAGTTGAAGTGGAAGCGCACGCGCGTGTTGTCGGAGGTGCCGCACACGGTGCCGTCGAGCAGGCAGTTGGAGCTGCTCTGGTAGCCGTTCAGCGGCTGGCAATCGCCGGCGCGTGGCAGCTTGAACTTCTTGAACACCAGGATGTCGCCGAAGCCGTCCTGGTAGCAGGCGTCGGCAGCGTGGGCGGCGGTGGCGCCGAGCAAGATCGCGAGCGCGAGCAGGGTGGCTTTCAACATGATCGTTCTCCTCGTTGAGCGGCGCCGAAGTGGCGACGCATGTCGAGGATTGCAACCGCCGTGCCGCCTGCGAGGACGAGGCTCGACCACGTCCAGGCAGGATTTCGACGAGCGGACGTGCGACCGAGCGCGCAACGGGGATCGCTGCGATATATCGCAGCGATCCCCCGCACGACGGCCTACGCGAGGTACGCCGCGACCGCCGCGAAGGCGCGCCTGCCGTCCGGCTCCGGCCGGATCTCGAGCACGTCCTCGAGCTTCGCGAGCTGCAGCGCGAGCTGCTCGAGGCGCTCGTCGGCGCGCACCAGCAGCAGGATCGCACTCTGCACGCCGTCGCCGATCGGCAGGCAGAGAATCCCGTCGACGTTGAACGCGCGCCGGGCGAACAGCCCGCTCACGTGGGAGAGAACGCCGGGGTGGTTGCGGACCGAGAGCCGCAGCACGACACCGCCGTCCAGACGATCGTTCGCTCGCGTATCGGCATCAGGATCAGGCGGCGGCGTTTGCACGGGACTCTCCTGCGATCATCATGTCGCGGTTGGCGGCGCCCGGCGGCACCATCGGGTACACGTTCGCCTCGCGCGCGATCGGCACGTCGATCAGGCAAGGTCCGTCCGCGGCGAGTGCGGTGGCCAGCGCCGCGCGCGGATCGGCCGCGTCGCCGAGGCGCCACGCGGGCAGGCCGAAGCCACGCGCGATCGCTGCGAAGTCGGGCTCGGCGTGGAAGCGCGACGCCTGGTAGCGCCCGCCGTAGAACAGCTGCTGCTGCTGGCGGACCAGGCCGAGGTGGCCGTTGTTGAGCAGGATCACCTTGACGTTCACGCGCTCCTCGACCGCGGTCGCGAGCTCCTGGATGTTCATCAGCAGGCTGCCGTCGCCGGTGAAGCAGAGCACCGGGCGCGGCGGCGCGGCGAGCGCGGCGCCGATCGCGGCGGGCAGGCCGAAGCCCATCGTGCCGAGCCCGCCGGACGTCAGCAGCTGGCGCGGACGGCGGAACGGGAACGCCTGCGCCACCCACATCTGGTGCTGGCCGACGTCGGTGGTGACGATCGGATCCTGGTCGAACAGCTCCGCCGCGGCGCGCACGATGCCGTAGGGCTCGAGGGGATCGTCCGCGCCCGGCATGGCCAGCGGACACGAAGCGCGCAGCTCCGCGAGGCGCGCGAGCCAGGGCTGGCGCCCTGCCCGCTCCACCTGCGGCAGCAACGCCGCCAGGGCCTGCCCGACGTCGGCGCGCAGGCCGAGCACCGGGGTCTTGATCTTGCCGATCTCGCTGGCGTCGATGTCGACGTGCACGATCTGCGCTTGCGGGCAGAACTCGGACGCCTTGCCCGTCGCGCGGTCGTCGAAGCGCACGCCGAGGCCGAGCAGCAGATCGCACTCCTCCAGCAGGTGATTGACGAACGGCGCGCCGTGCATGCCGATCATGCCGAGCGACAGCGGATGATCGTCCGGGATCACGCCGAGGCCGAGCAGGGTCGACGCGACCGGGATCGACGCTCGCTCCGCGAGCTCGCGCACCAGCGCCGCAGCACCGGCCGCGATCACGCCCGCGCCGACCAGGAGCACCGGACGGCGCGCCTGGCGCAGGATCTCGGCGGCGCGGCGCACGGCCTCGTGGTCGATCGGCGGCGGCGCGTCGGGTCTGCCCGGCGCGGGCAGGCGCCCGACGTCGATCGCCGCGCACTGCACGTCCTTCGGCACGTCCACCACCACCGGGCCCGGACGGCCTGACGACGCGACGCGGAAGGCATCGGGGATCACCTCGAGCAGCTCGGCCGCGGAGCGCACCAGGTAGTTGTGCTTGGTGATCGGGATGGTGAGCCCGTAGGTGTCGATCTCCTGGAAGGCGTCGCTGCCGATCATCGCACACGGCACCTGGCCGGTGATCGCGACCAGCGGGATCGAGTCGAGCTTGGCGTCGGCGATCGCGGTGAGCAGGTTGGTGGCGCCGGGTCCGGAGGTGCCGAAGCAGACCGCCGGCTTGCCGGTCACCCGCGCCATGCCCTGGGCGATGAAGCCCGCGCCCTGCTCGTGGCGCGCGAGCACGTGGCGGATTCGGCTCGCGTTCAAGGCGTCGTAGAGCGGCAGGTTGGCGCCACCCGGTATTCCGGGAATGGTCGTGATGCCCTGCCGCTCGAGCAGTGTCAGGATCAGGCCTGCACCCGTGGTCTTCATCTCGGAGCCCCCTCTCTGCGGACGGTTGCTCCTGCCGGCACGGACGACGGGGGGCCCTGAAACGCGAAACCCCCGCCGGCCATCGGCCGGCAGGGGTTTCGACTCGGTTCGGTCTCCCCGCTACGGCGCGATGGCCTCGACGACGCGCACGACTACGACGACCGCGACGAGAAGTCGGGGGCCGAACGTGGAGCCGTACGCGGAATCAGGGGAAAACATCGACCCGAGCAGTAGCCGCGCGCCTGCCGCGACGCAAGACCTTCGCTGCCCGCGCGCCAGCGCGCGATTCGACGAACGTGGGGGTCTCGGCTCCGTGCCTGCCCTGATGCTCGGCAATAGCCCCACTGGCGACAGGAGTAAACACGCACGCTCCCTCGGCCGATGGCTGCTGTTGCAGTGCGGGTGGCGTCTCGGCAGGATGGCCGGAACGACGCCCGGCCGGCGGGCGAAATGACGGAACCAGGAGCTCAGATGCAGGTCGCGAGGGAAACGGTCGTCACGATCGAGTACACGCTAACCGACGACGATGGGGACGTGATCGATTCCTCCGCGGGACACGATCCGCTCGCGTACCTGCACGGCGCGGGCTCGATCGTCGCGGGCCTCGAGGCAGCGCTCGAGGGCAAGAGTGCGGGCGACGCGGTGACCGTCGCGGTGGCGCCCGGCGAAGGATACGGCGACCACGACTCGGAGCTGGTGCACGTCGCCGGGCGCGACCAGTTCCCCGGTGTACCGAAGATCGAGGTCGGCATGCAGTTCCGGACCGGCTCGGAGCAAGACTCGATGGTGGTGACAGTGGTCGCGCTCGAGGGCGACCAGGTGACGCTCGACGCCAACCACCCGCTCGCCGGCGTGACCTTGAACTTCGACGTCAAGATCGTCGCCGTGCGTCAGGCGACCGCCAACGAGCTCGCGCACGGCCACCCGCACGGCAAGGACGGCACCGACCACCACCACTGAGCGGCGTCAGCGCGGACGCACCGAGTACAGCGTGATCGACGCGTCCTCGTAGTCGCTGATCCGCGTCTCGGTGAGCGGCGGCACCGGCAGCGCTTGCGGCGACGCCTGCTGGAGGACCCAGCCGAGCTGCAGCCCGGCGACGGCCGTGTAGAGGCCATCGCGCCACGAGGACGGGTCGTCGTCGCGCGGCGGCGACGGCACGGGGAACTCGGCCGGCACCTCGGTGGTCGGCCGGCCGACGACCCACACGCCGTTGCCGGCTTGCAGCGTCTGGTAGATGCGGCGAAAGCCCGGCTTGATGAGCTCCGGGTCGCGCATCAGCTGCTCGAGCTGGTCGAAGCGGTGGTAGTCGTGGCCCTCGACCGCCGGGATCGTCATGAACGGCACCGCTCCGTCGTGGTAGCGGCTGAACGAAACCCCGTAGTGCCAGGGGTAGACGACGATCAGATCGCCGGGCCGGGCGTTGGCCTTCAGGTAGGCGGCGACCAGGTCGAGATTGGATTGACGCCGGTCGATCGCCGACGCGGCCGGAAGCGCGGACAGGACCAGCAGCACGGCGATGCTTGCGAGGACCGCGTCGCGCAGCCGGCCAGCGGCGATCCCGCGCTGCACCACCACGTCGATCGCGACGGCGATCACCAGGACGACCCCGACGTAGTACCAGGGCTGCACCAGGAAGCGTAGGTAGAGTAGAAAGATCACCTGGCCGACGGCTGCGAAGATCACGGCAGCGGCGGCGAAGGTCACCGCGGCGGTGGCGTCGTCGCCCGGCGCCGGGGCATGCCACCGCGCCGCGCGCAGTGCCGCCGACAAGCCCAGCACGCAGGCGCCGAGCGCCAGCAGCGCGAAGGCGTAGACGACGAAGCCGCCGCCCGGGGCGAGCGCGCTCTGCACGCCCTGCACGACGCTGGCGAGCGTCGGCTGCGCGTACACCATCTTGGCGAGCTCACGCGTGCGCCCGAGCACGCCGGCGTAGATCGACATGCTCAGCGCAGCGACGATGCCCACGCCGGCCGCGGACACCACGACGGCCCACGACCGCCGCGCGAGACCGACCGCCGCGGCGGCGGCGACCAGCGCCACGAGCATCACCGGGTTGTGGTAGCTGGTGTGCACGGCGAGCATCGCGACCAGCGTGGCGAACGCGACCCGGCGCGCCGACGGCGCCTCGACGAGGCGCCACATGGCGCCGATCAGCAGCGCGAGCAGGACGACGCCGAGACCGTAGGCGCGGTTCTGGATCCCCGCCCACACCACGAAGCTCGGCGCGACGCCGGCGAAGAGCAGGCTCGCGAGCGGGACAACGCCGAAGGCGCGGCACGTCCACCACAGTGCGGGCAACAGCAGCACCGCCACGATCAGGCCGAGCGTGCGGATCGCCACGTCACCGCCGTCCCACAGCACGGTGGTCCAGACGCGCAGCAGGAGCTGCCACAGCAGCGGAAACGAATCCTGATGCTGGCGGCCGAGGAACTCGGTGAAGCTTGCAACGGAAGCCGTGCTGGCGCTGCCCGCCTCGTCGCGCCACAGCGGTCCGGCGGCGATCGCGGCGAACACGCGCAGCGCGATCGCGAGCAACGTACCGCCGAGCGCGACCAGCGTCACCCAGCGCGCTGCAGGTGCGTCGCCGGCTGGGGTGCTCAGTTCGGCTTCGCCTGGCGGGCCGCGTTCTCCTGACGGATCTGCGCGGCTGCGGCGATGATCTGGTCGGCGGTCTTGCTGCGCAGCGCCTCGCGGACCCGCTGGCGACCCTCCGGGGTATCGCCGACCTCCCTGTAGCCGCCGCCGAGCGCGTTCGGGATGACCACGGCCAGCGCCTCCGAGAACTCCTGGCGCTTCTCCTCTGGCAGGGAGGCCTGGATCTCCGCGATCGACTGCTCGGTGCTCTCGGGGCTGCTCGGATCGATGCTCCTGGAGCCAAGTGGATCGGTGCTCTCGCTGCAGCCGGCGACCAGCACGACCAGCAGGCCTGCGCAGGCGATCGATGCTCGTCTCTTCATCGGCCCTCCATGCAACGACCGGACGATACCAGCATTCGCCGTGCTGCAAAACCGCGATCCGCGTGCCCGCGCAACGCTGCCGATGGGCAAATGTCTCTCTTTCCCGCCCGGCGAAAAGCCCGTAGGATCGGTGGCCGACATGCTCCCCTCGGCCGTCAGATCCGCGACGGCGATCCTCGAGCGGCCGGGGCTCGCGGGGTTCAAGATCGTGGCCGACACGGTCGCCTTCCGGCTGCGCAACCTGGAGATGGCGAACCTCGCCGGCGCGACCTCGATCGCGCTCGCGCTGCACCTGCCGTGGCCGGAGGTGCTGTATCGCACCGCGTTCGCGTTCGCGCTCAACGCGTTCGTCTACCTGAACAACGACTACCTCGACGTCGCCGACGACCTGAAGGACTCGACCCGGAACACGCAGAAGACGCGCTTCCTCGCCGAGCACCTCGACGCCGCCCTGGCGGCACAGTGGGGTCTGCTCGCGCTGCTGCTGGGCATGGCACTCGCGTTCGAAGTCGAGCTGCTCGCGGCACTCGTGCTCGGCGGCGGCACCTGCGTCTGGTACTCGCGGCAGCTCAAGCGCGTGCCCTTCGTCGACGTCGTCGCGATGGCGGTGTGGGGGCTGGCGATGCCGCTGTGCGGCGTGCCGCTGGGCAGCGCGCTCGGCTGGTGCTTGACCCTGCAGCTGGGTGCGTTCGCCGCCGTCTACGAGACCATCCAGGTCATGCGCGACACCGACGCGGACACCGCCGCCGGCATCCGCACCACCGGTGTCGTGCTCGGCAGGGAGCGCACGCGCCTGCTGTCGCGGTCGTTGATGGTCCTCGCCTGCGTCTTCGCGGCACTGGTGCTGCACCCGCTGACGGCGCTGCTCGCCGCGGGCGCGCTCCTGGTGCCGCTCGACCGTGGCGACATGGAGCGGCGCTGGACGCGCGTCAAGCTCGCCTACGGCGCCGCGTGGCTGTTCACCTGCACGTGGGTCTTTGCCAGCGGCCGTAGCGCCGGGCTGCTGTGGTCGATCGCCGCCGGCCCGGCAGCACCGTAGGGCGGCGGGTTTCAGCATGAGCATCGAGGGGCAGAGCGACGTCTTGATCGTTGGCGCCGGCCCGGCCGGCTGCGCGGCGGGCATCGTCCTCGCGCGCGCCGGCGCCGAGGTCTGCGTCATCGACCGGGCGACCTTCCCGCGCGACAAGACCTGCGGCGACGCGCTGTCCAACGAGACGGTCGCGCTGCTCGACCGTCTCGGACTGGGTGCGGCGCTGGCGCGCGCGCCGCACGCGCTGGTGCGGCGTGCGGCGGCGATCTTCCCCGACGGCAGCCGCGTGACGCGCGACTACCAGCCGCCCGGATGGATCATGCGCCGCCTCGACCTCGACGACCTGCTGCGCCAGGCCCTCGAGCAGGCCGGCGCACGGCTCGTGCAAGGCGTTCGCGTCGTGGCGCTCACGCGCAGCGGCGCGCAGGTCACCGGCGCGACGGGAACGGATCTGCGCTGGTCGGCGCAGGTCGTCATCGCGGCCGACGGCTACGGCTCGTGCGGACTGGCCGCGCTCGACCGGCCACAGCCCGACGGCCGCTTCCTCGCCGTGTCCGCGACCGCGTACTACCGCGACGTGACCTTCCCCGCGGGCGACACCACCGCCGACCACTTCTTCGATGCCGAGGTGCCGTTCGGCTACGGCTGGATCTTCCCGGCCGTCCACGGCGTGTCGAACGTCGGCGTGTATCTGCGCGCGGACGCGTACTCTGGCCTCGGCGAGAATCTGCACAGCCTGCTCGCCGGCTTTCTCGACCGTCATGGCGATCGCTTTGCCACGGCGGAGCAGATCGGCAAGCCGCGCGCGTGGTCGCTGCCGCTCGGGCCGCGACCGATACCGCACGGCGCGCCGGGGCTGCTGCTCGCAGGCGACGCCGGCGGCTTCATCGACCCGCTCTCGGGCGAGGGCATCTGGCAGGCGCTGCACACCGGCGTGCTGGCCGGCGAGACCGCGCTCGACGCCGTCCGCGGTGACGGCCTGGGCCCGGCACTGTTGCGCGGCTACGAGCAGCGCTGCTGGCGCGACATCGGCCAGCCGAGCCGTGCGAAGGCAGCCGTCCAGCGCGGCATCGCCACCATCGTGCGCCGCAAGCTGTACCGGGTACCGGGTGTCCGCGGCGCGCTCACCTGGGGCTATCGGCGGCGCGCCTTCGAGATGACCAAGGCTTGACGCGCGGCGCTTCGTTCAGCGCCCACCTTCGGGAGTCGTGCCGGCACCACCCGGGCTGCTCGCGAGGAGCTGCCGCAGCGCGGTGCCGGCGTGCGGGTGCGCGGGCTCGAGCGCGCGCGTCGCGCGGAAATGCCGCTCCGCCGCGGCGCGATCGCCGAGGTTCATGCGCAGCGCGCCGGCCCGGTAGTGCGCCTCGGCGTCGTTCGGCGTGACCGCCAGCACCGCTTCGTAAGCCTCGGCCGCGCGCGCGAAATCGCCGCTCTGCGAACGTGCGAGCCCGAGGTTGAAGAGCGCGTCCGGGTCCTGTGGGCGGAGCAGCAGCGCCTGCTCGAGCACCGCACTCGCCGCGCCGGGGTCCTTCGTCTCGAGCAGCGCCGCGGCGAGGTTGTTGTAGGCCTCGAAGGAGCGCTCGTCGAGACGGATGCCTTCGCGGTAGTGCGTGATCGCGCGTCCGTAGTCGCCGCTTGCAGCCGCGATCACGCCGAGGTTGATCTGCACCTGCGCGATGTCGGGCCGCATGCGCAGCACGTCCTCGTACATCGCCCGCGCCTTGTCGTTCTCGCCCCGCGCCAGGTGTGCGTGCGCGAGCTGGCTCTGCGCGTAGAGGTTGAGCGGCGTCACGGCGAGCGTGCGCTCCATCAAGGTCACGGTGTCGCGCCAGTAGCCGCTCTGCTGCCAGGTGAGCACGGCCAGCAGCAGACAGGCCGCGGCGGCGAGCGCGCCGGCGACCCGCCGCTGCCAGCCCGCGGCCGGCAGCACGCCAACCACGCCCAGCACCAGCCCCATCGCCGGCAGGTAGGTGAAGCGATCGGCCAGCGCCTGCCCGCCGGTCTGCATCACGCCGCTCACCGGCAGCAGCGCGACCACGTACCACCCCCAGCCGACGAGGAGCGACGGCCAGCGCCGGCTCGCGCACAGCGCAGCCGCGGTGATCGCCGCCAGCACGACCGCCATGCCGACCCATTGCCAGGTAGCCCAGCCGTCGAGCGGGAACGGGTAGAAGGCGGCCAGATCAGACGGCCACAGGGTCGTTCCAAGGTAGCGTCCGTATGACATCACCGCGTTCGGAAGGCGCACCGTGAGCGGCATGCGCTCGAGATCCATCATCGCCGCGCGACTGCGCTGCGAGAGCACCGCGAGCGCGCTGAACGAGGCCGACAGCAGCCACAGCGGCCACTTCTCGACCACCGCCGACACCGCGTCGCGGATGCCGCCGCGCAGCCGCCCGAGCGGCCAGAAGTCGAGCAGCACCAGCAGCGCCGGTAGCGTCACGAACATCGCCTTGCAGAGCAGCGACAGGCCCATCCAGAGCGTCACCCACGACAGCCTGCGACGTCCGGGGCGGGCGCCCGGCGCCGTACCGAGGTAGGCGTGGATCGCCAGCAGCCCGAACAGCGCGCTGAGCACGTCCTTGCGCTCGCTGATCCACGCGGCAGACTCGACCCGCGCCGGATGCAGCGCCCAGAGCAGCGCGCCGAGCAGGGCCGCCAGCGGCGTCGCGCCGACGCGCAGCAAGATCAGGCAGAACACGCTCGCGTTGGCGCCGTGCAGCAGCAGGCTGGTCAGGTGGAAGCCGCCGGCGTTGGCGCCGTAGATCTGCGCGTCGAGCATCAAGCTCAGCCATGTCAATGGGTGGTAGTTGCCCTCGCTGAAGGTCGTGAACGCGTAGCGGATGCTCGGTGCGGTGAGCCCTTGCAGGACGAAGCGGTTGGCCGAGACGTAGGCGTCGTCGTCGAAGGTCAGGAACTCGCCTTGCTGCGCCGGCAGGAACGGCAGCACGGCGAGAACGAAGACCAGCGGCAGCAGCGGCCAGGCGGCGCGGTCGGGCGATACCGCACTTGCAGCCTGCGCCACCGGACGATCCGTCCGGCGCGCAACGCGATTTCGCACATCGCTCACGGGCGTCCCGACTACCATAGCGTCCCGTCAGCCAGCATTCGCGCGCCATGACCCAGCGCACGTCGCGACCGCACGGGCGCTCGCGAGCGTCGCACCGATCCGCTGCGCGACCTGGCGCAGCACCTGGTCGTCGGCCCAGAACTCGATCTGCTCGCAGGGTAGATCGAGCAGCTCGACGTCGCCCTCGAGGACGTCCCCCCAGCCCATGCAGGGCAGCGGATAGACGCCGGCGATCGGCGCCACGGCGCGCACCATGAGCACGCTGCCGGCGTAGCGGCGCGCCGCATACAGCCGCTGCGCGTTGCGGCTGGCGTAGGCGACCTTGCGCAGGGCGCGCGGCCGCGGCAGCGCACTCCGGGTCGCGAGCTCGAACAGCAGGCGGCGCGCCTCGTCGGTCCAGTGCGTGCGCGCCAGCGCCGCGCGCGCGCGAAGATAGGCGAGGCGCTCGCCGCGGCTCTGGCGGCGCAGGCGGCCGTAGTGCAGGCGCATGCGGTCGAGCAGATGGCGGGCACGCAGCGCGAGCGGTGTCGCGTCCGCGGTCGTGCTGCGCCAGGCGCGGTTGAAGGTGTTGAGCATCACCAGCAGCTCGACGGGCCGACCGCTGCGCTCCAGGCGGATCGCCATCTCCAGCGCGACCGTGCCGCCGAAGCACGGCCCGATGAGGCGCACCGGTCCGTCCGGCTGGACGCGCGCGAGCGCCGCTAAATTGCGCTCGGCGAGGCTCTCGATCGTCGGCAGCGGTCCGCGCGCATCGACCGGCGGCGCCGGAAAGCCGTAGATCGGGCAATCGACGGGCACGTGGCGGGCGAGCTTGCCGACGCTCCACAGTCGGCCGTCGTGCAGCGTGGTGCAGAAGATCGGCGGCTCGTCGCCGCCGCGGCGGATCGGCACCAGGTCGGCGTGATTCTCGCCGCCCTCCGCGAGCGAGCGCGCGCGCAGCTCGAGCAGTGCCGCGACCGTCGGCCGCTCGAGGAAATCGGCGATTGGCACGTCGAACTCGAGCAGCTCCGCCATCTGCTCGATCATCTCGACGGCGGCCAGCGAGTCGCCGCCGAGGTCGAAGAAATCGTCGTCGAGGCCGACACTGTCCAGACCGAGCAGACCCGCCCACGCGTCACACACGCGCTGCTCGAGCGGCGTGCGCGCGACGGCCGCACCACCGGCCGCGTGCTCGAGCATGCCGAGCGTCGCGGCGAGGTTCGTGCGCTGCACCTTGCCGGTCGCACCCTTCGGAATCTCGGCCACGATCTCGATCCGCCGCGGGACCTTGAAAGGGGCGAGCTGCACGCCGGCGGTGCGGCGCAGCTCGTCCGGGGTCGCGCGCGCGCCGTCGCGGAGCACGATCGCCGCCGCGACCTCCTCGCCGAGACGCGCGTGCGGTACGGCGAAGGCCACCGCCTGTGCCACCGCCGGGTGGCGCAGCAGCGCCTCCTCCACCTCGCGCGGCGCGATCTTCTCGCCGCCGCGGTTGATCAGCTCCTTCAGGCGCCCGGTGAGAAACACGTACCCGTCGCGGTCGACGTAACCCTGATCACCCGAGCGGAACCAGCCTGCGGTGAACGCCGCCGCGTTGGCCGGCGCGTTGCCCTCGTAGCCCGTGCTGACGGTCTCGCCACGGATCACCAGCTCGCCCACGGCACCGCGCTCGAGCAGGCGGCCGGTCTCGTCCATCACGGCGATCTCCGGACCCGCCGCCGGGCCGACCGAGCCGACCTTCTGCGTGCCCGGTGCGAGCGGGTTGCTCGCCATCTGGTGCGCCGCCTCGGTCATGCCGTAGGACTCGATCACCGGCACGCGAAACATCTGCTCGAGCTCGTGCAGCACGCGCGCCGGCAGCGACGCCGACGACGAGCGCACCAGGCGCAGGCGCGATCCGCTGCGCACGTCGCGGCCGGCGCACGCCTCGAGCACCGCTTGGTGGATCGTTGGCACCGCGGTGTACCAGGTCGGACCGAGGTCGCGCAGCCAGGCGACGAAGTCGGCGGCGCGGAAGCCGGCGCTGCAGGCCACGCTCGCGCCGGCAGCGAGCGACGCGAGAAGCGCGGCCATCAGGCCGTGGATGTGGAACAGCGGCATCACGTTGAGGCAGACGTCGCCGGGCACCAGCGCGAGCGAGCGCTGGATGTTCACCGCCGAAGCGCACAGATTGCGCTGCGTGAGCGGCACGATCTTCGGCCGTGCCGTCGTGCCGGAGGTGTGCAGCACGAGGGCGACGTCGTCAGGTCCCGGCGTACCCGGCGCGGCCGCGCGCGCGGTGCCGTCGCCGTGCAGCTCGAAGAGGCCCGCCGGGGCGTCGCGGCGCGGCAGCAGCGAGAGGATCGGCAACGACAGGCTGCGCGCCGCGGCGTGCGCCGCCGGACTGCGGTCGCCCTCGACCAGCAGCGCCTTGACGCCCAGATCGGACAGCGCGAAGGCGAGCTCGCCCTCGGTGTAGGTCGGGTTGAGCGGCGCGCAGACCGCGACGCCGGCGACGGCGAGGAACGCGACCGCCATCTCGGGTCCGTTCGGCAGCACCAGCGCGACCCGATCGCCCGGGCCGACGCCGCGCTCGCCCAGCGCCGCGCCGATGCGCTCGAGCACCTCGTGCAGCTCGCCGAAGCACAGCGCGTCGCGCCCCGGGGCGCGGATGGCGGCGTGCTCGGGATGCGTGCTCGCGTGTGCCGCAACCAGATCGGCAATCGTACGCGCACGGGTGATCATCGCTCGAATCGTCGCTACAAGCGTGCGCGACGGGCCGCAAGCGGCCGCCGCGAACCGGGTCCGCGCTGGTCGCAGCGCGCGGTGAGTCGGGATAGACGGCAACGGCGATGAGATCCTTCCTCCGCAAGGCCAGCGGCAACGCGCTGGTGCTGGCGCACCTGCCGGGCCAGGGGCGAATCGCGTATGCGCCGCGCGAACGCATCGACGCGCTGCGCGACGCGCGCGTCGCGCGCATGGTGCGCTACGCGGCGCGGACCGTACCCCACTACCGCGACACCTTCCGCCAGCTCGGGATCGACCCGCGGGCGATCGCGACGGCACGCGACCTGGCACGACTTCCCCTGCTCGACAAGGACGAGCTGCGTCGCGACCCCGAGCGTTTCGTCTCGGCCTCGCGCGCCGGCCGCGGCGCGATGCCCTTCATCAGCAGCGGCTCGAGCGGCAAGCCGACACGCATCTACCACGACCGGCGCTCGCTGCTCGCCAACATCGCCTTTGGCGAGCGCGAGCGGCGCGTGATCGTCGACCTGCTCGGCCGCCGGCTCGGCTATCGCGAGGCCTCGGTCGGCTACCCCGGGGGTACGATCCAGCGCGTGCGCGCGTACTACCAGGAAGCGACCCTGCTGGCGCGCCCGACCCGTCTCGAGCTGTCGGTGCTGGCACCGTTCGCCGAGACCGTCGCGCGCATGAACGACTTCCGTCCCGACCTGATCACCGGCTTCGGCAACTACCTCGCCGCGCTGAGCCGCGCGGCGGCTCGTGGCGAGGTTCGGCTGGTGCCGCCGAAGGTGTTCGTCTACAGCGCCGAAGGCGTGTCGCGCGAGACCCGGCTCGAGATCGAGCGCAACCTCGGTGCTCCGGTGGTCTCGCACTACAGCGCCGTCGAGACCTTCAAGCTCGGCTTCCTCTGCGAGGCGCGCGAAGGCTTTCACGTGCACGAGGACCTCTGCCACGTCCGCATCGTGGACGACGACGGGCAAGAGGTCCGGGCCGGCACGCAGGGCCAGGTGGTGATCTCGAACCTCGTCAACCGCGGTACCGTGCTGCTGAACTATCGCCTCGGCGACCTCGCGTCGTTCGCGCCCGATCCGTGCTCCTGCGGGCGGACGCTGCGCATGCTCGCGGAAGTCGACGGGCGGACCGAGGACATGCTCGAGGTGCCCGACGGCCGCGTCCTCCACCCGCGCGCGATCTGGGGCGTGCTGAAGCAGCGGCCCGAGGTGGTGCAGTATCAACTCGTGCAGATGCAGCAGCACGACTACGTGCTGCGGCTCGTGACGATGGGGGAGCAGGACTACGCACGGGTGGCGCCGCTGGTCGCGCGCGGGGTGGAAGCGCTGCTCGGGTCCGGCACGCAGGTGACGACGGAGCGCCACGACAAGCTGGTGGCCGAGAAGTCGGGCAAGCTGCGCATGGTGGTCGCCCTGCCGCGCACCGGCACCTGAGGTGGAGGTGAGCGCGGCGATGCTGGACCCGTTCTCCTTCGACCCGAGGACGCCGTACCGTGAGCTGCGCGAGCCGCCGCTGCCTGATGCACTGCGTGCGCTCGCGCTCGAGTGCTTCGCGGCCCAGCGCCGCGCGCTCGCAACGAGCCACGCCACTGCCGCGGCGGCCACGCCGGGCAGCGACGCCGTCTCGGAGCCGGCGCTCGAGCGCATCCTCGCCAGCGGCGAGACCGTCGGCGGCATCGTCACCAGGCGCGAGCTCGCGACCGCGATCCCGTTCAACGCGCGCCACACGCGCGACGCGGTCCGGAGCCGCGAGGTCGCCGCAGCCGCCGGCAGCTCGACGACGCGCTCGGGCGCTGGGTGACCAGCCTGTTCGACGCCGGCAGAACGCCGATCCTGTTCGCCGCAGGACAGTGGTGGTACCCGCCGGGAACCTACTTCGGCTGGCACACCAACCAGAGCTATCCCGGCTGGCGCCTCTACCTGAGCTACGCAGACGAGCCCGGACGCTCGTTCTTCCGCTACCGGGATCCGGTCAGCGGCGCGATCGTGACCTCAGCGTCGCTGGGACCTGCGCTTCTTCGAGGTCTCCGCCGAGCGGCTCTTCTGGCACGCGATCGCCTCGGACACGCACCGCTTCAGCGTCGGCTGGATGGTGCGTCCGTGGTCGCTGCGCAACGCCGCACGAGCGGGCGTTGCGCGCCTGCGCATGCGCTGGCCCGGCGCTCAGACGTAGGCCGCGTTCATCCCCGGGCAGTGCGCGCGCGACCAGGCCGCGGCTTCCGCGTCCATGCCGTCGGGATACTCGTCGACGAGCTCGACGATCAGGCCATCGCGGTAGCGCGCGCTGGAGCGGCCGCGCAGGACGAAGGGCGGCGCTCCGGGTGCGACGTAGGTTGCGGTCCAGCCGAACGTCAAGCCGTCACCGTCCTCGGTCGGGCCGTCGGCCAGCGCGAGCGTGCGCTTGGCGAGACGCCGGTCGAAGCCGTCGAGCGACTTCTTGAGGCCGCGCAGGATCGCTGGCACGCCTTCGATCCTGCAGGCGAACGCCGTGTTGCGCACCTCGTAGACGGCGTCACGTGCGAAGAAGCGCTCGAGGCGCGTCCAGTCGTCGTCGTCGTAGGTCTTCTCGAACTCCTCGGCATAGCCGAAGAAATGCTGCATCGGGTCCATCGTGTCCTCCGATCACGAGCGCTCGCGCTCAGACACCGGCCACCCAGTTGCCGTGGAAGCCGTAGGGGACGCGGTTCGGCAGCAGCACGCGCGCCACCGGCTCGCCGGTGAAGTCGCGTGCGTCGAGGACGACGAGCTCGCTCGCGTTGCGCGCTTGATCGTAGGCCAGGTAGGTCACCCAGCCGTCGTCCTCGGCTGCGTCGGGCTGCCGCGGGATGAACACCGGCTCGCCGCAGCCGTTCCCCGCACCGTGCGGATGCACCTCGACCTGGCTACCGCGCTCGATGTCGATCTTCGCCACCGACGTGAACTCGGGCAGCAAGGTCGGATTGCCCTCCGGGCCGACCGTGGCGAAGTAGCCGAAGCGGTGCTTGCGGCCGACCAGGCGCTCGTCGACGCGCGGGAACTCGCCCTCGTGGTCGTCGAGCGCGTCCGAGCGCAGCGAGCCCTGAGCGAGGTCGAGCCGGAAGCGGTGCAGCCGCGCCACCTGCGAGTCGCGCCACTGCGGATCGCGCGCCGCCTTCGGGCTCATGAACAGCAGCTGCTCGTAGCGGTGGACGTCGAGCACCACCTGGTCGCCGTCGTCGTACGCGTTCAGCGGATGGAAGACGTAGCAGGGGTCGGTGTCGAACCAGCGCACGTCGGCGCTGCGGCCGCGCCGCGGCATGACGCCGATGCGCGTACCGCGCTCCGGCTCCCACGAGAACACCGAGCCGCTGCTGCCGATCTTGGACAGGTCGAACACCAGCGGACAGAGCAGGAACACCACATGGTTCTCGGTGACCGCGAAGTCGTGGATCATCGACGGCCAGGCGAGGTCGATCGGCTCCGAGTGCACGAACGCGCCGGCCGCGTCGACGACGTGATACTGCAGGAAGGGCGGGAACGGCGAGTAGCCGAAGAACAGCATCTCGCCGTTCACCGGGTCGAGCTTGGGGTGCGCGGTCATCGGTCCCGCGAGCTTGCCCGCGAAGTCGTGCAGGCCGCGCGTCTCGAGCGTGCGCGCGTCGAGCTCGGTCGGCAGCGAGTTCTCGACCAGCGCCAGCAGGCGGTTGGCGTGGAACACGACGTTGGTATTGGCCGTGACCTTGAAGCGGGGTGCCTCGGTCACGCCCATGTCGAGCAGCCCGGGATAGAGCGCACGTCCGGCGGCGCGCTCCTCCTTCAGGCCTTCGCTCGCGACCCAGCGGTTGCGGTAGTGCGCCCGGCCGTCCTCGATGTGGATCGCGTGGATCATGCCGTCGCCGTCGAACCAGTGGTAGCGACCCATCGGCTCGAAGGCCGCGTTCGGTCCGTTGCGGTAGTAGGTCCCGTGCAGCTCGCGCGGCAGCTCGCCGATCACCGTCAGGTCGGGCGCGTCGCCCTCCATGCGCCACGGACCGAAGTTGCCCTGCAGGAACGGATTCGCCTCGGACTCACGCGTTTGCATGTCGCTTTCCTTTCGTCGGCCTGGCCGCGCGCCGTCGTGTCGCGGCCGGCCGGGTGAGCTGCGCGAGCATCGCGTCGCGCGCCAGTCGAATCGCCGGAGCTTCACGTGACCAGAAGCCCGCGATGACGAGGGAGGTCACACCGTGCACGGACGACCAGATGGCCGCCGTCGCGTCCTCGACCGGTGCCGCGAGGCGGCCCGCGTCGTCGATCGTGCGTACGATGCGCCGCAGGCGCTCGTAGGAGGCGAGCGCCGCGGGCGTCGGGCGGCCCTGCGCGCGCAGGAACATCAGCCGGTAGTGCACCGGGTGGTCGACCCCGTACTCGACGTAGTGATCGCAGCCCCAGCGCAGGCGCTCCACCGGATCGACCGGCGGCGTACGATCCTCGAACGCGAGGTCGAAGGCTGCGAAGCAGTCGTCGACGATGCGCTCGACCAGGGCCGCCTTGTCGCCGAAGTGGTGATAGATCGTCGGCGGGGTGACACCGGCCCGCAGGCAGACCTCGCGGATCGAGACGCCCTCTTCGCCGCGTCGCGCGAGCAGCTCGCCGGCAGCGTCGAGGATGGTCCGCCGCGTCGCCTCGGACTCGGCGGCGCGCGGCCGCACTGCGGATCGCAGAGCCATCGGCGCAACGTATATCGGCGCTATATCACCGAGTCAAGTGGCGTCTTGCACCACCTACGCACGAGGATTCCCGTATATCCTGGCTATATCCATGATCCGTCGCCCCGGACACGTCGTTCGCTGCGCTGCTCGCTGCGCGTTCACGCGCCGGCCGTGTCGCCAACCGCGGCTCCTGCCGCCGCACCTGCGCCACGCAGTCACTTTCTCGGCCTCCGGGCCGGATTTTCCGGCGCGCCGCCTTCAGCCGCGCCCGCGCGCAGCCGAACCTGTCGTTGACGGCAGCCGCTTTCATCTTGACGCGTGGCGCCGGAAGGAGGGTGTGATGCTCGAGATCGGAACGTGGGGAAGGATCTGGACGTGGGGAGCTTCGGCCTCGGTCGCGCTCGCGCTGTTGGCGCTCGCTCTGCTCCCGGGCACGGCGGCCGCCGGCGAATGTCGCGTGGCGTGCCGCGAGTCGCGCGCGACGTGCGTCGACGCGGCCAAGCTGTCGAAGCAGAGCTGCAAGGAGCAGTGCCGCGGCGAGTCGCGCGGTGACGGCTGCTTCGCCGCTTGCCGCTCGGGCTACGCGGCGACGAAGAACGCCTGCGCGAACACCGTGTCCGACTGTCGCGAGGAGTGCGAGCGGCCGTGCACGCCGGGCGACGAGGAGTGTGTCGAGGGCTGCATCAAGGATCTGCGCGGCTGCATGTCCGACGTGCGCGACGAAGGCAAGTCGTGCGCGCGCGGTTGTGCGCACGCGGCGGAGGAAGGCATCGACACGTGCTTCCGTGCGCCCGATCCGCTGCGCTGTCTGCTCGAACACCTGCGCGGCGTCGGCGCCTGCCTGCAGGAGTGCGCCGGGGGCGTCCGCAGCGGCATCGAGGAATGCGCCGGCGGTGCGGAAGCCTGTCGCGAGGACTGCTCCGGCGGCTCGCCGAGCCGGGCGTTCCTCGCTCCGCCGGGGAGCTTGATCGACTGAGCCGTCAGCCGGGGAGCGCGCCCGCACGGGGCCGGCGCGCTCCCCGACCAGGCACGATGCCGCGCAGACTCCGCGGCACATCGCCGGGCGCCGCGCGGGGACCAGATGTACCCTGGACCCCGCATTGCCGAGGAGGCATTGTCGGCGACTCACGTCCGCGATGGAGACTCGTGCATGTACCGATGGCTGGCGCCCCTCTCGATCCTCTTGACGCTGCTTGCCTGCGCGCCGTCCCTGGCCGACCAGGAGGTGATCGTGATGGTCGGCGAGAGCACCACCTACGGCCAGACCGAGAGCAGCACGCAGAGCCCGGTGAATGCCGCCGTCGTGCTCGAGTTCCTCCTGACCAAGCTCGACTACCCCTGTCCCTACGCGAACCTTCCGGTGCGCAACTTTGCGGTTTCGGGAACGAACACCAAGGACTGGTTCGTCGAGGTACCGCACCTGTACTGCGCGGCGCGTCAGTTCGGGTTCAAGGAGTCCGCACTGGTCACGTATGCGTGTACGCACAAGGTTCCGCTCGCCGCTGCCGTCCTGCCGGTCGCGAAGGAGAAGGGCGAGCGCATCAAGCTCCTGCTGGTGAACGCCCAGGGGACCAACGATGCCCACGTCCCCCACGCCTTTACCCCCCAGATCACGGTGGACCGCATCGCGAGTTGGCCGGCGATGGTCGCCCCGGTGCCGGTACTGATCTCGCCGCCGTTCCACCGCAAGGACAACCCGGAAGCGCTGGTCGTGCGGTTCGCAGGACAGCCGACCGAGTACCTGGAGCACTACGTGAAGCGGGTGCGCCGCCTCGAGCTCGCGCGAGGAGTGCTCACCGGGCCCGACTGGGGAGTCCTGTTCGCCAATCCCCCGTTCCAGTCCGACGGCTTCCACCTGACCGACGGCGGCTCCGCGGTCGCGGGGGCGCACTGGCTCGACAAGCTCTGCCCGCGGCCGATCCCGCCGCCGCCGGTCTTGCCGCCCGAGTTCGGGTCCTGGCACGTCAAGAAGAAACCGGCGAACTGAGGGCCGCGCGTCACGGGAGGCCCGCCCCCAGGAACTCGACCTCCGTCGCGACGAGGGCACCGTCGGCGTCGGCCGCACCTGTGACATCGACCTGCGCGTCGAGCACCAGGTCGCCCGGACCACCGCGTTCGAACCGGGTATCGGACGTCGTCCGGACGCGCTGGCTGCCGTTCACGACCACCTCCGTCGCGGAGACGATCGCGGTGATGAAGCCTTCGACCTTGAGGCCGTCGCCGGGCTCGGTCTTCAGCGAGGGATCGAGGACGTCCACCCCGATCGCGGTCATCACCCCCCCGGTGGGCGGACCGGCGCTCTCGACATCCACGAACAAGCCGATCTGCAAGCCTCCGGGCGGAGCACCCTCGATCAGCGCGGCGGCAAAGTCGACCGTCAGCGCGTTGATCTTGAACGAGCGTGCGGTCGCGTCGAGCTGCTGGATGTAGCCCTTCACCTCGATCTCGACGTCGGGCAGCTTGCGCTCGACCCTGGTCGCACGAATGCGCCCCGTCGCGTCGAGAAAGCCGCTCACCTGAACGAACTCGCCCGGCGGCAAACTCTGTAGCGGCATCGGATCGAAGACCGTGGCGGTATCGGCGACCACCTGCTGGCTGAGCACGGTGAACGTCATCGTCGGCAGATCGACGGTTTCGAGAGGGCCCTCCAGAAGGTCGTCGCTGATCACGCTCTGCGCCACACCTCGGAGGCCGCCCGGGTCGACGCTGCCACGCACCGTCGCCACCATGCCGAGCTCGAGATCGGATACCGCCGCCGGGCTGCCATCGATGGTCACCGTGGCGCTGCTGGTATCGAACTCGATGCCGTTGACGATGACGCTGCCGAAGCCCGAGATCGATCCGACCACCGCGGACGTGCCGGCGATCCCTCCGCCCATGGCGCTGCTGCCGCACGCTGCTGCCAGCCCGAGGATCACGACGAGGTGCCAGGACTGAACCCGATCGAATGGCTTCACGATGGCTCTTCCTCTTCTGGGGCTACGTCCTCGGAGAAGAAGTAGACCCCAGCCATGGCCCGCTTGCGGCCGGTTCCTTGCACCTTCGGGTTCGAATCCCGGTCGCGCTTCGACATGATGCGATCGAGGCGTTCGAGCAACGCCTGGCCGGCGCGCCGCACCTCGCCGTGGACCTCGTCGAGGGCTTCCGCCGGCAGGTTGTCGTACGCGACGCGGCGCTGGAACAGTCCGGCGCCGGGCTCGCAGGAGAGGTTGTGGTCGATCGCTGCGATCAGGTCGGCAACGTCGCTGCCGAGAATCGCCAGACTCTCGGCGGATGCCACTCCGGGTACGTAGGCCCGCGCAACCAGCTTGATCCGGCCGTCGCGCAGACGCGTCACGGCGCCGACACGCGTCAGCTCGTCGAGCACGGCCCGTCCCGGAACGTCGCGCCCCCCGTAGCGCTTGACGAGGGCCATGAAGCTCGGCGAGCCCTCCTCGAACGGCAGCGCTGCCGGTCCGCCACGGACGTCGGTGAACTCCGGATCGCGACGCCAACCGCCGATGACACGCTCCGAGTAAGCGACCCGGATGGCGGTTCCGGTGTCCTCCGGCCGCGCGGTGGTCATCATCCTGCCGACCTCTTTGCGGTGCAGGCCGGTCAGGAGCGCCACGCGTGACGCCGATTGCTTGCGGCCGGAGATCACGAACTCGCGCTGCGCGACCTCGACGAAGGCGCGCTTCGCGATCTCCGCAGCAGCTTCGTACGAGAGGCCGTGCCGCAGGCAGAGCCGCGCCAGGGCACGGAAGATCCGGTACAAGGCGGCGCCGAGCGCGCGGCCAGCACCATCCTCGGCCGCGGCGCTCATCCCTCCGCCCGCCTGGACACGCTGCGCGCAGCCCGCGCCGTCGCCCCGATCAACATGATTGACAACGCTACCATGTCCTGGCATTTTCTGCCCAAGGATCATATTTGGCATAAACTTGCCAAATCTAAGGAGGCCGGTAATGACGACGATGACGCCTGCCAGGGTGCGCGCCGGGCGCGCGAGGATCGGTCGTGCGACGGCACGGCTCGGCGTGGTGGCGATGCTGCTGGCGATCGCGGCGTACGCCGCGGCACAACCGGTCCTGGTCAAACCGATCGCGGGCCCGACGGGGCCGCGCGCGTGCTCGCAGACCGCACAGACCCAGTTTGCGGCCTGCATGCACGAGAGCAACGACGACCGCCTCACCGGCAAGGCGATCTGCATCAACCTCGCGGACAACGTCGAAAGAAAGACCTGCCTCTCCGAGCTCGGCGCCTCGAGCCAGGAGAGCAATCGGCTCTGCCGTGAGCAGCGCGATGCGCGATTCGATGTGTGCGCCGCCGTGGGCGAGGGGCGCTACGATCCGGACTTCGACCCGGCCGACTTCGACGACGATTTCACCAGCGCTGCGCACCAGAACCCCTACTTTCCGGTGAAGATCGGCTTCGCCTGGGAGTTCGCCGCCGTGGCCGCGAACGAGACCAACACGGTGGAGGTGCTCGCCCAGACCAAGCTCATCGAGGGCGTCACCTGCGTGGTGAGCCGCGACCTCGTCAGCGCGAGCGGGGTGGCCAAGGAGTTCACCGACGACTGGCTCGGCCAGGCTTTGAGCGGCGACGTCGTCTACTGCGGCGAGGAGGTGAAGGACTTCGAGCAGTTCCCGGGCGACGTCCCGAGCGCGCCCGAGCTGGTCTCCATCGACGGTTCGTTCAAGGTGGGCCGTGACGGCGACAAGCCGGGCACGCTGTTCCCCGGATCGCCTGCGGCCGGCACCACGTACCGCCAGGAATTCTCGGTCGGCAACGCCGAGGACGTCGCGACCGTGCTGTCCACGACCTACGGCTTCGGCCAGGACGCGAGCCTCGACGAGCACGTTCCGCAAGCGCTCGCCGATCACCTCTGCAACGACGACTGCGTCGTGACCGCCGAGAGCACGCCGATCGAGCCCGGCGCGGTCGCGCGCAAGTACTACGCGCGCAACATCGGCGTCTTCCTCGAGATCGACGCGAGCAGCGGCGAGATCAACCGCCTGGTGGGCTGCAACGTCGATCCACTCTGCACCACACTCCCGGCGCCGTAGGTCTGCGGGTCGCTTCGTCCTCGCTGGATCAGGTCGAGCTCGCGCCGGCGCCGGTCGCACTCGCAGGCGCCGGCGCGAGCGCCCGCGCGGACGGCTGCTCGGTCGTCTCGCGCACGAACAGCCCGTGCACGCGCGCGGTGAGCTCCTCGATCGTGAGCTCGGCGAAGGTCGCGTAAGCGATCTCGGGCAGGACGCGCAGCCCGATCCGGTGGCGGCCGCGCAGCACGAAGCCGTGCTTGGGCAGCGCGTCCGACGTGCCCGAGACGATGATCGGCAGGATCGGCACGCGCTCCTCCAGCGCGAGCTGGAAGGCGCCCGTCTTGAAGGGCTTCAGGACACCGTCGCGCGAGCGCGTGCCCTCCGGAAAGATCATCAGCGAGAGACCCGGCGCCACGGAGCACGCCGGCTCGGTTATCAATTGTGCGCCTCGCAGGCCACCCTGCCCGGTGGCCGCGCTCAGAGCCGCTTCGCGACCTCGTCCAGGTGCTCGATCTGGCCATCGTCACGCTGGTGCAGCGCGTCGTTGTAGCTGCTCTCGCCACGATGGTGCTTCGCGCCCGCGGGTGCGAAGCAGACCACCGCGCTGACCCGATACTCGGCGCGGCTGGCCGCGCCCGGCGGCGGCGCGGCGTGCACGGTGTCGCCGTAGTGCACCGACACGTCACCCGGCCGCGCGGCGAAGTGCGCGGCATGCGCCCACGCATCGACGCTCCGGTCGTGCGCGTTGAAGGCAGCGCGATGCGAGCCCGGCAGCATTGCGAGCTCGCCGGTCTCGGGCGTCGCCTCGCGCAGATAGATCGAGAGCAGCAGGGTCGGGCAGATCATCGCGTGCCCGCCCATGCCGCAGTCGCGGTGCCACGGCAGATCGGAGAGCCCGCCCGCGCTCATCTCGGGCTGCTTGTAGATCACCGTGACGCCCTCGCCCTCGCCCCTCGCGTGGACCAGCGGCTCGTCCGCGAGTGCTGCGAGCGCGCGCAGGCGCGGGTCTGCCGGCAGGGTCGCCAGAGCCGGCTTGGCATTGCCACGCGTGACCCGCGTGAGCACGCTCTCGCCGGCCGCGTTCTGCCCCCACCACGACAGCTTGTCGCCCTGCCGCGCCTCCGCGCGCAGCGCCAGCGACTCGTCGAGGAACGCCGCCACCTCGGTGGCGGCGAACACGTCGCGCACGAACAGGTAGCCGGCGGTGCGCAGGAAGTGCGCCATCGTCTCGCGCTCGGCGCGATCGTCGGTGAATGCGAAGGTCCGCGCAGGATCGAGGGGGCTGCCGTCGCGCGCGCGCAGGTCGACGTGCTCGGGACGGTACCGCGGCCGTCCGTTGTAGAGCGCGCGCAGCGTCGACTCCCACGCCATCAGGTCGGCGGCAGCGCCGCGGACGCTGCGCACGCGGCCGCCGTAGACCAGGCCCGCCGGCGCCTCGAGCTCGTGCACCAGCCCGCACCAGGCGTCGGCGCCGATCTCCAGCACCGTCGCCGCGCCCGCGTCACCGGGGTCGATGGCGACGCCTTCGCCGACCGGCCGGTAGGTGAAGGCGCGCCCGTCGTCGAGCCTGAAGGCGAGGCTCGGCAGGTGCGCCATGCCGTGCACCAGCAGCCGGTCGCGCCCCTGCGCGAGCAGCGCCGGCAGGGTGCGCAGGTGGAACTCGTCGAAGTCGATCGCAGCAAAGCCGGGCGGCAACGGCATGGCTCGCGTGTCGCGCCCCGGGCGCGCAAAGTCAAGCCTCGTTTCGCCGCGCCCGGCCCGGACGCAGCGATCCTGCTCGCGCTCGGCGTCCGCCTGGTCGTGCTGCTGGCGACGTTCGATGTACCCGGCGACGGGCCGACCCGAGCCATCGCCGCATTCGAGTGGGCACGGGCACCGAGCTTTCCGCTCGCGGGGGGCTGGCCACCGGGGTTTCTCTTCCTGTCGGGCAGCTTCGAAGCTCTGGTGGGCGAGCCCCTCCTCTCGGCGCGGATCCTGAACCTCGTCCTGGGCAGCTTGACGGTGCCCTTGCTCTACCTGCTCGTCCGCCGGCTCTACGACACGACCGCCGCCCTCGCGTCGGGCGCGGTGCTCTGCTTCGTGCCCCTGCACGTCGGGCTCAGCGCGAGCTCGCTGACCGAGGCATCGTTCCTCTTCGAGCTGATCGCCGGAACTCTGCTTCTGGTCGGCCCGCGGCCCGGCGCCGAGCGCGATCGCTTCGCCCCGTGGCGCGTCGCGCTCGGCGTGCTCTCCCTCGTGCTCGCGAGCATGACCCGCTACGAAGCGTGGCCGCTGCTGCCGCTGTTCGTCGCGCACCGCTTCGCGCGCACCCGCAGCCTGCGCGCCGCAGCGGTCGTCGCCGTGGCGCTGGCCGCGTTCCCGGTCGCGTGGAGCATCGGCAACTACCTCGACAGCGGCGACCCCTGGCTCGGGTTCACCGCCGCGACGAGCTACATCGGCATCACCGCGACGCCGGCGACCTTCGGCCACGCGCTGCAGCTCCTCGCGGACTGGAGCGCGTGGCAGCTCGGATGGGTTCTGCCCGCGGCGATCGTCGTCGGCATCGGCTGGGAGCTGCTGCGCGCGGCGCGCGGCGGAATCGGCGTCGACCGCTGGCTCTACCTGGCGCTCACCGGGCTGCAGTGGCTCGTCCTGCTGCGCTTCGCGATGGTGCGTGGCGAGAACGTCTGGACACGCTATCTGGTCTCGAGCCTGGTCTGCGCCCTACCGTTCGCGTTCGTACCCTGGTCGGGAGCCGCGCGCGCACCCAGCGCGCGGCGTGCGGCGGCTCTCGCCGCCGTCGCGATCCTCGGCCTGTTCGCACCGTGGCTCGGACACCTCGAGCGGGCCGGCGGACACTGGGTGACCTCGCGCAGGCCAGTCGAGGCGGAGGTCGTCGTGCGGTGGCTGCGCGAAGCAGGACGCCTCGACCAGCCGATCCTGCTCACGCCGATGGAGTGGAACTCACCGTCGTCGTGCTGCAGGCACCAGAGATCGCGCGGCACTCCTTGATCCTCTCGGAGTGGATCGAGGACGCTCCGCTCATCTGGTGGGTGCGCCACCATCGACCGCCGGTGTTGATCACGCGAACGGGGGACGAGGCGTACGCCGCGCGGATCGCGGCGTCGCTCGACTTCCCGCTCGATCAGGCACCCGTCTTGTTCCGCAACGGCAACGTGCGCGTGCTCGACCTTTCGGCAGCGACGTCCGTCCCCTCCGCACCTCCCCTCGAGAGGAAGGTCTCGCCCGATCCGCTACCCGACTGAAGCACGGCGGTCGCTGTTGGCTCGCTCGATCAAGCGCCCAAACGACGTCGCCAGCGGCGCTCAGGCGACCAGACGTTGCCGGTGCGGTCATGGTACGCGGCATGGGTCTCCACGAAGGGGTGCGGGTCAGCTATGCGTGCAACGATGTGACGTTCAACCAGGACGTGAAGGCATTGGTCGGAACGTCGATCGATCCCGTCTTGCTGTTGTTCTCGCTGCTCGACTCGCAGCAGTCGTTACAACGGCAACGTGCCGCAGCAGCCGGCGCTGTCGGAGGCGGGCGCAGCCGACGCCGAAGGCTTCCTCACCGACCTGCTGCTCTGCCTGCGTATCGTCGGCGTGAGCTTCTTCGAGAAGCCGAAGGCAGGGTCTGCCACGAGCCACGATCTGGTCTTGAAGGCCAAGGGGATCGAGGCACGCGGAATCGATGGTGCCGACGGCTTCGTCGTGCGCGCTGGCACGCTGGCGGAGCAAGGCGTCCTGGTGGACTCGGGCGAGAGCTACCGCCTTGCGCAGGACTACCCGTTCAACTCCCCGTCAACGGCTGCCGGTGTGCTCCTGGGACGCTCGGCCAACGGGCGCCTGGAATGGAAGGACGCTCGCGGGCGCTCGCTGAAGGAGATCCAGGAGGCGGCGGCCGGCGGGTGATGTGGTGCGCTCGGGGCGCGATCCGGCGGGTTCGGCGGGCGGCGTTCTGGCGAACGGCCGACGTCTATTTTAGCGTTCAGCCGACGCCGATTCTAGCGTTCAGCCGACGCCGATTCCAGCGTTCAGCCGACGCGTGGACGTACCATCCGCCGTGCCCCGGACCGCTCCGAGCTTCCCGCGCTACCTGGCACCTCGCCTCCGCGAGGCGCTCGGCGACACACCCGCGGTCCTGATCCACGGTCCGCGACAGAGCGGCAAGACCACGCTGGCCCGCACCGTCGGCGAGCCGCGTGGCTATCGCTACGTGTCGTTCGACGACGAGACGATCCTCGCCGCCGCCAGGAACGATCCGGTCGGCTTCGTGAGCGGCCTGCCGGCGAAGACCATCCTCGACGAGGTGCAGCGGGTCCCGGAGATCTTCACCTCGCTGAAGGCCGCGATCGATCGCCGCCGAACCTCGGGACGCTTCATCCTCACGGGCTCCGCCAACGTCCTCTTCGTACCGAAGCTCGCCGACTCGCTCGCCGGACGGATGGGGATCCTGCGGCTCCATCCTCTCGCGCAATGCGAGGTGGAGAACGAGCGGTCGCGGTTCCTCGACCGGCTGTTCGGGGGCGGCTTCAAGAGCGGCCTCTCCGATCGTCTCGGCACCGGCCTTGCCGAGCGCATCGCTGCGGGTGGCTATCCGGCGGCGCTCTCGCGCCGAACCGCGCCGCGGCGGCGCTCCTGGTATCGCGACTACGTCGAGACGCAGATCCAGCGCGACGTGCGCGACCTGGCCCGCATCCACTCTCTCGACGCGCTACCGAAGCTGCTCGCAGTGATCGCCACGCAGACCGCGGGGCTCGTCAACGTCGCGAACCTCGCAGCACCGTTCGAGCTGACGCGCCAGACCATCCACGATTACGTGACGCTGCTCGAGCGCGTGTTCCTGGTCGAGCGGCTGCCGGCGTGGCACTCGAACCGGCTGCGTCGGCTGGTGAAGCGACCGAAGCTCCACCTGGGCGATACGGGCGTCGCCTGCTCGCTGCTCGGCGTCGATGCGGCTGGACTCGAGCGCGACCGGCAGATCCTGGGACCGCTGCTCGAGACCGTCGTACTGCAGGAGCTTCGCCGGCAGGCGAGCTGGCGCACGAATCCACTCGACTTCTTCCACTTCCGCGATCGCGACGATTTCGAGGTCGACATCGTCCTCGAGCAGGGGCACGCCGCGGTCGCGGGCGTCGAGGTGAAGGCCGCAGCCAGCGTTTCCGAGCGCGACCTGCGCGGTCTCCGGAAGCTCGCGGAGGCGGCCGGCAAACGGTTCGTGCGGGGCGTCGTTCTCTACGACGGCGAAGCGCGGATCCGTTTCGACGAGCGCTTTCAGGCGGTACCACTACGCGCCCTCTGGGAGGCGACATGAGCCGTCCGTTCTCCGAGTCCATCGTCGAGGAGGCCGCGCTCGACCTGCTCGCCGGCATCGGCTGGACCACCCGCAACGGCGCCGACATCGCGCCCGACGCGCTCGACGACGCCTTCCGGAAGCTCACGCGGCCCGAAGGCGCCGACCTGGTCACGCGCAACCGCTCCATGCACCGACTCTTCGTCGACGGCGTCACGGTCGAGTACGGTGCCGAAGAAGACGGCACCGATGATCTCGCCGCCGATGCGAAACGCGGAGGTCGCGACGCCGGTCGCGCCGTCCCCGCCGGCAGCCGCTCGCCGAGTACTTGACGGACGCGCTCGGCCGCCGGCCGATGGTCCTGGCCGGTACGGGCGGCTGTGCCCGCTTCGCGCTGCCGCTGTGCGCGCTGCTGCGCGCCGGCAGCGCGACGGGTGATCTCTGGGCCGAGCTCGGCTTCGCGGTGCTGATCGCGATGTCGCTGCCGCCCTACCAGGTGTGGCTCGCGGAGCGCTTTCCCCGCGCCCTGCGCGCCAGCGGCCTCGGTCTCGCCTACAACGGCGCCGCGGGCATCCTCGGCGGCACCACGCCGCTGGTCTGCGCCGCACTCGTCGAGGCTACCGGCAGCGAGCTTGCCCCGGGAGCGTACGTCACGCTGGCGTGCCTGGTGAGCTTCGTGGTCGCGCTGCCTACCGGTGAGACCGGCGACGCGCCGCTCGCATGAGCCGCCGCGGCATTCAGCGCCGGCCGAGCCGCTTGAAGCGCTCCTCGAGCCCCGGCGCGCACAACGACCCGTGCGCCGGCAGACCGCTGAACTCGTCGCCGCTTGCGATCACCTCACCGACCACTCCGGCGAGCAGGTCGCCGCTGCTGCCGGTGATCGACAGCCGCTCGGAGACGAACCTCGGCAGCGTCAGCGGCGGCTCGAGCTCCGCCCAGCCGGCGTCGCGCGTGACCAGCGCGCCGAGCGCCTCGCCGTCCAGGCTGCTCACCTCGATGACGCTCGCCGCGGTGAATGCGATGTAGACGTGCGCGACGCCGTCCGGATCGACCAGCGGCACCGGGAACGGCGCCAGCGCGGCGCCGGCGACGGCATTGCCGTCGATGCCGGAAAACGCCGTGATGCGCAGGTCGACCGTCGCGCCGTCGCCGGCGACGATCTGGATCGGCACCGAGCCGGTGGTGTAGCAGAGGCCAGGCGTGAAGCTGAGGTCGGGCAGGAAGCGCTCGGCCAGCGCGCTGCTCGCAACCACGCACGCGGCGTCGGTCGTCAAGGCCAGGTTGGGCACGTCCACGCGGACGCACTGCATCGCGCCCGCACTGCCGGACGGATCGCCGTTGCCGCACCCGAGCGCGCCTGCGAGAACGAGCAGCAGCGCCGCGCAGCGAGTGCCGGCCCTGGCCGTAGGTCGGTAGGTCATCGGGTTCGTCGATCGCATGGCAGGTCCTCGGCTGGGATTCGGTTCACGTAGCGACACCAGCCCACCGATAGCATCGCAGCGGGCGCGATCCTCGGGTCGGGTTACCGACCGATCACCTCGGACGGGCACCGCCCCGGCATGTTGCTGATCGTGATCGCTTCCTCACCCACGACCCGGTGATCCCGGTCGCGCGGGTCGCGGCCGACGCCGGTCGCTTCCGTGCGCGCGACCCGCAGCATACCTTGCACTGGAATGGCGCCGCCGGATGACGCGAGGGTACGCTGCGCAGAGGCGCGCGACCTCCCGGCTGTGCTCGGCTTGCTGCGACGCCAGCTCGACGAGCACGACATCACGCTCTCCCCGAGCGAGCTCGAGCACGCGGTTCAGGCGCTGATCGACGATCCCGCGCTCGGCCACGTCCTGGTCGCGCTCCTGGATGGCCGGGTCGTCGGCGTCTACGTGGACGACGCCTGCCGCGGACGCGGTGTCGGCAGGGAGCTGATCGAGGAGGTGATGCGCGTCGCCGCGGCGCGTGGCTGCGTCGCCCTCGACCTCGAGGTGGAAGCCGGTCACGACGCGGCCGAGCGGCTCTACGAGCATCTCGGCTTCCACCGGCATCGCCGCGTGCGCTGGCTCGTCGAGCCACGCCGCGGCGCCGCCGTGCTCGAGCGTCCACAGGAACGACAGCACCGCGACGATCGTGCAGGCTCGACCCTTCCTGGGCGCCCTGGCGCTGGAGCCGACCGAGCTGTCCACGCTCGCCCGCGACTTCGGCCCGCCCGCTGGCGGCGGCTCGTGACGGCGGTGAAGGGCGCGCTTCCCTCGGCCGCGCCGGACGGTCATCCTCGCGCGATGCGACGCATCTCTCTGACCCTCATTGCAGCGCTCGCGACGCTCGCGACGCTCGCCGTACCCGGCGTGACGCGCGCCCAGATGCAGTGCGACGGCCGCTTCGTCGAGAACGGCGCCACCACCTCCGAGGTGCTGGCACTCTGCGGCGAGCCGCAGCAGCGGACGCGCAGCGAGCGCCTGCTGAGCACCGGCCTGCTCGACAGCCCGGGCTCCGAGCAGGTGCCGATCCAGATCGAGGAGTGGACCTATTCGCCGCCGGGCCAGTTCACCAGAAAGCTGATCTTCGAGTCGGGACGCCTGGTGAAGACCGAGAACGGCGGCTACCCGGACCTGCAACCGGAGTTCTGAGCACGCTGTCGGCGGGAGCGCGGAACCGCACCCACCCCGTCACGGCACCGGACAGGCACCGGTCAGGACCGTGCCGCCGCTACCGCTGATGCTGCACAGCTCGGCGATCGCCTCGGGATCGGGCGTACCGAAGTACTCGGCGGTGCCCACCTCACATGCTGCGTCCCAAGTACTGCGGGAGTCCAGGCCACCCGCCCAGCCGGCCTAGGCCAGCGCCCGCGCGCGGTCAACCGGAAAATGCGACGCCGGTGCTACCTCGACCTCGATGCCGTTCACGACCGCGTTGTTCGACAGCGGATCGACCAGGCGCCCCGGCGAGAGCAGATTGCTGTTGACGCCCGGGTACTGCTGCGCGACCGCGAGCCGCGTGCCCGCCTTGTCGTGCCCCCAGCCGTGCGGCAGGCTGACGATGCCCGGCATCATCTCGTCGCTGACCTGCACGCGCACCTCCACGCTGCCGGCCTCCGAGGTGACCCGCGCGAGCCCACCGTCGACCAGCGCCGCGACGCGCGCGTCGTCGGGGTGGACGAGCAGCGTGCAGCGATCCCGCCCGCGCACCAGCACGTCGAGGTTGTGCATCCAGGAGTTGTTCGAGCGCAGGTGGCGCCGCGACACGAACGGTAAGCGATCGGTAAAATCGCGACGCCCGGGCGCTCTCAGGAACGCGCCAGGATGATGGTCTTGCGGAAGCGCAGCAGCGCGCCTGCGAAGAACAGCGCGCCGATCACGGCCACCGCGGCCAGCTGGGGCCACACGACGGCGAGCCCCGCGTCGCGGAACAGCACCGCCTGGGAGAAGCTCGTGTACTGCGTCGACGGCACGCCCTGCATCACGATCTGCAGCCAGCGCGGCATGCTGTCGAGCGGGGTGTTGCCGCCCGACAGCAGGTTCATGACGATGAACAGCGGCAGCGCGAGCAGGCCGAACTGCGGCATCGACCGCGCCACCGTGGCGAGGAAGATCCCGATCGCGGAGGTCGAGAACAGGTAGAGCACCGTCCCGAACAGGAACAGCGGGATCGAGCCCGCGATGGCGAGCCCGAGCGCGCCCTGCAGGACCACACGCAGGCAGAGCAGCACCGCGACCACCACGACCAGGCCGCTCGCCCAGACTTTCGCCAGCATGATCTCGGCGGGCTCGAGCGGCAACGTGAGCAGGTGCTCGATCGTCCCCTGCTCGCGCTCGCGGATCAGGGCTGCTCCGGAGAGCAGGATCGCGAGCAGGGTGATGTTGCTCACCATCTGCATCACGCCCAGAAACCATCCCGCCTCGAGGTTCGGGTTGAACTTGGCGCGCAGCACCAGTGCTATGGGCTCGTCGGACGCCTCGACCTGACCCCGTCCGGCCACGGCCGCGACCTCGCGCGCGATGATCTGCTGGATGTAGCTCGCACCGTGTCCGGCCTGGACCATGGCGGTGGCGTCGACGTTGAGCTGGACCTGTGGCGTGTGCCCGGCGAGGACGTCGGCCTCGAACTCGGGCGGGATGTCGATCACGAACGAGTAGCGTCCGGCGTCCATGGCGGCGTCGATGTCGTCGAGCGCGACCTCTCCGGGCGGCTTGAAGAAGGGTGGCAGCAGCGCGTCGCGAATGCGCCGCGAGAGCCAGGAGTGGTCCTCGTCGACGATCGCGACCGATGCGTTGCGCAGCTCCATGGGCGCGTCCTTGGCGGGCGAGTACACGGCGAAGGTGAAGAAGTAGACGATCAGGAACACCATCAAGGGGTCGTAGCGCAGGCTGGCGAGCTCCTTGATCCCGAGCCGGTACACGGTCTGCGCGCGCCGCAGCACCGCTCAGCGCTCCTGGGTCTTCAGCAGCGCGAGCCCGGCGGCCAGGTAGAGGATGCCGAAGCCAAGCAGGGCGAGATGGTTTCCGAACAGCTCGGGAAAGCCGAGCGCCTTGGTGAAGCTGCCGATGCTGATCTGCTGGAAGTAGCCGCTCGGGAAGACACGGCTCATCACGCGCCCGCCGCCCGACAGCGACGACACCGGCACGATGAAGCCCGAGAACTGCATCGCCGGGAGGGTGCTGATGATCGCCGTCGCGAAGATCGCGGAGATCTGGGTCTTGACGAAAACAGAGATCAGCAGTCCGAAGCCGGTCGACGCGAAGACGTAGAGGAGAGCGCCCGCGACGAGTGCGGCGAGGCTGCCGCGGACCGGCACCTGGAACACGACCAGCGCGAGCGTCAGCAGGGTCGCGAAGTTGATCGCGGCCAGGCCGACGTAGGGCAGCTGCTTGCCGAGCAGGAACTCGAGCCCGCGCACCGGCGTCGCGTACAAGTTCGTGATCGAGCCGAGCTCCTTCTCGCGCACCACGCCGACCGCCGTCATCATCGCCGGCACCATCATCAGGACGATCATGATCACCCCCGGCAGCACCGCGAAGATGCTCGCGAAGGCGGGGTTGTAGCGAAAGCGCGTCTCGACGCTCGCCGGCGGCACGCGCCGGACGTCGGTCGCCGATTCGCGCTGCTGGCGCTCGAGAAACGTCTGGTGCACACCGCGGACGTAGCCCCGGCTGGTCTCGGCGCGAAACGGCATTGCCGCGTCGAGCCACGCGCCCACCTCCGGCCGCCGGCCGCGCGCCAGATCCCTGCCGAAGCCTGGGGGGATCTCGAGCGCCACCTGCAGCTTGCCGCTGCGCAGGCGATTCTCCAGCTCCGGGTAGTCGCGAAGCGCGGCCTGCTCCTCGAAGTAGCGCGAGCCCGCGAAGTCGTCGACGTAGGCCCGGCTCTCGGGCGTACCGTCCCGATCGAGCACCGCGAAGGACAGCTTGTCGACGTCGAACGAGATCCCGAAGCCGAACACGAGCATCAGCAGCGCCGGTCCGAGCAGCGCGAACGCGAGCCGGATCGGATCGCGCACGATCTCCATGGTCTCGCGGCGGGCGTAGGCCCACAGGCGGCCGACGTCGAATGCGAGCGCTCCGGTCGCCGGCGGCGACGCGTCCACCGCGCGCGCACGCGCACGCGCCGACGGTGCGGCGACCGGCACGACCTCATCGCCCGGCGCGAGATCCGTGGCGTCCTCGAGATACGCGATGAACGCTTCCTCCAGGGTCTCCGTCTGCCGCGCCCGCACCAGCGCCTCGGGCGCGTCCTGGGCGAGCACCCTGCCCGCGTGCATGAGCGAGATGCGGTCGCAGCGCGCCGCCTCGTTCATGAAGTGCGTCGACAGGAAGATCGTCACGCCGTCGTCGCGCGAGAGCTGGATGAGCAGCTCCCAGAAGGCGTCACGGGCCACCGGATCGACCCCCGAGGTGGGCTCGTCGAGGATCAGCATCTCCGGTCCGTGGATCACGGCGACGGCGAGCGACAGCCGCTGCCGGATGCCGAGCGGGAGCCGCTCGGCGAGCGTGCCTTCGACCTCGCCGAGGCCGAAGCGCGCGATCATCTCGTCGACGCGCGCCACGATGCGATCGCCGGGCAGGTGGAAGATGTGGGCGTGCAGCTCGAGGTTCTTTCGCACCGTCAGCTCACCGTAGAGCGAGAAGCTCTGCGACATGAAGCCGACCCGCTTGCGGGTCTCGATGTCGCGCGCGTCGACGGCACGGCCGAAGAGCCAGGCCTCGCCGGCGCTGCTGGGCAGCAGGCCGGTCAGCATCTTCATCGTGGTGGTCTTGCCGCAGCCGTTCGAGCCCAGGAAGCCGAAGATCTCGCCGCGGCCGATGCGAAAGCTGACGTGATCGACCGCGGTGAAGTCGCCGAAGCTGCGCGTGAGACCGCGCGCCTCGATGGCCGGCGCACCGTGGTGGTCGATCCGCGGCGGGACGATCGGCGTCCGGTGGCCGCGCCGCTTGTGCTCCGGCAGGAGTGCGATGAACGCGCGCTCGAGACTGGTCGCGTCCGCGGTCGCCATCAGCTCGGCGGGCGTGCCTGTCGCGAGCACGCGCCCGGAATCCATGGCCACCAGGTGGTCGAAGCGCTCGGCTTCCTCCATGTATGCCGTGGCGACGAGCACGCTCATGCCGTCGCGACGCGCGCGCATGCGGTCGATGAGCTCCCAGAACTGGCGCCGCGCGAGCGGGTCCACGCCGGTGGTCGGCTCGTCCATGATCAGCAGGTCGGGGTCGTGGATCAGTGCACAGCAGAGGCCGAGCTTCTGCTTCATACCGCCCGACAGCTTGCCGGCCGGGCGGTGCGCGAACGGAGCGAGCCCGGTGCTCTCGAGAAGCTCCGCGATGCGCCACGCCCGTTCCGCGCGGCCCTGCCCGAACAGGCGCCCGAAGAAGTCGACGTTGTCAAGCACCGACAGCGTCAGATAGAGATTTCTTCCGAGCCCCTGTGGCATGTAGGCGATCCGGTGCCGCAAGCTGCGGCGGTGGCGGCCGTCGCGCACGTCGCCGCCGAGCACCTCCACGGTGCCGTCCTGGATCTTGCGTACGCCCGCGACCAGGCCGAGCAGGGTGGACTTGCCGACGCCGTCGGGTCCGATGAAGCCGACGATCGAGCCACCCGGGACGCCCAGGTCGACCCGGTCGACGGCCACCGTCGCACCGTAACGATGGCTCACGCCGCCGAGACGAGCGACGCTCGCAACCTGCAGGCTCAAGGCGCCGACCGGGCCCGCTGCTTCTCCGGCCATGGCGCGTTCGCGTCGATGCGCACCCAGGCGACGCCCGGCAGGCCCGCCTTGAGGCGCGCCCGCTGATCCTCGGACAGGCCCGCGTCGAGACGGACCTTGGCGCGGAACACGAGCTTCTCGCGCTCGCTCCGGGTCTCGACCTCCTTCGGGGTGAACTGCGCGCCCGGCGCGACGAAGGACAGCGTGGCCGGCAGCGGCATCTCCGGCTGCGAATCGAGCACGATGCGCGCAGGCGCGCCGATCGGCACCCGGCCGGCATCGTGCATCGAGAGGAAGACGGTCATGTACACGTCGTCCATGTCGAGCACGACCAGCACGCGTCCGCCGGCGGGCAGGATCTCGCCCGGCTCGGCGAGACGGTAGAGGACCCGTCCGGCGACCGCGCTCACCAGGACCGTGTCGGCAAGGTCGGCCTCGATCCGCTCCACGCGGGCCACCGCGGCGCCGACCGCGGCCTCGGCCTGAGCGGTCGCGGCCTCGGCGGCGCGCAGCGTGGCCTGGGTCGTCTGCTCGCGGCTGAGCGCCTCGTCGTAGCTCTCGCGCGCGACGATCCCGTCGCGCTGCAGCGCGCTCGAGCGCCCGAACGCCTTGCGAGCGAGATCGTGCGCGCTCTGCTGCTGCGTGACCAGCGCTGCCGCATGGTTCATCTCCGCCCGCGCGACGCTCAACCTGGCCTGCGCCTCACGCAGGTCGGCGTCGAGATCCCTGGCGTCCATGCGCGCCACGATCTGGCCCGCCGCCACTTGGTCGCCCTCGTCGGCCAGGATCTCGGCCACCCGCCCGGGCCGCTTGGTCGCGATGTCGACCTGCGTCGCCTCGATGCGGCCGTTGCCCCACGCGAGACCCTCGGGCATGGCCGGAGCCCTGAGCCGGCTGCGCACGACCGCTGCAGCGGCGACCGCCACCACCCCGAGCGCCACCAGGGCGATCTTGCCACGACCGGACCAGGCCATTCAGGCGAACCGACCGGACGAACACACATGCTTGACGTGGACTCCGCACCTCATCGAACGGACCTCTTCTTCCCGACCGGGACGCGCCACTCGCCGAGCGCCGCCTCGGCGTGACGGATCTGCAGATCGTAGAAGGCTTCCATCTCGGCGATGCGGGCCGTGGCGTCGGTCAAGCTCGCCGGAAAGGACCGGCGCGCGTCGGCCAGGAGCTCCTTCATGCGATGCAGCCGCCGGACCGCGCCCTGCACCAGCCGGCCGTACGGGTCCTCGCCGAGTTGATAGTAGTCGCCGCGCGAGCCGGGCCGCGTGACGCGCTCGAGCACGCCGAGCGTCTCGAGGAACCGCGTGTTGGTGCTGATGCTCGCCCGGCTGACACGGAGCCCCTCCGCCAGCTCGTCGAGGCCACACGACGCCCCGGTGATCATGAGGTAGGCGAGGATCCTGCCCGCGATGCGCGGCATGCCCTCGGCCTGGGACGCGAGGCCGAGGCGCTCGACGAAGCGCTCGACCGCGGGCGGCATCGCCTTCTGCTTCGCGGCGGGCATCGGGTGATCACCTACTTTGTCCAGATCGTTCAGTCAAGACTGAACGATCTGGACGGCAGACGCCATGCGGCACGGCACGTCGGGCAGCACGACCCGAACGGAGGCCAGGCGGCCGGTGCGGTCGTGCTCGATCTGGTTCATGACGCGGTAGCCGAGTGCGAGCAATCCACGAACGACCGCCTCGGCCCGATCGTCACCATCGACCGCGACGGCGAGATCCACGTCCCGCGTCGTACGTGGCTCCGATCGAACGGAAACCGCGATGCGGGACGACCCTCGGCGTCCCCGTGCTCTGCTCCCGGCCGGTGCTGCAGCCACGCACCCAGAAGGCTCTCGATCTCGGACTGCGTGGCGCCGGGGTTCCTGCGACGAAGATTCTGCCGCTGAATGCGCAGAGCGGTCTCGAAGAGGTCGAGCGTGACGCGCATCTTCTGCAGCGGCGTCACCGCATCATCGGATTCCACGCGCCGTTTGTAGCGCTTCTCTCTCGTTCGAGGAACCCCGACCCGCGCTCCCCGCGTCAGCGTACCCGTCCCGTCTCGCCCGCTATGCGCAGCTTCCACCCCTGCAGCACGCGCTCACCGCGCTCGCTCCGCGCGCCGTCGATGTCGAGGTGGCTCGTCATGTAGTGCAGGCGCTCGATGTCGTCCTTGTGCCCCGGCCCCTGCGACGCGTCCGCGAAGCGGTCCTGCAGGTAGAACGGTGGGATCGACTGGTAGTACAGCGCGACCTGGACCTGTGCCGCGCGCGCCAGCGTGTCGGGATCCAGCGCCACGCGGTACTCGATCTCGTCGGAGCCGGTCAGGCGCGGGTCGAAGTAATGTGGATCCTGCGCTTCCGCGCCGTGCAGCACGGCGAGCTCCTGGATGTAGGGCGACGTCGAGCGCGCGAAGAACTGCGGGTCGTAGCCCTTGGGCCGTACGCGGTTGTCCTTGATGGTCTCGACCCGGCGCAGGAAGCTCGTGGTCAGCACGCCGTCCGAGTCGCGGATCAGCTCCTGGTAGATCTGCACCTGATCGCCCGAAGCGATGCTCTGGTAGTGCGGCTGCTCGGGGGCTTCGGGGAAGCGCAGCGGCTGCTCGCTGTCGAGCACCTCGCCGGTGACGCCGTCTAGCAAGAATCCGAGCTCGTTCGTGCGCCCCGAGGCCCACAGCAGGTCGCCCTGCGCATCGAGCACCAGGAACTCGACGAACATGCGCCGGAAGCCGACGCCGGTCGGCAGGTAGTGCCCGGTCAGGTTGCGCACGGTCACCGCCGCGTGCAGCTCGCCCGCGGCGCGCTGCACGCGCCCGAGCTCGACCGTCGCGGTCTCGCGCTCCGCCATCTCCAGCATCGACTCGAAGCCGGTGAACAGTGGCAGCTCCATCGGGTAGCCGGCGGAGAACGGCGGCGCCGGTGGGTCTAGCGGCGATGGCTGCTCGGACATCCAGTCGATCTGCATCAGGCCGAGCAGCAGCGGGAACTGCTGCACGAACTGGTTCAGGAAGACGTTCAGCCCGTGCAGCGCGTGGCGCGAGAACTTCTTGCGCGTCTCGAGCGCGATCTCCTCGTCGGGCAAGCGGTGCGTGGTCGGCGGGAACTGGTCGTTCGACTCGCTGTTGGCGATCTTGAACTCGAGGTGCGTGCCCCGGTACTGCGTCGGCATGTGACAGCCCTGGCAGGAGCGGAACTCCTTGCCCTCGCGGCCGCTGTCGCTGTTCAGCCACTCGAGGTGCGTCGTCTGCTCGTAGCTCGCGCCGAGGCGCTGACCCGTGTTGTCGAAGATCGGCAGCAGGATGTTGTGGCAGCTGCCGCACAGCTCCGAGCGCTCGATCTGCGCGCCGTGCTTCGGCGTCAAGCCGAGCGCGTGCTCCATCGGCTTGGTCTTGATCGTGTCGTCGGCGTACGGGCCGTAGACCTCGTCCGCCGGTCCGGTGACGAAGTTGCCGGTGAAGGTGCGCTCCTCGCCGAGGTCGGTGTCCGCGACGTGATGGCAGACCGTGCACGACACGCCGTCGCGCGCCAGCGCGCCGTAGTACTGCTGGTCCGACGGGGCCTCGCCGGGCCACTGCTGCAGCGCGGCGCGCCGGAAGGGCTCGCCGAACGGCACCTCGGGTGGTGGTGCGATGGCGAACATCTCGTCACACGCGGTGTCGTTCTGGCCGGCGGTGTCGGTCGCGAATTGCCGCGCGCCCATCGCGCCGTGGCAGTGCAGGCAGGTGCTCTCGATGCACGCGGTGAGCTCCGGGAGTCGGTTGGTCTCGCCCTGCAGCTGCGAGAAGAAGATCGGATCGCGGCCCGACAGTCCCATCGGCGAGACGCGCCACTCGCCGTACGGCGACAGGTTGCGCAGCGGGCTCGAGCGCCCGGTCTGCTCCTTCTCGACCAGCACCATCTGCGGCAGCAGCGGGCTCTGCGGGGTCGCGTTGTGGCAGGCGTTGCACTGCGCCGCGGTGAGAAACTGCCCCGGGCCGTCGTGCGCCGAGATCACCTGCTGGTCGTAGGTCTCGGCCGGCATGCGCGTCGCCCACACGTCGGCGAAGGTGACCGGCTCGATCTGGTCGAAGAACGTCAAGAATAGCTGCGATGGCGCCAGCAGCGGCGAGGGGAACGGTGAGAACGTGGTCAGGTTCGCCGTCGGCGCGGGCGCCGGCTGCGGCCCCGCATCGAACGCCTTGTAGCGCAGCTCGCGGCCGAGGATGTTGTCCATCGACGCGAACGTCGACTGCGATTCGGCGGTAGCGTGGCAGCTCAGGCAGTACGGATGTCCGGCGAGCGGGATCAGCGTGACCACGTTCGGGACCTTCGCGACCAGCGGGGGCTGCGGCGCCGCCAGCTGCAGGATGCCGCCCGTCGGATACCACGTCGGATCGTCCACGATCGGGTCCGCGAAGGTCCCGCCGGTGAACGCCGAGCGGTCGAGCAGCGGCGGCGGGAACTGCGGCGGGATGCCGACGTTCGGCTGCTGCAGCATCCACAGCCAGCCGTCGTGCGACGACCCGCTGGTCTTCAGCATCGGCGCCCAGAGGAACGGCTGGATCGGCTTCGACGGATCCTCGACGATGTCCATGCAGCCGTCGTCCGCCTTGCGGATGTCGAGCGTGGTCCAGCCGAGGCTCATCGCCTTCATGATCATCGCGCCGTCGGGAATCTCGCCCTCGCGGCCGTTGCACAGCCAGTCGACGACCTCGGGCGAGTAGTAGACGCGCAGCGGGAAGTGCGGGCCGTAGTTGTTGCTGTAGCTGCCGTCCTTGACGACCGAGGGCCCGCTGAAGCGCCAGTTCATGTCGTAGATCCAGCCGAGCTTCGCGTACTCCTGCTTGGTGAGAAACGTCTGCAGCCGGAGGTTGTAGGCCTGGTAGGCGGCGAAATCGGATGGCGGCGGAGGATCGAGCAGCTCCGCGGGGACCGGACGGCCGCGGTCCGGGTGCGCCCGGCACCAGGCATCGATGTCGCCCTGGGTCGGGGCGGGCTTCGTGTCGGCACAGATCCACTCCTGGGGATCTGCGGGTAGCGGGCCGACGGGATCGGGTGGGTCGGTGTCCGACCGGTCGCCGCAGGCGGCGACCGCTACCGCGGCGACCACCGCGAGAACGAATGTCCGCACGGGTGCGCTGCCGACGGTCATCCCTCCGGCTATCGGTCCTGCTGGAGAAGGGGCTTAGAACCATCCGCGCCGCACGGGTAGGCGACGGCCGACCTTGTGTTAAAGAGGAGCGGCCCAAAGCACCCCCGGAGACCGATGGAGACGCAAAACCTCTCGTATTCGCTCGACAATCCCTTCGCGCCCGGAACCGGCCGCGAGGTGGATCGAGACCTCGCCACGCCGCCGACCATCTACGAGCAGGCGCTCGAGCTCGGGCGCGAGCTGCTCGAGAAGCCGGTGTACGGCGGCGGCCCCGATCGCGTTCGCGTGCAGCACGCCAAGGGCCGCATGACGGTGTTCGAGCGCATCAAGGTGCTCACCGACAAGGAGCCCAACCTCTTCTGGCAGAACTGGGGTCCGGGCCTCGACGGCGCCTCGCTGGTCTGCGGCATCCTCGACATCGGCGGGCGCGACGTCGCCGTCTACGGGCACGACTTCACGCTGCGTGCCGGATCGATGGACGCGACCAACGGCGGCAAGCTCGCGCGCCTCATCTACATGGCCGGCGAGCGCGGCATCCCGCTGATCGGCATGAACGACTCGGCGGGTGCCTTCGTGCCGGCCGGCGTCGGCGGCCTCGACGGATATTCCGAGGCGTTCACCGCGCTGCGCAAGATCAGCGGTGTGGTGCCGAGCATCTCGCTGATGTTCGGCTTCAACGCGGGCGGCGGCTCGTACCTGCCTCGCCAGGGATCGTTCATGATCCAGTGCGAGGACACGTTCATCGGCTTGACGGGCCCCGGCGTGGTGAAGAGCGTGCTCGGCGAGGACGTGTCCGCGGGAGACCTCGGCGGACCGGGCGTGCACGGTCGCAACGGCGTCTGCGATCTGACCACGGCGGACGAGCTGGGCTCGCTGCGCACCGCGATCCGCCTGCTGCGCTACCTGCCCGACAACAACCACGTGACCGCGCCGTTCGCGCCGACCTCCGATCCCATCGACCGCTTCACGATGGAGGAGGACACGCTGTTCCGGCGCACCTTCCACTCGCCGGCCGGCATGAACGCGCCGCTCGACATCACGCTGTTCCTGCAGCTCATCTGCGACCACGGCGAGTACTTCGAGATGCAGCCCGACCGCGCGCGCAACCTGATCACCGCCTTCGGCCGGCTCGGCGGACACGTGGTCGGCTTCGTCGCCAACAACTCGAGCGTCGCCTCGGGGCAGATCGACACGCACGCGGCGCGCAAGGGCACGCGCTTCATCCGCTTCTGCAACCTGTACAACATCCCGATGATCTTCCTCGAGGACACCACCGGCTTCCTGCCCGGCCGCGAGCAGGAGTCGAGCGGCATCGTCCTCGAGGGACGCCGCTTCCTCGACTCGATCATCGACCTGCGCACGCCGTCGATCACGCTGATCATCCGCAACGCGTTCGGCGGCGCGTACGCGAGCTACAACTCGCACTTCGTCGGCGCGGACATGGTGTTCGCGATGCCGCAGGCGCGCGTCGCGGTGATGGGTCCGGCGGGCAAGGAGTTCGTCTACAAGGACGAGCTGCGCGCGATCGACGCCACCTTCCGGAAATCGGTCGCGAACGGCGCGCCCGAGGCCGATGCCGCGCGCCAGCGCGACCAGCAGCTCGCCGAGCTGTCGGCGCGCTACGAGCGCGACCTGATGAACCCTAAAGAGGCGCTGTCGCTCGGCTCGATCTCGCGGATCGTCATGCCCGGCACGAGCCGCCGCGTGCTGGCCCAGAACCTGGACTTCTTGATGCGCACCTACACGCCGTCGCCGATGAGCGGGCCGCAGCGCGAGTTCGAGTAGAAGGAACCAAAGAGTGCTGGATCGAAACCTCGCGCCCGCGCGCTTCGACGACAACTCCTCGCCCTGGCTGCGCTCGTTCTCCCTCGCGCCGTTGAAGGTCCTGGTGGTGTGCCGCGGTCCGGTGCGCCAGGAAGCCTTCGACGTCTTCGACCGGATCGGCGTCGGCGAGTACGGCATGCTGCTGTCGGAGAAGGACTCGGTCACCTATCCGCGCTGCCTGGCACCCGAGCTGCGCCGCTTCCGCTTCCCGAACAACGTGCACCGCCTGCCCGACTACATGGGCGTCGGGCAGGAGCAGAAGCAGGAGCGCATACGCGAGATCCTCGCCATCGCGAAGGCGCACCGCTACACGCACCTCTTCGCCGGCTACGGCTTCATGGCCGAGGACGCCGAGTTCATCGCGGCGATCGAGCAGGCCGGGCTCGGCTTCATGGGACCGTCGGCGCGCGTCGCGCGCCGCGCCGGCGCGAAGGACGAAGCGAAGAAGCTCGCGCGCAGCCTCGGCAACGCGGTCATCCCCGGCGTCGACGACGTGTCCTCGCGCGCGCTCCTGAAGCGCCACAAAGACCGCGCAGCACTCGAGCGCCTGGCGAAGAAGAACAATCTCGACTTCACCTGGCAGGACGATCTCGGCCTCGGCGGCAACGCGGAAGCGCTGCTGCAGCAGGGCTACGCGCACTCGGTCGAGCTGGTGCCGATCGCCGATCTGCAGGAGGCCGCCGCCGAGATCTGCGCCGAGATGTGGCGCGAGCACCCGAAGAACCGCATCCGCTTCAAGCACATCGGTGGCGGCGGCGGGAAGGGCCAGCGCGTCGTCGGCGCGCCGGACGAGGTCGCGTCGGCAATCATGGAGGTGCTCGCCGAGTCGAAGGTGGTCGAGCCCGGCTCGAACCGCAATTTCCTTGTCGAGCTCAACGTCGAGACCACGCGCCACAACGAGATCCAGCTGGTCGGCAACGGCACCTGGTGCGTCGCACTCGGCGGACGCGACTGCTCGGTGCAGATGCACGAGCAGAAGCTGCTCGAGGTCTCGCTCACGCAGGAGCTGCTCGACGCCGAGATCGCGCATACGCCCTGCACGGAGACCGCGGAGATCCTGCGCGGCGACAAGGGCACGCTGGCACGCATGGAGACCGAGGCCGAGCGCTTCGGGGAAGCGACCGGGCTCGACTCGGTTTCGACCTTCGAGTGCATCATCGAAGGCTTCCGCCACTTCTTCATGGAGATGAACACCCGGATCCAGGTCGAGCACGTGGTGACCGAGCTGGTCTACCGGCTCGAGTTCTCCAATCCGGCCGATCCCGCGGAGCGCTTCCACGTCGACGAGCTGATCGAGGTGATGGCGCTGCTCGCGCTGCACGGCGCGCGCCTGCCCAAGCCGAAGCGCCTGGTGCGCAACGTGTCCGGACTCGAGGTGCGCATCAACGCGACCAACGGCGCGCTGCAGCCGCACGCCGGCGGCATGATCCGCTCGTGGTCGCCGCCGGTCGAGGACGAGATCCGCTTCGACCAGGGCATCGGCACGCCGAACCCCGACACCCGCGCCTTCGTCTTCTACCGCCTCGCCGGCGCCTACGACTCGAACGTCGCGCTGGTGCTCGCGTCGGGCACGAGCCGGCGCGACAACTACGAGCGCATGGCCGAGGTGCTGCGCCGCATGGAGCTGCGCGGCGACGACCTGCAGACCAACCTGCCGGTGCACTACGGCCTGGTGCAGTGGTTCCTCGGCCGCGGCGTGATGGCCGAGCCCAGCACGCGCTTCATGCAGTCCTATCTCGCGGCGGTCGGCGCGCTGCAGCAGATGGTGAACGACTTCGACTTGACGCTCGCCTGGCAGGAGCTGCGCAAGCGCAACCCCGACGCGCAGGCGCGCAAGATCTTCGACGCCAAGGAGACCCTGCTCGAGCGCCCGCTCGCCCTGCTGCTCGGCAACGCGCACGTCCTCGCTGGCTTCCTCGGCCGCTACGACGGCGAGCTCTGGCAGCGCGACGGCGACGCGCTCCGCTTCGTCGCCAACCCGATCCGCGTCCTCGAGCGGCTCTACCACTTCCTCGACCTCGAAGACGTGCCGGGCAAGCCGCCGTCGGAGAAGATCTGGGAGCACGACGAGCAGATCCTGCAGCGGGCGGAGGCATTCTACGCCGAGGTCGAGCGCCGCACGGACCTCACCGCGTGGGCGGACGTCGAGGGCCTGTTCGCCGGCGGCCGCGCCGACAAGCTGTGCGGCCCCGACGAGGCGCTGTGGCAGGCGTCGCTCGCCGCACACCGCGGCTTCCAGCTCGGCCTCGAGCTGCTGCTGGTGCTGCCGCTGATCGGCGTCCGCTCGGGCTTCCTCGACATCACCGTCGGCAGCGACCTGGTGCCGCGCTTCCCCGAGCGCTTCCTCGACCCGACGCGCGTCGCCGAGCAGACGCGCGCGCTCGCACCGCCACCGCCGGCCAGCGCCGACGAGATCCTGACCCCGATGGGCGGCACCTACTTCGCGCGCGAAGCGCCGAACCTGCCGCTGCTGATCGAGACCGGCCAGCACTTCGCGGCCGGGCAGCCGCTGTTCATCATCGAGGTGATGAAGATGTTCAACAAGATCAGCGCGCCGTTCTCCGGCACCGTCACCGAGAGCCTGATGGACGGCAAGGACGGCACGGTGGTCGCGAAGGGCCAGCGCATCTTCCGCATCGAGCCCGACGAGCGCTTCGAGCCGGAGTCGGCGAGCGACGTGGCGGCACGGCGACGGCAGGTCACGCTCGGGCTGCTGTAGACTTCGTTCCTCTACCGCGCGCGCGAGCTCGTTTTTCTTTCCTTGCCTTTTCCTCCGCCTGTGAGACAAATCGGGCCGTTCGCTCCGAGGCCACCCAGCCGGCCGCCAACACGCAGCGCGGAGGCAACATGGCAGGAGACAAGAAGCCCGACTTCTCCGACGTGACGGGAGGTAGCTCGTCCACGGCGCCGGAGGTGAGGACGCACACCGTCGTCGCCGGCGAGACGCTCTCGAAGATCGCCAAGAAGTACTACGGCAACGCCAACGAGTGGCCGAAGATCTTCGCGGCGAACAAGGACAAGCTGAAAAACCCGGACCTCATCCGTCCGGGCCAGGTCCTGAAGATCCCGGCCGCGTGAGCGGCCGCGACAGGAGGAGTGCGATGAGGAATGCGACGCCCCGTTCCCGGCGCGCGCTGCGAGCCCTGCTCGTCCTGAGCGTTCTGGTCTTCGCCGCGTGCAGCAAGTCGGAGCCGCCCGCGCCGCCGCCCGCACCACCAGCGGCTCCGGCCACCGCGCCGGTGGCAGTGCCCCCACCACCGCCGCCAGCCGTGGCTCCGGCAGCGCTGCCCTTCGCGGTCGTCGCCGTCGACCTCGGCCGGGGAATCGACGCCAACAAGAAGATCACCGCCCCGACCACCGAGTTCGCGGTCAACGACACCATCTACGCGTCGGTCGGCAGCATCGGGAAGTCCGACGCGGTCACGATCACGGCGCGCTGGACCTACGGCGACGACGGACAGCTCGTCACCGAGCAGACCGAGAACGTCGCACCCACCGGGCCGGCGAACACCGAGTTCCACATCGCCAGGCCAAGCGGCTGGCCGACCGGCACCTACAAGGTCGAGATCACGGCGAACGGCGCACCGGCCGGAACCAAGAGCTTCGTCGTCAAGTAGACGCGTGCCGCCCACGCCCCGGCGCGCGGGCAGCAACGCCGATCAGCCGACGCGGACGACGATCGCGGCGGCCGCCAGCTACGGGGTGATCCGGTTGCGGATCACGCCCAGGCGGTCGACGTGGATCACCACCTCGTCGCCCGGCTTCAAGTAGATCCCGGCCGCGCGCGCGGCCTCGACGTACGCGTCGACGACGTGTGCCGGGATCGGCCGGCTCCAGCCACCGAGCGCCCAGCGCGCGGTACCGCGGGCCATCTGCGCCTTGCTGACGCCGGCGAACACGGTGCCGTGCGGCGTCCCGGATACGATCAGCGTGTCCTCGCGCAGGTCCTGCCGGTCGCCGAGCAGACCGACCTGCGCGCCGCGATGCTCCCAGCGCAGCGGCGCGCGCGCCCAGGTCTGGGCGAGGATCTCGTCGAGGTCCCAGATCATTGCGCGCGCATGCTCGCGCTGGCGGAGCGCGCCGTTCACGTAGAGCTCGAGCTGCAGATCGGGCACGAACGCGCGCAGGTCGCGCGGGATCACGAGCAGGTTGCCCACCGGCAGGTAGCTCGGGAAGCTCTTGCCCGTGGTGAAGCCCTTGCCGGACGCGACGTCCCACGGATCGGCGGCGTGCAGCAGGGTCTCGCGGTCGGTGTAGTCGTTGGCGAGCAGGAGACCCATGGTCTGCGGGCGGTCCCCGGGCCGCAGCGGCTCGAGCGGCACGAACGCGATCTCGACCTCGTAGTCGAGCAGCCCGGCGCCGGCCGACACCGGTGCGTTCGGTCCGGTCGGCCGCACCAGCTTCGAGAACAGGAAGGGCCCATCCTTCACGCCGGCCTCGCCGGCGTGCTCGGGGTAGTTGGTGCCGGCAGCGACGTGCGCGTCGCCGAGGTCGAGCGGTGCTACCAGCGACGTCGCGGGCACGGTCACGACGAGTCCGGGCGGCGCCTCGTAGGCCGCCCGCGCAAGCGTGTCGTGCCCGAGCGAGCGGTACAGGTCGAGCGGGCTCGATACCGGACGACCGAGCAGCGCGGCGGCGTCCACGCCGACCACCGTACCGCCCTGGTAGGAGCGCACGACGATCACGCGCGCCGCGTCCGTGTCCGGGTCGCGGACGCGCGCGAACGTCAGAGCCTGGTCCGGCGCGGCGATCGCGACGTCGTCGAACGCTCCGGGCGCGGCGCTCTCGTCGAACGCGGGCTCCCAGTGGAACGCGCAGGATCCGAGCAGGGCAGCGAGCGTGGTCATGATGGGCGGTAGCAGCGTACGCATGGTCCCGGGGTATCTATCGTGTTCGGGACCCCGAGGTGCATGGCCGCGCGAGCCGGATCCTTGGCCGAGCAAGCCAGACGCCAGGCGTCGCGCACGGATGCTCGCGCGCGCCGCGCCGAGCGGCGTCTGGCAAAGCGCTTCGCGCGCCGCGGTGTCCCCTACCCACCGCAGTCCGTCGCGCTGGTCGCGCTGAAGAACGAGGGCCGGCTCGAGCTGTGGGCCGACGGCGGCGCGGGCTTCACCTTCGTCCGCTCCTACCTCGTGCAGGCGACCAGCGGCCGCCTCGGCCCGAAGCTCCGGCAGGGCGATCATCAGGTGCCGGAGGGCGTCTACCGGGTGAGCGCGCTGAACCCGCGGAGCCGCTACCACCTGTCGCTGCGCCTCGACTACCCGAACGTCTTCGACCAGGCGCGCGGCGCCGAGGACGGCCGCACAACGCTCGGCGGCGACATCATGATCCACGGCGACCGCGTCTCCGACGGCTGCCTGCCGAGCCCCGCGATGCGCTCGAGGCAGCGCGTCGTGGTCTCGCGCACTCCACGGCTCGGCCCACGCCTCGAGCGAACACCTGCATCACCACCGCTTGTAGTCCAAACGAGGGGCGCTCGTCGTGCGCCCGCGGGCTGCTGGATCGGACCTTAAAGGCGATCGCACGCCGCGCCGATGTCGCAGACGGGCTGCAGGAGCTATGGGCGCAACACACGCGTACGACGGGACCGATCGCCTCGCGGCGCTCGAGCACGAGGTCGAGGTGCTGCGTGCCGCCGCCCGCCACCAGCACACGTGGGTGCCGCCCGGCCACTACTACTCGCCGATCCCCGACGCGGCGCAGCTCAGGACACGCGCCGACGAGCTGTTCTTTCGCCAGCGCCACGCGCTGCCCGGCATCGACCTCAACTTCGTGCGCCAGGAGGAGCTGCTGCGCATCTTCCTGCCGTTCTACGCCGAGCAACCGTGGCACGAGCAGCCCGGCGCGCGCTGCCGCTACGGCTTCGCCAACGACCAGTTCGGCCATGCCGACGCGCTCTTCCTCTACTTCGTGCTGCGCCACGCGCAGCCGCGGCGCGTGGTCGAGGTCGGCACCGGCTGGTCCACCTGCGCCATGCTCGACATCGACGACCTGTTCCTCGAAGGGCAGATCGAGATCGTCTCGATCGACCCGGACCCATCACGTCTGCGCGCACGCCTGCGGCCGGGCGACGAGCGCCGCGTGACCATCGTCGACCAGCCGGTGCAGGCCGTGCCGCTCGAGACCTTCGACGTGCTCGCGGCGCACGACGTCCTGTTCATCGACTCGACGCACGTGCTGAAGACCGGCAGCGACGTCAATCACCTGCTGTTCGAGGTGCTGCCGCGGCTCCGCTCCGGCGTCTGGGTGCACGTGCACGACGTCGCCTACCCGTTCGAGTATCCGCGCGAGTGGGTCGAAGAAGGGCGCGCGTGGAACGAGGCCTACGCCTGGCGCGCGTTCCTCTCGTACAACGCCGCGTTCGAGATCCAGGTGATGAACACCTGCCTCGAGTTCCTGCAGCCCGACTGGTTCCGCGACAACATGCCGCTCTGCCTGAAGAACGTCGGCGGCAGCCTGTGGCTGCGCCGCCGCTGAGCCGCTGGTCGAGCGCCGGTCGCGCGCCGGGGGTCGTTCAATCCGGCGCGGCGAGTCCCGCCGCAGCCGCCGCCGCGGCCATCGACTGGATCGCCGCCGGCGAGCCGTAGCCGATCGAGTCCCAGAAGTCGCAGTTCGGGATCGGGTTCACGTCCGTCGAGAGCGCCGGCGTGTCGAGGATCATGTACTCGAGCCCCTCTGGCGTGAACGCGGGCCAGGCCGGAAGACCGGCCGCCGCCGGCTCGCGGCGCACCGCCATCGCACCCCAGTAGGCGACCATCTCGTCGGAAAGACGCGCCTGCTCGGCGTCGAAGGTGAAGCCGAGCGGGGTGTCGACGTGGAACACGAACGGCAGCTCGTCGGAGTGGCACGCCTCGCTCGCGCACGGGGGAACGTCGGGCCACAGGTTCACCGAGGTCTCGCGGAACTCGTAGACGTGGATGCCCGCGCGCGCCCGGCGCGCGACCCAGCGGTTGGCGCAGCCGAACAGATAGTCGCCGGCGACGCGCGAGAGATTGGCGAAGTTGTTGGTCGGGTCGATCCCGTAGAGTGCCGTGATCTGCGCCGCGTCGTCCTTGCCGAAGAGGAAGTCGAGGGCGGCCTGGTACGCCTTGGGCGAGACCACGCCGCCGGTCGTCGCGGCGAGCGCGTAGACGAAGACCGTGCCCTCGTCCGCGTTGGTGCCGAGCAGGGTCGGGAGATCGAGCGCACCGGCGGCGGCGCCGGCGAGCGGCTCGTCGACGACGAAGCTGCCATCGACCACCGGCGCCCAGACGAGGAATCCCGCCAGGCGGTCGCCCAGAAGGCTCGCGATCTGCAGCGACACCTTGCCCTGCGCGGTGACCACCTGGTTGGCCGGAACGGCGCGCAGACACGCAAGGTCGGCGGGCGCGCAGCTCAGCTCGGCGGCGAACGTGTTTCCGACCAGCGCCGCCTGCGCGACGGTGCGGTAGGGCAGCCCGAACGGATTGCTCTCGAGGATCGCGTTCTCGAACAGCGGCCGGCTCGACGGCACCGACAGCGCGTGCAGGCCGACCGACATCGCGCCGGCGCTCTCGCCGAACAGGGTCACGCGCTGCGCGTCACCGCCGAAGGCGGCCACGTTGTCCGCCACCCACTGCATGCCGAGCTGCTGGTCCATGAGCCCGAAGTTGCCCTCGAGCCCGGCGATGCCGGCGAGGAAGCCGAGCGCGCCGACGCGGTAGTTGATCGCGACCACGATCACGCGCTGCTGCGCGGCGAGGTAGTCGCCCTGGTAGAGCGGGTTCGCGTTGTAGCCGGTGACGAACGCACCGCCGTAGATCCAGACCATCACCGGCAGCAGCCCGTCGCCGCGCTCTGCCGGACGCCAGACGTTGACCGACAGGCAGTCCTCGCCCTGGCTCGCGGGTGCCCGCATGGAATCGCTCTGTGGGCAGGCGGAACCGTAGGTGGTCGCCTGGAAGACGCCGTCGAGGCGCGCCTTCGGCTGCGGTGCGCGGAAGCGGCCCTCACCGGCCGTCGACTCGGCGAACGGGATGCCGAGGAATGCGTCGACCTCGGCGCCGGGCAGCTCGTCCACCGCCGCGACCATGCCGCACACGTCACCGCTGGTGGTGTCGATCAAACCGGTCGCGCAGCCGTCGGAGCCGTCCGAGCAGCCCGCGAGCATCGCCGCCGCCAGCACGACGAGCAGCGCGGGCAACCCGGCTTCGCTCCGCACCAGACGCCTGCGCACCGGTGCACGATCGGGCCCACTCCGGCCCCTGGCATGGATCTGCGACATCACGTCTCCTCCGCGCGCTCGGTTCTCACCAGCGCTTCGCTGCCATCGGAGGATTCGCGCCCGCGCGATAGGGCTGCCGGCTCAGCGCGTCGGACAGGCCACGACGTTGCCCGCGGCGTCGGTGCAGGTGCCCGAATGGCTGCCGCCGCTGCCCGACGCGTAGGTGGTCGAGCCGTCGTAGGTCGCGCCGGTATTCGAGGTCGCCTGCGTGTCGCGGCTCGCCGTCGTGTTGCCCGATGCGTCCTTGCTCGCCGAGCCCGTGCTCGACGCCGAGCCGGCCGCACCGGTCACCGCACCGCCGCTCTGGTGGTCGACCGAGCCGTCCGACGAGCGCGACCACTTGCCCGCGCGCGCACCCGCGGCGCCGTTCGCCCCCTTGAAGGCCTGCCCACTGCCGCCGGCGGCGTTGCCTTCGCCGTCGCTCGCGAAGCCCCGCGCGCCTGCGAAGCCTCCGTTCTCGCCCTTCACCGCGCGGCCCTGCGCCGCGGTGACGCCGCCGGCCGCGTTCTTCTTCGCCGCCCGGCCCGAGGCGAAACCCTGCGCCGAGGCGCCCGCTGCCGCAAGCGCCATCGCACCAGCGGCGAACAACACGATCGGAAGTGCATGCTTCATTGTTCTCTCCTTTTGTCAGTCCTGCTGACAAAAGGAGGGTCGGCCGTTTCGCGCCATCACTTGAGCCTGACTCGACGCAGAGACTCAAACCGAGATCCGCTACAGCGGGTGCGCGGGCGACGCCCTAGCGCAGCGCGGGAATCCAGTCGCCGTGCGCGTCGAGCAGGTCGTCGACCAGGCGCCAGATCTCGTCGAGGGTCAACTCGGCCGCGGTGTGCGGGTCGAGCATCGCCGCGTGGTAGACGTGCTCGCGCTTGCCGGTGATCGCGGCCTCGACCGCCAGCGACTGGACGTTCACGTTGGTCATGATCAGCGCCGCGAGCTGCGGCGGCAGATCGCCGATGCGCGACGGCGCGACGCGTCCGCGCGCGAGCGTGCACGGCACCTCGACGCAGCAGCCCGCCTGCAGGTTGGTGATCAAGCCGTCGTTGCGGACGTTGGCGTGCACCACGCGCGGCGTTCCGGTCTCGAGGCTGTCGATGATGCGCGCCCCGTACTCGTTGCTGCGCTCGACGCCCGCGATCGGCTCGTCGCCCGCGAAGAAGGTCTTCATCGTGCCCCAGAGGCCGTCCATGAACTCGCAGCGCGTCAAGTATTCGTCGAGCGGCACCTGGAAGCGCGCGACCAGATCGGGGCGGTCGCGGCGGATGAAGTACGGTACGTACTCCGCGAAGTGCTCGCTCGACTCGGTGACGAAGTAGCCGAGGCGCGCGAGCATCTCGTAGCGCACGCGGTTGCCGTCGGGCACGCGGCCGTCCGCGACGACCTTGCGGATCAGCGGGTAGAGGTCCTCCCCGCCGCGGGCGAAGCGCAGGTAGAAGGCCATGTGGTTGATCCCCGCCGCGACGTAGTCGATGTCGCCGAGCGGCACCGCGATGTCGGCGGCGAGCTGCTCCGCCGTACCCTGCACGCTGTGACAAAGGCCCAGGGTACGGACCTGCGTCGCGCGCGACAGCGCCCAGCAGCACATCGCCATCGGGTTGGTGTAGTTGAGCAGCCAGGCGTCCGGGCAGACCGCCTCGATGTCACGGCAGATGTCGAGCAGCACCGGGATCGTGCGCAGCGCGCGCATGATGCCGCCGATGCCCATGGTGTCACCGATCGTCTGGCGGAGCCCGTGCCGCTTCGGAACGTCGAAATCGACCACGGTCGCCGGCCGGTACCCGCCGACCTGGATCGCGTTGATCACGTAGCCCGCGCCCGCCAGCGCGCTCCGCCGGTCGGTGTGCGCGGTGATCGTCGGCCGCGCACCGAGTGCGGCCGCGACTTTGTTCGCCATGCGCTCGGCCACGTGCAGGCGCTCGCCGTCGACGTCCATCAGCGCGATGTGCGCATCGGCGAGCGCCGGGAAGGACAGCACGTCGCCGAGCAGGTTCTTCGCGAACACGACGCTACCGGCACCGATGAAGGCGATCTTCGTCATCGCGCGCACTCTCTACTGCGAGCGGCGACGGGCCGACAAGCCCGCTTGACATACCAGCACACCGGGGGCGACGTTACTCCGCACCCAAGATCGTGGCCACCGACCGCGCCGTGCAGGCGCTCGAGGATGAGAGCATGAGCACCGAAGCCTGCCGCCCCCTGGTCGTCGACGCCGACGGGCACGTCTGCGAGCCGCCCGACCTCTGGGAACGCACTCTTCCGGCGACGATGCGCGGGCGCGGGCCGCGCGTGCACTGGAGCGCGCCGGACGGCTGCGAGCAGGTGCTGGTCGAGGACGGCATCGGCATCCCGCGCGGCCTGCCCGGCCTGTGCAACGCCGGCACCGGCAACTTCAACTTCGGCGACACCACACGCTACGTCGACGGCCACCGCGGCGGCTTCGACGCGCGCGAGCGTCTCGCCGTGATGGACGCCGAGGGCATCGACGTCGCGGTGGTGTACTGCGGTCTCGGCCAGTGCCTGGGCGGAATCCGCGACCGCGAGCTGGCCGTCGCTTGCCATCAGGTGTGGAACGACTGGATCGCCGACTGGGTCTCGGTCGCGCCGGACCGCCTCGTCGGCACCGCGGTGCTGCCGGCGCAGGATCCGCAAGCAGCCGCGGCCGAGGTGCACCGCATCGCACGCATGGGGCTGCGCGCCGGCGTGATCCGGCCCAACCCGGTGCTCGGCAAGACGCTCTGGGATCCCGCCTTCGACCCGATGTACGCGGCGCTGGCCGAGCACGGCATCCCGCTCGGCCTGCACGGCGCCGGCATGTGGGACCTCGAGGGTACGTGCAAGCGCATGGTCGACCTGATGGCACCGGGCACGCAGCACGCCCTCATCCTGTTCTTCGACCAATACTTGACGCTATCGAACCTGGTCTACGCGGGCGTCCTCGAGCGCCACCCCGGGTTGAAGGTCGCGGTGCTCGAGTCCGGCGGCGGCTGGATCGCGCACTGGATGGACCGTCTCGACGAGTTCCTGTCGGCCTACTCGTGGGCGACCGCACCGCTGTCGCTCAAGCCGAGCGAGTACTTCCGCCGCCAGTGCGTGATCAGCTTCGACCCCGGCGAGCGCTCGATGGGTGCCATGATGCAGCTCGCGGGCGCGGAGAACGTGATCTGGGCGTCCGACTTCCCGCACAGCGACGCGAAGTACCCGGGCGTGGTCGAGGAGCTGCGCGAGCACACCGCGGAGCTCACGGACGCCGAGAAGGCGGCGCTGTACGGCGGCAACGCGCTGCGGCTGTACGGCATCGAGCCGAGCGCGGCGGTACGCGCGCGCGCGCTCAGCTGCGGTTGAGCCGCGCCGCGATGCCGAGCACCGCGGCGCGCGGGCTCAGGCGCACCGCCTGGACGCTGAGCTTGTTGGTCAGGCCATGCACCACCATCGGCTTGCCGGCCATCATCGCGGCATAGCCCTCGCGCGCGACCACCATCGAGTCCGCCGCGCCGAGGCGAAACAGCCAGGACTCGGCGTTGCCCGCGTGGCCGGCGAACTCGGTCGCGGTGGCACCGGGACAGCTCACGGTCGCCGTGACGCCGGTGCCGGATAGCTCATAGGCGAGCGCCTCGGTGAACGAGTTCACGAACGCCTTGCTGGCGTAGTAGACGGCCATGAACGGTCCCGGCTGGAAGCCGGCCGTGGAGCCGATGTTGAGGATGCGGCCGCGGCCGCGCGCCAGCATGTCGGGCAGCAGGAGGCGCGTCAGCTCGAGCAGAACCGTCACGTTCACCTGCACCATCTCGAGCTGCTTTGCCGCGTCCGCCGCGGCGAACGGTCCGGTGGTGCCGAAGCCAGCGTTGTTGACCAGGAAGTCGATCGCGATGCCGCGTGCGCGCAGCTCGTCGTGGAGGCGACGTGGTGCGTCGGGGTCTGCCAGGTCCAGCGCCACGACATGCGCCGTGACGCTGGCCGTCGAGCCGATTTCGCGCGCGAGTTCGTCGAGGCGTTCACGGCGGCGCGCGACCAGCACCACGTCGTGGCCGTCGGCGGCAAAGAGTCGTGCGTAGTCGCGTCCGAGCCCGGCCGAGGCGCCGGTCACCAGGGCCGTGCACTTCATGCCGCGACGCTATCCCGCGGCGTTTCGCCACGTCAACGCCATCGGGACGTGCGCGGTCGTGTCCTACGGAGTGTGCGTGTCGAAGAACGCGATCGCGCGCTGCGCCCAGTCCGAGAACATCTGGTGCTCCGCCTGCATCGCCTTCACCTGGCCGATCACGTCGCTACGCGCGGCACCCGGCAATGCGACCAGGCTCGGCAACAGCGCCGGATCGGCGGTCACCGCCGTGATGATGTCGTCGGTCGGGGTGACGAAGAAGCTGTGCGTGCCGACGAAGCCCGCAGCGCGCAGCTCGGTGGCGAGCGCCTGCGAGGTGGCGAGGGCGACGCCCGGGACACGCAGGAAGCGCTCGTCGTAGAGCGGCGACGCGGCGTGCGCGGCGAAGAGCGTCGCGACACCACGTGCGGCCAGCGCCGCGCTATTCGCTGCCGCCGCCACGTTGTCGACCTCGTCGTTGTCGTCGTTCGCGCACATCAGCCACGCGGTCGGCGTGTCGGTCGTCGCGACCGCGGCAGCACGCCCGTCGGCGCAGAACGACAGCACGGCCGCGAAGCGCAGCTCAGGGAAGCTGGCCGCGCTGGGTGCGCTCGCGACCGCACCCAGCGTCACCGCCATCGAGCCGCCGTTCGACATGCCGAGCGCGAGCAGCGGTGTGGTCGGGCCGATCGCTCCGCTGGCGCGCAGGCTGGCGATCAAGGTGTCGAGGTTCGCGAGATCGACGTTGCCGGCCGCGAGCGAGGCGTCCCAGCGCTCCTTGCCGTCGCCGTTCAGGTCGCCCGCTACCGCCTCCTCGGCCTCGGTGCCGAGCACGCCGTAGCCGCTCTCGAGCGCACGCAGTGCGACGTAGAAGGCCTCGTCCTTGGTGATGAAGGCGCTGCTGCCGCCGGTGCCGTGCAGGAACAGCACCAGCCCGCGCGGGTTTAGGGGGATGAGCGCGCGCACCGTCTTCTGGCGCGAAGTACTGCCGGTGAAGGTGCTCACCGCGAGGGTCGTCGGCCGGGCGACGATCGTCGCGGTGACGCTCGCGTCGGCGAGCGGCATGACGAGCGTCGAGTGCCACTCGTCCGGATCGGCCAGCAGACCGGGGTCGCCGGTCCAGCCGGTGACCAGCTGGTCCTGCGGGCGGACGGCGGCGAAGACGTGCACCGTGCTGCCGGCGGGATAGGTGCCCGAGCCGTAGCCATCGGCGACCGCGAGGCGGTTGAGGGCACAGAGCGCGGGCGGCGGCGACTTGACCCGCGCCGTGAACTTGCCCGGCGCATCGCTCGCCGCCGTGCTGGGTGGGTTGCCGCTGGCGCGCGCCGCTGCCTCGGCGCACCACGCGCTGCCGCCGAGATCGAGCCGCAGGGCGACGCGCGTCTGCTGCGGCTCGTCGAGGGTATAGGTCCAGCCGGCGCCGGTCGCGCGCACGACGAGCTGGTCCGGGGCGAGGGTCAGCTGCGCGACCGGCGCGTTCGGCGCACGGTCGCGATAGACGAAGCCGCGTGGCCGCTGCGCGCTGCCCTGCGCCTGCCAGCCCACCGCCGGCAGCTCGACGCGCACGATCTCGCCGCTCGCTGCCGCGTTGGCGACGAACAGCGTCGCCCCGACCAGGGTGGGATCGTCGGCGCCGCCAGGGAGCGGCGGTACGATGCGGCTCTGCGGCCCGATCGGCTGGTCGAGGAGCGGAAGCTCAGGCGCCGGCGGCGCGCGTCGATCGGCGGCGTCGCGTCGTCGCGTAACGTCAGCGACGTCGCCTCCACCAGGACCGGGGCCGCCACCGCGGGCGAACACCAGGCGGCCAGGACCAGGAATCCTGCGAGAATTCCTCGCCGCGCTGTCGGGTTCGTCATCGCCACTCCTCCGTTTCGCCCGGAACCAGCCGTATCCGATGCGCCAGGTGGCCGCTTGGTCAAATTCGCGACGCTTCGCACCCGGCCCACGACACGCTAAGCGAGCAGCGTGGAAGATCGCATCGCAGCGCTGCTCAACGCCGCGTCCGACTTCGTCTGGGGTTGGCCGCTGGTCATCCTGCTGTTCGGCACGCACCTCTTCCTGACGGTGCGCCTCGGCTTCATCCAGCGCTGGATCGGGACCGGCATCGGGCTGTCGGTCGCGCGCGACGGCGGGGCCGAGGGCGACGTGAGCCCGTTCGGCGCGCTCACCACCGCTCTCGCGGCGACCATCGGCACCGGAAACATCTACGGCGTCTCCGGCGCGGTGCTGCTCGGCGGCCCCGGGGCGGTGCTGTGGATGTGGCTCACCGGGGTGTTCGGCATCGCGACCAAGTACGCCGAATCGCTGCTCGCCGTCAAGTATCGAGTCAAGAACGAGCGCGGCGAGATGGCTGGCGGACCGATGTACGTGCTCGAGCACGCGCTCGGCATGCGCTGGCTCGGGCTGGTGTTCGCGGCGTTCACCGCGATCGCGGCCTTCGGCATCGGCAACATGACGCAGGCGAATGCGATCGCGGAGATGGTCGCGGTCCAGGCGCCCACGTTCCCCAAGTGGATCGTCGGTGCGATCCTCGCCGCGGGCACGGCGGCGGTGATCCTCGGTGGGATCAAGTCGATCGCCGTGGTCTGCGAGCTGCTGGTGCCGTTCATGACGATCTTCTACGTGGCCGGCTGCCTGATCATCCTGGCGCTGGACTGGCGCACGATCCCCGATGCGCTCGCCCTGATCGGCTCGAGCGCATTCACCGGTCAGGCCGCTGTCGGCGGCTTCGTCGGCGCGGGGATCCGCGAGGCGATGCGCTTCGGCATCGCGCGCGGCCTGTTCTCGAACGAGTCCGGGCTCGGCAGCGCGCCGATCGTGGCTGCCGCGGCGCGCTCCGAGAACCCCGTCCGCCAGGCGCTGGTGTCGTCGACCGGGACCTTCTGGGACACGGTGGTGGTCTGTGCGTTGACCGGGCTCGTCGTGGTGACGTCGGGTGACTGGTCCCAGGCCGGCATGACCAAGGCGTCGCTGTGCGAGGCGGCGTTCGGCCGCATCGGGTGGTTCGGCACCTTCCTCCTGACCGGCGGGCTGCTGACGTTCGTGTTCTCGACCATCCTCGGCTGGGCCTATTACGGCGAGAAGGCGGTCGAGTACCTGTTCGGGCTGCGCGCCATCGCTCCGTATCGCTGGCTCTGGGTGCTGGCGGTGTTCGTCGGCGCGGTGACGCACATCGAGATCGTGTGGACCTTCGCCGACGTGATGAACGGGTTGATGGCGGTGCCAAACCTGATCGCGCTGCTCCTGCTGAGCGGGGTGGTCGCGGCGGAGAGCCGGAAGTATCTGCCGGCGCTGCGCGGCGACGCGCGCGGCTGAGACGCGCCGCAACGAGCACTGCGAGTCCGCGATCCCGGGCGCCGCCTGACGCCCGCGACCGGTTGCGTGAGCTCGCGCTGCACGCGACCCTCGCAGCCATGCGACAGCTCACCTGCATCGAAGCCGGCCAGCTCGAATGGCGCGACGTCCCGGAGCCCCGCATCCAGGGTGACGGCGAAGCGCTGGTCCGCCCGCTCGCGGTCGCGCGCTGCGACATCGACCGCTTTCTCGCCTCGGGCCTGCTGCCGCTGCGCGGCTCGTTCGCGCTCGGCCACGAGTGCGTCGGCGAGGTGGTGGCGCTCGGCGACGGCGTGCGCGAGCTCGCGCTCGGGCAGCGGGTGGTCGTGTCGTTCCAGGTGAGCTGTGGGCGCTGCCGGCGCTGCAGGGCGGGCAAGAGCGCGCTGTGCGAGGAGATGCCGGTCCTGTCGGATTACGGCATGCAGCCGCTGTCCGGGGTCGAGTACGGCGGCATGCTGTCCGACGTGGTGCGCGTGCCGTACGCGACGGCAATGCTGCAGCCGATTCCTGCCGCGCTCGACCCAGCGGCGCTGGCGAGCGTGTCGGACAACGTCTGCGACGGCTATCGCGCGGTCGCGCCACACCTCGCGGCCGAGCCCGGCAGCGAGGTCCTGATCGTGGCGCACGGGCTGCCGAGCATTCCGCTTTACGCGGTGCAGGCCGCGGTCGCGCTCGGTGCGGGGACGGTCGACTTCGCGAGCGACGACGCCGAGGCGCTGGCACTCGCCGAGCGGCTCGGCGCGCGCGCGATCGCGACCGACTTCGCCAGGAAGCCGGCACGCGCCACCGAACCCGAGGGCGTCTGCCAGAGCGTCAGCTTCCATGCCGGCGCCTCGCTCCCCCTGCCGATGGGCAGGATGTACACGCTCGGCATCCGCCTGTGCGTCGGCCGCTGCCATGCCGCGGCGCTGCTGCCCGAGGTCGTCGCGCTGATCGCGGCGGGGCGGCTGCGGCCCGAGGCGGTGACCACGCGCGTCGTCGCCTGGGAGGACGCTGCGGCTGCGTTTCTCGAGCCGGCGGTCAAGCTGGTGGTACAGCGCGACGCCTGAAGGCTGGTGAGCATTTTTCGCGGCCGACATCTATTGTCATTGCTCGTGACTTTTTATACAAGGGACGCATGGACGTCCCGAGCTTCACGACGGAGCCGCTCTCCGCCGAGGCGCAGCGCGACGGCCGCGTCCGGCGGCGCGAGCGCAATCGCTCGGCGATCGTCGCCGCGCTGGGCGAGATCCTGGGCGCCGGCAACCTTGAGCCGACCGCGGAGCAGGTCGCGACGCTGGCCGGGGTCCAGGTGCGGACCCTGTTCCGCCACTTCCCCGACATGGCGAGCCTGCACGCCGAGCTCGCCGGCCGGCTGCGTGCCGAGGTGCTGCCGCTGTTCGCGGCGGTGCCGATCGACGGTGACCCCGCGGAGCGGCTGCGCCGCCTGGTCGCGGCGCGCGCCATCGCGTTCGAGCGCATCCTGCCCTTCAAGCGCGCCGGCAACGCGCTGCGCTGGCGGCTCCCCTTCCTGCAAGAGCACCACGAGCGCATGGTGCGCGATCTGCGGCGCCATCTCCTGATCGTCCTCCCCGAGCTGCGCGGTCGTGCGAACGCGCAGGCCGCGCTCGAGCTCGCGACATCGTTCGAATCGTGGGATCGCCTGCGCGCCGAGCAGCGGCTCAAGCCCGAGCGGGCACGCGACGCGATGGAGTATGCGGCACTCGCCGTCGTCGGCGCGGCACTCGGCCGGATCGAGAAGCGATGAGCGCCTGGCAGCCGACACGACGGCGGATCGGCGCCGCGCTGATCAGTATGGCCGTGCTGGCACTCGTGGTGCGCTTCGGTCTGCCCGCAGCGCTGCACGGGTTCGGCCTGCACCCCGCCTTCGCGAGCAGCACCCACGAGCTGCGCGGCCGGCGCGCGCTGATCGTCGCCACCAACCACGGCCAGCTCGGCGACACCGGCCAGGCGACCGGCGTCGCCAGCTCGGAGCTCACCGCACCGTACTACGAGTTCCTCGACGCCGGCATGGACGTCGATCTCGCGAGCATTCGCGGTGGCCGCATCCCGGTCGACCCGCAGACGCTGCTGTGGCTGATCCGCGCACCCGCCGACGACCGCTCGCTCGACGACCCGGTCCTGCAGGAGAAGCTCGCGCGCTCGCGCGCGGTCGGGGAGCTCGACTTCGCGTCCTACGACGTCGTCTTCCTGGCGGGTGGTTGGGGTGCGGCCTACGACCTCGGCTTCTCGGACGAGCTCGGCGAGCAGATCACCGCGGCCAACGCCGCCGGCAAGGTCATCGGCGGCGTGTGCCATGGGCCGCTCGGGCTGCTGCGCGCACGGGCGCGTGACGGCCGTCCGCTGGTCGAGGGCCGGCGCTTGACGGCGGTCACCGACAAGCAGGTGCGCGAGCTCGGCATCGAGGTGACGCCGCAGCACCCGGAGACCGAGCTGCGGCGCGCGGGCGCGAAGTTCGAGTCGAGCACAGCGTTCCGCGACTTCCTGGCCAACCACGTCGTGGTCGATGGCAACCTGGTCACGGGACAGAACCAAAACGCCGGCACCGAGACGGCGCAACGGATGATGCAGCTGCTGGTCGAGCAGACGACAGGAGAAACACGGACATGAACGACGAAACCCCCATCGTTCCCCGCCGGGTCGACCTCGGCTTTCCCAACGACGTGCCGCGCCACTGGGCAGGCGACCCGGTGTTCACGCGCATCTCCGACGCGCTGTCGCTGCTGTTCCCGGCCGGCGAGCAGTTCTTCATCCAGTCGGTGAACCTCTACAAGGACCAGATCGACGACGAGGAGCTGCGCGCGCAGGTGCGCGGCTTCGCCTACCAGGAGGCGCAGCACTCGACCGCGCACGCCGCCTACAACCGCATGCTCGAGGACCAGGGCCTCGGCATCGGCTGGGTCGAGCGCAGCTTGAAGCGCCGTCTCGCGGTGGCGAAGCGCTTCTTCCCCGAGGTGTTCCAGCTCGCCTTCACCGCCACCTCGGAGCACCTGACCGCGACCATGGCCGAGGGCCTGCTCGCCTCGATGAAGGATCAGTTCGCCGGCGCCGATCCACGCATGCGCGCGCTCTACTACTGGCACGCGGTCGAGGAGGTCGAGCACAAGGCAGTCGCCTGGGACGTCTACCAGCGCGTCGCGCGCGGCGGCTACGTGCGCCGCGTGGTCGCACAGGTCTGGGTGACGCTGATGGTGCTGCTCAACGTGTCGATCGCCGCCGGCTACATGCTGTATCGCGACGGCCTGCTGTTCGACGCGCGCATGTGGCGCAAGAGCCTGCCGGCGATGTGGGGCCGGCACGGCTTCTTCACGCGCATGGTGCGCCCGTACCTGCGCGGCTTCCGTCCCGGCTTCCACCCACGCCAGACCAGCACTCCGCCCGGCTACCACGAGTTCGTCGAAGCCTGGCAACGCAACCCCGACGCGCTGACCGCCACCGAGTACGCCCTGGCCGCCACCGCCTGACCCGCACCGACCGTTCATCGTTTTCTTCCTCTTCTTCCCGCACCAGCACGGCGCCGTGTTCGATCGTACGATTTGCGCTTGCAGCCCCCCCTTGGCTGAGACAATCTGGCGGCCTACCGTTCCTCCAACGCAGGAGCCCCCGCAACGATGTCGACCCCGATCGCGCGAGCCGCACGTCCGCGCACGCCCCGAACCGACCTCGTGCTCGGGTTGGCGTGCCTGCTCGGGGGACTCGTCCTGCCGGCCCCCGCGGCTGCGCAGCGCGCATCGGGCATCCAGCTCTCGCCGGACTCGGCGCGCTACCTGATCAGCAAGGACGTCGGCTCCGACCGCTGGGCGATCGCCTACAACCTGGACGACAAGACGGTCACCGGGAACGTCTTCTCGACCGCCGGCTCGGCCCCACAGTTCGTCTGGTGCTCGACCACGTCGATCGACCAGGCGCCAAACCCGGCCGACGCGCAGTACAACCTGAGCTGCCAGTTCGCGGGACCGTGCGCGGAGGCGCCGTGCAACGGCTCGGTGTGGACGGTGAGCGCGCCGATCGACGTGACGGTGCCGGGCTCGTTCCTGCTGCCGCCGAACACGCAGGCGACGCTGGCCGGCAACGTGCAGCCGGTGTTCACGGCGACCTGCGCCAACTCCGACGCCTGCCACGCCAACAACCGCGTGCCCGACCTGCTGCCCGGACGGACCTATGCCGCGACGTTCGACGTGCCGTCGGTCCAGGACCCGGCCAAGTTCTTCGTCGCCGCGTTCGATCCAGGCGCCAGCTACCTGCTCGACAAGATCCTCGGCATCCAGTCGAGCGGCGCCCGCATGCCGCAGGGTGGCACACCCCTCGACGAGGCCCAGACCAACGCGGTCCGGAACTGGATCCTCGAAGGAGCGGCGAACAACTAAACGCCCGGCGCGCACGTCGATCGGACGCGCGCGTCGCGGAGGTCAGACTGCATGACGCGCGATCCTCGGACCACCGTGTCTTCGGCGGGTGAAGCTCCTGCTCCTCCCGTCGCCCGCCCGCAGCGCCACGGCCTCGGCCACGCTGCGCTGCTCCTCCTGCTGGCCGCAGTCGCCGCCTGCTCCGACGCCAAGGGGACCGGCGGCGGGCCGACTCCGGGCGACGGCGCCGAGTGGCGCATGCTCGGCGGGAGCCTCGCGCGCACCTACTTCAACACGGCGGAAACGAAGATCACCAAGGAGACCGCGCCGAAGCTGGTGACCAAGTGGCGCTTCCTGACCGGCGCGATCGTCACCGCGCAGCCGGTGGTCGCGCTGGTCGACCTGCCGGGCGCAGCGAAGACGCAGATCGTCTACGCCGCGTCGTGGGACGGCAACTTCTACGCGCTCCGCGGCGACGACGGCAGCCTGCTGTGGAGCTTCGCCTTCAAGCCGCATCCCGGCGCGTCGTACCCGGCCGTTGCCACGGCCGCGGTCGAGGACATCGACGGGCGCCGTCTGGTCTACGTCGCCGGCGGCATGACCATGTACTGCCTCGACGCCGCGACCGGCGAGAAGCTCTGGGAGTTCGACGCCGGCACGGGCTGCACGACGTGCGACTCGGGCGTCGAGCGCAACGAGATCGAATCGTCGGCGGCGGTGTTCGACGGCCTGGTCTACTTCGGCATGGACGTCAACGACGGCTTCGGCAAGGGCGGCTTCTACGCGGTCGACGCACGCACCGGCGCGCTGCGCTGGTTCTTCGACCTGAACAGCGGCGCGTCGTGCCGGCCGGACGAGGGCGACGACGTGCGCCGCTTCGACGGCTACCACAGCGCGGCCGAACTCGGCCTGCCGGCGAACTTCTTCGCGACGCGGCAAGGCTGCGACTTCGATCGCACGCCCAACACCTGCGGCAACGTCTGGTCGTCGGCGACGATCGACGTCGAGCGCCGCCTGCTCTACACCGCGTCGAGCAACTGCGACACCGACAGCGATCCCGGCACGCCGCTGCCCGGGCCCATCATGCCGCCGTACGACGAAGCCGTGTTCGCGCTGCGCACCGACAACGGTGAGCCGGCGTGGCGCTGGCGGCCGCGCGAGGTCGACCCCGAGGACCTGTCGTTCGGCGCGCTACCCAACCTGTTCGAGATCGAGTTCGCCGGTGCCACGCGCCAGGTCATCGGCGTCGGCAACAAGGACGGCAACTACTACGTCCTCGACCGCGACGGCACCAACGAGGTCACCGGCAGCATCGAGCCCTACTGGTCGCGCAAGGTCGTGCCGGGTGGCTCGATCGGTGGCCTGATCGCGAGCGCCGCAGTCGGCGAGGGCAAGGTCCTGTTCAGCACGGCGATCGGTCTCGACATCTCCGCGCCGCAGCTTCCTGCGGCGTGGGGTCTCGACGCGGCGAGCGGCGGCGTCCTCTGGAGCAGCTCCGACGCCGGGCCGAGCTTCTCCGCGGCCAGCGCGGTACCGGGTGTCGTGTTCATGGGCTCGACCGCGGGCACGCTCTTCGCCTACGACTCCGACACCGGCGCCGAGCTGGTGCGGCTCTCCGCGCGCGGAACGCTCGGCTCGGCCGCGACCATCGTCGACGGCAGCGTCTACGTCGGGTCGGGCACCGGCGAGCGCGGCGGCAACCCGCTACGCGTCGCCTACATCGTGTCGGCGTTTCCGAGCCCGGTCAGCGCGTTCTGCGTCGCCGGCACGGACGGCTGTCCCGCCAGCGAGAGCTGCGACGACGGCAACGATTGCACGATCGACGCGCCCGACGGCGCGAGCTGCACCAGCACCCGGGTCCCCGACGGAACCGCGTGCTCGATCGGCGTCCTCTCCGGGCAGTGCGCGGCGGGCACCTGCGCCGTCGAGGGTCTGGTCTGCCCGGACGTGAGCCCGTGTACGTTCCCGGTGACCGGCGCGAACACCTGCAGCTACCAGGCGGATCCGGACGGCACCGCCTGCACGACCCGCGACGGCGCGGGCGAGTGCATCGCCGGCAACTGCGTCGGGCTCTGAGCGAAGCGCGTAGCGCGCAGGTGTGCCGCGGCGATCGAGGATCGTCGCGGGCGAGCGACCGTTCTCATGCGACGGTGGTCACGACGTGCCGCCTCTGAGCCACGCGACCACCCCGCGCGCCGCCCGCCGCCAGCGGCACCGCGATCAGCACGCCCCACATGCCGAACATGAAGGCGACGAACACCACCCAGTTCGCGAGCGGCCCCTCCGGGGCGAGCCCGTTCTGGACGCCCTCCATGTGCGCGAGCTTCCACGCCCGCACTGGTTCGTCGCCCCAGCCGCCGACGATTGCCGCACCGTAGGGCGCGCCGCAGAGCAGGCCGAGAAAGAGCACGACGAGACCGTGCAGGGCGAGAGTCGCTGCATTGCGTCATGCCGAGTCCTCCGCTGGCTGGCGTCAGGCCGCCGCCCGCTCGGGCGGCGGCCTGACGATTCTGCTTTGACCCGACGGACGTGGCCGGCCTAAGTTGCGCCGCGTGACCTACTTCGTCTCGCACCTCAACGGTGGAGTCAGCAACCGCGGCCAGCGCGCGGTCCTGGCCTCCGTACTTCTTCTGCTCCTGCTCGTGACCGCGTGCGGCGGCGACGGCTCCTCGAGCGAGCCGACGCCGATCGACGTCGACACGCCGAACGCCGAGCGCTGCGAGATCCTCGATCCGGACGAGTGCCTGCTGCCGTTCCCGAGCGACGCGCTGACGCGCGCCGACGACACCACCGACACCGGACGTCGCATCGACTTCGTGCGCGAGTCGATGCCTGCGAACTCGGCGGGTGTGCACACCGATCCGAGCGAGTGGAACCGCAGCGACGGCTTCAGCCCGGGCGCGCAGATCACGCTGCTCGTGCCCGGCGTCGATCTCGCGGCGTCGAATCTGCCACCCGTGACCGACGTCGCGCGGTCGCTCGACGCCGACTCGGGCCTGGTGCTGCTCGATGCCGACACCGGCGAGCGCGTGCTCGCCTGGGCCGAGGTCGATTCGCACGCGGCGGATCCGGCGCGGCGCGCGCTGCTGGTCCACCCGGCGCGAAGCCTGATCGAGGGCCATCGCCACGTGGTCGCGCTGCGCACGCTCGTCGCTGCGGACGGCACGACGATCGAGCCCGCGCTGGTCTTCCGGGCCTTCCGTGACGACCTGCGCACCACCAATCCCGCGGTCGAGGCGCGCCGCCCGGCGATGGACCGCATCTTCGCCGACCTCGAGTCGGCCGGGGTCGCGCGCGAGGATCTGTTCCTCGCCTGGGACTTCACGGTCGCGAGCGCACGCTCGCTGTCGGAGCGCCTGCTGCACATGCGCGACGACGCCTTCGCCGCGCTGGGCGGCGAAGCGCCGGAGTTCACGATCACCGGCACCAGCGAGGGTGGTGCGGCGCGCACCGTCAACGGCATGCTGTCGGTACCGCGCTACTTGACGGGCGAGGGCGAGCCCGGCAGCACGTTGAACAACGACGGCGCGGACCCGCTGCCGCGGCGCAACGGCACACAGCAGGTCGGCTTCATCTGCACCATGCCGCTCGGTGCGACACCGGCGAACCCGGCGCGGGCCGCGCTCTACGGCCACGGCCTCCTCGGCACCGCCGGTCAGGTGCTCGGCATCGGCCAGGCGGCGGCGCTGGTCAACGTCGCGTTCTGCGCCACGGACTACATCGGCATGTCGGCCGGCGACATCGCGAACGTGATCTCGATCCTCGGCGACCTGTCGCGCTTCCGCTCGCTGCCGGACCGCCTGCAGCAGTCGCACCTGAACTTCCTCTTCCTCGGCCGCGCGATGATCCACCCGGACGGCTTCGGTAGCCATCCGGCCTTTCAGGCCGACGGCGCGTCGGCGCTCGACAGCAGCGACCTGTTCCTGGTCGGCGCGAGCCAGGGCGGCATCCTCGGCGGCGCGACGACCGCCGTCGCGCAGGACTTCACGCGCGCCGTGCTCGCCGTGGGCGGCGCGAACTACTCGCTGCTCATCCCGCGCAGCGTCGACTTCGACGAGTTCACCCCGCTGCTCGCCGCGGCGTATCCCGACCCGTTCCTGCAGCGGCTCGGCTTCGGCCTGATCCAGATGCTCTGGGACCGCGGCGAGGCGAACGGCTACCTGCAGCACATCACCGCCGAACCGTACCGCGACACGCCGCTGCACGACGTGCTCTACTTCATGGCGTTCGGGGATCACCAGGTCGCGAACGTCGGCACGGAGATCGCGGCGCGGACGATCGGCGCGCGCGTGCGCCAGCCGGCACTGCGTCCGGGGCGTTCGACGGCCGTCGAGCCGTTCTTCGGCCTCGATCCGGTACCGTCGTTCCCCTTCCCCGGCTCGGCGCTGGTGGTGTGGGACTTCGGAACGCCGGCACCACCCGACGCGAACCTGCCACCGCGCGCCGGCGACGATCCGCACGGCAAGGCGAACGACGTCCCCGTGGTGCTGATCATGGTGTCCGAGTACCTGCGCACCGGCGGCGGCCTGGTCGACGTCTGCGGCGGCGAACCCTGCGTGACGCTGGACGACTGAGCGCGCGCTTACGGGACGAGACGTCCCGTCCCGTTCCCGCTCCATCCCATTCTCCGCGCGCGAGGCTGAAATGACGCTTGCGCACACGACGCCACTCTATTATTAGACTCGAGTACATGAATGGGCCACAACCCACCATAGCCGAGCCGTCGCGGCGGACGCGCAAGAAGGAGCGCACGCGCGGCCAGATCTACGCCGCGGCGATGCAGCTGTTCCTGGCGCGGGGCTACGACGCGGTGACCATCGAGGAGATCTGCGACGCGGCCGACGTCGCGCGCGGGACCTTCTTCCTGCACTTTCCCGCCAAGGACGCGCTGCTCGGCGAGTACGGCCGTCAAGCGCTCGCCGAGCTCGAAGCACTGCTCGACGCGCATTCCGGGAGCGCAGCCGAAGCGCTCGACCTGGCGCTGCGCTTCCTCGCCGAACGGGCCGGCCGACACGTCGCCGTGGTGCGCCTGGTGGTCCGCGAGACCATGTCGAGCCCCACCGCGATCGGCGATTCGACTTCCGCCGGCCGCGACCTCACCGACCTGTTCGCGGCCATCATCCGCCGCGGCCAGCGCGCCGGCGAGCTGCGGCGCAGCGTCGAGCCGGTGCTCGCGGGCGCCGTGCTCGCGTCCGCGTACTTTGCCATCGCCGGCGAGTGGGCGCGGCGGACCGACTCGCCGGATCTCGCCCTGCTCGTCCGTCAAGCACTCGACCTGATCCTGCGCGGCATCAACCGCGCGCCACGCTGAGCCGGAAGCCGGCCAAAGGGGAAAGCCATGTCGCAGCGAGAGCACGCAGTCGTCATCGGGGGCAGCCTCGCCGGGCTGTGCGCGGCGAGCGCGCTGGCGCGGCACTTCCGCCGCGTCACCGTGCTCGAGCGCGACGCACTGCCCGAGGACGCGCGGCTGCGCGCCGGCGCGCCGCAGGCACGGCACGTTCACGTGCTGCTGACGCGCGGGCGCCGCGAGCTCGACGCGCTCTTTCCGGGCTTCGAGCGCAGCCTGCTCGACGCCGGGGCGGTCGAGCTCGACTTCGGGATGTCGTTCGCATCTTTGCGGGCGCACGGCTGGCAGCGGCGCAAGCCCTTCGACATCACCGGGCTCTTCCAGAGCCGCGCGCTGCTCGAGTCGGTGGTGCGGCGCCTGGCGCGCACGATCGCCAACGTCGAGCTGCGCGACGGCGTCGAGGTCCTCGAGCTGCTGTCGGACGCGCAGCCGGCACGGCGCGTCCGTGGCGTCCTCGTGCAACCCCGCAACGGCAGCGGCGCGCCCGAGCGCATCGACGCGGACCTGGTGGTCGACACCAGCGGACGCGGCTCGAAGATCGAGGACTGGCTCGCGAAGATCGGGACCCCGGCGCCAGAGGAGATCGTCGTCGACTCGGACTCCGCCTACGCGACGCGCTGGTATCGCGCGCCGTCGGCGGACCGCCTGCCGCGCGCGTGGTGGTGGAAGGGTATCTGGATCGATCCCGAGCTGCCGGACGGACGCGTCGCCGGCGTGCTCTCACCGGTCGAGGACGGCCGCTGGATCGTGACGCTCGGCGGCATCGAGGGCCACTACCCGCCGACCGACGAGCAGGGCTTCGTCGACTTCCTCGGCCGCCTGCGCTCGCCGCTGATCGCCGATGCCGTCAAGCTCGCCGAGCCGCTCACGCCGGTCTACGGCCACCGCGCGATGGCGAACCGCTTCCGGCACTTCGAGCGCTGGCGTGCGCGCCTCGACGGCTTCGTCGCGCTCGGCGACGCCGTGTGCGCGTTCAACCCGGTGTACGGCCAGGGCATGACGGCAGCCGCGGTCTGTGCGCAGCTGCTCGGCGACTGGGTCGCCGACGCGGGCCCCGGCGGCACGCTCGACCCACGGCGCTACTTCAAGGCGCAGGCACGCTTCCTCACCGAGGTCTGGACCCTCGCCACCGGCGCCGACTTCCGCTTTCCTAAGACCACCGGCCCGCGACCGCGCTTCGCCGGCCTTGCCAACGGCTACCTCGATCTGCTGCTCCTCGCTTCCGAGGAGGACCAGGTCGTGCGCGTCGCGATGCGCGACGTGATCCACCTGCTCGACTCGCCGACCGCGATCTTCCGCCCCAACGTGATCGGGCACGTGCTGAAGCACGCGCTGCAGCGCCGGCGCGCGGCGGCGGCGGCGGTAGGGACGACTGCGGTGCCCGAGATGCCGCCGGCCTGAAGGCTGGCCGACCCTACGTGAGGCGCACCACGACCGGGTCGGCGAAGCGGCCAAAGTCACGATCCTCGGTGAGGATCTCCCGCACGCCATGCTCACGACAGAGCGCCACGAGCTGAGCGTCGAATGCCAGATTGCCACGCACCCCTCCCTCGCGGCACGCTTCGCCGAACAGGGTGGGGTAGGTAGGCCCCGGCACGAGAAGGCGCGCCGAGGAGCTCGCGAGGATCTGGTCGACGAATCCGAGTGCGGCGTCGAGCGCGCTCGGCGGCCGGAAGATCCGGGCGTGCGTGACGACACGCACGAACTCACCGATGCAGAAGACCGGAAGGGCCCACGGAGAGTTGCCCTCGACGAGGTCGCGCAAGCGTCCCATTGCCCGGGAATGGAGCGGCATCTCCGCGCGATGTGCGTAGATCAGAACGTTCGTATCGACCGCGATCACGAGGGTGCGTCGAGGTGATCGTAGAGCGCGTCGCGGTCGGCGATGTCGATCGCGGGTTGCGACGTGCCCTTGACGATCGGTGGCGAGAAGCGATGGCTGCGAGTCGCTTCGGGGCGGGGGGTCAGGCGTGCCCGGAGCGCGTCCTCGATGATCGCGCGCAGCGTGGTCCCCTGCTGCGCCGCGTAGCGCTTTGCACGCTGCAGCAGGCGATCTTCGATCTCGATCGTGGTCTTCATATGGGTAACCCATATCAGCAACCCCTAGTGCCCACCAAGCTGGTGCAGGAGCTTGCGGCCAACGCGGGCCAGTCAACAACCGGACACATGCGGGACTTCGAGATCGTACACCGGGGTCTACTACCCAGATCCACCGATCATCCCACCAGCCGGCAAACCCGCCGCACTTCCTGGTGTTTCGGCGCCGACCCGACCGGTACGGACCTTGCGTTCATCCTCGTCAGCGCGGGTGGCACATCGCCCCCGCAAAGCGAGGACGAAGATGACGACCCCGAGGAGAACGCAGTCGCCCACCACCCGAACCCGCAGCGCAAGCCTGGCCATCGCGATCGCGACGGCGCTCGCCGCTCCGGCGGCGGCACCCGCCGCGACGCTCGACGCCGAGCGCTGCGCGGTCCGGCAGCCCGCGATCGAGCGCGTCCTGCAAAGGAGCCGGCAGAGCTGCCTCGAGCTCGCCGATCGGCGCCGGGCACGTGGCCTCGACGACGGCTTCGAGGCCTGCGAGGCGCGTGCGATCGCGCATTGGGGCGAGCGCATGCGGCGCGCCGGCTGCGATCTCGGCGGCGGCGTCGAGACCAGCGACGTGGCGGCATCGGGCGCCACCGATGAGGCCTGGGTCAGGCTGCAGGGCGAGACCGCGCAGGTCCGCTATCGCGTCGTCGACGGCGTCGCGATCCTCCAGGGCGACATGATCCTCGGCACCGAGGAGGAGGTCCGCGACGGCGACCGGCGCATCCGCGCGCGCCTGGCCTCGGGGCTGCAGACCGTCCAGAGCCACACGCGCGGCGACTTCGGCTGGCCGAAGAACGTGATCCCGTTCGAGGTCTCGTCCGCGCTTCCCCAGGCCACGGTCAACCGGATCAACCAGGCCGTGGCGCACTGGAACGGCAACACCATCGTACGTCTGCAGGCGCGCAACGGCGAGGGTGACTACGTGCGCTTCGTGACCGGCGACGGCTGCCAGTCGCACGTCGGCAAGAAGGGCGGCAAGCAGGAGATCAAGCTGTCGCCGGACTGCTCGGTCGGCAACGCGATCCACGAGATCGGCCACGCCGTCGGGCTGTACCACGAGCAGAACCGCAGTGACCGCGACGACTTCGTGGCAGTGAACTTCGACAACATGGCCGACGACGAACACATCATCGATCAGTTCACCAAGGGTCCGTTCGGCAGCGTCACCCGCGGCGCCTTCGACTTCAACTCGCGGCTGCTCTACTCGCCGTTCGCGTTCTCGAACAACGACGAGCCGACCATCACCAGGCTCGACGGCAGCACCTGGACGCCGAACCTCACCGTGCTCTCGACCGGCGACATCGTCGGCGTGACGCGCATGATCACAGGGCTCGACTCGGCGTTCACCCTCAAGGACAAATTCCGCAACAAGAGTGCGGACCGCTGCCTCGACGGTGCGTCGGGCGGCAGCGGTGCTGCGGTGGAGGTCCGCAACTGCACCGGCGCGGCACGGCAGCGCTGGCTCGTCTACCAGCACCCACGCACCGCGCGGAAGCTCCTGATCAACGAGCGCAGCGGCATGTGCCTCGACGTGCCCGGCGGCGCCGCGACGAACGCTCTCGACCTGCAGCAGCTCCCCTGCCACGGCGGCACCAGCCAGGCGTTCGGCTTCACCGAGCGCGACTTCCCGTGGGATCCGTGGAAGATTCGCAACTCGGCGAGCCAGCGCTGCGTCGCGCTCGAGAGTACCGCGAACGGCGGCGACGTCGACCAGCGCACGTGCGGCACGTCGGATCAGCAGAAGTGGTTCCAGGAGCTGCTCTGAGCGCTCCACTCGACCGCGACGGGTGAGTGAGAAGCGGGCGGGGTGGCAACACCCCGCCCGCTTCCGTTTCTGGCCGCGGCCTCGAACGTTGCAGGCTCTGCGCTTGCCTTCGTCCGACGGCGATCAGCGATGGGTGCGGGCCAGCGCACCGGCTCGGCGCAGGCGAGCGCGCACAGCTTCTTCGCCTTCAAGCTGCAATGGGTCTTCGCGTGGCGTGACATCGCCCGCTCGACCGACGAGCGGACGTTCCTCGCCTCCATCGTCCCGTCGCTGGCGCTAATTGCGAACGCAGGCTCGTTCGCCTTCGACTTCGTCGCGCGCCAGAAGATCGGCGGAACACACATGAGTGCCTTCATCGTCGAGCAGCTACCGATCCTGCCACCAGCTGCGGCCGCGACTGCACCGGCTTGGGCCTGGGAGCCTCTCCGAAGCTGGCTCCTCACTCGCGTCCTCGAGCTGACCTACAGCGCGTGGGACCTCGAACCCTTCGCCCACGACGTCGGCTACGATGGCGCGCCCTTCCGCTGGGATCCAGCACGCCGCTTCCTGCTCCGCGCCGAGCTCGACGCCGCGTTCTTCCATCTGTACGAGCTCGCGCGCGACGACACCGCCTACGTGCTCGACACCTTCCCGATCGTTCGCAAGAACGACGAGAAGGCACACGGCGAGTACCGCACCAAGCGCGTCATTCTCGAGATCTACTACGCCATGGCCGAGGCCGCGCGCAGGGGGAAGCCGTACGAGACGCGGCTCGATCCGCCGCCAGCCGACCCACGGGTTGCGCACGCCTAACACGCGAAGGGCGGCACCATGAGCGCGATGGAAGCGGGGATGCGGATCACGTCTGGAGGGTCGAAGTGATCGGAGAGCTGGTGCAGGACGATGACGTGACGATCCTGCGGTAAGTCGCGCCCAATTACATGACCACGGTCTCGGATCGGTCATCTGGAGCGCTCACGTGGAACGGCGAGCCGATAGCCGTCGTGTCCCCCAGCAGCACTACCCTCGATGGGGCTTGAAACGCCAAGGTTACCGCCGAGCGGACGAGATCAGAAACGGTCACGCCATAGCTGACGGCAGCCCGGCGCATCGCTTCCAACTCTTCCACGGGCAAGCGCACCGAAAAAAGTACCGTTCCTGAGGTCGTGACCTTCGCAGGCACGGCCTCCGCTGACCAGCCCGAAACATCCCCCCGGTGGGGCTCGTACTTCTTGGCCAGAGTCGCTCCGCCTCGTGGTCGCGTTTTCTTCTTGGTCATTGACGTGGTCTCTTTTGCGCTTCGGGCGCGTAGCGATAGAGATTCGCCTCCGCGACTTGGCTCGGCCAGCCGGTTACTGGCCGCCACCTTCCTCGATCGGTCGTTGCGGCGGGTCTTACGATGATCACCGTCCACAGTCTAGACGAATGATCGGCTCCGATGACCATGTGCGTACCCGATCGAGAGCGCTTGTTGCGGAAAAACCGAGGTGCATCACTCAGCAAGGCCTCCGCGCTCGCAGGCCCTAGGCCATGCTGCCCACAGTGATGGAGGTTGTCGTCGTCCCACTCGAGATCTGAAGATCGAGTTCGTGATTCTGGCCGACGCGGCCCAGGTCGTCGGCGGCAAGCTCTACGTGCTCGGTGGGGCGTGGAATGCCTTCCGGGCGAACGCGTTTCCTACGCCAGCAACCATGGCCTTCGTAGTGAGCATTCTCGTCGACCGGGCGGAGGCCGCGAAGGATCATTCGTTTTCGCTAACGCTTGCGGACAGCGCGGGCGTGGCCGTCCTGCCACCGATTGAAGGGCGGTTTCAGGTGGGAAAGCCGGAGGGGGCTAGCCAGGACCCGCAACGAACGGTGCTCGCCCTGAATTCGGGCGTTCTCCTGGTCCGGCCTGGTCGATACACGATCACCGTTGTGGCCGGCTCCGAGCAGTCGAGCATATTTTTTGATGCGCTCTTCACCGGAAAGAGGTAGAGATCAATCCCGGAACAGGTGGCGTCACCCACTAGATCTCGATGCCCACTAAGGAAGAACTCCTCAAGGCGATATCCGGCCGGCCCACTACCCTGGGTCGCGAATCCGCGGTAGCGGAACTCAATGCCGTCCTTGCGGAAGAGTCGAAGGCGGTCGTCGTCGAACTACGCTCGGAAGTGGCGCGGTTCCGGGACGCGATGACTGAGTTGGGCAACGACGCCGCCGCTACGTCGCGCATGCTCGCCACGTGGACGAAGGTCTTGGCGTTTGCGACGGTCGTCCTGGCTGCCGCTACTGTCGCGCTCGTGTACGCGACGTGGAGATTGGCGCCGTTGCAATAACCGCGTTCCGCACGGGCGGGGAGACATCCGCCGCCGCATCGGCGTCGAGATTCACGCGAAGGCGGTGAAGCGGGCGCTCGATGCCCTGGTCAACGAAGGAGCCGTGCTGGCAAGCGGCGAGCGACGCTGGCGCAAATACCGTCCAATCGGCAAATAACTCGACGATATTCCTCCGTTTTACGGCTCTTCGCGGGTTTGAGGTGCAGCGACGGGATGTCCGTCGCCACCCTGCCGGCGGTAGCGCCCGACGGGAGCGGTGACGCGAGCGGCGCGCCGTGCTCGCCGAGCGCATCGGCGAGGTGCCTCTGCGAGAATGCAGCGACGAACAGGGAATCACCGAACGTGGAGAGCCAGAGCGGAGCGTCCGCCGCGACGAAGAACTTCTCGGGGTAGAGATAGTCCTCTCCCGACTCGTCGAGGACACGCACGCAGCCCTCCTCCGCCACGGCGTCGTCCGGAAGCTGCTCGTAGAGATTTCGCAGTTCGAGGTCGTCGCAGCCTCTGTTGCGCACGCACAGCAGGAAGCGTCGTTTCCGTCGTGTCGACATCAGTCGGGAGCGTGACCTCCGTGAATCCTACGACCGCACCGGCTCCACGCCAGCGCCATTCGCCCGATCGCAGCGCGGCTCACCCGCCGCGCGAGCCATCCCGAGACGCGCCATCGCCGGCGGCGTCCAGCCGCCCAGCGCGCGCTCGAGCTCCATCGCGGCCGCGATCGTCACGTGGTCGTTGCCGTGTGCCGCGATCACCTGGAAGCCGAGCGGCAGGCCGTCCGCGTTCAATCCGGCGGGCACCTGCGTCGCCGGCATCTCCAGCACGTTGACGATGGCGAGATACGCCCACGGGTGGTGCATGCGCAGCAGCCAGCGCACCGGCACGCCGTGCCGCGGCGCGGGTACGGAGTACGACGGGTACAGCAGCACGCCGTCGGGGCCCAGCGCGTCGCCGATCTCGGCGCGCAGGCGGCGTCCGAGCTCGACCATCCTGCGCGTCAAGCCGGGCAGCAGCTTCGGCAGCGGGTCGACCAGCGCGAGCAGGCTCGCGACCAGCGTGTGGTCGGAGCGGCCGAAGCCGTGCTTCACGATCTCGACGCCGGCGCGCACGCGGCGCCCTTCGCCGAGCATGTGCCCGAACGAGTGCTCCTGTGCTTCCGCCATCATCGCCGACCAGACGTCGAACTGCTTCTCGAGGCCGGCGAACGAGACCTGCCGCACCTTCATGCCGCGCTCGCGCAGCACGCGCACCGCGCTCTCCTGCGCCGCACGGAGGTCGGCGGAGACGCGCAGCGCGCCGTTGTCGGCGACGTCGAGCAGGGTGCGGCCTGCGAGATCGACGCGCGCGGGATCGCCGAGCTCGAAGGGCGTGCAGCCGGCGTCGCGCCCGTCAGGGCCGGCGAGGATGCGCAGCAGCGGCATCAGGTCCGCCGCGCGGCGCGCGATCGGGCCGGTCGTCAAGTAGCGCAGCCCGGCGCCGGCAGCGATCGGGTGCTGTCCGGTGCCAGGCACCAGGCCGCCGGTCGGCTTGTGGCCGAAGACGCCGTTGAAGAACGCGGGCCCGCGGATCGATCCGCCGACGTCCGAGCCGAGCCCGAACGGCGAGCCGCCGGCGGCGACGATGGCGCCCTCGCCGCCCGAGCTGCCGCCGACGATGCGCCCGGTGTCGTACGGGTTGTTGGTCCGCCCGTAGACGCGGTTGTCCGACTCCATCCACATGCAGAGCTCGGAGGTGTTGGTCACGCCGAGCGGGATCGCACCGGCGGCGCGCAGCCGGGCAACGGCAGTGGCGTCTCCCGTCGCGACGACGCCGCGCCGTGCCACCAGGCCCGAAGCATTCGGCATGCCGGTGAGCGCGAAGCACTCCTTGATCGTGCAGGGCACGCCGTGCAACGGCGGCAGGTCGGCGGCATTCGCGTGCGCGCGCAGTGCGTCGGCGCGAGTGGCCTCGGCGCGCGCCTCCACGAAGCGCGTGCGCACCACCGCGTTCAGAGCCGGATTGACGCGCTCGATCTGTGCGATGTGGGCATCGACGGCCTCGAGCGACGAGATTTCGCGGTCGCGGATCCGCCGTGCGAGCTGCGTGGCCGAGGCGAGCAGGAGGTCGTCCATGTCGAGCCCACCTCTAGTGCACCGCCGCCGAGATAGCATCACGCATCTTGCCGAATGGATCCCTGCTCAGTACGCGACGCGCGCCTCGAGCATACCGGATTCGCCGCGGACGACGACCAGGCGCGACATGCACGGCATGCAGTAGACGCGATCGCCGGGGCGAAGCTCGCGCGTCGAGCGGATCACGACCTTGCACACCGGACAGATCACCTCGTTCGGCGCGAGCGCGTCGCCGGCACCGCGCCACTTGCGATAGAAGCGCCGATACCTGGCCGGCACCTCGTTGAAGCCGGTGTCCTCGAGGAGGAAGCGGCGGCGCTCGCCGGGCTCGGGCAGCCCGTCGCTCGCCTCGACCGTCTCCAGCAGCGGGTCGACCATCAGGTGAAGCCCAGGCGCTCGACCGACTCGCGATAGGCGCGCCCGAGGCGCTCCTGCTCGTGGCGGTCCACGCCGATCTCGCGCGCGGTGGTTTCGAGCATGTCGAGCACCAGGTGATCGAGCTGGTTGCGCACCTGCCCGAGGCGCGCACGGATGTGCGGCGAGCGCGCGAGCCTGCGGCCGAGCTCGTTCTCCCCGAAGCCGATGTGCCGGCGCTCGTCCTTGATGATGCCCTCGAGCACCTCGCGCGTGATCGGGTCGGCGTTGCTCGCGTGGCTGTGGAACACGGCGTACTCGAGCGACTCGAGGATCACGTTCTGTGCGAAGATCGCGGCCTCCCAGTCGCGTCCGGCGACCAGCTCGAGCAGCCGGCGGCGGAACAGCTGCAAGCTCGGGCTCGCGCGACGTTCGACCTCGGATTCCGGATCCGCGACGCCGAGCTCGACGAGCCGGCGCAGCAGCACCTCGAGGTGGCGCCCCTCGTCGACCACCTGCGTAGCGAGGAACACCTTGGTGGTGCGATTGGGCGCGATCGCGATCAGCCCGCTCGCGCCCTCTAGCGCGGCGGTCTCGCCGACGCAGTAGTTGCACAGCGTCGTGATCAGCCGCTCGCGCGCGGAACCCAGCGGCGGCTCGTCGCGGGTCTCCGGCCGGTGTCCGTCGACTGTCCCCGACAGATAGCCCTCGACCGCCTGAAACCAGAACTCGAAGGAGTGCACCTCCTCGAGGAACGCGTCGTGCTCGAGGTCGTGAACGTCTTTCACCACGAGGGGACCCGTCCCCTCGCCCCGGCGGGCCAAGCCCGCCGGGGCCCCACTCCCCTGCTCGCTCGCGCTCGGCCGCGCGCTTCGCGCCCGGATCCTTCGTGAACGTCGTTCACCTCGACGGGCACCCGTCCCCTCGCCCCGGCGGGCCAAGCCCGCCGGGGCCCCACTCCCCTGCTCGCTCGCGCTCGGCCGCGCGCTTCGCGCCCGGATCCTTCGTGAACGTCGTTCACCTCGACGGGCACCCGTCCCC